>Ga0209987_10000599_pt1 | contig 18977 bp, 18 predicted proteins | sample N074metaG_FD_182134 | JGI IMG/M metagenome (GOLD analysis project Ga0209987, IMG submission 182134) | Deep subsurface microbial communities from Kermadec Trench to uncover new lineages of life (NeLLi) - N074 metaG (SPAdes) (version 2) | ecosystem: Environmental > Aquatic > Marine > Ocean trench... | reverse complement strand
GTGATGGCGGAGGCGGTACTGGATGCCATCGCCAATCGCCATCCTTTGTGTGTCGAAGCGGGCACCGGAACGGGTAAGACTCTTGCCTACCTGATTCCCTCTCTGTTCTGCAACCAACGGGTGATCGTTTCAACGGCCACCAAGAATCTACAGGACCAGATCTTTTTCAAAGATATCCCCTTTATCCGAAGGCATCTCTTTCCCAACTTATCGGTGACCTACATGAAGGGGAGACAAAACTATCTCTGCTTAAAAAAGTTCCATGATCAGCAACCCCAGGCAGAACCTCATGAGGCCCCGGAGCCGTGGGATTCCCTATCCCAGTGGGTCCAAGAGACCGAGACCGGAGATCGCTCTGAACTCAGCTGGATGAGAGACGACGATTCTCTGTGGAGGAACCTCGATGCGCGGTCCGACACCTGCGCCGGCCATAAATGCTCCTTCTATGACCAGTGCTACGTGACCCGGATGCGCCAGAGGGCCCTGGAGGCAGACCTCATCGTAGTCAATCATGCCTTGTTTTTCGCGAATTTGGCGCTTGAAAGCGATGAGATAGGCCACGTACTGCCCGGTTTCTCCGTCCTGATTCTGGACGAAGCTCATGAGGTCGAGGACATTGCGGCGCAGCACTTCGGAAAGCAGATCAGCAACTATCAGGTCGAAGAGTTTTGCCGAAATTTCCGCAAAGTCTTTTCGGACTCTCTGGAATCCACCCACCCGGTGGATCAGGTACAAGCCTCTTCAACCGCTTTTTTCAATTCATTTCCCGGCTTGAGGGGACGCTATTCACTGAATCTCTACCCGCAATCGGATGGAACAACGATGGACCTGCGCGCTGAAGTTCTCGATTCTTTCCAGCGATTTCGGCAATCACTCTCAGGCCTCTACCACAGCATGGAACAGCAGACAGATCGCCCAGCCGAAGCCGACCCGCTGATCCGTAATCTGGACCAGATGAGGGTGACGTTGGAAGCGATCTTTGATCTGGAGAACTCTGAAAACGTTTACTGGTTCGAGAACAGGGCCCGCGGAGTTTTCCTGCATGTCAACCCAATTGAAATTGCCCCGATTCTCCAGCAAAAGCTCTTTTCACGCGCCGATACCACCATTTTCACCTCGGCTACCCTGACCACCCATAACAACTTCGAATACTTCAAGGAGAGACTGGGCATCCAGGAACCGAAGGAAGTCATCACCCCCAGCGAATTCAACTATTTAGAGCAAACGATGCTCTATATTCCTGGGTCCTTTCCCGAGCCGCGCTCCGACCACTATTTCCCTCGTGTTCTCCATGATATTCAGGAAATTCTTGGCATGACCCAGGGGTATGCATTTCTGCTCTTCACCAGTTTTTCTCAGATGAATCGTGTTTATGAAGCTCTTCGTGAAGAGATTCCCTTCCCCCTGCTGCGGCAAGGAGAGCTGCCCAAGAATCAGCTGCTGGAAACCTTCAGGGACACACCCCATGCCGTGCTCTGTGCAACCTCCAGTTTCTGGCAGGGGGTGGACGTTCAAGGTGACGCCCTGCGTGCTGTGATTATCGACAAGCTGCCTTTTCTGGTTCCAACGGAACCCCTGGTGGCAGCCCGCATCAACCGGCTGGAAAAAGAAGGAGCCAACTCCTTTCTGCGCTATAGCGTCCCCAAGGCCATCATTACCCTGAAACAAGGCCTGGGGAGACTCATCCGGTCTCGCCGGGACCGAGGCGTTCTGGCTGTACTGGACAGCCGTCTTCGAACTCGCAGTTATGGGAAACTCTTCATCGAAAGCTTGCCAAAATGTGTCATCACCGATAAACTTGATGCATTGCGAGACTTCTGTCGCAAAAATGCATCAAATATTTAGGGGGGCAATGATATTTAGGGGTCAATTATGAAGAGGAGCACCAGACAATTCTTTCTATTCACCGTTTTCTCATCTTTATTGATGACTCAGGCTTTTGCCCAGATCGGCAATATCAGAGGAAAGGTCATCGACCCAGAAGGCAATCCGATCGAGGGTGTTGCTATCAGGATCGAAGGCATGGAAGTGGCAAGAAAATACAAGGTGGAGACTGACGCCAAGGGTGAGTACTATCACGGAGGAGTGACCCGACAGGGAACCTACCGTGTCATCGCCCAAAAAGAGGGCTACCAAAGTGCTTTCGCCGACGGCGTGCAAGCCACCACTGATCGGAGAGGTGAGCAGGGACTGGTTGATTTCACTCTTCAGCGCGGGCAGAGCGGTCCACTCCTGTTTGAACTCACCGATGAACAGATCGAGCAGATAAAGGCAGACGCTGAGAACGCGGACAGACGTCAAAAGTCCGCTGCCGAAGTCAGGCTGAATATGGATCAGGGATTGGAGTTGTTCAAGCAGGGGGAATATGAACAGGCTCTGACGGTTTTCAACGCCGCCCTGGAATTGGATGATCGACAGCCGGCGCTTTGGGCCAACGTCGGGAATGCCCACTCCAAACTGAACCAGAATGAGCAAGCCGTTGAGGCCTATCAAAAAGCGATTGAGCTGGCTCCCGAAGACCCTACCCTGTATCAGAACATGGGTGGGCTCTATGCCTCGATGGGAGATACGGAAAAGGCCCGCGAACTCTATCAAAAGGCCGTCAGTCTGAGTGCTTACGGGGATCCCCGGGATGCCGCTGTGAACTATTACAATATGGGCGTCACCTTCATAAACTCCGGTAAGACTGAGGAAGCCATCGAAGCTTTGACCAATGCTTTGGAGGCGGATTCTGAATACGCAGAGGCACACTACCAGCTGGGCATCTCAATGCTGGGAACGGGCCAGATGGAAGAATCGGCGGGCCACTTGAGAAAGTACCTGGAATTGACGCCCCAGGGACCCAATGCCGAGGTGGCCAAGCAGCTGGTCGACCAGCTCGGACTTTAGTGCCTCGTTCCATAAATACGGTGACGTTTGTGGCGAGCGCGAGGGCGTCGAGTTCGCGAAGCGACGACGACGCGATGTCACTGCATCGCCTCCTCATCGTTCCTTGACCTCACCTCGCAAGCCCCATCAGCAAATGACATCCTACAATCCAGGGTTTCGCAAAACCCCACTTGATTTTGATTGAGGCCTGTAGGGGCGCACGGCTGTGCGCCCACAAACTCTGCTTTATCAACGAGTAGAGGGAGTTTAGGGCGTTGCTACCCGGCGGTCTGGATATACTGCTCAGCGGCTTGACAGCCTAAATCAGCCAGATCGGAAAGCGCCGCAAGCGCGGCGCCACGAACCTCATCGGAACCATCCCCTGCCAGGACAGTCATCACGTGAAAAACGGTTTCCGGAACCTCGTTGGGACGGTGCCAATAGGCCACCGCCAATTCCTGGACAGCCTGGGCACGCAAGGCAGGAGCTTTCTCTTTCATGACCCGGGTCAGTTCCTTCACAGCACCCACATTTCCCTGCTGGGCAAGGTTTCCCAGTGCCGAGAGAACCCAGCCCTTTCGACGCAGGGCCGCACTTCCCTTCCCTTTGTAGATAGCCTGAAGCGGCTCAATGGCCTGCCCATCTCCCATCTCTCCCAAAGCATGAATAATGGAGGCCTGCAGGGACTGGGAGTCTTTGCCCCGAAAAGTGGAAGGCTCCACAAACACCTTGTACAGAGGTTCAATGGCCCTGGCATCTCCGAGGCTGCCCAGGGCGACGGCGGCGAATTCTCTCTGGTTTCGATCTCCGGATTGGAGAAGCTGGAGAAGGGGCTCTAAGAACAACGGCGAGCGAACAATGCTGATATGAGGAAGCACCTCATAGAGTTTCTTGGCCTTCCCCTCAACGAGTATGCTCAGACAAGTCTGAATCAGCTTCTCGCGACCACCGATGTCTTTTCCACGATACATAGTTTAGCCCGGACCGTGCATAGTCCGGGCCACAACAACTTGCTCCCACTCTGCCGCTGATCGTCCTTTGTTATCATGGGCCATCATCAATCCCTGAGCAAATCCTTGCTCTATAAGGATGAAAGGCGATTCAAAACTTCCTTATGATAACATACAGCCATCTATGGGCACCAAACAGATCACGACTGGAGTGGTGGGTATTGTGATCGGTTTAATTATGGGATTTTTTGCTTCCCAAATCTTTCTGCAAAACCCCTCCAGAGTGGGCGAACAGCAACCTCTGAACAGCTCTCAAGATTCCTCTCAACTTCCAGCAGAGCACCCTCCAGCTGAAGTGATGGAGAAGTTGACTGAACTCCAAGACTGGGCGCAGACCCATCCTCAGGACAGCCAGGTCCGAATCAGCCTGGGCAATACTTATTACGACATGGGCCGCTTCGATGGCGCCCTGAGCTGGTACGAAGAAGCCCTTCAGTTGGAACCGGACAATGTGGATGTTCGGACCGATCTAGGAACCGCCTATCTGTATACCGGCAACCCGATCAAGGCCGTGGAACACTACAAAAGCTCGCTGGAAATGAACCCGGACCATATCCAGACATTGCAGAACATCAGCGTAGCCTACCTTTCCACCGGTAACTATAGCGAGGCTATCGGACATCTGGAAAGGCTCCTTCAGTCCCATCCGGATTACCCCCAGCGCAAGGAGATTGAGCAGCAGATTGAGTATATAAGGACCCAAATACTAGGAGGAGGCCCTCCCTGAAATGTCTTGGATCATCAGAATTCTTCTCTTCTTGGTCCTTGTGAGCGTGATTCGCTTACTTCTGACCCGCGTTTTCAGTCCGACCCTTAAAATGCACTCCAGGCCCCGTTTTGGCTCGGACAGAACTCGAGGAACGGTTGCAGGTCGAATGATCAAGGATCCTCAATGCGGGATGTACGTTGCCACAGACCTGGCAATTACGACGCGCGTGAATGGGAAAACTCTTCACTTTTGTTCCGAGGAATGCCGTGATAACTTCATCAACGGGCGAAATAAGAGCGACCGACCCAATAGACAACCAGTGTAAGAGCCTCCCCCACCGCAAGGACTGTTTCCGTGAAGATTGGTATTGTAGCGAAACCCCACAGCAAGGACTTTGCCGCCACTCTTAACCAGGTGGTGCAGTGGCTGCAATCTCGGGACTGTGAGACCGTCGTGGAGGAAAGTATTGTTCAGGCACCACTCCTGGACAACGTGCTCACCGCACCTCGTGAGAAGATGCCGGAACTGGTAGACGTCATCGTGGTCTTCGGCGGAGACGGCACCATGCTCTCGGTGGCCCGCTCCATTCAAGGTCGAAACACTCAGATCCTCGGTGTCAATGTCGGTTCTCTCGGATTCCTGACCGAGACCACCCTGGATGAACTTTACCCCGTACTGGAGCGATTGCTGGCCGGGAAACACACCACCAATCGCCGCAGCATGCTCAAGATTGAGGTTCATCACTCCAACGGGACGGTTGAGACCTACCACGCCCTGAACGACATCGTCATCAACAAAGGAGCATTGGCCCGCGTGATCAGTATGGACGCCTTTGTCAACGAGGATTTTATCGCCAATTTCCTGGCCGACGGGATGATTATTTCCACTCCTACAGGTTCCACGGCATACTCTCTGTCCGCCGGCGGACCCATTCTCTACCCCACCCTCGACTCGGTGGTGATGACCCCGATTTGTTCCCACACACTGACGAATCGTCCACTGGTGATCCCTGCGGAAAACAGCATTCGTGTGGTGGTGAAATCGGGAGAAGATGTCATGCTGACGGTCGATGGCCAGGTGGGCGTGGCTTTGAGCGAGGGAGAAGAAATTCGCTGTACCCGATCAGAATATCAGATCGATCTGATTCAACACGGCGACAAGAGTTTCTTCGACGTGCTGCGGGAAAAATTCAAATGGGGAGAAAGATAGCGCGCCAGGCGCGCTCGTGCTTTCGTGCTTTCGTGAGTTCGGCTTTTGGGGCAGCTTAGTGTCTCGTTCCATAAATACGATGATGTTTGCTGATGGGGCTTGCCAGAGGAGATCAAGGAGCGAGGCACTTCTGTGATGAGCCCACGAAGGCACGACTGCAGGCAAGCACGAACCTATGAAATACGGAATCGTTCTCGATAGCATCTTTACACGACACAACACCCCGGCAGGGCATCCGGAGCGTCCCCAGCGAATCGAGGCTATCCTTCAAGCCGTCCAGGGGTGGACTCCCTCCGGGCAGCTGGTGCGAGTAGCGCCCCTTCCAGCACAGGAGGAATGGATCCTGGCCGTGCACACCCGTCGGCACTGGCAAAGCATCCAGGATACTGCGGGACAAGCGGTTTCTCAGCTCGATCCGGATACCTACACCAGTCCTGATTCATTCGAGACGGCCACTCTGGCGGCAGGCAGTGCCGTGGCTCTTACCGATGAGCTCTTGCAAGGAAAAATCGACTCCGGATTCGCCCTGATTCGACCGCCCGGCCATCATGCTGAGAGCAACCGGGTGATGGGATTTTGCCTGTTCAACAACGTCGCGGTGGCCGCCGATTGGGCACTCCGCAACAGTACGATGGAAAAGGTGGCCATTGTTGACTTCGATGTCCACCATGGAAACGGAACCCAGGAAATCTTCTACGCCCGTTCCGATGTTCTTTACCTCTCCGCCCATCAATATCCTTTTTACCCGGGTACCGGCCACTTCAACCAGCTGGGTAAAGGGCAGGGTGAGGGCTTCACCGTCAACTTTCCTCTTCGTGCCGGTGCCGGAAATCCATTTTACCGCGATCTCTTCAGTGACCTGGTTCTTCCCATTGTTCGCCAGTTCGATCCCCAATTAATCCTGGTCTCAGCAGGCTATGATGCTCACAAGAATGACCCTCTGGCGGGCATGAATCTCGATGTGGAGGGATTCGGCCAGCTGGTTACCTTGCTCAACGCCCTGGCCCAAGAGGTGTGCGAGGGACGTATCCTTTTTGTGTTGGAAGGAGGCTACAATTTGAAGGCTTTGTCTGAAGCAGTCGTTTGCACCATGGATACCAGCATGGCTCCCAAAACCTTTCAGATCGGGAAGAAAGAGCACACAGAGGAATACCTGAGTTATCGGGAACAGGCGAGGCGGGTTTTCTCACCCTACTGGGATATATGAGGACTGAGTGATGAGGAACCGCAGACCACAGACAGCAAGCCGCAGACCACAGACCCCGGTCAGCGGAAATTCCAAATCCTAAATTCCAAATCTCAAACAAATTCCAAATCTCAAATTCAAAACTGGAACTTGGAACCTGGAACTAAAAATTAGGTTGGCCGGATTTTTCCCAGGCCATCCACAACAGGCACCCCACCCGGAAGGCGGCCTGATTGAGGCGATTTCCTAAGACCCCACCGACCTCGTCGAACATGCGCTTAAAGTACTGATCAGGATATTTCTTCCCCTTGTTTGCCTTCCCCAGGTATTGCTTTCGGTCTATTTCCAATTCGGAGACGACTCTCCGATCCGCCAGCAGAATATCGTCCACCCACTGATAACTCTCCACAGCCACATTATGAAGCTGCCCCATCACCGGTCCCAAATCGGTTGGAGCGGCTTTCGAAAAGGGAACCTGTTCAAGGTACAGATTGACCAGGTCGCTTTCGAATCGGGAATGGATGCCCAACTGCCCGGTGAGCTGACCATCGAAGTTCTCGGTGGTATGGAAGGGTTGGTGAAGATCTCCGACATAGTGGGAAAGATCCGCGGAATAATGCAAGATTCGTTCAAGATCCTGACCCTGGAAGGCTTCGGTCAGTCGCTCGAAGGTTCTCTGCACGATCCACGGGAGGGTTCCGTTCTTCTCGACTCGTTCCTTCCCCCACCGAACCACCATCCGGTCGTAGTTCAGGTCCAGATCGGAGAAGGGGAACTCCCCATAAAGTTCCAGGTCAATGAAGTGGCGAGAGGGTTCCTCAGGGTCCTGATCCTTGCGGTAATCAGGGCCCATGGTTTGTTGAACGACCGTGCTGCGGTGTTTTGAGAACAGCTCCTGGAAACGCCCCTCCAGGTTGTCCATGGCCCGGTTGGTGATCCATCGATGCCCGGCAGGGCCCCAGGCAAAACCCTGAGCTGTGAGAAAAACGTAGCAGAAAAAAAAGAGAAGAAAAGCTCGTGGCCTTAAACGGTCTGTTGTTAGGGCGAAGCCAGGCATTCCTTGAAAATAGTGCATATACAGTATTTCATCAATTCCCCAAAGTGGCACAGAGCGGAATAACACGGAAGAAAGCCGCAACCGGTGCAACCTATTCGCAACCAAGACGCGGCGAGACAACCGCACTTTCTGCACCCTATACGCACCCTGAATAGTTCTATGGCGACGTCACCGTAAGGCCACTTCGCGGTTGGTTTTCATATATATATATATATGTATGAGAGAGGAACCACTCAGTAAGCAACTGCTCAGCCTCAAGAAGAAAACGTCTTGGAGCTGGGAAAGAATGTGCCGTGAAATTCATCGAGTGATGGGCGAGGAAGGCCCGTCGCACACCACTCTGTTCAGGTATGCCAGCGGAAGAGTCAAGCGGCCAAATGTCCTAGTAGAGCACTATGTCAGGGAGGCGATTCACAAGCTAACCGTTGAGTTAAGCCAGCAATAAGCAAAACCGACAAGCCTAGGAATCCTACCTTCTCGCGGTCCGTGCAGGGGCGTCCTGCCCAATTTCAGCAACCACTGTGTCCTAGGTCTTTATCGGGAGCAATGCGATCTCTCACGAGTTGCTTGAGTTCCTTGGACTCTGGAAAGCGCCTTTGCTGCTCGCGCGAAAAGATCAATTTCCCCTCTAGTCGAACTTCAAAGATGCCCCCCGCACCTGGGATCAAAGCGACTTCTCCAAGCTCCTTCTCAAACGTGGTCAAGAGTTCCTGAGCCATCCAGGCAGCACGTAACAACCACCGACACTGTGTACAGTACTCAATCTCTAGACGTGGTTTACAAGTCATAAGACAACTACCAATCCTGAGAGATTATCCTACGACAAATAAGAGTCCAAGAAGTGACTCATCAATGTTTGTATCCAAGCATCGGGCAATGCCAAAAGCAAAACCGAATTCACATTCAAAGTTGTATGGTCTAGGGTAATCCTTGCTGGGATGGACCGCAGGGGTTTGCACGAGCGGATCATTTAGCCTGAGATGGACGATATAGTCGCTTTTAGGAAACGTTTGGAGTATACTTGGGGTTGGGAGGAGTCAGTCGCGACTTCTCTATTCTCTCCTCCAAGAAGCAGTAGGAAGTCCGACACATCCCAGTGTCACTGGCTCCTCCTTTGCCTAGGGTACTTTCACTGTAAACAAGTGGCAAGCTATTTCTGCAGGCCGTTTCACCAAAGCAAACCCGAATCGATCCGGAGTCACGCTTCCTCGATATCCAACAGAGGGGAGTCTAGAAGGGTGCTACCGGATAGAGGCCACTTCCTGGGCACTGGAGTGAAACACACTTGAGCCCTTCCGCGTATTAGTTAATGCGGTTCTCGCAGGATTTAGTCCGACCATACCCCTCAATGTGGGCGGGAACCGCATCTTTCCTTTTGTCTCTGGAAACAAAAACCCCTTTACTAGGAGTCCCGTTTCCTTTCCTGACCTTCGGGATGATGGCCATATTGGGCCAAGAGAAAAGCTTAGGTGGGGTGGTATAATCCTGCGGCGGGAGGTACTTCATCAAATGAATGAAGGTGGCTGGCTAATATGAAAGAGGAGAAGCCAGAAAGCCGCCTAATCTTCATACTGATAATGGGCCTCATATATGGCGGTCTAGCGGCTCTGATTATAGGGCTCATCTTGCTATTAGATTGGCTCACACTATGAAGAGGCGTTCGGAGGTGACCAATCCCGACGGCAACTAGCCCCGCAGTGTGGGCGGGAGCCGCGTCCCCCCTTGTCAAAACAAAAACCCCTTTACTGGGAGTTCCGTTCCAGTTCGTGACCGGCGAAGTGTAGAACGGTCCAGATCCTGTCCCGATGTGTACCCCCTAGGGGTATACGGGTCTATAGAGGTTTAATTTCTTGAAAGTATACTCACCCCCCCGTACAGATCGGGACAGGGAGAATAGTCCTCCAATGATCTCAAGGCAAGCAAGCTGTAATATACCTGAAGAAGATAGGAGGTAGGTGCCATGAAACAGACAATAGCCTTAACGATTCTGCTTGGGATGGGAGCTGTAGCAGCTAACGCCCAGGCCCAACACGAGATTCTCCTGTACCGGACCGACGAAGGCCATATGGGGTTGATCCTACGGGATGTCACCCAAGCCGATGTCCTCAACCTGCAACTGCCTCGTGAAACCGGGGTCTATGTGGAGCTGTTAGGAGAAGACACTCCCGCCTCTAGGGCTGGTCTGCAGAAGGGAGATATCATTCTGGAATACGCTACTCTTCCCATCTTGAGCGTAAAACATTTCCAGCGCTTGGTTCTCGACACCCCGGCTAGTCGAGAAGTTGAACTCAGCGTATTCCGCAGCGGTCGATACCTCAAAACGACCATCTCAGTGGGTAAACGGCGACGTGCAACGCCTCTAAATGTTTCGAGAAGGACGCAAAGCGCTCCTGCCTGGGATGGTCCAGATATTCGTTTTCGGACCCAGCCAGGTCAATCAGGCGGTCACTTCTTTTTCTTTTCCGAACGCCCTCGATTGGGTCTTACCGGAGGAAATCTGACGGAACAACTGGCAGACTTTCTCGGCATCCCAGGTAAGAAAGGTGTCGTGGTTGCAGAGGTCTTCGATGACACTCCAGCCGAGAGAGCGGGCTTGAAGGCAGGAGATGCCATCGTTTCCGTGGACGGCCACCCAATAGATGGCCTCTCTGAGCTGTCCAGCCTCTTGAAGGACGACACCCACGAGGTGGAGATCGTGCGTGATAAGAAGGTGGAGAGAGTAACCCTTGAATTAGAGCCTAGGAAGGTAACAGGGACTCGATTCTGACCTCCTAAATTAGGTGACTCCAGTGACGACAAAGTAGGATCTGGCTCTTGCTCCCCTTCTTAGGCTCTTCTCCAGTCCCGAAGGTTCAACCAAATGGAGACCCCGAATGCCGCTAAACCAAGGACCGCCACCACAAGATCCAATACGAATGCATTCCAGTCCAGACCTATTAACCGATCCGCGTAGTATTTAACATAAGACATCGGTAAGTTCGTCTCCCCCAATTTGCTTTTCACCTGCCAATGCCAATCAGTACAGGGGCAGTACCCGAACCCGTACCAGATTCCCAGCCCGAACCATGAGCACATCGTCAGGGTGAGGACAAGCAGATGAGCCTTGCGGGTTTCCTTCCAGATCCAACCAACCAGGGTAAAGACAACCAGGGACGAGTGGAAGATGAGGAAAAAGATGTCCAGGAAGGCATACATCAACGGGACATTTCCTAGTCGCCCTGCAACTCAGTCTGCTGGAGGAAAATCCGAGCCAAGATACCAATGAGCCAGGGGAAGGTAGTTTCTTCGCCAGAGAGATCCACTGTGCAGATTACGAGGTTCAGCCTTCGAGAGTCTCGGACATAGGTCCTCTCGCCGTCCTCCACCTGAATCTGTAATTCCTCGCCGACAATCAGCATTCGCTCATCATAAAGCTTTAAGTCCATAAACATGAAAGCTCGCCGACTGGCATTCTCCTGCTTCTTAAAACGATAGAGGGGACGTCCACTGGTGTCGAACCTGATGTGTCTCCCCACAATCCCCTTCTCACGGAAGATCAAAACCCGATTCTCCAGGTTCTCCTTCAACCGCTCTTCAACAGGGGCTAACTCTGCCGCTTGGGTATCCCAGACAAAGCCAGTGGTTAGAAGCAAGGTGATAATTGCTCTGAAGTAGTGCATACAGGGATCAGCCAGATAGCTGGATCATGGTTCCAGATTCATCCGCCGCAGGTCATCTCATGACAAGTTTTCCGTCCCGGACCCAGACCTGATCGCCCACCGTCACTGTTGCGTCCGTGAAGAAGTTCCAACGAAAATAGCCGCCAGTAACGGTCCCACCCAGTTCCGAATTGTCTCCCAGGGATAGACGGACCACTCCAGCACCATATCCATAATAGGGAATCCATGGGTTCCGGTCCGGTACCGCCAACTCCTCATTGAAACCCAAGGCAAATTCCCGAAACCTTCGACCTGCTGGACCAGCACCATTCATCTCGGCTTCAACAGCCGTCAATCCTGAATCCGCACTGATATCGACCACGCGTCCCTCGACAAAGCGAAGCCTGAGCCCAACGACTGGTCGGCTATCCCACTGGGATGGAGGAAAGGCAATCGTGCCCTCAACCGTCTCCTCAAGAGGGGCAACCCGAAGAGCCCCTGCCGGGAGTTCGATCTCGCGATCAATCAGGGTGATTCCGTTTTCTGCTCGGGCTCGGGATGCATCACCATCCTGACGGTTCACCGGGCGTGATCCAATCCGAAACCGAAGGTCTGTTCCCAGTGAGGTGGTTACCCGGATCTCTTCACCTCGTAGGCTCTCCTCGAAGCGCTGCTGTATTCGGGCGAGAGCTTTGTAGTCAGTGTTCAATAACGCCTTCTGATAGGTCGCATCAATAACGTGTAAGGGGGGAAGAGGCTGGCCGGGAATTGGGAAAGCACTGCCGTTTTCAAGCCAGTGAAAGTGGACGGTGCGGCCCCGCCCCTCTCGCAACAGATCCTGCATGGCAGCATAGGGAGGGTGAAAGGGCCTCGCCCCTGGGAGCATGACCGCCGCGTCAACATCCCGGAACATGGTCCGGTAGGCCTCGCGGGACGATCCAGCAGCTCGCTGGAGCACTTGGGGGTTCCAGGATTCAAAAGGCGCGGATGCCAGGACATCGATCACGCCCAAATCGACGGCACCTGCTTTCATGACCTCGTAGCGAAGGTGGGGCACGATCTCCCGGAACATGTCGGGGTGGGCCACCAGGAGTACTTTTTCACCTGGCTCCAGTGCCATCCGTTCTACGATCTTCTGAGCCAAAGCTGGCCAGTCCAGGTTCAGTCGCTCCTGGGCAACCACGCTGGGTACACCGACCCAAAGCCAGGCCAGTAAAATCAAGACAGTGCGCATGAAGACTGTTGTGGATCCTCTATATATTCCCCATTAAGGTTGAAGGTTCATCCGTCCCAGCAGGTTCTGGCAGTGACGGTCATTGTCCTGGAAAATCAACTTCTGACGCTTCCTGGACATACCGGACAGCTACCCGCTCGGTGATCAGCTTCTCTTGCTTCAACTTGCCCACAGCAGCCTCAACACAGGCTTGGAATTTGCTGCGGCTGAACTTCTCAGCAGGTTTCAAAAGACCCAGTCTATGCCACGCTTGGTCCACACTTTCCCGGTGGTCGAGGTATCTGTTCAGGTTCATATCCACAAAGACCCCACGCCCATCCAGGGGTTCGAGACTCTGGCCGTCAAATGTGGCGAAACCCGTCCAACCGACACCGCTCTCTCCCAGGCTTGGAGGATAGGGATAATACAGGCCGAGAGGACAGGCCACCTCCGGTAGGGCGATGGCTTCGTTTTCGTTCACCCCATCGCCATCAACGTCTCCCAGTTCCAACCAGTCGGACTTGGTGGGAGGAGGTGCAATGTCCTGTTCCACCCAGTTGTCCAGAACGTCAATCAGGGAATCCATGATTCGTGAGAGGTCCAGGATGGTCACATCTCCATCCCTCCCGTCTTCGAGATATTCCCCACCCATGTGACTGATCCCCCGCACCTCATACATCCTTGACTTGTCTCCCAAACCTTTTTCTCTGAGTATCTTGGCATTCATTCTCTTGTTCATGAGATATACGGGAGACACCCATCGCGGGACGTTCCGACTCCTATTAGTGTTCCTCCGGCGAATGTAAAGTTGATGGGTGATTTCAATGGTTTTCACAAATCGTTGCCGCTCTTGTTGCTTGGTGAACAGGATATCTCTGCCATTTTCCTCCAAAATCGGCAGGTATCTTCCGCCTCCAGAATCATCGTGTAGGAACCCATCAATGTATTTCGTCCCGGTTGCATCATCCTCGTTCAGTCCGGGCACATAATTCACCAGCCGCCCAATCATTGCTCCAGCAGAGTGGCCGTACAAATACGTCCGCAATGGACTCTCTCCCAAACGGTTTTTCAAGAGATTCTCGGCTAATCCGGTAAAGCCCAAAATCAAACCGGTGTGCGTATTCAGATTCCATCCTTCCAGGATCTCTCCGTCATCCAAGGTCACCGAATAGTCTCCCTTTGAGCTGGCATTTCGTCTTGTTTTGGCGATGGCATAGCCCTTATCCAACATCAGTCTTTCGTATTTACTAATATCTCCCAGCGGCTGTGATGGATCGAAGAGCTTGTTCCAAGACTTCATTGTCCCTTCGAAAAAAGAACCACTTGAGCCGTGGACGGTAATAAACAATTTCTTGTTCCACACAGTCCCGGATTCGGGATAAATGATCGTCATTCCGGTGCCCTTGGATGCCTCGTATCTCAGCGTTCCATGGAAAAGTGGGCCCACATTTCCGCCCTGAATGAAGACGAACTCTGGTGCAGAAACAAACTGGGGCATGGGGAGGTTTTCTTTAAGAGCCCAGCCTTCAAGCGTCCCGCTCACGCCTACATCCAGACGACGATAGCGACGGCCAGAGTCAGTAACGACAACTTCCTGTATCAGGACATCCTCCTGGCCGATTAATTTCCCGTTAACTTCTTTCTTGGGAACCATGAACTCCTTGCCGGAAGAGGTAACAGGCTGGCTGGCTGAAGTCTGGCCCCAAAGCAAATTGGTGCTATTGAGTAGGACAGTTAGTGTCAGGGTCAGAAGAATGTGTTGGTTGAGTTTTAGGCTCATTGAAACCTCCAAATGCTGGGATTACGGCTCCAAAATCATCCGCCGCAGCAGGTCCTGGAAGCGAGGGTCTGAGCGGAGTGGGTTAAAGGCAATCGTGCTATCGCCAAGCTCAGGAATAATGCTCCAACGAAGTGCGGGGGTGGGGAGACCTTTACGTCGCCTGTCATCCAAAACCCACCAAATGAAGAAGGCATTTCCTTGATCGATCATGTTCAAGATTCGCAATGAAGCTTTTCTCAGCCTCTGTCCCAGAACAGTTGGGCCACTTCCACCAGCGTTTTCAACTTGTGTTTCTGATCATCTTCCGACAGGCGATTGCCTATGATTGAGCTGGAGAAACCACATTGCGGACTCACCGCCAGACGCTCGAGTGGAACAAATTGACTGGCTTCATTGATGCGCATTGTCAGCTCTTCCCTACTTTCCCGGCGTGGGGACTTCGTAGTCACGAGTCCCAGCACAACCACTTTGTCTTCAGGTATATCTTTCAGAGGATCAAAGGTACCGGAGCGGTCATCGTCATACTCAAGTAGCAGCCGCTGCGCACGGATTTTCTGAAAGATTGGTCTAGAGATCAAGTCATAGCCACCTTCGGCCAGCCACCGGCTGCCCTGGTTGCCCCGTCAAAGATGAAAGCCAAAAGTCACCCCCGGAAAGTCGCCGATGACCGCATTATCCATCTCCACACCCTGATCTAACCAGCGCTCCAGGGACCACCCTTGGCTTTCGTAAAAGGCTCGGGTGCTGGCATCGAGCATCAAGGCATAGTGAGGGGCGTCAAGTTGAATGTAGCGGGCACCCAGTCGAACCAACTCAGCCACTTCGTCCCGCAAAATATCAACGACGTCGGCCAAGAAACTTTCGAGCGTCGGGTAGACGGCCAACGAGAGTTCGGCCGACCAAAAATTCACCCAAAGACTTGGACTCGGGAGGGTGATTTTGGGAACGAGCGTCGTATGATCTCTCAGGTAGACAAATTCTTCGCTGGAAAGGTGGCGCTTGCGCGTGAGTTTGTCGACCACCCCGAGTGAAGCGGGCCGTTCCTTGCTCCACGGCCCCACATTCTGGTCGCCTTGCCACTCCCCCCACAGAAAAGCGTCAAGGTCACATTCGCCAAATCCGGAAACAGCTTCCACCATCTGACTTTGAAAGGACAGTCGGCGCATCTCTCCATCGGTCACAATTTCCAGGCCGGCTTCTTCCTGCAGGGCGACGGCGGCATCGACGGCACGGTCCTCAATGATCTTGAATTCCCTCGGTGTAATCAGCCCGGCTGCTACATCCTCCCGAGCCTTGAGCAATTCTAACGGTCGAAGCAGACTCCCAACAACATCGGCGTGGGCTGTGATCATGGCTGATACTCAGATTGGGATAGGCGTCAATCCAACATCACAAAATGATATGCCTACAGAGCGTTGAAGGCAAACCTACGAGCATCGTGTCGTGGGCAATGGAAAAGGGCAGACGGCAGACTTGACCATTCCCGCTGCCGGCCTGGGCTGCTGGTGTGCCTTCTAAGAATCTAACCCGTGCCCCGCATTCAACTGCGATCTGTGGTCGTGCGGGTCGCGATAACAAGCCGCAGGTCTTTCAACTTCCCCTTGAACACGTCTTCACATACCTCTACCTCGAAGCTGCGTGCCTGAAGGAGCGCTTTCGCTTCCGGCAGGAGGAACGTGAGGTAATACATAATGAATGAGGGGGTAAGCAGGAGGTTGCGCAAGTGCATCGCACAATTGAAAGCCCGTGACATCCAATATCGCTTCGACCAAATGGGAGGCATCTTAGAGATGGCCATAAAAAACCGTCCCCCAGGTTTCAGCACCTGGGAGATCTGCTCGACGAAGCGCGGCTGGTCTTTCCAAAGTATGTGACCCAGGGCTCCGAAGCACACAACGACATCAAACTCAGCGACGAAGGGCATATTTAGGGCATTAGCGCGCAAAAACATTAGCTCCGCATCACCAGGCGCGTCGGCGGTGCGCTCCCGACCAACGCTCAGCATTCCCTCACTCATGTCAAGTCCGACCACCTGATCATGGCAGAGGGGACGTAGCATCCGCATGGCGGCGCCAGTTCCACAGCACACATCCAGTGCCGAGCCAACTGATGCAGGGTCCCCGATGTGAGCAGCCACGGGCTCCAATACCGCATCTGGTGTGCGAAACGGAGTGTAATCGAACTTGGGCGCCAAAAGGTCATACCCCTTCTCAGTAGAGGAGAGTGCCTGCACGGCAAGTTCAAAGCATGTCGGCCCTTTCGGATGGAACATCAAGTTTGTTCTCAGTGCATCGAAACAGAAAATCGCTGACTCAGAAATTAACCTGTTCAGACCAACGGCTACGCATTCATCCCACGTAAGTCAAGACAAGAATCGCCAAGCGCAGGAGTCCCGTTCGAGTTCACTCCGTAGTCCAGACACCATACAGAGAGGTGACTACACTCAAACCCCACAAACATGCGGGTTGTAGAGGGTTTAGTCGATGTAGTCGGGGTTTGAGGACCCCTCCCCCTCGTTGTACAGAAGGAATTGTCCCTAAATGATAAGGCTTGTTGGGTTAGAAGGCAATATCAGCTAGTTTATATACTAAACCGAAGGATAGATGGGTCGATCCTGCCCACCATATTAAGGCGTCCAATCAGGGTTCCAGGTTCATGGTTTCCACAGGACAGATCCTGTAGGATAGGTGGTGTGACCCAGAAGATCAACAGTGAGGTAGTTTTGATCCTGGGGTGGGGGAGAGCAATCCTACTGCAACTTGCGCACCCGTTAGTGGCCTGCGGCGTGGCGGACCACAGCTCATTCAATGCCGCTCCCGGCGCACCGCTGCGCCGGCTGCGTCAGACGCTTGAGGTGATGCTTTTGCTAACGTTTGGCACGCCAGAAGACGTAGCGCGAGCCGCTGGTGCAATTAACGCCATACATGATCGGGTACACGGCAAGCTGTGTGAGACCGCCGGGAATATCCCAGCGGGAACCAGATATAGTGCACACGATCCCAAGTTACTTGCCTGGGTACATGCCACACTGCTGGATTCTTTCCTGAGTACTTATGAGCTTTACGTCGGACCACTAACTTTAGAGGAGAAGAATCGCTATTGCACCGAAGCAAGTTCGATTGAGCCACTGCTAGGAATCCCCCCTGGCTCTCTACCTAGAAGCTTGGCGGAACTCCACAGGTACATGGATGAGATGTTTGCAAGTGGGGAGATTGTGGTGACCGAAACGGCACGCACCGTAGCACAGGATGTTCTCTCTCCGCCTGGCTTGTGGGTGATGGGGCCGTTTCTTTGGCTTTTTAACTTACCAACAATAGGGCTCCTCCCGACCGCAATCCGCGAGGCCTACGCCTTTCGTTGGGTTTGGTGGCACGAGGCATCACTGCGCCTCTCGGCTGGGATTGTGCGCGCTTTGCTGCCGTTTGTACCATCCACTTTTCGACACTGGCCGAAAGCTTCCAGATTCTGGTTTACTATCCTAGAAAGGACAGAACGGCTTGTGTTCTGAGCCGGTGATCAGTCAGTATCGCGCTTGCGCCCGGCAAACCATCGGCCAGACGTCTAGGATCCGACCACCCCGGGTTCGCTGACTATTCCAGTAGTCCGTATAAAGAAGCAAGCATAAATCGGCTGAAGACGCTACGTAATTAGCTTAATGGCAACAAGTTCCGCTGAACATGCCGCTCGAAGCAAAACGCTTATACTGATCCGTATATTACCCGTCTGGCAATTTGTCCATGGGGCTCCGAACGCCCCTCGGCTCCCTGTTCAAGACGTGGGTGTAAACCATTTTTGTTTTCACATCCTTGTGTCCCCAGTTCACTTGGACGTGTAGTCGGCTTATCGGAAACTCGCTGTCGCTTCGTGGGCTGTCGTGAACAACTTTTCGCGACAGAAACTTGCGTTAGAAAGCAGATCGGTTCACTCTTTCTTTATGCGGCTCGCTGCCATGAGCGAAGGACCCTTAAAGACACCGTGTGGCATCTCTGAGTAGAATCTGACTGTCCACCCCCTCCGCTAGGTTTACTCAATTCCACCTAACTCTTGATCCTAAGATAACCCCTAGATCCGCAACCAGAGGCTCATCCAGGTTCTTTGGTTGCGTCTTTTGTTTTGCCTAAGTCTTGGTTCTTAAATAGCTTCCAAGGAAAGAAGAGAGGGCCTTTCGGTCCTAAAACTCAAACGGTCTGTTTGAGTTTTCGTTTCAGCTCCTCAGGCAACCGATAGATGGTCTGGCAGGTTTCACACTTGAGAAGAATCAGTTTCGGATCTTCCTGAAACTCGCCCTTAATCTCTTCAAGGAGTTC
>Ga0209987_10000598_pt1 | contig 19010 bp, 19 predicted proteins | sample N074metaG_FD_182134 | JGI IMG/M metagenome (GOLD analysis project Ga0209987, IMG submission 182134) | Deep subsurface microbial communities from Kermadec Trench to uncover new lineages of life (NeLLi) - N074 metaG (SPAdes) (version 2) | ecosystem: Environmental > Aquatic > Marine > Ocean trench... | reverse complement strand
CAGCTGTATCATTTATATTCCATATTCCACAACCACTTAGTCCTCTTAAACTTACCATGTTTTGGCGCTTCAATAACTCTACATCTGCACTATCTTCTTTTAAATATACTCCCTCATCATATTTGAAAAACAAATGTGTCTTATCGCTAACACCTTTAAAAGTATGATGTATGCTTTGTTCAATATTCCTACATAGATTTATATATTCATTTCCGATTTCTTTGTTTTTGTGATCATGTATATCATAAGATTTATTTTTTGAAGTTGGGAATCCTTGTAGATATAGGAAAGATCCATCATTGTATTCATCCTCTTGATAACATTCCCCCTGGTGAAGATATGGAACATGATCTGGGTTGTCGTTTAATTCTACGAGGCATATATCATAATCAATAGCCTCTTCTTCCTTAGAAATTACAGTATCTAAATTCAATGACTCAAATTTTCCGTTTACTGCTATTACAACGTTAGCTCTTGTTTTTGATATATCTTTGATCAAATGATTTGCAGTACAAATGTATTTCTTACCGGAAATGAGAATTCCTAGACTGGTACCAAACAATTCGTAATTTTCACCATCCGGTGAAGAAAGGACAGGGAAAGTATATTGTTTTACATAATCTTCGACAGGGCGAAGCCTTTGTTCCCAGTATTGTTTTTTTTCTTGATCATTCAAAAGATATTATCCTGAAATATTCAAATTAGACTATGAAAATATTACGACCTGAAAACCAAAAAAGGAGACAGATCCATTTATTTTACCCCCATTGATGTCTTACTGAATTTATTTTGATGAGTAGCGAAAAAATCGCAGGGATGCGATTTTTAGTCCACCGGATCAGGGACGAGTCCTGTGGACGGCGCGTTAGTCATCAAGATGAATTCAGGAACCCGGAGGGTAAAGCATCAGGGTGCCCTTCTCTTTGGTATCTTTCTCTTGGGCACGCAAGAGAAAGGTACTCGCCATCGGGCGAAACAAACACCCAAACAACCAAATAAAGTAAGTATTCACTTATAATTATACTGTCACTAATAAACGATAACTATACAAAATCTAAATCCCGACTAAACTTATCAACTATATACTTGACTAATTTACTCAGAAAAGAGAAAATTGCCGCCCTTTTAGGGTTGAGCCTGAGGTAATGACTGATGAAACTGACAACAAAAGGCCGCTATGCCGTCACCGCCATGCTGGATCTTGCATTACACAATGATCAGGCACCTGTGAATCTGGCAGATATTTCAGCGAGACAGCACATTTCCCTGGCCTACCTGGAACAGTTGTTCGGCAAACTGCGTAAAAAAGGCCTGGTTGAAAGTATACGTGGACCCGGGGGTGGCTATCGCCTGGCGCTAAATGCCGATGACATTACCCCTGCCCATGTGATTTATGCCGTTGACGAACCTATTGATGCCACGCTTTGTGGCGGCCAGCAAAATTGCGCGGGCGATACACGTTGCTTAACCCATGATCTATGGATGGGTCTGAACCTTAACATCGCTGAGTATTTGAATGGCATTAGCCTTGGTGAATTAATCCGCATGAACAATGTAAAACAGGTGGCGAACAAACAGGATGCCATCTTGATACAACGTGACATTCATATGAGTGCAACAATTTAACTATGAGTAAATAAAACATGAGTGAAACAAAACTATCCACAGAAATTACGCTGACTGACAAGGCGGCAGAACACGTTAAAAGCTTTCTTGCCAAGAACGATGCCAGTATTGGCTTACGTCTTGCGACCAAGACCACCGGTTGCTCTGGTTATCAGTATATCGTCGAAGCGGCTGAACAAACGACAGAGCAAGATGAAATATTCGAATCCAAGGGCGTGAAGATCTTCGTCGATAAACTCAGCCTGCCTATGCTGATAGGCACAGAAATGGATTACGTCCGCGAAGGACTGAACGAAGAGTTTCAATTTAAAAATCCGAATTCGCAGGAAACCTGCGGCTGTGGTGAGAGTTTCAGCGTCGCCGAATCAACCGAATAATTCTGATCTGGAAAAAATCAACATGACTACACAATCACAAGATATCGAAGTAACCGCTGAAGATTCCAGTGTTGAATCTTTTGTTAATGCCGAATATGAGCATGGTTTCGTTACCGACATTGATACCGATACCGTTGCCCCTGGTTTAAACGAAGATGTCATCCGACTGATTTCGGCAAAGAAAGAAGAGCCCGAATGGTTGCTGGAGTGGCGTCTTGGGGCGTATCGGCACTGGTTAACAATGGACACACCTAAATGGGCGCATGTACATCATAAAGAGATTGATTATCAGGCAATCTCTTATTATTCAGCACCAAAATCCAAAGGCGACGGACCAAAAAGTCTTGATGAAGTCGATCCAAAATTACTCGAGACCTATGAAAAACTGGGCATCCCTTTGAATGAACAAAAGATGCTGGCTGGCGTTGCGGTTGATGCTGTGTTTGATAGTGTTTCTGTCGCTACCACATTCAAGGGCAAACTGGCTGATGTTGGTGTCATTTTTTGTTCCTTCTCCGAGGCTGTTAAAGATCATCCTGACCTGGTTAAAAAATATCTGGGCACAGTGGTGCCGACCGGTGATAATTTTTTTGCAGCACTGAATTCTGCTGTCTTTACCGATGGTTCTTTTTGTTTCATCCCTGAAGGTGTTCGCTGCCCCATGGAACTGTCGACCTATTTTCGAATTAATGCCGCCAACACAGGACAATTTGAACGCACCTTGATCATTGCCGAGAAGGGCAGCCATGTCAGTTATCTGGAAGGATGTACCGCACCCATGCGAGATGAGAACCAGTTACATGCAGCGGTTGTAGAATTAATCGCACTGGATGACGCGCAAATTAAATATTCCACCGTGCAGAACTGGTATCCCGGTGATGAAAATGGTGTTGGGGGAATTTACAACTTCGTCACCAAGCGCGGCGATTGTCGAGGAGTGAATTCCAAAATCTCATGGACACAGGTAGAGACCGGTTCCGCCATTACCTGGAAATATCCCAGTTGTATTTTGCGTGGTGATAATTCTGTGGGTGAATTCTATTCCGTCGCTGTAACCAACAATTATCAGCAGGCAGACACAGGCACCAAGATGATTCATATCGGCAAGAATACTCGCAGCACGATCATCTCCAAGGGCATCTCTGCACGGTTCGGCGAGAATACGTACAGAGGACTGGTTCGAATTGCCAAGACTGCTGAGAACGCTCGCAACTATACCCAGTGTGATTCGTTATTAATGGGGGATAAGTGTAGCGCGAATACCTTCCCCTATATCGAAGTAAAGAACTCAACGGCACAGGTAGAACACGAAGCCACGACTTCAAAGATTGGTGAAGACCAGTTGTTTTACTGCAAACAGCGCGGCATCTCAGAAGAAGATGCTGTAAATATGATTGTCAATGGTTTCTGTAAAGATGTGTTTAAGGAATTACCGATGGAATTTGCGGTTGAAGCGCAAAAATTATTAGGCGTCACTTTGGAAGGTGCGGTGGGATAACAAATGTGAAACGTGAAGAGTTGAGTGTGAAACGTAATGAACAGAACAAAAGCTACATTCTTTTCACCTTTCATATTTAACTTTTCACATAATTTTTGGAAAATAATTGATGTTAGAGATAAAAAATTTAAAAGTGTCTGTCGAAGACAAACAAATCCTTAAAGGAGTGAATCTGGAAGTAAATGCCGGGGAGATCCATGCCATCATGGGCCCTAACGGTTCTGGAAAAAGTACTCTGGCAAATATCATTGCCGGTCGCGATGGATATGAGATCGATAGTGGCGAGATCATTTATGAAGGCAAGGATCTCACCGAGATGGCGCCTGAAATTCGTGCCCGCGAAGGAATCTTCCTCGCTTTTCAATATCCTGTCGAAATACCGGGCGTGAATAATATTTACTTACTAAAAGCTGCACTGAATGCGCTGCGTACTCACAGAGGCGAACCCGAACTTGATGCCATCGAATTTATGGCACTGGTCAAAGAAAGAATGCAGGTTGTTAAAATGAATGAAGATTTGCTGAGTCGAGCTGTGAACGAAGGCTTCTCAGGTGGCGAGAAAAAACGTAATGAGATTTTCCAGATGGCAGTACTTGAACCCAAACTTGCCATTCTTGATGAAACCGATTCTGGCCTGGATATCGATGCCTTGAAGATTGTTGCGAAGGGTATCAACAGCCTGCGCAGTGAAGATCGTGCCATTATCATTGTGACCCATTATCAACGCCTTCTGGATTATATCGTGCCAGACCATGTCCATGTGTTATCTGATGGCAAGATCATCAAATCCGGTGGCAAGGATCTGGCCCTGGAACTTGAAGAAAAAGGCTACGACTGGGTACGCGAGGAAGCTGACGCGGCATGAGCACATCCCAAGCAAATAATCTGGCAGAAAATTTCCACGCTGCTTTTTTAGCACAACAGGAGACCAAATCTCTAAATGGGTCAAAATCTCTGGCCTGGTTAGCAGCGCATCGACAATGCGCCTTTGATCAGTTTCAGGAAAATGGTTTCCCGACACGTCGCCATGAAACCTGGAAATATACGGATGTCACACCCATCACGAAGACCGGGTTTGTACTTGCCAATGCTGAATATGGCTCGGCCGGACATAATTCCGTTGAACAGAGAGAGCTTGATGCCTTACGTTTTGATCAAAAAAATACTCACGAACTGGTGTTCATTAACGGTCAATTTTCATCTGAACATTCAAACATTGGAGTGCTCGCTGACAATGTCATTATTGGCAGTTTACGTGCAGCCCTGACAGACACACCGGCATTACTCGAGCCCCGATTGAATCAATGTATTAACAGTGAAGATCATATATTTGCTGCCTTAAACACAGCCCTCTTTAGTGATGGTGCATTTGTCTACGTGCCGGACAATGTCGTTATTGAAGAACCCATTGTAATTTATTTTATCTCTAGCAACTCCGAACAAATGCTTACCACGACACCCCGCAATTTAATTGTTCTGGGCAAACATGCGCAGGCAAATGTGATCGAGAGTTTTCACGGGCTGAAAGATGTTGTCAGTTTTACTAATACTATTACGGAGATTGAGACCGATGATGGTGCAATCCTTGAGCACTACAAGGTTCAACAGGAAAACACTGACAGTTTTCATATCGGCGGTACCCATATCAAACAACATCGTAACAGCCGTGTTGAATCACACTCCATTTCATTAGGGGGGGCTATTGTACGTAATGACATCGTCACAGAACTGGCTGGTGAAGGAGCTGAGATCATTTTGAATGGACTTTATATGGGTGATGGTCGCCAGCATGTAGACAACCACACGTTGGTACACCATGCCAAACCTCATACCCGAAGTAATGAATATTATCGTGGTGTGCTGGATGGTCATGCACATGGCGTCTTTAATGGCAGAGTCATTGTGCATAAAGATGCACAGAAAACAGATGCAGCACAATCAAATGCCAACCTCCTGTTATCTGATCATGCAGAGATCGATACCAAACCAGAACTGGAAATTTATGCCAATGATGTAAAATGTAGCCACGGTGCCACCGTTGGCCAACTGGACAAGAATATGTTGTTCTATATCCGTTCACGTGGCATCGACGAAGAAACCGCAAAAAGTTTACTGACATTTGCTTTTGTTGATGACGTCATTCGGCGCATCAAGTTTGCGCCTGTTCGTGAACAACTGGAAGTCAGCGTTGGCGGTCGCTTACCTGATGCCGATTTAATCAAGGCAAATTTAAATTCAGCCAAGAAAATTGAGGAATCTGTATAAATGTCGGAAACCAACACAGCAAATATTATTAAAACACCCACATTGGATGTCGAAAATATTCGTCAGGATTTTCCGATCCTGCATCAGGAGGTTAATGGCAATCCGCTTGTCTATCTAGACAATGCTGCGACCTCGCAAAAACCCAGGCAGGTGATCGAGGCACTGGACAAATATTACCAGGAAGACAATGCAAACATTCATCGCGGGGTTCATACCCTAAGTGAAAGAGCGACTATCGACTACGAACAGGCCAGGGAAAAAGTGCGTAGCTTTATCAACGCCAACTCAGAGAAAGAAATTATTTTTGTGCGAGGGGCAACGGAAGGAATAAATCTCATTGCACAGAGCTATGGCAGAAATAAACTCAAGGCCGGCGATGAAATTATTATTTCAGAAATGGAACACCACTCGAACATCGTGCCGTGGCAGTTGCTATGTGAACAAACTGGTGCACTCCTGAAAGTAATCCCGATTAATGATACCGGTGAACTGATCATTGAAGAGTTCGATAAATTACTCAACTCAAAAACGAAGATTGTTTCAGTGGTTCATATCTCCAATGCGCTAGGAACCATTAACCCGGTTCAACATATTATTGATCATGCCCATGAATATAATGCGATCGTTATTATTGATGGTGCACAGGCGACGCCACATACCGCCGTGGATGTGCAGGCACTGGATTGTGATTTTTATGTGTTTTCCGGTCACAAACTTTTTGCGCCCACAGGTGTTGGTGTGCTTTACGGCAAGACAGATTTACTCGAAGCTATGCCTCCCTGGCAGGGTGGTGGCGATATGATCAAGATGGTGTCATTTGAAAAAACACTCTATAACGATCTTCCATACAAATTTGAAGCAGGAACACCACATATCGCCGGCGTGATCGGGCTTGGTGCGGCCATTGACTATGTCAGCGCAACAGGACTCGAGGCCATCGCCGCTCACGAACATGAACTGCTTGAATACGCAACGGAAAAGATCCTTGAAGTTAAGGGCTTACGCTTAATTGGTACTGCACAACAGAAAACCAGCATATTGTCGTTTGTAATCGACAGTATCCATCCGCATGACATAGGCACCATCCTCGATCATGAAGGTATCGCCATACGAACAGGTCACCACTGCGCCATGCCAGTGATGACACATTTTAATGTACCCGCAACCGCTCGCGCTTCCTTTGCTTTCTATAACACCTTTGAAGAAGTCGATAGATTGATTCAGGCATTGGGCAAAGCCAGGGAGGTGTTTATCTAATGTTTGATTTAAAAGACCTATACCAGGAAGTCATCATTGATCATAACCGCAGCCCAAGGAATTTTGGCAAACTTGAAGATGCAACGCAGGTGGCTGAAGGCTATAATCCACTGTGTGGAGATAAATTAAATCTTTACTTAAAAACGGAAGATAGTGTCATTACTGATGTCAGTTTTGATGGTTCCGGTTGCGCAATATCGGTCGCCTCTGCCTCCTTGATGACGGATACATTGAAGGGCAAAACCATCGAACAGGCCGAACAACTCTTTCAGAATTTTCACAATTTAATCATTGAAGAAGAGGATCCTGATCTGGAACAGATGCAGGCATTGGGAAAACTTGCTGCACTGGCGGGCGTCAAAGAGTATCCAGCACGCGTTAAATGCGCCACACTCTGCTGGCATACCCTGCACTCAGCTTTGCAAGGTGAAACATCCCCTGCGACAACAGAATAATTTGAGTCACAAAAATGAATACAAACGAACCCATCACCCTGCAACGAACCTGCGATGCCGCACTGATACCCGACGGCACGCCCATCAAGCTTGAAAAAGACAGTGTCGTCTATATCACTCAGTCCCTGGGCGGCAGCTATACGGTAAATATCAATGGCAATCTGGCGCGCGTTGACGCTAAAGATGCTGATGCTCTGGGTTTTGAGCCTGTAGAAAATAATGATAGCGAGCCTGAAAAAGAATTAACAGGTGATGGCAGCGTTGACGAAGCATTAATCTGGGAGCAATTGCACACCTGTTACGATCCGGAGATCCCTGTCGATATTGTCGAACTGGGACTCATTTATAACTGTAGTGTCACCCCGGTCGAAGAAGGTAATCAGGTGGAGATCACCATGACACTGACTGCACCTGGGTGTGGAATGGGAGAATTCCTGGCAGAGGATGTCCGCAGTAAAATAAGTAGTCTTCCTAATGTCACCCAGGTCAATGTTGAGCTTACATTTGATCCGCCATGGAACCAGACCATGATGTCAGAAGCTGCAAGGTTACAAACTGGCCTTTATTAACACCCTTGTTTTATCTAATACCTGATTAAAATTCTCAGCATGTCAGACTGGATTAATATCGAACCCGCGGAACACTTCGGCCCGGGTCAGGCCCGGCTGGTCGATTTAGGCGATGTTCAAATTGCCGTTTTTAATCTCGATGGTGAATATTACGCCATTGAAGATACTTGCAGCCATGACAATTCCCCCCTGTTGGGTTGTGAATTGGAGCTTGCTCAGTTGCTGGATGGCGATCAAATTATTTGCCCGCGTCACGGTGCGCGCTTTTGCATTAAAACAGGCGCGGCCCTCACGCCCCCTGCTTATGAAGATTTACCAACCTTCCCTGTTCAAATCACAGATGGCATTGTTCAAACACGCGATAACCGTTGGGATTGATAGATTTTTTTACTGCTTGTTCGTATTTACGTCACATGAAGTGATATAAAGGCTTTACGCTTGATTCCAAGCACGTATAATCGCGCGTTTAATTAACCAGTAACCTTCGGTTTTCCTTTTCGAAAGCCATCTCGGAGTTAGTAAGTAAATGGCAGTTGAACGTACGCTATCAATGATCAAACCTGATGCCGTAGCGAATAATTATATTGGGGAGATTTATTCCCGATTTGAGGCAAATGGCCTGACTATCATTGCTGCCAAAATGGCACATTTAAAAAAAGAACAGGCTGAAGAATTTTATGCTATTCATAAAGAGCGACCTTTCTATACCATGCTGGTTGAATTCATGATCTCTGGCCCAGTGATGGTCACAATCCTCGAAGGTGAGGATGCCATCGCAAAATACCGTACCTTGATGGGGGCGACCATACCGGAATTTTCTGTTCCTGGCACAATCCGTTACGACCTGGCAAGAGAGGGAAAAAGCAACGAAAATGCAGTGCATGGATCCGATTCGCTAGAAACTGCAGCGGAAGAAATTAAATTTTTCTTCAAGCCAGAGGAAATCTGCTACCGCACCCGCTAACATGGGGCCTAAAATATGGTTATAAACGTGGACAAGCAAACCAACCTGCTTGATCTGGATCGACAATCCATGGAGGCTTATTTTGTCGACATGGGTGAAAAACCTTTTCGTGCCGCCCAGGTACTCAAGTGGATCTACCAATACGGCATCACCGATTTCTCGGAGATGACAACTTTAAGTAAAGCACTTCGCGAAAAATTATCCGGCATCGCCCAGATCGAACTTCCAAAAATAATCTCTGAACAAATATCAAAAGATGGCACACGTAAGTGGCTACTCCAGCTTGATAATAACAACAGCATAGAAACCGTGTTTATCCCGGAAAAAGACAGGGGAACTTTATGTGTATCTTCTCAGGTAGGGTGTGCACTGGACTGTAGCTTCTGCGCTACCGGCAAGCAGGGATTCAATCGCAACCTGACTACCGGTGAGATCATTGGCCAATTATGGATTGCCAGTCAGGCACTGGGAGTCTATCAGCATAAAAACCGCACTATCAGTAATATCGTTATGATGGGTATGGGTGAACCCATGCTCAATTTTGATAATGTTGTTAGCGCCATGAACTTGATGATGGAGGATCATGCATTTGGACTCTCTCGCAAACGAGTCACACTGAGCACATCGGGTCTGGTTCCGGCAATTGATAAACTGGCTGAAACAAGTGACGTTAGTCTGGCAATTTCATTGCATGCAACCAATGATGAACTGCGTAATCAGCTAGTGCCAATTAACAAGAGCTTTCCCATTGCAGAATTAATGGCAGCTTGCAAAAGATACGCAAAAATTCGCGCCGTAGATACCATCACATTCGAATATGTTATGCTGGACGGCATCAACGATAGTGAAGCCGAGGCCCGTATGCTTGTTAAGCTGATGAATGGAATCCCCGCAAAGATCAATCTGATCCCATTCAATACGTTTCCTGGAACTGATTACAAATGTTCCAGCACAATGGTAATCGACAAATTCAGGGACATCTTGATCAAGGGTGGTGTTTTCACCATCACGCGCAAAACCAGAGGTGAAGATATCGATGCGGCCTGTGGCCAACTGGTGGGTAAAGTCATGGCTCGCGCAAAGAAACATCAACACCAGCAAAGGAATAATCAGACATGAGAAAAATTACTCTATCTATTATTCTTTATTTCCTTTGTTTAGGCTTAAATGGCTGTAGTCAAACGAGTGATGATTATGATTCTATCAGGCCATCGGCAGGAACCAACGATGTTGCGCAGGCTAATCTCAACCTTGGAATAGCATACTTACGAACCGGCGAATTCGAAAAATCACTGGAAAAATTACAAAAGGCACAGGCAGCTGATCCACATTATCCACCTATCTACAACACCCTGGGAGTCCTATACCAGCAGCTTGGAAATAGAGTAAAAGCAGAGGAATATTACCTGCGAGCACTTGGTTTAAATGGATCTGATTCCTCCACACTGAATAATTATGGTCAATTCCTTTGTCAGGAATCTCGCTTTGATGAAGCTGAAGTAACTTTCCTGAAAGCTGCAAATAACCCATTATATGCAACACCAGAAATTGCATTATCAAATGCTGGCACCTGTGCCATGAAACAGGGCAAATTAGATACCGCTGAAATATATTTTAGAGATGCGTTGGGAAATAATCCCAGACTTGCTATTGCCCTGTTGCAAATGGCTGAAATTTCATATGCCACAGGCAACTATCTCTCAGCAAGAGGGTATTTGCAACGATACCTTGAGACAGGTTCCCATACAGCAAAGAGTCTTTGGCTAGGTATCCAGATTGAAAATGAGTTAGGCGATAAGAATGCGTTATCTAGCTACAAACTGTTACTGAGGAATAAATTTCCAGATAGCAAGGAAACTGGCTTGTTAAAAGATAGTATGGTTAAGTAACTAATGCCAGAAAATCAAATAGAAAACAGCAATGAACTTGGAACCTTACTTACCAGGGCCAGGGAAAAGTTGTCATTTTCTCAAAAAGATATCGCATCCAGACTCAACTTAAGGGAAGCAGTCATTGCGGCACTGGATGCCAATGACTTCGATAAATTACCTGCACCAACCTATGTAAGGGGATATATAAGAAGTTATGCACGTGTCATTAATCTAAATGCGGATAGTCTTATTAACCTTTACGAAGGCGTAGCCGAAGCACCTCCGGAGATTCTTCCAGATGTGCAACCTGTGGTTCAGGCAAGTAGTAGAGATAAACCTGTTAAAGCGATGACTTATCTGGTTACTTTTACATTAGTCATTTTAATCATTGCCTGGTGGCAAGGCCAACACATTGTCAGTACAGATTTCTTCGCAAGTAATACTAAAACCAGCTCAGGTGGAAAATATCCAGGTGGGTTTACCTATACTTATGATGTTGTCAATCACCCGGATATTCTCGAGCTATCTGAGATAGATGAGCTAGATAATAGTGGTCTAAAAGACATGAAAATTGTTGATCTGGCCAAAACCAGTGAGTCAAAACCCGATAATATTTTGTCAATAGAAGATCCATTAAATCTGAATGCACAGACAAACTTAAATATCCTGGCAAATTCGGATACCTTGAAGATGGAATTAACTGCTGAGTCCTGGGTTGAGGTATATGATGTTTTAGGCGAAAAACTCTATCGTGGCCTTGCCAAACCCGGTGAGAAAATCAGCATCATCGGCACAGCACCATTATCAGTCAAGCTTGGTAACGCCAGGGCTGTTTCTGTCAACTTCAATGGTAAGGCTTTCGATACAAGCACATATACCAAAGCAGGTGTTGCCCGTTTTCTATTAGAGTAATTTTCCCGGAATAATCTTTTTGGCGTGTTAAATAAAGCGTCGTAAGCTGTATTCATCAGTCCAGGGGGTTTCCCCGAATTTCTTGATCGGGAGATGGCCCTCAAAGCCACTACATAATGGCTCATATTTACTGACACGCTGGTATACTGACGCACTAAAAATTATTATGACCCACAAAAATTTCAGAATAATTCATTTCCCGGGAGAAAGCTTTGTCTGAGAAATTACAAGCTTTACGCGGCATGCCAGACATCCTGCCGCATGAAACTGGTCGCTGGCAGTTTGTTGAAAGAAAAATCACCGACATCCTGAATAATTATGGCTATCAGGAAATCCGCATGCCCGTGCTTGAGAAAACCGAGCTATTCGCTCGATCCATCGGCGAGCAGACCGATATTGTGACCAAGGAGATGTACAGCTTTGAAGATCGTAATGGCGATAGTCTGACCTTACGACCAGAAGGCACAGCAAGCTGTGTCAGGGCAGGACTTGAACATGGTTTATTCCATAATCAGACACAAAAACTCTGGTATATGGGCCCCATGTTCAGACATGAAAGACCACAAAAAGGCAGACAAAGACAATTTCACCAGATTGGTGTCGAGGCCTTTGGTTTTGATGGTCCGGACATAGATGCTGAACTTATCATGTTAAGCGCACGCCTGTGGCGTGAACTTGGAGTAAAAGATATATGCCTGCAATTGAACTCTCTGGGAACTGCTCAGGCAAGAGCCAGGTATCGTGAGATACTGATAGACTATTTTTCACAACACCAAAAGCAGTTAGACGAAGACAGCCAACGCAGGCTGCAGACAAACCCGTTACGTATTCTTGATAGTAAAAATCCGGACATGCAGGAATTGATCAGCGCAGCTCCGATGATGAGGGATCATCTGGATAAGGAATCTACAGTTCATTTTGAACAATTAAAAAATATATTAGATGAGACTGGCATTTCCTATGAAATCAATCCACGGCTGGTACGTGGTCTGGATTATTATGGGCAAACTGTATTTGAGTGGGTCACTGATCAGCTCGGTGCACAGGGCACTGTTTGCGCGGGTGGACGCTACAACGGATTGATTGAACATTTCGGTGGCAAACCTGTCCCAGCTTGCGGGTTTGCGCTGGGGATGGAACGCCTGATAGCGTTGATCGAAACCAATGGCTTTGACATTGAAGCACAGCCACCGCATGCCTATTTTATCTTATCTACTGAAGATAAAGTCACTGCTGCAGGCATGAAACTGGCCGAGAACTTGCGTGATCAACTACCACAACTCAGGCTGATGACCCATTGTGGCGGCGGGAGTTTTAAGAACCAGTTCAAGCGTGCCGATAAATCCGGTGCACTATTCGCCCTGATCATGGGTAGTGATGAGGTAATAAATCAGACCGTGGGCTTCAAGTCATTAAGGGGCAAATCTGAGCAGGAATCCGTTTCCTGGGACAATATTGGCGAAATATTGGCGAAAAACATTCAATAGCCGCCTGCAGTGTTTTGCAGAGACCATTGCACGATGCCTTAAGCATCATTATCATCCGGCAGCTGAGTTTATCATTCCCAGGAATTCCAGTGAGTTCCGGGGAATAAATTTTGGAGGAGAGAATTTTGGAAGGTTATAGAACAGACGAAGAACAGGTTGAACAACTGAAAAAATGGTGGGAAGAGAATGGTAAATCAATCATTGCTGGTATTGCCCTGGGCCTGATTGCCATATTCGGATGGCGAGGCTGGCAAGATCACCTTGTGACACAAGGGGAGAATGCCTCTGATCTTTATGAGCAGATGGCCGCAGATATCCGCGATGGGAAAGGAACAGACATAAAGGCGATTGCAGAACAGTTAAAACAGGACTACACATCAACACCATATTCGACTTTCTCATCACTACTGCAGGCACGTGAAGCGGTGGATAAAGACGATATCGAATCTGCAAAAACCCATCTTCAGTGGGTTCTTGATAACACAGATAACGATGAATTCAGGCATCTTGCCAGGTTACGGCTTTCGCGTTTATTGCTGACAGAGGGTGATAAAGATGCTGCATTGTCTTTAATTGAAAAAGGCGACTCAGGAAAATTTGCATCAAGTTATCATGAACTACGCGGCGATATTTTGTTGCAGCAAGGTGATTCAAAAGCGGCTCAGGATGCCTATACACAGGCATTGGCAACACAAAATAGCATCCGTGGTAATCAATCTATTGTACAAATGAAACTGGATGATCTGGGAGCGAATCAGCTCTGATGCTATCAAGCACCCGCTATTTTTTATTCGCCTTAACACTGGTCCTATTATCGGGGTGCGGCACTGTGAAAAATATGTTTGGTAGTGGCGAGGATAATACTATTCCGCCTACTCCTTTGGTGGAAATTGAGACACTTACCGAAATTATAAAGCTCTGGTCAAAAGATACAGGCAAGGGCTCGACCAAACAATACCTCAAGCTCACGCCTTCTCACATTCAAGGTAAAGTCTTTGTCGCAGATGTTCGCGGTAAACTGACAGCCTTTGATGCGACCAGCGGCAACAGGCTATGGGAAAATGATGCGGATATGAGCATTACAGGTGGGCCAGGTTCCAGCGAAACACTCACCATGATTGGTTCAGATAATGGTGATGTACTGGCATACGCAAGCGAAAGCGGAGATTTCCTGTGGCAGGCCAAAGTCTCCAGCGAAATTCTTGCCGCGCCACAGGAAGCCTATGGCATTGTGGTAGTACGTACAATCGACGGCAAAATTTTTGGGCTTGACGCAAATGATGGAAGCCGTCTGTGGATCTATGATCGTACTGTGCCTGCACTAACATTACGCGGTACCAGTAATCCCGTCATTACAGGCGATGTTGTCATTGCTGGTTTTGATGGCGGTCGCATTTCTGCGATTGAATTGCACACTGGAAAGTTAATCTGGGAGACAAGTGTCTCACTGGCATCTGGTCGTTCTCAATTGGAGAGAATGGTTGATATTGATTCGGAACCTGTGGTTATTGGTAATGATATCTACGTTGCGACATTTCAGGGACGTCTTGCCTCGGTGGCTCTGGAAAATGGTCGGATCACCTGGACACGTGATATCTCTTCCTATGCGGGACTCACCGCTGACGAGAAGAATATCTATATTACGGATGACCAAAGCCATGTCTGGGCACTGGAACGGTCATCTGGTAATTCTGTATGGAAACAGGAAGGTTTATTCGCCAGACGTGTAACAGCACCTGCCACTTTTGGCGAGCTTGTCGTTGTTGGCGATCTGGAAGGCTATTTACACTGGATGGATAAAAGCAACGGTCAGTTTGTTGCTCGCACACAGATTTCAAAGAGTCCAATTTTAGCGCCGCCTGTTGCAGTTGAAGACATTGTCTACGCATACAGCAGTGATGGAACGCTGGTTGCGTACACCTCTCATTAGGCAGGAAAACAGATATGAAGTCCGTTATTGCCATCGTTGGCCGCCCCAACGTCGGCAAGTCCACCTTATTTAATTTCCTCACACACAGTCGTAATGCACTTGTCGCAGATCGGCCCGGGGTCACGCGCGATCGCCAGTATGGATTTGGCAATTATCAAGGGCGTGAATTTATACTGGTTGATACCGGTGGTCTAGGTCGAAACGATAAAGATTCAGAAAATATTTCCAACCTCATATCAGATCAATCTTTACTTGCAATAGAAGAAGCAGATGTATTGATATGGCTGGTTGATGGACGTGAGGGCCTGACATCAGAAGATGAACATCTCGCCAGAATTTTGCGCCCAATGTGTGATCATATCTTTCTAACCGCTAACAAAACTGAGGGGCTTGATGCAGATATCATTTTGTCTGATTTTTACCGTCTCGGCTTTAGCGGCCCCTTTGCCATCTCGGCCAAACGGGGGACAGGGATCCGCCAACTCATGGATGAAGTTATCAAGCAATTGCCTGTTGAGTCAGAGGATGAAGATCAAACTAAACATGGTTTACGTATCACGGTGCTCGGTCGCCCCAATGTTGGAAAATCAACACTGACTAATAGAATTCTTGGTGAGGAACGCATGCTCACCTTCAATCAACCCGGGACTACCCGCGATAGTATTGCCATTCCTTTTGAGCGTGATGGCACGCCTTACACCTTGATTGACACAGCAGGCATACGTAGACGTTCAAAGATCAGCGATACCATTGAAAAATTTAGTGTTATAAAAGCACTTCAGGCAATCGATAACACACAAATTGTTATTCTAGTGCTCGATGCGCATGAAGCTATCACAGAACAGGATGCTAGCTTACTCGGGTTGATTGTTGATAGCGGTAAGGCACTGATTATTGCGATTAACAAATGGGATGGCCTGGAGCTGTCACATAAAAACAGAATAAAGGCGCAACTGGATCGTAAACTGGGATTTATTGATTATGCCTGTATTCATTTTATTTCCGCATTGCATGGTAGTGGAGTTGGCAAGCTGTTCGTATCAATCAACAAGATTTCAAAATCAATCTCAATTGCACCAGCCGCCTCAAAGATAACGGCAATCCTGCAACAGGCAACCCAGGCCCATTCACCCCCCGTAGTTCATGGCAGACGTATCAAATTACGTTATGCCCACATAGGCGGACATGATCCGATACGAATTATTGTACACGGTAGTCAAACCAACCGCGTCCCGGAATCCTACAAACGCTATTTGTCCAAGCAAATGAGAAAACAATTAAAGCTGATAGGAACACCCGTTCTGATAGATTTTAAACAAGGGGACAATCCGTACAAAGACAGGAAGAACATTCTGACAAACAGACAAATCGAGAAACGCAGACGCCTGATGCGTCATGTTAGAAAGAAATAAGCGACAGCGATTTATTGCTATCTTGACAATCTATTGTACTGACTCTGTAGCATGCTCAATATACGACTGGCATCCTCACTCTCTATCCATTGGTCTTCTTCATCCAGAACAACGACTTCAGTTTTATCGCCGACGCCAGTCAGACTGATATGAAATACCTGGCCATCTTCATCATCGTCTCCCCAGAATTTAAGTCTGTCTAATAGACTTTTCTTTTCTTCGTCTGGGGCAGCATAGTAGATAACAAAGTAAATACCCTTTTCTACGTCTTTCTTCTCGATATACATACCAGACTCACTGATTGCACCTTCAATATTGCGCCATGCCCTGGAGAATTCATCAGGGATGGTCAGATATTCCTTGCCTTCGCCCGCATTTAATATTTCTGCCCTGGCCACTGGACTCTCTGGGCTAAATGCTTGCCCTGAGCCAGAAGATGAACTCGTTACTGCAGACTCACCATAAAAGTACACATTCAATTCACTGATCAGTTCCTTGAGCTGTTCCTCACTACTCTCCTGGCCTATCCATTCAGCATTACCGTCACTAAGAATGATTATTTCCTGTGTTTCACTTGAAAGGAACAATATCAGGTTTCCAGGCGTCCCACCTTCTTCTGAAAATATCTTGAATTTTTCTCTGTATGTCACCACACCGTCGATTGAGATTTCCTTGAACTGTGTTTCCAATACACCAAGTTCAGCATCATCAAGATCCATCTCAAAACCTTTGGCTAACCAGAATTCGGTCAGCTTAGGCCAGATTGAGAATGATGTTCCCTGTACTGACAGCCACTTTTCATCAGCATTATCCAGCATTGCCATCTCTGCATCAGACATTTGTCCACCCAGGCGCATTTGTTTGCGCCGTTGAAACTCAGACAGTGTGTTGGCATCTTCTTCATCTGGAATCACCAATGGATCATTCAGTGCATCAGTGGTTAAGTCCGGTGGCACCTCCAAGTCAGGCAGCGATTGGCTCCTTTGATATTTGGTTCTGTTGTCTGGTATCACGTCACCGAGACCAAGTCCCCCACAGCCGTTGAGTAAAACTGAGGTAAGGAAAAGTAAGAATATTTTTTTTGATAACATAATATAAAATTCTAGATTAACTTTGCTTAAATTGTCCTGATATAAATAGCCCTGGTTTAAATTACCCGCTTTAAATTACATGGGCCTGTTTCATGGCTCTGATGAGAACTTCTTCCAAGCTCTCTGTCATCCAGGTAAGTGGCAGCCTGATACCTGCCTGGATCAATCCCATCTTGTATAATGCCCACTTGGCAGGAATTGGATTAGATTCAATAAATAAGTGTTCGTGTAAACCAGTCAAGGTATCGTCAATTTTTGTTGCGCCTTCACGATCCCCTATCTTTGCAAATTCACATAGTTCGTGCATTGCTCTGGGGGCGACATTTGCTGTTACAGAAATGACGCCATCACCACCCTGCAATAAAAATTCTTTAGTTGTTGCATCATCGCCGCTAACCAACATGAAGTCATCAGGGCATAGCGACCTAATCACTTCGATACGACTTAAATCGGCTGTCGCTTCCTTAACACCGATAATGTTATCCACCTTCGATAGCCTGCCAATTGTTTCTGGCAACATGTCACAGGCCGTACGACTCGGCACATTATATAGAATCTGTGGAATACTTACCGCTTCTGCTACTGCCTTGTAATGTAGGAACAAACCTTCCTGTGTGGGCTTATTGTAGTAAGGTGTGACCAACAGACATGCATCTGCGCCCGCATCTTTCGCGCATCGTGTCAGAAAAATTGCTTCCGTTGTTGAATTTGCCCCGGTGCCTGCAATCACCGGAACCCTGCCATTAACAAACTCCACCACCTGTCGAATCACCTCACAGTGTTCCTCATTATTCAATGTCGCGGATTCGCCTGTGGTACCCACAGCCACAATGGCATCAGTTTTGTTCTCGATATGGAATTCAACCAGCCCAGCCAGACTGTTTTTATCTAGCGGTGTTTCTGGTGCATTACCTTCCTGCATGGGGGTCGCCACAGCGACCATACTACCTTGAAACATTCTTTAAACCCTTTATCTCACTGCTTAAAATATCGTTAAAAAATCAATTCTTCCGCTTTGTCTGTGCATAAATCCAGAACACCTGAATATGCAGTCAACGGAAAAGCGGCACAGTATACTACAGCTAGGCGATGACAATAAATCCGACAACGAATCAAATTCTCTGTTCCCGGGAATTTTTCCGAAAACTTGCTCAGATACCCGAACTACCTGGAAATGTAGGTATATATACCTTGCAGACGTGGTGACAAAATCGGACAATGAGACTGTAATCCATTAGAAGCAATTGTCGTTAAAAACTAAATTGCCATTAAAAAAACATTGGATGAAATGCAGAA
>Ga0209987_10000594_pt1 | contig 19125 bp, 17 predicted proteins | sample N074metaG_FD_182134 | JGI IMG/M metagenome (GOLD analysis project Ga0209987, IMG submission 182134) | Deep subsurface microbial communities from Kermadec Trench to uncover new lineages of life (NeLLi) - N074 metaG (SPAdes) (version 2) | ecosystem: Environmental > Aquatic > Marine > Ocean trench... | reverse complement strand
CGGTGATCGATAACTCCGGTTACACACCGCAACAGCTTGGCATGAGTGTTGAATTGCTGAAGAACGCCTGTGACCAGTATCTGTTTACGTCGACGCGTTCGGTCTACACGGATTTTACGCAAGATGTCATGGACGAGGATGCGCCGGTCGGACCAAAGGATATTCCGGAATCTGAATGGGACGGTTACGGCCCGAACAAAGTTCTCGCCGAGCGCGCCGTCCAGGAGGGATTTGGCGCGCGAACGCTGATTACCCGCCCACCCGTCATTGTCGGTCCGGGCGATCGCTCCGATCGATTTACCTACTGGGTCGATCGCATCGATGACGGTGGCGACATACTGGTCCAGGGTGATCCGACAGATGCGGTTCAGTTCGTGGATGTTCGCGATCTGTCGGAGTTTTACGTGCATCTTCTCGAGCACTCGACTACCGGCATTTACAATACCGAAGGTCCGGGATCAGCGCTTAACACGGCGGGGCTGGTACACGGCATCAAGGCGATCACATCCACAACATCGACATTCCACTGGGTTGACTGGGATTTCCTGATTGCGGAAGGCGAGGTACCACAACGTTCGCTTGCATTCTGGCAACCGCCGCGCGGCAGGTATCTGAATTACGGCCTGACGGATAATCGTCGGGCGATAGCCAAAGGGTTGACGTTCAGGCCGCTGGCCGTGATTGCCAAAGACACGCTGGACTGGCACAGGACACGGACCCCGGAGCAGCAACAGAATTTGCGTGCAGGCTTGAGCCGTGACAGGGAGGCAGAATTACTCCGTAAATGGCCTAAACTGTAATTGTTCGGCCATCGCTTGGGTCAACTATAGAAACCTTATGAGGAGAATTTCTGTGTTTGACCAACTAAATAGCTTAAGACCCAGTGCCCACTGGTTGTTGCGCGCCGGATTCGCGTCCGTATTCCTGTTTCACGGCTTCGGTAAGGTTGTCGCATTTAGCGGTTTTTCCCAGATGATGGGCCTCAGTGTTCCTGTGGCCGGGCTGGTCACGTTTGCAGAGGTTGCCGCTGGGCTCGGCATCATCATTGGTGCGTTTCAAAGCGAACTGATTACCCGATTGGCAGCGTTGGCCAGTATCCCGGTCCTGCTTGGCGCCATCTTCATGGTGCACGGGCCGCGCTGGAGTTTCACGCCGGCAGAAGGCTTTCCGATGGGTGGTATGGAATTCCAGGTTGTATTGCTGCTGATCGCAGTCTATTTCCTGATCACCGGAAATCAGCAGAGTCAAGCTGGCTAATTAGCCTGCAAGTGCTATCAAGTTAGTAATGATCCGGTAAGATCGTCGTCCTGCAGTCGCGGTGGGGGGCGAAAGATGAATAAAGCGACCCGATTCGGGTTGTTTGTTATCGCGGTTACTACCGTAAGTCCGGTCTGCGCCCAGGTGCCGGACTTGTCCGACGTGTCGATCGTGACCACCGCAATCAGCGACGGCGTCTACATGCTGGAGGCGACCGGTGATGTTGCCGGCAATATCGCGGTGTCGGTGGGCGAGGACGGCATATTAATCGTGGACGATCAGTTTGAAGGACTGAGCGGGCAGATACTTGATGCGTTAAAAGATCTGCACAGCGGGCCGCTACGATTTATCCTGAACACCCATCATCATGACGACCATAGCGACGGTAATGCTGCATTGAGTGCTGCCACGGGTGCGACCGTCATCGCCCATGATCAGTCGCGGGCGAGACTGATGCACAAGAAGGCTGCTCACTGGCCCACCGTTACCTATGCAGAAGGACTGACGATCCACTTCAACGGCGAAGCGATTCAGACGCTTGCGGTCCCCGGCGGTCATACCGATAACGACAGTATCGTCATATTCACGAATTCAAACATCGTACACATGGGCGACCTGTTCAATTCCGGCAGGAGCAGTTTCCCCTATATCGATTTTTCGGCTGGTGGCAGCGCGGTTCGCATGCTTGCAGTCATTGACCGGGTCCTGCCGCTGATTCCGGCGCATGCCAGTGTCATCGCCGGTCACGGTCCCCTTTCTGATCGTGAGGGGTTGGTTGAGGTGCGAGAGATGCTGAACGATACAATCAACTTTGTCCGCACCAGGAAGGCGCGGGGACTGTCGCTGGACGCAATCAAGGCTGAAGGATTCCCGGCGCAATATGACGAATGGAATCACGGGTATACTTCAGCATCGGAATGGATGGAATCGATTTACCGCAGTCTTGATTGATACGCGACTGAATAAATTCTGGAAAATATTATGAAAATGAATCGGCGCGAAGCGATTCGCAACCTTACCTATTCGACAGCGCTCTTTGGTTTGCCTGCGAGCGTTTTCAGCGCAGAGGCAACAACATTGCCAAGCACCTCGTTGCTCGATGGTGATCCGGAGCGCTACTGGAACCGTTTGCGCGAGGAACAATTTCTCATGCCCGGCAAACGTGTGTTCCTCAATACGGGGAGCGTCGGTGTCGCAGCAAAACCCGTGGTTCAAACCGTGTGCGACTACCTGGAGCATTCCGCAGCGCTGCAAATGGAAGACTTGCATCAGGAAGATGCTTATCCGCGCTGGGGTTACGAGACGCTCGACAGTCATCGCAGCGAGTTGGCGCAGTACGTCGGTTGCACCAAGGACGAACTGGCAATCACACACAATGCAACCGAGGCGATGTCGATCATCGCCGGCGGCATGCCGCTCGAAAAAGGCGACGAGATACTGATTACGGATCAGGAACACCCGAGCGGCTATGGACCCTGGCGGCTCAGGGAAGCGAAAGGCGAGGTTACGGTGCGCGAGGTGGCATTGCCGTTGCCGCCTGAAAGCCCGGAGCAACTCGCAGATATAGTGGTTTCGGCCATTGGTCCGAAGACGCGGGTTTTGAGCTTTAGTGGCATCACGAGCCCCACAGGCCTTCTGATGCCGATCCGGGAAATTTGTGATGCCGCGCGGGCGCGCGGTGTGGTCACGGTCGTCGACGGTGCTCACATGACCGGCCAGGTGGCGTATCGCATCGCGGATATGAACTGCGATTATTTTGCGGGCAGCCCGCACAAGTGGTTGTTTGCGCCGGTAGGGTCAGGCCTGCTGTATATCCGTGAAGAAAGACTGGATTTGCACTACCCGGTTATTGCCACTGCGGGTTGGGATGACAAATCACTCAAAGCCGGCAGATTCATGCGTTTCGGCACGAATAACCGTGCGATCGTCGAAGGTTTTATGGCAGGACTGTACTTTGCGCAGGCCATCGGACCGGAGCGAATATACGCGCGCATTCACGATCTGGCGAAGGACACTTACGCACGTGCCCGCGCGTTGCCCTACGCGGAAATGGTGACACCGGAAGATGACAGCATGTATGGCTCGCTCGTTACGTTCCGTTTGAAGTTGCCGGAGAAGAAACTCAATCGACTTTGGCAACTTTGCGATGAGCGTCTGATATGGACCACCAGGAATCCGCGACTGCGAATATCAACGCACATCCACACCCGCCAATCCGATCTTGACCTGTTTTTCGAGACGCTGAGCGAGGCCGCCGCTTAACCGCCAGGTTCACTTTCGGGGCCTTAAATAAACAAATGCTTATATGATTGACTGATAGCGTCATTCATCCATAAACTCCGCCTTACTCATCGAGACCGGCTGAGGGAAAGGCCCTTTGAAGCCGGGGCAACCTTCAGGACTAACCATCCTGGAAAGGTGCCAACTCCTGCGGTGTAGCAGTTTTACATCTGAGAGATGAGTGTCAGTGCAACACGAAAGTGCAGGGCACGGCACCCACCCTTCGCGGTTTTCGCAGGATTCCGATGAGAGCGTGGCGACCTGGTCGCCAAACTGGAATCAAGGCGGAGACCGAATCATGAGTTATTCCCAGCACCCTGCCACGACAGCGGTTCGCGCGTCACTGGAATCTGACAGTCAGTACGGCGCGGTGATACCGCCACTGCACCTCTCGTCAAACTACACGTTTGCCGGCTTCGCCGAAAAACGGCAATACGACTATTGCAGAAGCGGCAATCCAACCCGTGATGCGTTGGCCGAAGCGCTGGCTGCGCTGGAAGGCGGTGCCGGTGCGGTGATTACGTCGTCTGGCATGGCCGCGCTGACATTGCTGACGCAACTATTGCAGCCGGGTGATTTGCTGATCGCACCGCATGACTGCTACGGCGGTACCTACCGTTTATTCGAGAGTCTGTCAGCAAAAGGGCACTTCGAGGTGTTGTTCGTCGATCAGTCTGATGCTGCAACATTACGCCAGGCATTTGCTCGGAAACCGAAGTTGATTCTTGTCGAGACGCCGTCGAATCCCTTGCTGCGAATCGTGGATATCGAATCAGTGGTGGATGCCGCGCGCGCCTGTGGTGCCCTGGTTGCGGTCGACAACACGTTTCTTTCTCCGGCGTTGCAGCAGCCGCTTGGCCTGGGCGCAGACATCGTTGTTCATTCCACAACCAAGTACCTCAATGGCCACAGTGATGTCATTGGCGGCGCAGTCGTCGCCGCAACTGACGAAGTTGCTGAAACACTCAGCTGGTGGGCGAATTGCCTTGGAATAACGGGTGCGCCATTCGACAGTTACCTGACCTTGCGTGGCGTCCGAACATTATTCGCGCGCATGCAGCAGCACGAAAAGAACGCCAACTTGCTGGCCCAGGTGCTGAGCGAGCACGAGCTCGTGAGCCGCGTCTATTATCCCGGCCTGGCCGGCCATGTGGGTCATGAAGTTGCCTGTCGGCAGCAGAGCGGATTCGGCGGCATGCTGAGTTTTGAGATCCATGGCGGCGAAGCAGCGGTGCGCGCATTTCTCGAGAACCTGAGACACTTTTCGCTTGCCGAATCGCTCGGCGGTGTCGAAAGCCTGGTGTGTCACCCGGCAACCATGACGCATGCCCCTGTTAGTGCTGACGCGCTTGCTGCCGCGGGCATCGGGCAGGACCTGATTCGCTTGTCAGTCGGTCTTGAGAGTGGCGCAGATCTCGTCGATGATGTTGTTGCAGCGCTCGAAGAGGCACGCAAAGCCGGCCAGCGTCCTAAGGCTGTGTTTGCCGGTTAGCAGGACTCGTCGGTCTCTTTGATAATTTCTTCCGGCTCGGCCGACGGCAATGGTTCAGGCGGCGGCAGTCGAGGTTCCCGGTCGAGAATCATCTCGATGTCTTCTTCAGTGACCTCGTGAAAATTGCCGAGCCGGCATGAAATACCTTCCTCGAGGCCGGTGCCACCGTAGTGAAGTATTCGGATCGAGTCTTGCCGGCACAGCGTGCTGGCTGAAACACGATACGAGAATCGGCCTTCGCGGGACAGCCCCCTGCATTGCCGTGGCAGAATATTGACGTAATCGGAACCGCCGCGTGTGTAGAAAAGGATGCGCAAATCATCGACGATTTTGGTGTTCCGTATACGTTTGACATTGATGCAATTGAGTGTGTTGTATTCCTCTTCCTCTTCCTCATTTGCCAGTGATAGTCCGGGGACCAGCAGTGCGAGCAGCAAGGCCAACCCAAGGAATTTGTGCGCTTGCGTCATCATGTTGGTTATGCCGTCGGCTAGCCCAGTTGGTGAATGATCGCGTCGGTCATTTCTGCCGTGGACAACACGGTTTCGTCACCGGTGGCAATATCGGCGGTCCTGGCGCCATTCGCAATGACCTGCTGCAACGCGTTTTCTACCAACGCAGCTTCCTGTTCCAGATCCAGGCTGTGCCTGAGTAGCATGGCGACGCTGGCTATCATGCCGCAAGGGTTCGCGATGCCCTGACCGGCGATATCGGGTGCAGAGCCGTGAATCGGTTCGTACAATCCGCGCGTCGACTCCCCCAGGGATGCTGACGGCAGCATGCCCATTGAGCCGGCAAGCATCGATGCCTCGTCGGTCAATATGTCGCCGAACATATTTTCGGTGACGATGACATCGAAGTCTGCTGGTCGATTGATCAGGTGCATGGCGGCGGCATCGACCAGCATATGTTCGAGCTTGAGTTCGCTAAATTCATCAGCGATCGTTTTCGCACAGACATCACGCCAGAGTCGCGAAGTTTCCAGTACGTTTGCCTTGTCGACTGAACAGAGATTTCCCTTTCTGCCCTGAGCGAGCCGTGCGGCAACCCGCACAATGCGTTCGATTTCATAACGATGGTAGGTGCACAAATCACTCGCCGATTCTTCGTCGCGGGTTTTTTCACCGAAGTAGATTCCGCCGGTCAGTTCCCTGACAACCATCAGGTCGACGCCCTGCAAACGCTCCGGTTTGATGGGCGATGCGCCTGCTAACTCATCAAGTATCGTCACCGGGCGGAGATTCGCGAACACGCCGAGTTCTGCACGCAATGCGAGCAGGCCTTGTTCCGGCCTGACCTTGGCGTTCGGATCTGACCACTTCGGTCCGCCGACAGCACCGAGTAATATTGCGTCGCTGTCGTGGCAACTGGCTTTGGTCGCGTCGGGAAACGGCTGGCCGGTCGCATCGATCGCAGCGCCGCCGATCAGTTGCCCGGAGTACTGAAAACTGTGACCGAAAGACTCGCCAATGCGTTGCAGCACGCGCGTGCCCGCGGCGGTGACCTCAGGACCAATACCGTCGCCGGCGAGTACCGTGATCAGGGCGTCCAGGATCTCGTCTCCTCAAAGCGGCTGATCTGGTCATCGTGTTGTTGCAGATAACCAAGCTGATCGATCCCTTCGAGCAGGCAATATTTTGCAAAGCTGTCGATCGGATAATTAACTATCCGTCCGTCGGGCAACGTCAACGTTGATGCGGCGACGTCGATGGTTACCTCGGCGCCGGGATTTTCAATCAGCCAGGCGTGAGTTTCGTCATCGACGACGATCGGCAACAATCCGTTCTTCAGAGAGTTACTACGGAAGATGTCTGCGATTGCCGTGCTAACGACGGCGCGAATTCCGTAATCGAGTAACGCCCACGGCGCGTGTTCGCGCGAGGAACCGCAGCCGAAATTATCGCCCGCCACCAGGATCTGACAATCCGCGACATTCGAACTGTTAAGTACAAACTCCGATTTGTCAGAACCGTCAGGATTAAATCTCCAGTAGGAGAACAGGTGCCGGCCGAGCCCGGTCTTGGATGTTGTGGTCAGAAAGCGGGCCGGAATGATCTGGTCGGTGTCGATGTCGTCCATCGGCAATACGACAGTGCAGGATGACAATTGCTGTATGGCGTCCATTATTCACCGTCCCTCGAGATAGGGTCGCGGATCACAGACGTGACCCTCGATGGCGGTGGCGGCGGCCGTCATCGGACTGGCAAGGATGGTACGTGCGCCAATGCCCTGGCGGCCCTCGAAGTTTCTGTTGCTGGTGCTGACGCTAAGCTTGCCGCTTGGCACAGTGTCGCCGTTCATGCCGATACACATCGAGCATCCGGATTCGCGCCACTCTGCGCCGGCTTTGAGAAATACCTTGTCGAGGCCAATTGCTTCCGCGTCGCGTTTGACTTGTTGAGATCCCGGGACGACCAGCATTCTCACGCCGGCGGCTATCTTCCGGCCGCGTAATATATCCGCTGCCTGTTGCAGGTCCGAGAGCCGCGAATTGGTGCAGCTGCCGATAAATACGATGTCGACCGCCGCATCAGCAAGCGGCTTGCCAGCGCTTATTTGCATGTAGTCAAGCGCCTTGCGAAATCCCGGATCGCCATTCCCGTCGGGCACCGGATCGTTGACCGGGATCACCATGCCCGGATTGGTGCCAAACGTGACCATGGGTTGCAGTGCGACGCCATCGACATCGACTGAGCGATCGAACTCGGCTTCGGCATCGCCTGGCAACGCGAGCCATCGATCGACCGCTGCGTCCCAGTCTGCGCCCTGTGGGGATCGCGGCCGTCCGCTGAGATATTCAACCGTCTTGTCATCCGGTGCGATCATGCCGGCACGCGCACCGGCTTCGATGGACATGTTGCAGACCGTCATGCGCGCTTCCATTTCCATGGCCTTGATGGCATCGCCGCGAAATTCGATGATATGTGCGGTGCCGCCGTCGACGCCTATTTGACCGATAGTGGCAAGAATTACATCCTTTGCGGTCACCCCGGGCTGCAATTTTCCGCTCACATTGATCGCCAGGGTGCGAGGTTTTCTTTGTAGCAGGCATTGAGTTGCCAGTACGTGTGCGACCTCGGTCGTGCCAATGCCAAAAGCGAATGCGCCGAAGGCGCCGTGCGTGCTGGTGTGGCTGTCGCCGCAAACGATCGTCTTGCCGGGCTGGGTTGCGCCGAGCTCAGGCCCGATGACATGCACGATACCGCGATATTTGCTGTCAAACCCGTGCAACTCCAGGCCGAATTCATCGCAGTTTTCCTGCATCTGGCGTACCTGGTTGGCCGCACCTTCGCTGACCACTTCGAGATCCTTGAAATTGCGAAACGCGGTGGTCGGCGTGGAATGGTCCATGGTGCCGAGCGTGAGCTCTGGGCGCCGCACCGCAATGCCTTTTTCGCGCAGCAGCGTGAATGCCTGCGGCGTCGTGACCTCGTGGATCAGGTGCAGGTCGATGTAGAGGATTGCCGGTGTGTCGGCGGTCTCATCGGTGACAAGATGATCGGTCCAGACTTTCTCAAATAGTGTTCTTGGTGAAATTGTGGTCACGACGTAATTTTAGGTACCGCCGGCTGCGGCGACGGGCCGCGCATCGAGACCTTCCAGCCATCCTTGCGTGTCTTCGGTCTCCCCGGAAAAAAGTCCGAAAAATGCGTCCTGCAGTTGCTTCGTTATCGGGCCCCGCTGGCCCGCGCCAATCTGAATGCGGTCAACGGATTTGATCGGCGTAATCTCCGCTGCAGTACCGGTAAAAAACATCTCGTCTGCGAGGTACAGGCTTTCACGCGGAATCGATTGTTCCTCAACGGTGAGCCCGGCCATTGCGGCCAATTGCATGACGGTGTCACGGGTAATGCCGGTGAGAATCGAAGAGCTTGTGGATGGCGTGACAATCTTGTCGCCGCGGATAATAAAAAGGTTTTCACCGGCGCCTTCACTGACCATGCCATCGGTTGATAAGGCAATTCCCTCGGCAAAGCCCAGCCGCTTTGCTTCACTGCTGATTAACTGGCTCGACAAATAATTGCCGCCGGCTTTGGCGAGGGCAGGGATCGTATTTGGTGCGACCCGCTGCCAGCTCGAGACGCAAACGTCCACGCCCTGTTCGAGACCTTCAGCACCCAGGTAGGCGCCCCATTCCCAGGCAGCGATCGCGACATCGACCGGGTGTTCCGGTTTCGGCGCAAGACCAATGTCGCCATAGCCGCGCAATGCAATCGGACGAATATAGGCGCCGTTTACAAGTTCATTCGCGAGCACGACTTCCTTGCAGGCCGCGATCAATTCGTCACGCTCGTAGGGAATCGGCAAGCGGTAGATTTTGGCCGAGTCAAAGAGGCGTTGCATGTGATCAGTCAGCCGGAATACTTTCGGGCCGTCGGGGGTCTTGTACACCCGGATTCCTTCAAACACTGAAGACCCGTAATGCAGCGCATGGGACAGCACGTGCACGGTCGCCTGTTCCCACGGCACCATGCGGCGATTCAGCCAGATCAGTTTTCCGCCTTCAAAACTCATTCGCGTAGCTTATCAATCAAGGTGGGCTTTGGCATCCTCAAATCGATGCCTGATTGATGTCCGAAGTAACATGCCCATCGTCCAGGCCGCGCTCCCGGCGTCGCAGAATACGGTTGATGACCTCCAGGTAGGCACGACAAGCGGCCTCGACAATATCCGTACTGGCGCCATGTCCACGATAGCTCTGGCCGTTGAATTCCACCGTAACCGTAGCCTCACCCTGGGCGTCTTCACCGATGGTGGCACTATGCAATTCGAATTTCTTCAATATCAGATCAATACCGGTCGTATTCTCAAGCACGCTGAAAGCGGCTTCGACCGGTCCGTCCGCCTTCGCGGACTGGTCGATTTCGTCGCCGTTCTCATCGATCAGGATCAAGGTTGCAGTTGCCTGCTCGTCTGTCCCGGAGCTTACCCTTAATGCCTTGAGAATCCATGGTCCGGACGATGCGTTGTCCACATTCATGATAATGGCCTCGATGTCACCGTCATAAATATCTTTTTTCCGATCAGCCAGTTTCTTGAATTCCTGGAACGCACGGTTTGTTTCAAATTCATCGAGAGCGAAACCGAGGTCCTTCACACGATTGCGAAAGGCGTGTCGCCCACTGTGCTTGCCAAGCACCAGGTTCGATTTGCTGATGCCTACTTCGTCGGGCCGCATGATCTCGTAAGTGGAGTGATGCTGCAGCATGCCGTGCTGGTGAATTCCCGCTTCGTGTGCGAATGCGTTTTCGCCGACGATCGCCTTGTTTCTCGGAATGGCCATGCCGGTGACGCCGGATACCAGCCGCGCCGTCGGATACAGTCGCGTCGTGTCGATCGCGGTACCAAGCCCGAAGAATTCGGCGCGCGTTTTGAGCGCCATTACAATTTCCTCGAGCGAACAGTTCCCGGCTCGTTCACCGATGCCGTTGATCGTGCATTCGACCTGCCTGGCGCCCGCTGCAACTGCCGCGAGGCTGTTGGCGACTGCCATGCCAAGGTCATCGTGGCAATGGACGCTCAGCGTCACAGCGTCGATGCCCGGCACGTTGTCTTTCAGATATCTAAACAGGCGGTCGAATTCGGCCGGCACGGTATAGCCGACGGTGTCAGGAATATTGACGGTCGTCGCGCCCGCCTCGATGGCCGCGGTGACCACTTCGGCAAGATAGGCAAGCTCCGTGCGAGATGCATCTTCTGGTGAAAATTCGACGTCATCACACAAGGCGCGTGCCTGACTGACAGCGCCTACCGCGCTCTTGATGATTTCTTCCTTGGCCATCTTGAGTTTGTATTCACGGTGAATGGCGCTCGTGGCAACGAACACATGAATCCGGTGCCGGTCGGCACCCTTGACCGCTGCATGAACTTTTTCGATGTCTTCCGCGTTGCAACGGGCGAGGCCGCAGATCGTCGGGCCGCGATTCTCGTCGGCGATCGCTTTGACCGCTTCAAAATCGCCGGGCGAAGCGGCCGGAAAACCGGCTTCAATAATATCGACCTTAAGGTCCGATAGTGCTTTGGCGATTCTGAGTTTTTCCCTGACCGTCATGCTGCAGCCAGGAGCCTGCTCTCCGTCTCGCAGCGTCGTATCAAAGATCTTGATCTGGTCGGTTGGCATTGTATTGCTCCGTTAATCTCCGCTAGTCGCCGTAGTCAAGGCTTGCCATTGGGAAGCCTGGAATTGCATGCGGAGTGTGACGCACGGAATCAGTGCGTAGCGCCCATTCCAGGGTCCGGCGGTCGATATTGCTGCCGGTCAGGACGAGTCCAACCCGCTTGCCGGCCAGCTGTTCTTGTAACTTCAGTGCGGCAGCGAGCGGCGCCGCACCGCCACCTTCGGCCAATTGATGAATGGTCTCGGCATAGCAACGGATCGCCATGCAAATTTCGTCTTCACTGACCAGCACGAAATCATCCAGGTCCTGCATCATGCTGAGCGTGTAACGTACCGGCACGCGAGTGGCGAGTCCGTCTGCGATGGTCTTGGTCGCGACCATCGGGGCGTAATCCTTGGTGTGCCAGGCATGGTGAAATGCTGGGGCATTTTCTGCTTGCACCGCAATAACCCGGGTCTTCGGTGACACGGCTTTGACGACGGTTGTCGTCCCTGCCGCGAGACTGCCGCTGCCCACGGGAACAATAATGACATCAAGACCGTCTTCTGCCTGGCTCAGCATTTCGAGCGCCACCGTGGCCTGTCCGGCAACCAGATCTGGTGTCTTACCCGGGTGCACGGAGACCGCGCCGGAATTCCATGCGTGCCGCACCGATGCATCCCATGCTGCATCGAAGTCGTGACCTTTGATCACCAGCTCTCCACCGAGCGCAGCAACGGCAGCATTCTTGTCGGGACTGTTGCCTTGCGGCACGAACACCGTGCACTTAACTCCATACATCGCGCAGGCCTGGGCCAGTGCCGCGCCGTAGTTGCCGCGGGTAGCAGTTACAATGCCTTTGGCACGTGCTTTCTCATCCATGGTCGCGAGCAGATTGATCGCGCCACGAATTTTGAATGCGCCAATCTCCTGAATATTTTCGAGCTTGACGAAAACTTTCGCACCGACACGCTGGTCGAGCACCGGATTATTGATGCACGGTGTTGGCGCCAAAAAGGGTTTAATGACTTTTCTGGCACGCTTGACATCCGCGAGACTGATCAGGGCAGGGGGTGTATCCGAATCGGAACCCCAATCGGTGACATCGCGATGCTTGCTGGCGGCAGGCGACATGACTAGTTCTCCAGCCAGTCCATGCGGCTTCTGAGATCCGCACCGACTTTTTCGATCGGATGATTGAGATCCTCTTCCATCATGCGCTTGTATTCCGGCTGACCGGCCTTGTTTTCATCAATCCATTTGCGGGCGAATGTGCCGTCCTGGATTTCGTCCAGAATCTGCTGCATATTTTCGCGCGCGTGTGCGTCGATGACGCGCGGTCCACTGACCAGGTCGCCATAGGCAGCTGTCTCACTGATGAATTCGTGCATTTTTTTCAGACCGCCTTCATGCAGCAGGTCGACGATCAGTTTCAGCTCGTGCATGCACTCGTAATACGCGACCTCCGGCTGATAACCGGCTTTCACGAGCGTCTCGAATCCTGCGACGACCAGTTCGGTTGCGCCGCCGCAAAGGACCGCCTGCTCGCCGAATAAATCGGTTTCGGTTTCTTCGGCAAAAGTTGTTTCGATGACGCCGGCACGCGCGCCGCCAATTCCCTGCGCGTAGGCGAGCGCAAGTTTCAAGGCGTCGCCGCTACTGTCCTGGGCAACTGCAACCAGGCAGGGCACGCCGTGGCCTTCTTCGTATTGGCGGCGGACAAGTCCGCCCGGTCCCTTCGGTGCGATCAATATGACGTCGAGGTCGGCTCGCGGCTCAATCTGCTTATAGTGAATATTGAAGCCGTGCGCGAACAGGATTGCTGCACCCTGGTCGAGGTTATCCACGATATCTGCGTAGAGATCCGCCTGCGTCAGATCCGGTGTCAGAAATGCAACGATGGCGGCGCCGTTCGCAGCCGCAGCGGGTTCCTGAACGGTCAGCCCGTCTGCCTCGGCTTTTGCCCAGCTGCCGCCGGCGGGCCGTAATCCCATTACCACGTCATGGCCGCTGTCTTTGAGATTGAGCGCGTGCGCCCGACCCTGGCTACCGTAACCCAGTATTGCGATACGTTTGCCTACGAGGCAGGAGCTGTCGACATCTGTTTCCGAGTACATTTGCATTTCGAATCCTTAAAATTCTGGCCCAAAAAAAACCCCACGATCCGGTCGGGATGCGGGGTTGGCGTTTTCGTTATTCTGATTCCTGCTCGCTACCCGCAATTTCTCCCGAGGAGTTCCACCAGCGTCAGCAATGCAGCAAATGAGAGTTTCATCGCTCCGGATCATGTTGTATGCATCAATCGATGTCAACTCAGCAAGATTCAGTTACTTATGTAACCAGATCAACGTCGTTCGCGGCTGGTCGCTACCAGACGTCCTGTCTTCCGCGACATAAGTACATCCCTGTACAAAAAAGACGCTCCTACAACGTGACGACCAGTTTGCCGCTGGCGCGCCGCTCGAGCAACGCCTGCATGGCCTGTGGCGCGTCCTCGAGCGAATAGGTCCGGGAAATGCAGGGCTTCAGCTTTCCCTGTTCGAACCAGGTGAGCAATTCACGCATGTTTTGCAGGTTGGCCTCGGGTTCGCGTTGCGCGAATGTGCCCCAGAAGACGCCGACGATCGATATGCCTTTGAGCAGCGGCATGTTGGCCGGAATGTCCGGAATGCTGCCGCTGGCGAAGCCGATGATCAGAATGCGCCCGCCCCAGTCGACAGAGCGCAGGCAATCGGTGAATAAATCGCCGCCCACCGGATCATAAATCACGTCAACACCCTGGCCCCCGGTAAGTTCCCGAACCTGATCCCGCAAGCTGCCTTCCAAATAGTTAATGAGGTGTGCCGCGCCGCGGCTCTCGGCGAGCTCAAGCTTGTCCGCCGAACTGGCGGCCGCGTACACCTCGGCGTCCATCAGGTGGCCGATTTCGACCGCCGTAAGACCGACGCCGCCGCCGGCGCCGAGGACCAGTAGTTTTTCGCCCGGCTTCAATTGGGCGCGTTGCCTGAGGGCATGGTAAGAGGTGCCGTAGGTAATGATGAAGCCGGCCGCGCTGCTGAAGTACATCATGTCGGGTATCGGCACTACGTTCGTGGCTGGCACGCAGATTTCTTCTGCCATGGCCCCGCCCATCGAGGTTGCCGCAACGCGTTGTCCCGGTTGCAGGTGCGTGACGCCATCGCTGACCTCCAGAATTTCTCCCGCCAGTTCAAATCCTGGCGAAAACGGCAACGGTGGTTGCACCTGGTATTTACCGACAATCATCAGGTTGTCCGGGTAATTAACGCCAGCCGCGTGGACGCCAATGCGGACCTCGCCGGCGCCAAGGATCGGCGCCGGCACGTCTTCGATGACCAGGCTCTCCGGTGGTCCGTATTCCTTGCACAGCAGTGCTTTCATAGCGGGGCATGGTAGCGCAATACGGTGGTGACACCTCTTATATACAGGTATGCTCCCGCGACTTATGGATTTCGATTTCTCCCCGAAGGTCACCGAACTCTCGTCTCGCATAGTCGAGTTCATGAAGGCGCACGTGTACCCGAACGAATCGGCCTATTACGAGTACCTGGATCAGGGAGAATCTCGCTGGGTCATTCCGCCATTGATGGACGAACTCAAGGAGAAGGCACGCGAGGCAGGTCTGTGGAATCTGTTTCTTCCGGAAAGCGAACATGGGGCCGGACTCACAAACCTCGAGTACGCGCCGCTGGCGGAACTCATGGGACGGTCTCTGATCGGGTCCGAGGTATTTAATTGTTCGGCGCCCGATACCGGCAACATGGAAGTGCTCGCCCGCTACGGCGATGACGCACAAAAAAAAGCGTGGCTTCTGCCGCTGTTGCGCGGCGAAATCCGTTCCGCCTTTGCCATGACCGAACCTGATGTGGCGTCTTCCGACGCGACCAACATAAGATCGACTATTGTTCGCGACGGCGATGAATACCTTATTAACGGACACAAGTGGTGGACCTCAGGTGCAATGGATCCCCGCTGCCGAATCCTGATTTTCATGGGCAAAACAGACCCGCAGGCTGACCGTCACAGTCAGCAGTCAATGATCCTGGTACCGATGGACACGGCGGGCGTAACAGTCGTCAGGCCATTGACCGTTTACGGCTATGACAGTGCGCCCCATGGCCATGCAGAAATGTTGTTTGAAGACGTCCGTGTGCCCGCCGCTAATCTGTTGCTCGGAGAAGGGCGTGGCTTCGAAATTGCACAGGGCCGGCTCGGACCCGGCCGCATACATCATTGCATGCGTCTGATCGGCCTGGCGGAACGAGCCCTGGAAAAATTATGTAAGAGAGCCAGCGAGCGGGTCGCATTCGGTAAACCATTGGCGGCACAAGGGGTCGTCCGGGAAAGCATCGCGAATTCGCGTCTCGAAATCGACCAGGCACGGCTCCTGACGTTGAAAGCGGCGGATATGATGGACAAGGTCGGCAACAAAGCGGCTCGCGCTGAAATCGCAATGATCAAAGTGGTTGCACCGTCCATGGCGCTGCGGGTCATTGACCGTGCGGTTCAGGTTCACGGCGGCGGTGGCGTCAGTGATGATTTCGGACTTGCCGCCGCCTGGGCGGGAGCACGGACATTACGGCTTGCGGATGGCCCGGATGAAGTTCATCGGGTGGCCATTGCCAAGCTCGAATTGGCGCGGCATGCCTAGTCGCGAGGCCGTTACGTTATGTTGCTGTCGGGCTGGCGATAACTGAAGCATGTGGTATTCTTTCCTCCAATAAGGTGGGACCCAAGAAAATTAGACTGGCATGAGAGGGGAATGGTGCCGGTCAGGCGGTAGAAATTACAGAGAAGGGGTCAAAACCAGGATTATTCGCCGCGGCGGTAGTGGAGAGGGTCGCGAGCGCCGTGGGATTGCACACATTGGGGGTGCAGTTCACTCGATTTTTTTGTGCAAGTTTTCCTTTGATTGCTGCGCATCCCTCTCCCGAAATCTCTTAACGACTATAAATAGAAAAATTTAAGGAGTATCCATGAAACGGTGCAAATTCAGCAGCCGCCAGATAACAACCGCGGCACTTGCAGCTTCTGTTATCGCGGTCGCCGGTGGTGTCTTCGCCCAGTCCGTGACTGTTGACCAGGTCCTGCAGGCAAGCGAGCGACGTCTAAACCTCGCTCAGGAATCGCAAGAGCGTATCAACCAGGTGGTCGAGGGCAGCCGCTCTCTTGCGGACCAGTACCGGTCAATCAATAAAGAAATTGACGGCCTCAAGGTTTACAACCGCCTGATGACGGCGCAAACCAACGGTCAGAACGCGACGCTTGAAGATATCTCGATATCGATGGATCAGGTCGATGTGATCAACCGCCAGATCTTTCCGCTCATGGAGCGGATGATCGACGGGCTTGAGCAGTCGATCGCCCTGGATATTCCTTTCCTGATGGAAGAGCGAACCGAGCGTGTCGCTACTCTGAAGGAAACCATGGAAAGGTCCGACGTCAGCGTTGCCGAGAAATTCCGCAAAGTGATGGAGGCTTATCAGATCGAAATGGATTATGGGTCTTCCAACGAACATTACGTGCAGGCACTGGAAATTGACGGATCGGTGCGAGAGTACAACATGCTGCGCATCGGTCGCATCGGACTGTATTTTCAGTCGGATGACACCAGCATCACTGGATGGTGGAATGCCGAACTCGGTGCCTTTGAAGTACTGGGCAACGAACATCGCAGCGAAGTCCGCAAGGGAATTCGGGTTGCCAGGCAACTTATTGCGCCGGAGCTGGTATTGCTGCCAGTGCCTGCACCTGAATCTATCGGGGGGGCTTGATCCATGAAACGACTAACAATAACGATTGTGAGCCTGCTCTTTGTTTTGGGCATGGCGCAGGCACAGGAAAATGCCAGCAGCATGGACGCACTCCTGCAACAGATCGAACGAGGCCAGGCAAGAGATTCTGCAGAAGCACGGCAGCGCGAACAGCGCTTTGCCCAGGCCAGAAATGAGCAGCAAAATCTGCTGAACCAGGCGCGTCAGGAACGCGCCAGGCAGGAGCGGAACAGTTCACGCCTGGAGCAGCTTTTCGAGGACAACCAGACACGCATTGTTGCTGCACGCGTGGCATTGGACGAGCGTCTCGGTGCATTGAAGGAACTCTTCGGCGTACTGCAGACGGTGTCCGGCGATGCGCAAGGCCGTTTCAACGAGTCGTTGACCAGCATCCAGTTCCCGGATCGGGAAAAATTCCTGGCTGATCTGGGTACCAAGATGGCTGGCGCCAGTTCGCTGGCATCCATCGAAGAAATCGAGCGGCTCTGGTATGAGCTGCAACGCGAAGTGTCTGAGTCCGGCAAGATAGTCAGGTTTTCTCAAGAAATAACCACCGCAAGCGGCGAGGTCATCACTACAGATGTCGTCCGTGTCGGTATTTTCAACATTGTGTACGAAGACGGTTACCTGCGGTACAACCCCACTACCGGTTCTGTCTCCGAACTGAGTCGCCAGCCGGAGCAGGGACGCTACACCAACTCGACGGCTGACATCGTGGAAGCAACCAGCGGGCCGGTGACCTTCGGCATCGATGGTACCCGCGGCAGCATCCTCGCGTTGCTGGTTGAATCGCCGACGGTCGGCGATCGTCTGCGGCAGGGCGGCATCGTCGGTTATTGCATAATGGGTCTTGGCGTCGTCGGCTTGTTGATCGCCCTCTGGCGCGCAGTCGGCTTGTCGACCGCAGGCCGCAAGGTATCCGCACAGCTGAAACGCGAAACGGCAAGCACGGACAATCCGCTTGGCCGTGTACTGGCCGCCTATGAAGCCAACCGGGGGGCCGATACCGAAACCATTGAACTCAAGCTAAGCGAAGCCGCTCTAAAGGAAATGCCGGACCTGACCAAGGGTCTGCTGTTTATCAAGGTAATTTCCGTGGTGGCGCCGCTCATGGGACTGCTCGGAACGGTTACCGGCATGATCAAGACCTTCCAGGTGATCACACTGTTCGGCGCCGGCGACCCGAAGATGATGGCCGGCGGCATTTCCCAGGCGCTGATGACCACAGTCCTTGGGCTGGTTGTTGCTATCCCGATGGTACTGATTCATACCCTGGTCAGTGGCCAGAGCCGCAGGATCATCAATATTATCCAGTCACAGAGTGCCGGCATCGTTGCTACGCATTCAGAGACGCACGGGTAACGTAATGCTGTGGATAACTGACAGCATCGAAGCCATTCGCGACTTTATGGAGTTGGGTGGTCCGGTCTTGCGTTGGATCGCGTTCACTATCTTTGTAATGTGGGTTTTGATCGTCGAGCGGTTGATGTATTTCCGCTCAGCGATGAAGGCCATGTCAGCGGATATTCACGATCGCTGGGAGGCACGCGCTGAGCGCAAGTCCTGGAACGCGCACCAGATCCGCGAGGGGATGATTTCGCAGTTCTCAATGGCGACCAACAGGTCTATCCCGATGATTCAGACCCTGGTGGCGCTGTGCCCGCTGATGGGTCTGATGGGCACCGTTACCGGCATGATCAAGGTGTTCGGGGTCTTGGCAGTTTCCGGGTCGGGCAATGTGCGGGCAATGGCAGGAGGCGTCTCTCAGGCAACGGTGCCAACCATGGCGGGTATGGTGGGTGCACTTTCCGGAGTGCTCCTGGTGACTTTGCTAACCCGCCGTGCGGCGCGTGAAGTGGAGTTTCTCGAGGACTCGCTCACGATGGATCATTAAGAGGTGTGAAAAATGCGTAGATCAATTGCAGGAATAGGCGGAGAAGAAGAGGAAAATGAAATCAACCTGACGCCAATGCTTGATGTTGTTTTCATTATGCTCATTTTCTTTATCGTTACCGCTTCTTTCATTAAAGAAGCTGGAATCGACGTTAACCGGCCGGATGCACCAACTGCCGAGAGCGTCGCTGATGCCAACATACTGATTGCAATCAGCGCGAATGACGAGATCTGGATCGATCGGCGTATGATCGACCCGCGCGCAGTACGACCGAATATCGAACGATTGCACGCGGAGAACCCGAAGGGATCG
>Ga0209987_10000591_pt1 | contig 19183 bp, 18 predicted proteins | sample N074metaG_FD_182134 | JGI IMG/M metagenome (GOLD analysis project Ga0209987, IMG submission 182134) | Deep subsurface microbial communities from Kermadec Trench to uncover new lineages of life (NeLLi) - N074 metaG (SPAdes) (version 2) | ecosystem: Environmental > Aquatic > Marine > Ocean trench... | reverse complement strand
GAAAAGAAAGCCCGCGCTCGCGAGCAGCGCAGCGGTATTAAACGCTGTCGCCTCGACGGGGAGTCTCGGCTGGCCGGGGGGCGGCCAGCCGAGCGCCCCGGCCTTCACGATCGCAAATGCGCTCATCAACCCGGCGAACATCATCATCTCCGCGATCACGAAGATCAGCATTCCCATGACCGGGCTCGGCAGAATCGGGGGCGGTCGCGGATCGGAGATCACTCGGAGCGACGCGATGGATCTCGGCGGCATTGACGTCCTCAAATCAGTGGTGCGCGGGAGCCTGGGCGTCCACGTGGACGGCCGGCTTGACCCAGCCGCTTCCCTCGTTCTTCATGACGTCGGGCGCGACCCCGGCGAAGAAGAGCAGCATGAAGACCAGCATCGTCGTCAACAGATAGACGACGAAGCGCGGTTCGAGGTTCAGATGCATGAAATTCTTCGCGACCAGATAGGCCTTTACGAGCGCGATGCCGAAGGCCGTGAACAACGTCACGATCTTGATTCCCAGAAAGGGACCGAGGATGCTCACCACGAGCAAACAGAGCAGGATCGCCCATATTTTGACGTAGTTGGTGTCGTGTTCGGCGTGTTCAGCGTGTTCCGACATATCGGTACCTTTTTCTTCTACTTCGCGATGTAGAGCAGGGGAAAGAGGAAGATCCAGACGATATCGACGAAATGCCAATAGATCCCGATCAGCTCGACCCGATGAAGTTCGAGATTCTTCTTTGCGGTTTGGGCGACGATCAGCATGATGATCGCCCCCGCGATCACGTGGAGGCCGTGCAAACCCGTAGCCGTGTAGTAGAACGACCAGAAGGTGTTCGATGTGATGGTGTAGCCGTGCGTGATCTCGGTGGTCCACTCGAAGGACTTGACGACCAGGAAGGCGACGGCGCCGACGCAGGTCGCATAGAGCAGCTTGGCGGCCTTGGGTCCATCTCCTTCAACGGCGGCCTTGTGGGCCAACACAGCAGACAGACTGGAGGTGAGCAGCACGAAGGTGTTGAGTCCGCCCAACCAGACGTTGGTGTTGGCGGCCTGCTCGCTCCATTCCGGATGCGCGATGCGGTACATGATGTAGGAGACCAGCAGCCCGCCAAAGATGACGATTTCGGAGGCGACCACCCACCAGATCGCCAATCGGCCGGTGGGGATTCCCGTGGCACTTCGTGTATTTGCGATCGGTCTCATTGCATCCCTTTCGCAGAATCAGCTGGGAACGTTCTGGGGGAAGTAATCTTCCTCCCGATCCGGAAGCGAGTACTCGTAGGGGCCGCGATAGACGGTCGGCAGCTCGGTCCAATTTCCGTGGGGTGGCGGCGACTCTGTGGTCCACTCGAGGGTGTTGGCCTTCCAGGGATTCGGCCCGGCGTCCTTTTCCTTCTTCCGCCAGCTGATGAAGCAGTTGTAGAAGAACACCAGTTGGAAGGCCAGCATGACGAGCAACGACACCGTTGCGAAGATCCGCAAGTCCTGCATCTCGGGGCCCGCCAGTTCCGGAAAATGCTGGTAGTTGTAGATCCGCCGGTGTTGCCCGATCCCGCCGAGGAAGAAGAGCGGGATGAAGATGCAGTTGAATGGGATGACCGTGCCCCAGAAGTGAATCTTTCCCAGAGTTTCGTTCATCATCTTGCCGAACATCTTCGGGAACCAGTACGTAAAGCCCGCGAAGGATCCGATGATCGCAATCGGGAAGAACGTGTAGTGGAAATGCGCGAGCACGAAGTAGGTGTCGTGGAAATAGATGTCGGCGCCACTCGCGCCCAGGAAGATCCCCGTGACGCCACCGATCATGAACTCCGCGACGAACGCCAGCGCCCAGAGCATTGGGGTGGTGAAGCGAATCGATCCACCGTAGAGAGTTGCGATGTAGATGAAGCACATCTCCGCGATCGGGATCGAGATCAACAGTGTCGTGACCGTGAAGATGTTTGCCATCCGCGGATCGATGCCCGCGATGAACTGATGGTGGGCCCAGACCGTAAAGCTGAGCACTGCGGTGGCAAAGGTCGTGTAGAGGAAGGTCTTGTAGGCGAACATCTTCTTGCGCGCGAAGACGCACATGATTTCGGCCGTGATGCCCATTGCTGGAAGCAGCACGACGTAGACCTCGGGGTGCCCGAAGAACCAGAAGAGGTGCTGCCAGAGTATCGGGTCGCCTCCCTTGTCGGGATCGAAGAAGGCCGTACCGATGTTCTGATCCATGAAGAGCATGACCGCGCCCGCAATCAGCGGACCAACCGATGCCATGAACAAGATGCTCGCCACAACGATCATCCAGACCACGAGCGGAATATCGAACATCTTCATTCCGGGCGCGCGCGCGTTCATGACCGTGGTGACGAAATTGATTCCGCCCAGCAGGAAAGCGATGAACTCGAGCGCAACCGCCACCAACCAGAACGACGACCCGAGTGACGTGAGGTTGTACTCCGCCTTCGCAGACAACGGTGGGTAGGCGGTCCAGGCGCCGCCAAATCCACCCCCTGGAACGAAGAACGAGACGATCAGGACGATCGCACTGAGTAGGAAGATCTGATAGGAGAGCCGGTTGACCCTCGGAAACACCATGTCATCGCAGCCGATCATCAGCGGAATGAGGAAGTTCCCGAAAGCCGCGATCAGTACGGGCATCGCGACCCAGAAGATCATGATGGTGCCGTGGTTCGTGATGAGCGCGTTGTAGTCGGCCGCGGTCACCGTCCCATAACCGGGAACGTCCACCCCTGGGAAGGCGAGCTGCATCCGGAACGCATAGGCCATGAAGCCGCCGATCAGCGCCATCGCCATGCCGGTGAACATGTACTGCATGGCGATCATCTTGTGATCGGTGGAGAAGACGTACTTGCTCCAGAAGCTCTGCTCGGCGTGGTGGTGGTCGTCGTGCGCGTGCATCTCTTCTGCGGGAATGGGCTCAGCCATGGTACTCCTCGTCGGCAGCCGGCTAGGGTTGGTTCGCAGCTGCGAGAGTGATCGAACTTTGTTCGGCCACCCAGGCGGCGTGCCGCTCGGCGGATTCAATGACGATTCGGGCGGCCATCACACCGTGGCCGATGCCGCAGATCTCGGCGCACTGGATGTCGTATGTGCCCGTCCCGGTCGCCTCGAACCAGCCGGTGATCACTCGGCCGGGGACGGCATCTTGCTTCAGTCGAAATACCGGCACCGAGAAGCTGTGGAGCACATCGCGCGCTTCGAGCTTGAAGTGATAGACCTTGCCGACTTCGATATGAAGTTCGTCGACGGTCTTGATGTCGTCGGCGGTGCCGAGTTCGTGGTCCGCGCCCGGATGCACGAAACTCCACGCCCACTGCTGGCTCACGATCCGGACCGTCTCGTAGGGTTCCGGCAGCTGCTGTTTGACGTCGTACCACACCTTCACGGCGAAGACGACGATGAAGACGTCACAGACCAGTACGAGCAGGTGCGGGTAGCTGATCCAGCGTTTCTGGGTTGCTTCCTCGCCGGTGATGTACTTGGCGCGTTGTCCGTCCTTCGCGCGGAAGCGAAAGATGAAATAGAAGAAGATCACCTCACATAGGATGAGCCAGAAACCGACGAGGACGCCGATCGACAGGATGAGGTTATCGATGTCACTCGCGTAGGTGGAAAGCGTCTCGACGTATTGACCGATCATCGTTCGTCCCTAGAGAACAAAGAGAAAGACAGCTGCGATGAACAGGCCCACGCCAATCATGGTGATCAAGAACGTCTTACGAGCCAACTCTTCTGCGGTGTATTCTTTAGCCATGCAATATTCCCTACCCCTAGTTCCCAAGTGTCATGATGTAGGCAATGACATTCTTGATCGTCTGTTCATCCGTCATCTGCAGCATCATCGGACGCATCAGCGCCCCACTCTGATCCCCGGGCCGGGCCCCGCGGATGCCGGCTCGGAAGTTCTCGATCTGTCTGAACAGGTACCAATCGCTCGAACGGTAAAGAGGAGCGGCACCCATCATCGCCTGGTTCCCCGCCCCATCGGCGCCGTGGCAAGCGATGCAGGTCGTCGTGTAGATCGCCTTGCCATCGACGGCGTCACCTCCGGTCAAAGAGGGCGCTGGGTTGGCGGTCGGCATCCCCGTGATATAGGCAGAAACAGCCTCGACGTCGCCTTCTCGCATGAGCGTCAGCGCCATGGGTCTCATCCGCATCCCCATGATGTCGTCGAAATGGGTCCCGCGGTTTCCATCGCGGAATTGGTTCAACTGGCCTTCCAGGTACCACTGGGGCATGCCCGCGATCGCCGGAGCACCCACGGCCTCGTCACCCGCTGCGCTCTCGCCGTGGCAAGCCGCGCAAAGTCGATAGAGATCTGCGCCGCGTTCGTTCTCGTCGGCCCGAGCGCTGCCACCCGCGACAAAGCAGATGACCGCGACCAGCGCGAGTGTTGCAGCGCGATTTCGAGTGAGTGCCATCGCCATCCCTAGACGCTAGAGGACAAATAGAGTTGTGAAAACAGACGGGGCGCCCTGGAGAGGAGTCGAAAAGTCCGGCAAACGCCTTTTCGCAATTCCGCTGAGCCCCACCTGCGGAGCGAAAAACCAGAGTGGTCGAGTTTTAGCCAAACCCTCGCCGATCCTCAAGCCAGAAGCGCGAAATCGAGTTGATGTCGCAAAAGCCCGGGCGGGCGACGGGCGGGAAACAGCGCCCCATTCCACTCTCGGGGCAGCTGATTTACGGCTCTCGGACGGGTCGTCCGGCCCTGAATTGCTCGAGGTGCGCCTTCGACTCTTCGATCAACTTGGGATCGCCTGGGGCGTCGAGCAACGCGAGCGCTCGCTCTCCCACCCGAATCGCACCCGCAAAATCGCCTACCTCCGCGTGCGCGCAGGCGAGGGTGTCGAGGTAGTCGTGGCGATTCCCCTCATCACCCTGGGTGATCTGCTTGGCGATGCGCAGCGCCTCGTCGCCATCTCGATGCTCCTGCTTGGGGTTGGTAGCGAGCGCATACGCGTAGTTGTTGAGGATGCCGTCTTCTGGGGGGCACTGATCGATGCCCTCCTTGAGCAGCTGCAGGTGTCGACCGTGATCGCTTCGCTGCGCGGCGAGGTAGGCGAGCGTCGCTCTCGGGCTCGCCGTGCACGGATCGATGCTCAGTGAAGCGGCGAGCAGACGCTCGGCCTCTGCGGGATCGCCTCGCTTGAATACGATGTGGGCGAGATCGCTATAGGCGGGGGCAGTGTCGGGAGCCAGTTCGATCACCCTCGTCAGGACCTCGAAACGCTCGTCATCTTCACGGAGCAGGCTGAGGATGTGATTAAACCTCATCAAGAGCAGAACGCTGTCGGGGTTGCGCTCGATCACTTCTCGATACATCACAGCCGATTTCTCGAATTTCTTGGTCAGTTTGAACCCCGCGGCCTTGGCGATCAGCTCCATGTCGTCGGTAAGCGCGGAGGGATCAACGCCAGAGACTTCGAGCAACGCCATCTCATCACCGAGTGCCCTGTTCGGCGCCGCGGCCATGTATCCCAACGCCTCGAGCTGGGCGGCAGTAGCCGGGTCGATCGCCGTTCGCGCTCCGGAGGCCTGTTCGGGCGCCTCTTCGACCAGCGCCGACAGTTCCGCGCGCAGTCGCTCGACGATTTCGGGGTGGGTGATCGATAGATTTTCCAATTCGCCGGGATCAACCGCCAGATCGAAAAGTTCTGGTTCGACTTTGTGGATGTACTTCCACTGGCCCTTGCGGACGAATCGGAGTATGGACGCGCCGAACACGATGTGGGCCTCGATCGACTCGCCGTAGCCCACGAGTTCGAGATCGAGTGTCTCTCCTTTCAGGAGCGGAAGCAGCGAGGTGCCCTGAATGCCTTCGAGCGGGGGTAGCTTCAGCATGTCGAGAATCGTCGGGGCGATATCCACCACGCGGGACAGGGATTCGACCTTCAACCCCCGCGGTACCGTCGCGCCCCAAAGAAGCAGTGGCACGCGGATCGTGCTGTCGTAGACGAAGTACACGTGGGTCTGCTCGCCGTGCTCGCCCATGGCCTCGCCGTGGTCGGCCGTGACCACCACGAGCGTCCGCTCGCGGAGGCCGAGGCCTTCGATCTGCTCCAAGACCCGGCCGATCTGCTCATCGATGTATTGAATTTCACCGTGATAGGGACTTTCGGAACTCGTCTCGTAGAACCGCCCCGGTGGCGAGTAGGGCTGGTGAGCGTCGAAATAGTGAAGCCACAAGAAGAATTTCTCGCTCCGATTTTCTTTGATGAACTGGATCCCAAATCGGGTGATGTCGTCCGCCTCACGCTCGTTAACCTCGACCGCTTTATCCTCCTCGCCATCTCGCACGTGGATCGTCTTGCGCTGGATGTCCTGGAATTCGAGGTCGTGATAGCGATCGAAGCCCTGGCCCAGCATGGTATGCCCACCAATGACCGGCGAGGCAATCTCTGCGGAAGTCCGGTAGCCGTGAGCGCTCAAGACTTCGGCGAGCGTCGTGTTCTCATCGGAGAGCACATAGCCGGCGTTCGATCGCACACCATGGACGAATGGGTGCCTACCGGTAAAAAGCGTCGCATGCGACGGTAGGGTGCTCGGGGCGGAGCTCACGCACTGCAGAAATTGGGTTCCCTCTGCGGCAAGCCGATCGAGGTTGGGTGTGATGGGGCGTCGTTGTCCGTAGCTGCCGAGCGCATCCGCGCGGATCGTATCCAGCGTAATGAGCACCACGTTCAGCGCGCCACCGTCGGCCGTCTCCGACGCGCTGGCTGGCACTTCGGGCGCCTCCGATTCTCGTTGACACCCTGTGAAGGCAAGCGCGGCGCACGCGAAACACCAGGCCGCGCCCGCGGCGGCCGCTTTGAGTCGACGTGCGTCCATTGCCCCCACCCTACTGATCACCCCGTGCCTACCACGGATGATCCAAACCGCGGCTACCCTTTTGATCCACGCCGTGCTAGCACGAATCATCCACACCATGACTACCCTGTGGATCGACGCCGTTCCTGAAACCTTGAGTTACGCTGTGCCTGCAAGGCCTTGGAAATTTTCGCGCCGCCTTGTTAGCGAGGGAGTTTGCTACCGCCTACACCATGATTCGCGGCCCCGAAGACATTATGCGGATCGACCGCCCGTTTGATGAGCCGGGTCCACTCCAACATCGGTTCCGACATGATCTCCGGTAGGAATTCCTCGCGCAGTTTTCCGATGCCGTGATGATGGGATAATGATCCACCGCTGCGCAGCACCTCGTCGCGCGCGGCGTGCTCCAGTTCTGCAAAAACATCGCTCGGACGCTCGACGCCCTTATAGTGATAGGCGAAATAGAAATAGACACAGACTCCCGTGTCGTAGAGCTGCGTGATACGGCAGCTGATGAACGGCACTCCGGGCAGCCTGCGTGCCGCGTGCTCTTCGCGAACCCTGCGCTTGACGTTCTCGCAAAGCGCAAGCGCCTGACTCCAGGAGACGGAAGTCTCGAAGGATTCAGCGAGTAGATAGTGATCCATCACGAAGTCCCGGATGTAGGCAATCGCGAAGGTCAGTTCATAACCGCGCTTGCCGTTTTCGGCGCCGGCCTTGAGCCCGCCGTGTTTGCGAGCAATCCGAAACAGCGTGGACTCCTGCGCGGAAACTTCCTCTCGGGAGCCTTCGAAGACGAGCGTGCAGGCCACCATTTCGTCGGGATCGAATCTTCGGATGCGCGTCACGTAGAACTTTTCGAATTTCTCCGTCAGCCGCTTCAGACCAACCGGAGCAGGCTTGAGGGTTCGACTCAACTGAAACTGAAGATTGTCGGCCAGTCTCACGCTGGCTGGAGGAGTGCCCTGCTGCTCCAGCTCGTAAAGGAAGGCGAGCCCCTCTACGAAGCTCCGAAAGACAACGCTCTGGTAGTGCTGGACCTCGGGAAGCGGAAAGAGCTTCACAGTTGCGCAGGTGACGATTCCCAGATTCCCCTCGGATCCGTAGAGCCAGCGGCGAAGGTCGACGCCGACGGATTCGCGAGGAGAGACACTCGATCGCGTCATAAGGCCTGACGCGGTGACTGCGGAGACATCGAGCACCAGGTCTTCGATGTTTCCGTAGCGATTCTTCTTCATTCCGCTCGCGTGGGTCGCAATCCAACCACCCATAGTCGAAAATTCGATGCTGTCGGGTTCGTGGCCCATCGTGAAACCGTGCTGCTCGAGTGTTTCGACGATCTCTCGACCGACCGCGCCGGCTTCGATGCACGCCATCCGGTTCTCGCGATCGATCCAGAGAATCCGATTCATCCGAGACAGGTCGACGGAAGCGATGACACGCTCCTCATCCGCAGGGCATAAGAGCGCCTGCGTGACATTGGTGCCTCCGCCGTAGGGGATCAGGCAGGCGCCGTGCTCGAGCGCCGCGACGACCAGCGCCTCGACCTGCGCAACCCCGTTTGGGTAGACGACGAGATCCGGGATCCGCGCAAGCTTCCCGTATTTGATCGCATAGATCTCCCATTGGGTGTGCCCGTGACCGTGTCGCAATCGGCTTTCCGGATCGTCGCAGATCGCGTCATCGGCCAGAAACTTCCGCAGCTCGCCGAGGAAGCCCGGGTTCTCGCGGGCTGCTGGAATCGAGGGCGGGTATTGCGAGGGATTGGCGACGCGCGGATCGAGCGGAACGCCGATCGTCCGACCCATCCAGGGCAGGAGATCCGGCAACTCCGTACCGGCCAGGTCGTAACGATCGCCACTCAACTCTACGGCGCCATTCGCATGAACCCGAAAGCCGCTGTCCGCGAACCCCCAGCCGTCGCGTCGCTCGCAGTCTTCTGAGCGCCGCCGCGGAGGCTCGGGGTAGATCCGTCGGTCGTCGTCGTCTTGACTCATCGCGTGGTCCTCGGGCGCCACGCGCGACCGACGCTCAGTTCGCGGTGTGACTCCTGGGCACGTATTGCCCGTCGCGTGACTCGAAATACTCGTCCACGAGGGGGTGACGACACGGCACCCCGGAATCGTCGGTTAGCAGATTCTGCTCCGACACGTAGGCCTCGTAGGTAGCGTCTTCGTTCTCGGCCAGCAGATGGTAGTAGGGCTGTTCCTTGCTGGGTCGAACCTCCTCGGGAATCGAGAGCCACCACTCCTCGGAGTTTGCGAACTCCGGATCGACGTCGAAGATCACTCCGCGAAACGGATAGAGCCGGTGGCGCACGACGTCACCGAGGGAAAATTTCGCATCTCTATCTTGCACGGTCCCCCTGCCCTCCCAGACGGTAAAGATAGGACATCTCGGCAGCGGCGCCGTGACTCGAAGTGGTGCCGGCGAGAATCGATCCCGTGACCCCGCTAGCCGTCTGAGCGCAGGCGCACGGGGAGCCGGCGCGCCCCCCAATCTCCCGGGGTGGGTTCGAAGACGCCAGCGCACGGCGCCCCACAACCCGGGCAGCAGCCGTCTTCGGTCAGGCTCCAATGGGTGAGCGTATAACCGTCCCGCCCGACCAGGCGCTCGCCGCAGCCGTGGCAAAGCGTACTGCCACCGGCCCGATCGCGAACGTTTCCCGTGTAGACGTATTGGATTCCGTAACCGCGAGCAATCTCCCGCGCTCGGCGCAGAGTATCGACGGGTGTGCGGCCCCGGTCGAGCATGCGGTAGTCGGGGTGAAAGGCCGTGAAGTGCCACGGAACCTCGAGCCCCAGGTTATCCGCGAACCAGCGGCTCGCCGCGTGGATTTCCGACTCTGAATCGTTCTCACCCGGAATGAGCAGCGTCGTGACCTCGAACCAGACCGTCGTTTCGTGTTTCAGGTAGCGCAGTGTCTCAAGCACGGGGGCGAGTCGCCCGCCGCACACCTTCCGGTAGAAGCCATCGGTGAACCCCTTGAGATCGACGTTCGCCGCATCCATGAATCCAAAAAATTCGCGACGCGGCTCTTCACAGACGTAACCTGCGGTCACCGCGACCGACTTCAGATCCAGCTCGCGACACGCTTGTGCAACATCGACGGCGTACTCGAGAAAGATCACGGGATCGTTGTAGGTATAGGCAACGCTCCGGCAGCCGTGCGCCTTTGCGGCTCGGGCAATTTCTTCCGGAGACGCCGCGTCTGCCAAGATGTCGAACTCTCGGGACTTCGAGATATCCCAGTTCTGACAAAAACGACAGGAGAGGTTGCAACCCGCAGTCCCGAACGAAAGAACCGGCGTACCCGGCAAAAAGTGGTTGAGGGGCTTCTTTTCGATCGGATCGACGCAGAACCCGCTCGAACGTCCGTACGTGGTGAGGACGATCTCGTCACCTCGCCTGGCCCGCACGAAGCACAGGCCGCGCTGGCCATCGAGCAACCGACAGGCCCTCGGGCAGAGGTCGCACTGCAGCTGACCGTCTTCGAGACGATGCCAGTAGCGCCCGGACACTTCTGAGCTGGTTTCCGCGAATTCTCCCACGGCCTCGTTTGCCTCCACCCAGAGGATGCAATGAGTCTCCAGCGTGTCAAACTAGAGGTGTTCGCCGCAGCGGACGGCGAATAGGCGGTCAGTCCGATGAATTCGATGCGTGCGCCCGCTGTGGCGGGTTTTTTCTATCCGGAAGACAGCGCGGAACTCGAGAGCGCGGTGGCGGCCTACCTCGCCGCGGTTCCGGCGCCGCCCCGCAACGCCCCTGCCCCGAAGGCGCTGATCGTCCCCCACGCGGGCTACGTCTATTCGGGCCCAATCGCCGCGAGTGGGTACGCGCGCATCGCCGGTCAGCGACGCGTGATCCGGCGGGTCGTGCTGCTCGGCCCATCCCACCGGATCCCGCTGCGCGGACTGGCGGCGTCGGGCGCGGACACCTTCGGTACCCCGTTGGGCGCGGTGCCACTCGACCGCGAGGGGATCGATGAAATCCTCGATTTTCCCCAGGTGCAGATCTTCGACGCCGCCCATCGGGACGAACACAGCCTCGAGGTGCAGCTTCCCTTCCTTCAGTACGTGCTCGAAGACTTCTCACTCGTGCCGCTGTCCGTGGGTGATGCGGAGCCCGAAGAGATCGCAGAGGTGATCGAGCGATTGTGGGGAGGCCCAGAAACCCTATTCGTCGTGAGTTCAGACCTCAGCCACTACTACGACTACGACACCGCCCGCCGCCTGGACGCCGCTACCACGCGCGCGATCGAAGCCCTCGACGCCCACGCCCTGGAACCCGAGTCGGCGTGCGGCCGGGCTCCCGCGCGCGGCCTGCTGACCGCCGCGAAGCGCCACGGCTTGTCGGTGGAAACCGTCGATCTGCGCAACTCGGGTGACACCGCGGGCGACAAAAGTCGAGTCGTCGGTTACGGCTCCTATGTCTTCTCCTGATCGATCGAAAGAGTCGGGAGGCGCATACCCCGGCAAGGCGATGCTGCTCGACATCGCTCGGCAGTCGATCTCATCTGGCCTGCAAACCGGCCAGCCCCTCGCCGTCGATATCGACGCCTACCCACCCACACTCGGAGAACGGCGCGCAACCTTCGTCACCCTCCACCGCGCGAGCGCGCTTCGCGGTTGTCTCGGAGGCCTCGTGGCGAATCGGCCCCTGGTCGCCGACGTCGCACATCGCGCGTTTGGGGCGGCGTTTCGCGACAGCCGCTTTCCGCCCCTCGAAGCCGATGAGTTCGATGAACTCGAGATCCAGATCTCGATCCTAAGCTCCCTGGAGCTGCTTTCCGCCCCCGATGAAAAGTCACTGCTCGCTGCGATTCGCCCGGGCATCGACGGCCTCGTCGTGCAAGACGGCGCCCGGCAGGGCACCTTTCTGCCCGCCGTCTGGGAGGGCCTTCCCGAACCATCCGCATTCTGGCGAGAGCTCAAGCGCAAGGCGGGACTTCCGCTCGATTCCTGGTCGAGCCGCTGGGAGATCTTCCGCTACACCGTTGAATCCCTGCCGTGATTTCCCGAGGCCGACACGGAAAACCGGATTCGGCATCTTCCAGTACTCGATCGCGTCGGTTAGGATCAGCCGGCTCGATTCGAGGGAAGGATGCCAACGCATCCGAGATGGGTACCGATGACAACCGCCACTAAAACTACCGACGGCAACTTCTTCGAAGATTTTTCGCGTGGCCAGATCTTCCACCACGCGATTCCGCGAACGATTACCGAGGGCGACATCGCGCTCTACATCGCTCTGACCGGCGACCGCCGGCCGCTGAACTGCTCGAGCGAACTCGGGCGCACCCTTGGCTTCGAGCGAGAAGTCGCCCACGACCTGCTGGTCTTCCACATCGTCTTCGGACGGGCGGTGCCGGACGTGTCGCTGAACTCACCCGCGAATCTCGGCTACGCGGATGTGCGTTTTGGTGTTCCCGTGTTTCCCGGAGACACCCTGCGCTCGGAAACCGAGGTAATCGCAAAGCGCGAGACCTCGAAGGGCAATGTCGGAATCGTCTGGGTGCGCACGCGGGGAACCAACCAGCACGGCGAACTCGTGCTCCAGTTCTACCGCTGGGCGATGGTTCGTAAAAGAAAGCCCGAACAGCGCACGGGCGACGACGACTCGCCGGACCTGCCCACACAGGTGGCGGTCGAAGACTTCTGCATTCCCGAGCAACTCGACGTCTCGAAGTTCGATCCCATGGTGACGGGCGGCAGCGCGTTTTGGGGCGACTACGAGCCCGGCGAGCGCATCCTTCACCCCCAGGGCATGACGATCGAGGACGCCGAACACCAGATGGCGACGCGCCTCTATCAGAACACGGCTCGGGTGCACTTCAACCACCACACCCAGAAGGACTCCCCACTCGGCAAGCGAATCATCTACGGCGGCCACATCATCTCGATCGCCCACACGATCTCTTTCGACGGACTCGAGAACGCGCTGCGCATCCTGGCCTTCAATGCGGGCACCCACGCAAACCCGACTGTGGCCGGCGACACCCTCTACGCGTTCACCGATGTCATCGAACGGGTCGAGCTCGGCCGCGAAGACCTCGGCGCGCTGCGATTGCGGCTGGTTGCGATCAAAAACCAGGACCCGAGCCTCGAGCGCTTCGAGATCAAGACGCGCGACCCCGAGAGCGGGCGCGAGCGCTACCCGTCCAACCTCGTACTGGACCTCGACTACACGGTCCTGATTCCGAAGCGGTCCTGATCGACCACCAGCCGATCTCGCCATCGCATCCAATTATTCGCGCGCCCCCCTTGCCAAAGCGCCAATTTTCAGGTGGATTTACGCAGCCCGGACTGCCAGAGTGAGCGCAGCTCGAGGAAGATCCGTTACTGAGGAGCACGAGATGTCCGAAGGAAGGCGCAAAGGAGCAGGACGTCGCGGGCGCGCAGCCCGGATGATCGTGCGCGAACAAGCTCAGCATAAGCGCTCCAAGGTTGTCTGGCCGGGAATCGAGGGCGGCGCGATCAAGCCGCTCAGCGATCGGGCACTCGAGCGGGTCATCGAGAGCGCGCTGCAGGTGCTCGAGCGGATCGGCATGGCCGACGCGGGACCCGAGATCATCGAACTCGCGCGCGCCAAGGGCCTCAAGATCACCGACGACGACCGCATCTTGTTTTCGCGCGCCTACATCGAGGACATGGTGGCGGGAGCCGCGCGCAACTTCACCCTCTACGGACGCGAGCGTAAGTACGACCTCGAAATCACGGGATCGAAAGTGCACTTCGGAACAGCCGGCGCCGCGGTTTTTGTACCGGATCCAAAAACCGGCAAATACCGCCCGTCGACGCTGCTCGACGAGTATGACTTCGCGCGGCTCGCCGATCGCCTGCCGAACATCCACTGGTTCGGGCGCACCGTGGTGCCAACCGAGATGGAAGGCGGCCTCGACATGGACGTGAACATCACCTACGCGGTGGCGTCCGGAACCACGAAGCACATGGGCGCGGGCTTCACGTCCGGCGCGGGCGTCGAGGCCGCGGCGAATATGTTCGACATGATCCTCGGCGGCGAAGGCCGCTTCGCTGAAAAACCCTGCTGCACCCTCTACTGCACGGGCATCGTTCCACCGTTGCGCTATGCCGAGCTTAGCGTCGAGGTCGCAACCGCAGCCGTGCGCGTCGGTATGCCGGTGGACATGATCATCGCCGCCCAGGCCGGAGCAACCGCGCCCGCAGCCCTCGCGGGCACGCTCGTGCAGACCACCGCGGAGGGCCTCGGCGGCGTCGCGCTCGTGAACCTGCTCAAGCCCGGGCATCCGACCATCTTCAGCAACTGGCCCTTCACCTCGGACCTGCGAACCGGCGCGTTCTCGGGCGGCGGTCCCGAAGAGGCGCTGCTCAACGCGGCCTCCGCGCAGATCTCGAACTCCTTCGATCTCCCGAGCGGTTGCGCGGCCAGCATGACCGACTCGAAGATCCCGGACAATCAGGCGGGTGTCGAAAAAGCCATCAACGCGCTGATGACCGGACTGTCGGGCGCGAACATGATTCACGAGTCCGCGGGCATGCAGGCGAGCCTGCTCGGCTGCTGCTTCGAGGCGATGGCGATCGACTCGGAGATGCTCGGCTTCGTGCTGCGCATACTCCGCGGCATCGAGGTCAGCGACGAGACTCTTTCGGTCGAGCTGATCGAAGAGGTCGTCAAAGGCCCTGGGCACTTTCTCGGCAGCGACCAGACGCTAGAGCTGATGGACACCGAGTACGTCTACCCCGAACTCGGGGACCGGCTCCAGCCCTCGCTCTGGGAAGAACTCGGTGCAAAGGACATCCGAGAGCGCGCGCGGGAGAGCGTCAAGGAGATCCTCTCCACCCACTACCCGAACTACATCGACCCGGTGGCGGATGCGAAGATCCGAGATGTCTACAACATCGTTCTCGATCCCGAGGACATGAAGCCGGGAAACGGCCGCTGGTAGCCACTGGGGGCGGATCCGGCTTCCCCAAGCGGGAAATGCCAGCAAAAACACCACGAACGCTACCAAGACTCGATGAGCGCTGCCCAAACGCCACGCGAGATGCCCAACACCACGCGGGTTGGTCGAACGCCACGCGGGTTGGTCGAACGCCACTCGGGGTTGGTCGAACGCCACTCGGGTTGTTCAACCACCAATCGGGCTGCTCATTCAGCTGAAATACGGCCAAACGCCGTTCTAATGAAGGTTTTAGGGCTGGAACTGCGCTGAAACGAGCGCTAAAGGGCGATTGGCGCAGAGCCGATCCTATTCTGAACGATTCGTCAATACTGACTAATCATTCAAAATAAGATATCCTGAGCAACAGAGTTGAGCTGGGTAGGAGAAGCGGGATGGCTTCCGCGAGTCGCGTCGTCACTACTAAATCGGACAAGGAGCCGCGCGACGCGCGGCGCCGAAGAGAACTCATCAAGGCGACGGTTACCTCGATTGCGCGCCACGGCCTCTCCCGGACCACGGTCGCCAAAGTCTCGAAGATCGCTGGGCTCTCGACCGGTATCGTCAACTTCTATTTTCACTCCAAGCAAGCGCTCCTGCTCGCGACGCTCGAACACGTCGACCGCGCATTTGAACTTCGGCAACAAGAAGTGCTCGAGCGCGCAGGCCAAGACCCCGTGCAGCTGCTCGAAGCGATGATCGAAGTCGACTTCGATCCCGATGTTCGCGACCCCGATCACATTGCGGTGTGGGCTGCGTTCTGGGGAGAGTCCAGCGGGCGCGCAGATTACATGCGCGTGTGCGGCGCCCGAGACGAAGCAATGGAACAGCAGATCGTCAAGCTGTTCGAGAAGATCGCCAGCGGTGGCAACTACACACACCTCGATCACACCGCGCTCGGGCGAGCGTTTTATCACCTGCTCACCTCGCTTCCGGGGACGATGCTCCAGAACGACGCTCCGTTCGACTTTGAAGCCGCGAAGACAACCCTGCGCGGTTTTCTCGGGAGCATCTTTCCCGCCGAATTCTCCCCGTTTGGCCCACATGCCAGCGTACTGAACGCCTACTCACCGGCAGAGGCCGACAGGACGCCCGAGCTCCTGACCCTCCCGCCCTGGGTCTACCGCGACCCCGAGTTCTACCAACTCGAAACCGAGCACATCTTCCGGCAACACTGGCTACTCGTGGGTCATATCAGCCAGGCACCGAACACCGGTGATTACATGACCCTCGACGTCGCCGGCGAGAGGGCGCTGGTCATCCGAGATGCGGATGGCAAACTCCGCGCGTTCCACAATGTCTGCCGACACCGCGCCTCACGCGTCGTGGCAGGCGAGACCGGAAGCTGCCGCGGAGCCATCGTCTGCCCCTACCACGGCTGGACGTACGGCTACGACGGCAAGCTGCAATCGGTCCCGGGCAGCCAGGGATTCGATCGCCTCGACAAAGCGCGGTTGAGCCTTCCCGAGGTTGAAATCGAAGAGTGGATGGGTTTCGTATTCGCGCGCTTCGGGGGCGACGGCCCGAGTGTCGCCGAAACCCTGGCTCCGCTCGCGGACGTCGCGGAGCACTTTCGATTCGCCGAGATGAAGCCTTGGGGGTCTCGCGTTTCGCAGAGCTGCGATTTCAACTGGAAGATGTTCTCGGAGGACGAAGGCGAGGGCTACTACATCCCGACAGCACTCTCGGCGATGGGTCGCTTGTTCGGCGACGCCAACACCCGCAGCAAACCATCCGCTGCAGGCGCACAGCCCTTCGCGGTGCTCCAAGACAAGGAATCTCCCATCTGGTGCGAGCGCGCCTATCAGCGCCTGCTCCCGAGCGTCGCGCATCTCAGCGAAGCGTATCAACGGGCCTGGACCTACTACGGGATCTTCCCGACGACCGTCTTCCTGCTGACGCCCGATCTCGTGGGCACCTATCAGGTACTGCCCGACGGCCCCGAGAGCTGCACGATCCAGCGTTTCGCGGTGGCGCTCGAGGACGACCGGCGCGAGATGCGCGCGGCACGCTATCTGAATCGACGGATCGGTCGCAACATCATCAAGGAAGACATCGAATTCTGCAGCTGGACGGATGCGGGCATTCGCTCGAGCAGTTACGCCGGTGGCGTGCTCTCGGGTCGGGAATCTGGCGTGGGGAGATTCCACGAGCGCATACGCAAACTCATTCCGGTGGCCGAACAGCTGGATGCTCCGCCGACTGGGCGGGTCTCCTCGCTGAACGAGAAGGTACGACGCAATGGCTGAGCAGAATCGAATCACTGTGCTCTTGGCATCGTTCAGGCCCGACGATTTTTCTCTACGAACACCAACCATCCAACTTTCGTCAGCGGCTGCGAAACCCGCTAGCGAGTTCCGGAGCCATTGACAAGCCAACGGCTAGAAGCCCGAAGCAGACCCGTCAGGAGATGACCATGGCCAACGAAGAGATCGAAGACGAAGACGAGATCGTACTCGCGGATCTTCCGGATGACGAACTCGTCAAGCAGATGCACGACGACCTGTATGACGGTCTCGCCGAAGAGGTCGTCGAGGGAACGAATATTCTCCTCGGACGTGGCTGGTCGGCGAGCCGTACACTCGAAGAGGCCCTCGTCGCCGGAATGACGATCGTCGGCATCGACTTCCGCGACGGCATCCTGTTCGTACCGGAAGTGCTGCTGGCCGCCAACTCGATGAAGGCCGGCATGGTGATTCTCAGGCCCCTGCTCGCGGAGACGGGCGCGAAGCCCGTCGGCACGATGGTGATCGGCACCGTGAAGGGCGACATCCACGACATCGGGAAGAACCTCGTGGGGATGATGATGGAAGGCGCGGGTTTCGAGGTGTTCAACCTCGGGATCAACACGCCGGTGGAGAAGTACCTGGAAGCCCTCGAGGAGCACCAGCCAGACATTCTCGGGATGTCGGCGCTGCTGACCACCACGATGCCCTACATGAAGGTCGTGATCGACACGCTGAAGAGCGAAGGCATTCGCGACAACTACATCGTGATGGTGGGCGGCGCACCGCTCAACGACGAGTTTGCTGCGGCGATCGGCGCCGACGCCTATTGCCGGGATGCAGCCACCGCAGTGGAGACGGCGAAGAAGCTCGTCAGCCAGCGGCGGGCAGAGGCGGCGTAGAACCGAAATGGGACAAGCGAGTACACGAGGCAGATCCGTGTTGCTGCTGGCCTGCGGCGCACTGGCTCAAGAACTGCTGGCCCTCAAACGCCTCGGCGGTTGGGACCACGTTTCGATCGAGTGCCTTCCAGCCCAGCTCCACAACACGCCCCGGGAAATCCCCGAGGCCGTGCGAGCGAAACTGGAGGAGGTCAAAGACAGCTACGACGAGATCTTCGTCGCATATGCGGATTGCGGAACGGGAGGCCGCCTGGACGCCGTGCTCGACGAGTACGGCATCGAACGGCTTCCGGGGGCTCACTGTTACGAGTTCTTTGCAGGCGCCGAGCGCTTCGCGGAAATCCACGAAGCGGAACTCGGAACCTTCTTCTTGACGGACTTCATGGTCCGGCAATTCGATGCGATCGTAATCCGCGGCCTGGGGCTGGATCGTCACCCGGAACTTCGGTCCATCTACTTCGAAAACTACCGCCGCGTCGTATACCTGGCCCAGACGGACACTCCGGAACTCGTCGCCGAAGCGCGCAAGTGCGCCGAGAAGCTCGGACTGGAATTTGAAACCTGCTTTACCGGTTTGGACCCGCTCCATCGGGTCATACCCATCGAAACGGAGCGATCGGAAATGCTGGAGGGTTCGCGTTGAACAAATTGATAACCGTCTATTGGCGCGACATTCCCGCCCAGGTGATCGCGAGGAAGGGCCGCAAGACCAGCTTCAAGAAGGAGCTGCATCCGCGCTTCCAACGCGCGATCGACCGCGCGGCGATGCGCGCGCGCAAGCAAGATGAAGACGCCTATCTCTCGGACTGGCGGCGCGAAAGCGAGCCCTGTGGTGAAGATCTCGAAAAGACCGTCGCCGAAGTCATCGAGCGCCTCGAGACCAAGTGGACAGTGGAACTTCTCGACACGGTGGCGCGTCGAGGGGGAGTACTGAAAAAAGAAGAAACCAGTACGCCTGCATCGAAAATCGGCGAATAAGGGAACCTCGACATGCTGCCCCATACTGTGATCAGCTCAGCGACCAAGGAGGTCGTGATGGGCCCTGACCGCCCGTTTGTCGTGATTGGCGAGCGCATCAATCCCACGGGACGCAAGGCGCTGGCCGCCGAGATGAAGGCGGGCGACTTTTCCCGAGTCGAGGCCGATGCGCTGGCCCAGGTTGCGGCCGGAGCCATGATGCTCGACGTGAATGCGGGAATTCCGCTAGCCGACGAGCCCGCCATTCTCGCCAAAGCCATCGAGTTGGTGCAGGCGATCACCGACGTGCCGCTCGCGATCGACTCGTCGATCGTTGCCGCACTCGAAGCGGGACTTGCGGTCTA
>Ga0209987_10000589_pt1 | contig 19196 bp, 14 predicted proteins | sample N074metaG_FD_182134 | JGI IMG/M metagenome (GOLD analysis project Ga0209987, IMG submission 182134) | Deep subsurface microbial communities from Kermadec Trench to uncover new lineages of life (NeLLi) - N074 metaG (SPAdes) (version 2) | ecosystem: Environmental > Aquatic > Marine > Ocean trench... | reverse complement strand
TTGGATAAACACCAATCCAAACAATAAATATTATTATCGGTACTAAAACAAATATTTCTCTTTTATTTAAATCCGTTAGATCTTCGAGTTTGGGATTAATAACTTTACCAAAAACAACTCGCTTGTACATCCACAGTAAATACACAGCCGCAAAAATTACTCCGGTTGATGCAAACACAGTATACCACCAGCTGTTCAAAACCGTAGATTTAAATGAACCGAGTAAAATTAAAAATTCACCAACAAACCCATTTAATCCTGGCAAACCGATTGATGATAGTGAAACTACTAAAAGAAAGAACGAGAATACCGGAACAAGTTTTGCTATTCCTCCATAGTAAGATATTTCTCTTGTATGTGTTCTTTCGTAAAGCATTCCAACCAGTAAGAAAAGTGCGCCTGTTGATAACCCATGGTTAATCATTTGGATAATTGCACCTTGAATGGATTCCTGTGTCATAGCAAAAATACCAAGAACGACAAATCCAAGGTGAGCTACCGAAGAATAAGCCACAAGTTTTTTCATATCAGTTTGAACCATGGCAACCAGGGCGCCGTATATAATCCCAATTACTGCAAGGATTGACATGAAAGATGCAAAGTGTAACGATGCAGCAGGGAACAAAGGCAGATTGTATCTTAATAAACCATATGTACCCATCTTAAGCAGAACGCCTGCAAGAATAACACTACCGGCAGTTGGCGCCTCAACGTGAGCATCGGGAAGCCAGGTGTGAAAAGGAAATAACGGTATCTTTATTGCAAAGCTAAGTGCAAATGCAATGAACAAATAATTTTGAATCGATAGATCGAAATGTGGCGCAACGCTGTATAACTCAACTAGGTCTGTTGTGAATTTTCCAAGATAATTTGATGCATGTATAGCGAGCCAGATTATAGCAACCAACATAACTAAGCTGCCTGCCATGGTATATATAAAAAACTTAACTGCTGCATAAATTCTTTCCTGCCCACCCCAAATACCTATAATAAAATACATAGGTATAAGCATCGCTTCCCAGAAGAAATAAAAGAGAAAGAGATCTAAAGAAACAAAAACACCAAGCATTCCTAATTCAAGGAAGAGCATAAAAAACGTAAACTCTTTTACTTTTTTGTTAATGCTCGTCCAACTTGAAATTAAAGTTAAAGGCGTAAGAAAAGTTGTGAGAACAAGGAGCAACAGCGCCATTCCGTCAATTCCAACATGATAATGAATATTAAGATTTTCAATCCACTTAAATTTATGAACGAACTGGAAAGATGAATTAGATGAATCAAAATTAAAATAGATAACAAGCGATAAAAGAAAAGCAATGACAGAAATACCAAGTCCAAAATACCTGATAAGATTTCCTTTATCCGCTTTAATAAATAGCAGTGCTATCGATCCTATAAACAGAATAAGCAATAAGTATGTTAGTAGTAAACTGTTTTCCATTTTTTTATAAGCTTAATATAATCCAGAATAATGCTAAGAGAATACCGATCATCATTACCAAAGCATACGATTGTACAATTCCAGTCTGCATCTTTCTAATTAATGATGAAACATCGCCAACCGACCTTGCTAAACCGTTAACCAATCCATCAATAATTTTGTTATCGAACATCTTCCATAAAAATGATCTTGAAGAATTTACTATTGGATTAATAACAGTAGCATCATAAACTTCATCAACATAATATTTATTCCACAAGGTTGTGTAAATTAATTTGAATTTTTTAACCGTGTTTACTGCAATTGAAGGACGTTTGATGTAAATATATGCAGCGCCTAAAATTCCGCCGAGAGCACCTGCAACTGAAATTGCCATCAACAAGTATTCTTCAAAGTGCGAATGAGCTCCATAGTAACTGAGTTTTAATTCGGCTGATTTGAAAATTGGTGATAGCCAGGTATGAAATGAATTTCCATGAGCACCTGAGAAAATTTCGGGGATACCGATAAATCCGCCAATTGCAGAGAGAACAGCGAGTACGATTAACGGTACAGTCATCAACTTTGGTGATTCGTGCGGATAAGTTTGCTTTTCATCAAAGCGTGGCTTTCCATCGAAAGTTAAAAAGTATAATCTGAACATGTAGAAAGCAGTCATTATAGCTGTGAGAACTCCAATCAGCCAGAAAACAAAACCAAGATTTGTGTATGAAAACCAAAGGATTTCATCCTTACTGAAAAATCCTGAGAAAGGAGGAATGCCTGATATAGCCATGGCAGCGACTAAAAATGTTCCATAGGTTATTGGCATATATTTTTTCAATCCGCCGTAATGCTGTATATCCTGTTGTTCATGCATTGCATGAATAATCGAACCCGCCCCGAGAAAGAGTAATGCTTTGAAAAAGGCATGAGTCATAAGATGAAAAATCCCTGCCGAAAAAGCACCCGCACCCATCGCTAAAAACATATAACCCAACTGGCTGATGGTGGAATAAGCGAGAACCTTTTTAATATCGTTTTGAACCAGCCCAATTGTTGCAGCAAAGAAGGCAGTGAAAACACCAATCACTGCAACTATCATCATCGTGGTTGGAGCCATTGCATAAAGTACAGAAGTTCTGGCAACCATATAAACGCCTGCTGTAACCATAGTTGCAGCATGTATTAATGCTGAAACAGGAGTCGGGCCTGCCATTGCATCAGGCAGCCACACAAACAACGGAATTTGTGCTGACTTACCCGTTGCACCAACAAACAAAAGTAATGTAATAAGCATGAAAATATGTCCAGGTACATCTAACGAAACTGCTCTTGAAAAAACTTCTGAAAATTTTAATGAATCGAAAAAGAGATATATAAGAAACATTGCGAGAAGAAAACCGACATCACCAATCCTGTTAACAACAAATGCTTTTAATCCCGCAGCGGATGTTGTACTTTTTTCAAAATCTTTATCGTACCAAAATCCTATAAGCAGATATGAACAGAGACCAACGCCTTCCCAACCGAGAAACATCAGGACAAAATTGTCTGCCATAATGAGATTCATCATAGCGAAGATGAAGAGATTCAGATATGCAAAAAATCTCCAGAAAGCTTTATCGCCATGCATATAACCGATTGAATATACGTGGATGATAAAACCAACGCCTGTAACAACCAAAGCCATTACAAGTGAAAGCTGATCAACCTGGTATGCAAAGCTGACATCCAAAGAACCAACTTTCATCCATGTAAATAAGTTAACAAAATTTGTTCGCTGATCTACAGGAAGTGCAAGTGTTTCGAAGAATGCGCCGACTACGATAAGAAAAGATATACCAATTGCACCGCTTCCGATTAGCCCAATTACTTTTTCATTTTTAATCTTCGTACCAAATATTCCGTTTATCAGGAATCCTAACAACGGAAGAAATACAGCGAGATAAATTAGATCAATCATAAAAAAATAACTTTTATCTTATTACCACTTGAATATATTAATTTCATCGAGGTTTACAGTAAGTTTGTTTCGGAACAGTGCAATAATAATTGCAAGACCAATAGCAGCTTCAGCAGCAGCCACAGCCATTACAAAAAACACAAATATCTGCCCGATTGAATTACCGAGATATGATGAAAATGTAACTAAGGTTAAATTTGCCGAATTAAGCATCAGCTCAATAGACATAAATACTATAATGGCATTCCTTCTTATTAAAACACCAACTACACCTGTTATAAAAAGTGCTGCACTTAAAATGAGGTAATATTCTATTTGAATTTGCATATGCTATTTGAATTTCTTTTTTGCTAAAACTAAAGAACCTATTGCAGCAGCTAACAGTAAGTAAGCAACTGCTTCAAACGGAAGTACATATTTTGTAAAAAGCTCTCTGCCGATTTGTTCTATCGTTCCTGCTTTAACGCTTGCTGCCACTTCCCTGCTAACTCCCTCGGAAGGTTTGGAGAACAAAATTATGTACGCAATCTGAAGAAAAACCAACACGGCAATAGCCACAGCAAATATTTTTAACTGTGGTTTATATTCCATAAATCTTTTTTCGTGCTCGGGATTGATGAGCATAATTACAAACAGGAAGAAAACCATGATTGCTCCTGCATAAATAATAACCTGAGCAACAGCAATAAACTGAGCATTGAGCGTTAAATAAAGTCCTGCAAGAGAACCAAAATTAACTACAAGAAAAAGTGCCGAGATAACAGGATTAACTCTTGTTACCATCAGGATTCCCGACACAAGACAAACAATGGCAAATATTACAAAGAGTACAATTTCTAAAGTCATCGTTTAAAAGTTATTATTAATTAAGGAGTATTTCTGTAAATCATTCTTGGAAATGGAATTGCTTCTCTCAGATGATCGAGTCCGCAAATCCAGCTAACAGTTCTTTCTAATCCCAATCCAAAACCAGCATGAGGAACCGAACCGTATCTTCTTAAATCTAGGTACCATTCAAAAGCTTCTTGCGGAAGATTGTGTTCTTTTATTCTTTCCAAAAGCTGGTCGAGATCATCTTCCCTTTGGCTTCCGCCAATTATTTCACCGTAACCTTCAGGAGCAAGTACATCCATTGCAAGCGCTAACTTAGGATTTTCTGGATCTCGTTTCATGTAAAACGCTTTTATTTCGGCAGGATAACGATGCACAATTACAGGTCTTTCAAAATGATTCGAAATAATTGTTTCATCTGCGCCGCTAATGTCTTTTCCCCATTCCAGCTCAACATTATTTTTCTTTAAGATTTCAATCGCTTCATCATAACTGATTCGTGGCAAGGGTTTTTTAACATTTTCTAATTTCGAAGTATCACGTTCTAAAATATCAAGTTCATTTTTCATTTCCTTCAGTACAGTCTGAACAATGTATTCCAAAAATGATTCGGCTAAATCCATGTCATCATTCAAATCAAAAAAAGCAACTTCAGGTTCAACCATCCAAAATTCGGTTAAGTGTCTTCTTGTTTTTGATTTCTCTGCTCTGAATGTCGGTCCAAAAGTATAAACTTTGCCGAGAGCCATCGCACCTGCTTCAGCGTAAAGCTGTCCCGATTGAGTCAGGTATGCACTTCCAAGATCAAAATATTTAGTTTCAAAAAGAGTTGATGTACCCTCAACTGCATTGGGTGTAAGGATAGGCGGGTCCATCAAAGTGAAACCTCTGTCATCAAAGAAATCTCTTATCGCTTTAACAATTCTATGTCTTATCTTTAAAATAGCAACTTGCTTTTTAGATCGCAGCCATAAATGTCTGTTATCAAGAAGAAATTCTATTCCATGATCTTTTGGTGTGATGGGATAGTTTTGAGCATTTTGTATTATAGTTAAACCCGTTGCATCAAGTTCATAACCTCCTACAGCACGAGGTTCCTCTTTAACTTTACCTGTAACTTCTATTGAAGATTCCTGCCCGATTTTATCAGCGGTTTCAAAAGTATCTTCGTTTACATTACCTTTAAAATACACACACTGAAGATAGCCGGTACCATCTCTAAGAATTACAAATCTTACTTTTCCACTTGATCTTTTATTGAAGAGCCATCCTCGAAGAGTTACTTCCTGCCCTAAATAATTTTTGAGGTCGCTAATATGAATAACTTGCATTAAATGCCGGATTTTTATCAAAAATTTAAGTCCCAAATATAATTAGAGGCATAGTAAAAGCAAAATAGAAGTTGTTTGTTGAATGGTTGAATTGATAGTGTGTTATTTAGTGTTAATTCCCAAATCTGTTTTCTTACCTATCAAAAATACAATAGCAACTACAATTAGCCCAATCAATCCTAAAGATAAATACGGTGATAAACCAAAGGCAGTTGGAATATCGCCTAAGAGCATACACACGATAGCAATTAGAATAGCATATGGTAATTGTGTTCTTACGTGATCAACATGATTACAGCCGGAAGCCATAGAACTTAGAATTGTTGTATCAGAAATTGGTGAGCAATGATCACCGAATACAGCTCCGGCTAAAACAGAACTAATAACTCCTTGCAGAATTAATGTGTTTTCAATTGCATCTAAACCGTATAAACCAGAAACTGAGTGTGACAAAGGAATTACGATAGGCATAAGGATAGCCATAGTTCCCCAGCTTGTTCCTGTTGCAAAGCTTGTTAATCCTGCTACCAGAAAAATTATTACCGGCAAAAAGTGCGGACTGATATTATCACCAATCAAGCTGATAATGTAATCTGCTGTTTTCATCTCAACGGTTATTGCACCGATTGCCCACGCAAGTATTAAAATTATTACGGCAAGCAGCATCGAGCGTATACCGAGAAACCATGCATCTATGGTTTCACTTAAACTCATAATTTTTTGAGAGAGGATCATAAAGGCTGCAACAATGCACGCAGAAAAGCTGCTCCATAATAATGCAAGATAAGAATCGGAATTACTAATTATTTCGCGAATACCATATTCCGAAATTCCCTGCTCTTGTAAAGAGTTAATGCCTGTATAAATCAGCCCGATTATTGTCCCAAAGATTATTACAAGAATTGGAATAATACCATTATACCATTTTGCTTTATCTTCATTTCCAAATATTTCAGATGTGTCAGTTAAATCGGCTGAAGCTATATCCTTGCCGTTAAATAATTTCCCTTCAATCAATGCTCTTCTTTCCGCTTTATACATTGGACCAAAATCCCGCTGCGAATACGAAATAAGAAAAACAAAGAACAACATTATGATTGGATAAAATCTAAATGGAATTGTTGCTAAAAATGTTGTATAAGCATTGGCATCTGAGCCAATCATACTTAATCCATCATGTATTAAACCGACTTCAAAACCTATCCATGAGCTGATAATAAATATACTTGCCACGGGTGCTGCAGTGGCATCTACGATGAAGGCTAGTTTTTCTCTGGAGATTTTCATCTTATCAGTAACCGGTCGCATTAAATTTCCAACAATAAGAGTGTTTGCATAATCATCAAAAAAGATTACCAAACCAGAAAGCCATGCAGAAAGCATTGTTGATTTTCTGTTCTTTGCAATTTTTGTAATAACATTTGCTATCCCTCTTGTTCCACCGCTTTTTGATATTAATCCAATCACACCGCCAAAAAATAAAGTAAATACTATTATCTGAATATGGGAAACATCTGAGATGGAATTGATGATATATTTATCAACTAAACGTAATAAACCCGTGAGTGGATTATAATCATATATAAAAACTGCCCCAACGTAAATTCCTAACATCAAGGAAAGAATTACCTGCCTGAAAATTAATGCGAATAAAATTGCAAGCAAGGGAGGAATGATGCTTAACAAACCGGGGAACACTCTTAGAGAAACCTTTTCAACATTGAATTGCGGTAATATTATATTAAAATTTCCGGTTCCATTAATAACAAGAGAAGTATCAATTTTACCATCGGAAGCATTAAGCACAACTTTATCTTTATAAGAATCATTTTGAATAATAATATTAACCCTTGATACGCTGTCAGGAATACCGGAAACAACAAATGAGAATTCAATTCCCTCCAATGCAGTTGAAGAAACCGAAACTGATTGCGGCAATAATGAACTGCTTATAAAAAGTATCGCAGAAAATAATATGAGAAGTTTTTTCAAATTTTTTTCAGATGAGATTAAAAATCATATATTAGAAATCATATTAAATTAAATATAACTCCTTGCAGAAATAATTCAAAAGTAATTATTATTTTTGTTTTTATAGATGTAACCTGAAATGCTATGTATAAAAATCTATTAATAATATTATTTACAATATTTTTTCTCTATACCTGTTCCGAAGAACCAAAAGAAGTGGAACCGGAAAAGATTAATGGAAAGATTTTAATCAAACTTATTGAAGAAGCTCTTTGGGGCAGCGAAAAAGCCAACTACCGGTTATCCGGATTAGTCAAGCCGGATACTCCTCCGCCTGATGAATATAACCAACTTAAAATTGACAGCGTTGTTAATAGTGAAGGCATAAAATTTTATTCGATTCTTATCGAATATCCTAACCCGCTTCACAATGTGTTAGCAGTTTATAATGAAAATCTTTTATTATATATTCTTGATAATTCACTCAACGGAAATATTGTAACCGAATGGAAGAACATTTCCGGTAGACTTTATTTAATCGCATCTGAAAATTTTGTATCGAAGGACCTTCTTAAACTTTCAAGAATATCGCTTTACAGAATGATTAATGGGAGATTCTATCTGGTATTCCGCTCATTTACTAAATTAGATAAAGTAGGTAAAATTTATCAGCAATCGATTGAGGACATTGACGAAAATAAAATAGTTACTCAATTGTCTTCTAATCGTAAAACAAAATTAAATAACAAAAAGGTTACTTTTAATTTTAATTCTTCCGAGCATAAATATATAAGTGAGAAAGATGTATTTACAAACTTTGTGCTTAATGAAATAAAGAGTGCAAAATGGACTATAGAAAAACCGGAATTGAAATTAGAAACTATGAAGAAGAAACAGCAGACAACAAAACAAACAGAAACTACTGAGTACGCTTATATTGAATTGAAAGGTTATCAGGTTACTCTTAACTCTGATTGGAATAATCCGATTGGTATAGCAGTTACCGATCATTTGATAAGCAGGTTGGAAGGAGTACGTTATATTAACGATAAAATCGGTGCAACAATTACCATTATTCAATTGCCGGAAGGAAGCGCTACTTCACAGTTTGTAAAATACAAATTTGGCAACCCAACTGTAGGTAATTACCGTGTGCGCTCAACAAATATAATTGAATCGGGGAGAAATTATATCCAGTTTTTTGAGCATTCTTGTTCAAACAAAACTTTTATCCTTCTTCTACAAACTCCAAAATACACTTATGATAAAAATAAGGTTACCTATGATGAAATTGTCACTTCATTTTTTATTGAGTGCTGATGTATAAATTACTTTTCTTTTTACACAAAACTGATGATGAAGATGTTCTTCAGTTTTTTAGGGACAATACTATCAAAAAATTAGAGGGAATAATCGGGAAAGATGTTGGTATTGCAGTAGTTGAGAGCAACCTGCTTTTGGAACAAAAGTATACTTATTATTGTGAGATATCAGCATCATCCAAAGAGGAAATGGATAGGATGATGCACAGCAAAGCCGGAAAGGAATTAAATAAAAGTTTGATGGATTTTCATAAGAACATTACAGTTATTGCCGTAAATTATAATCAAGAGAAGAAATGAATATTTTTCTAATAAGGCACGGTAAAGCTGAACCCACATTCCAAACAAAAAAAGATATTGACCGAGAACTTACAAAAGAAGGCATAAATATAATTAAACGATCAGTTGAATTCTGGAAAAATGGAATAGTAAGTTTCGATTTTATAATTACATCTCCTTTTAAAAGAGCCGTTCAAACTGGAGAAATTATTGCTGAATTAATGAATTATAAAAACGATTTAATTAAGGACAACGCTTTATCTCCAGGTTGCAGCACCCGTTCTGTAATCCAATTAGCAGAAGAGCTAAACGCTGATAATATTGCTTTTGTAGGACATCAGCCGGATATGAGTTATCACATTTCTTCTTTAGTTTGCAACTCACAATTGAACTTGAAATTCTCTCCTGCATCAATTGCAAAAGTATCATTCAAAGGTAACCCCATACCGGGGAAAGGAATATTAGAATTTTTATTACCGCCTTTTTAATTAAATATCCACATTCAAAGAAGGTGGAATTAATTTGCCCTATTAGGAGGTTTTAAACTTTTTCTTGTTTTTTCCCTAAAGGGATGCCTATCGCAGAATATCGAACACCGATTAACGATTTTAGAATTTTGAAGTATTTTGAATTTATCTTATCCAAATATAAGCTTACAGTTTAAAAAGTTTCATCTTAAAATCATTATTCGTTAATCGATACCTGCCCGCCGGTAGGCAGGTTCATTATTCAATTTACCAAAAAAAATACTCGCATTACTAAAAGAACATTACCACAAGAAAAGCAGGTGGTTTTGTAAGTTGAAATGAAAAAAAAAGGGCAACCGGCTACACAAGCATCATACCTACCGCTGCTTCTTTCCAGACCTGACGGAGTTTAGTAATCAAATGTTAACCGGCGCCCAAAATTTTTATAACTGCTTACAAACATTTGATTTTTTCCAATTTAAATCAAGCGCTGGCATTAAAGTTAATTTTATTTCTTCTTCTGTTCGCTTAAGGTATTTCGTTCCCAAAACACACCATCGTTGTAACCCTGAATTTCTTCATTAGCTCCAGCCATTTGCAATCTTTTTTCTGCTGCACAGCAATAATACTCATCCATTTCAACGCCGACAAAATTACGCCCAAGTTTTTTTGCCGTAACGGCAGTAGTCCCCGAACCCAAAAACGGGTCAAACACTAAATCATTTTTGTTACTGCTTGCAAGAATTACTTTAGCTAAAAGTTTTTCCGGTTTCTGTGTTGGATGGTTTGTATTTTCAGGCATAGACCAAAACGGAACGGAAATATCGGTCCATAAATTCGATGGCGATGTATCGCGGTAATTAATTTTTCCACTTTCCCAATCCTTAGGCGTTCCATTTTCATCTCTGTAAGGTGCCAGCACTTTTCTTCTTAATTTTACTTCCTCAATATTAAAAGTAAAGTTCTTTCCTTTAGTAAAAAACCATATATCTTCTGAACAGTTTTTCCAGTTGCTTTTGGCACCTCTTCCCTTTTCTCTTTCCCAGGTTATCCTGTTTCTTACCGTAAGATATTTTATACCAACATTTAAAATGGCATTTGATGATTTCCAATCGCCGCAAATATAAACCGAAGCAGTGTCCTTTAATATTCTAACAAGTTTGGAGAACCAGCGTTCGAACCAATTTTCATATTCTTTTAAATCCATACTTTTAAATGAAATAAGATTGAATTTTTTATTAAGATTATATGGCGGATCAATAAACATCAGATCAACGAAATTATCGGGAAGATATTCAATTGCTTCTTCCAGGTTCTGATGTATAACTTTATTTTTAATCTGTTTGATGCTTGCTTTTTTATCAAGCCAGATCAGCTTACTTTTATGTACATCAATCTCTTCAATAGAAAGAGTAAGCGTTCTATTTAGTGATTTTTTAATCTTCACTCTTTATTATCTTTAAAAATTATTAGATAGAAAAAATGGCGGGTAAATATATCAAACAAATTTCAATAATTAATATTGTTATACTTTTCTTTCAATTTCTTTAGCTCTTCTACAACTTTATTAATATGTTCGTGAAGATTTACATTCACTTTCTGAACCTGGTCATCAAGTATTTTATTTGCAGCCGCAGTTTCCAACTCGAGACAAAAATTAGCAATGCTCTCCAAACCAAGTGTTAGAGCGCTTCCTTTAAGCTTATGCGTACAAAATTTTAAGTCGGCAAAATCATTATTTTTAACTGCCTCGTCTATCTCTTTAACAAGTACGGGTAAATCGCGAATATAAATTTCAAATAGTTCTATCAGGAATTTAATATCTGCGCTTGTTCGCACTTCACTTATAAAAGTTATATTACTTTCATTAATAATTTCCGAATCAACAAACTCATCCTTTATTTTTTCAAGATTAACTTCAACTTCATCAGATATAATTTTCTTCCATTTATCCAATATAGCTCTTAAATCTTCAACACGAATAGGTTTGTTTAATAAATCAGACATACCGGCATTTAAGCAAGCTTCTCTGTCGTTCATAATAGTGTCAGCAGTCATTGCAATTATCTTAGGACTTTTTTTGCCGTCAAATATCTTGAGAATCATTTTTGCTGCTTCAATACCACTTAGTTTAGGCAATATTAAATCCATAAATATTAAATCATAATCTTTCAGTTTGGCGTTTTCTACTGCTTCAATACCATTGTTTGCAATATCAGCTTCATACCCAAATTTTTCTAAAATTTTTAATGCTACTTTCTGATTTACAATATTATCTTCCACAAGCAATATACTTAACGGTGAATCTTTGGGAGGAGAAACAAAAACATCTGCCCTAATCCTTTCTTTATCGAATTGTGCAGTTTCTATTCCACCACCAAAAAGTTTAGCTAATGTTTGATGTAATGATTTCCTTCTTACAGGTTTATTAAGTATTCGTATAAATTGTTCATCCAGATTATTGATCCCATAAACTTGTTTGCCCATTTGAGAAAATAAAATTATAGGAATCCGTTTCGTATCTTCTTCTTTCAGTTGTTTTATTAACCCGGGAATGTTAACATTTGAATATTGAGCGTCCATAAGAATAATATCAATACTTTCACTATTAATTGTAGAAAGGAGTTCCTCCTGACTGTTAGAGTGATGTATGTGCGACATACCCCAGTTTTTAAATTGTTCTTCTAAAACATTTAATCTTGTTTGATTTTCGACCAGAAATAAAATTCTTTTATTTTCAAATACAGGAAGTCGTCCATACTGATAAAAATTTGATACATCCTCTACTGCACCGGTGATTAAATTAAAATAAAATGTTGTTCCTTGCCCTTCATCACTTTCGACTGACACGCTGCCGCCCATTTTTTCAACAAGCTTTTTGCTTATCACCAACCCTAATCCGGTACCTCCGTAATTTCTTGAAGTTGATGAATCAACCTGGCTGAAAGGTTTGAATAATCTATCCATCTTTTCTTTAGGAATACCAATGCCCGTATCTTTTACGGCAATTTTAAGATTGTATCTATTCTGTTCTAACAATTCTGCGGATACTAAAACAAACACCTCGCCTTCTTCCGTAAATTTAATAGCGTTGCCTATAAGGTTTATCATTATTTGTCTTAACCTTGTTACATCACCACTAATTATAGAAGGCGTACCACGAGTAAAATTATAAATCAGTTCAATATTTTTTTCAGCTGCTTTTGATGCTAACAGTTCAAATGAATCCTCCACACATTCTCGTAAATCAAACGGTTGATTTTCAAGTTCAAGTTTTTCTAATTCAATTTTTGAAAAGTCAAGTATATCATTTATTATTGATAATAGCTGCTCTCCGCTCAAACGAATAGTGTGAATATAATCTCTTTGAACATCATCAAGCACAGTATCTAGCAGCAAGCCGGTTATTCCAATCACGCCGTTCATTGGAGTTCTTATCTCATGACTCATAAGTGCAAGAAACTCACTTTTAGCCCTCGTAGCATTCCTTGCTTCTTTAACTGCTTGATCCAGTTTTTTATTATTCTGAAGAAGAATTTCTCTGAAAAGATTTCTTTTTATTACCGCTCCTATTGTTGATGCCATTGTAACCAGGATCGATTCTTCGTTATCACTCCAGGTGCGGTCGGTTTCCATTTCATCAAAACCAATGAAGCCCCAATAATTCCCGTCAATCATAATAGGAACAAGTATGATTGATTTAATATTTTTATCAATAAAATTTTCTTTGTAACTATCTGGCAGATCTTTAATAACATATTTTAGCGTTTTGCCTTCAGAAAAACTTTCATAAAACTGAAGTGTAGCAAAACGTGAATATGAAATTTTATAAAATTCGGGATTTTTTATTTGTGCCACAGTTCCTTCCGAAGCCCATTCATATGCCAAACTAAAATACATCTCATCAGTATCTTTGTTTACCTGGTGCTGAAAAATATAAACCCTCTCAACATCGGCAGCTTTGCCAAGAATACTTAATGCTTCATTAAATCCTTCTTCCTCTTTTCTGGAAGTCATTAAAGCTTTTGTTGCATCTGCAATTCCCTGAAGCAGCTTATCTTTTTTCTGAATTAATTCTTCACTTCCTTTTCGTGTGGTTATATCACTGAAAATACTGCACAGAAACTTTTTACCGCTAATACTTTGAATAAAAGAATTAGAAACTTCAAATTCTTTCTTTCTGCCATTCCATAAATGAACAGTTGTATCATACTTTGTTACTAAACTTTGAGTATTGAATTTATTTAAATATTCGCTTAATATTTTAGTTCCATGTTCCTCATCATAAATGGATGAAACAGGTTGTCCCTCAATTTCAAATCGTGATTTGCCAATCATTTTTGCATAAGCTTCGTTACACATATAAACAATTCCGTCTTCATCGGTCAGGCGCATTCCGTCTAAAGAGTTTTCCCAAATGGTCTTAAATGTATTTTCGGATGAACGAAGTTTCTCCTCTGCAATCAATCTTCCGGAAATATCACGTATAGAACCCTGCGCCATTCGTTTACCGTAAACCTCAACAAGCCGTCCTGTAACTTCAACAGGAATTTCAGTACCGTTTTTGTGAATGATGTCTGCATTAAATACTATTATATCTTTCTCACGCAGCAGTTTAGCCATTGATTTGAATGCTGAAGATAATTTATCCTTCGGTATAAATTCGGCAAAAGATTTACCAATAATTTCATCGGCATCGTAACCCAAAAGGTCCTGGCAGGAAGGACTGATATATAGCAGCTTACCTGTTTTTGAAATTCTGAATATTACATCGAGGGAAGAAATGGTTAGCAGGCTAAGATCTGTGTTCTCGCGAATAAGATCAAAAAAGGATTCGCTTAAATTACTCAATAAGTTTTGATACTTATCACTAAGAATATTTTGCTCAATTAGTTCATCAAGCAAACTTCTAAGTTCTTCTACTTCATCAACTTTTATTGATAATTTATTTTCAGCGATTGAATTGGTCATTCTAATGTTAATTTTTTATTAATGTTCTTAATGAATAATTATGCTAATTATAATTTAACACTTTTATTTTAAAATAAATACTTCTAACCTTTTATATGAAAATCAGTTATAGAATTTTATGGTTTAGAACTCTTAATCTCCCAATTTAAATTCAACTGAAAACTCCTTGCTTCACTAAACTCATTTATCTAATTTTCGTTTCCACTTTTTAACATTTTTAAATGGGAGAATATAATGATCAGAGCCATAGTTAGCTTACCCGGAGACGGCATTGGAAAAACAGTTTTACCGGAAGCAATAAGAGTATTAGATGCTGCTGGTTTTGAAACAGATTACATTCACGGAGATATTGGTTGGGAATTCTGGTGCAAGGAAGGAAACGCTCTTCCGCAAAGAACAATAGAATTGTTAGAAGAACATAAAATAGGGCTCTTCGGAGCAATAACAAGTAAGCCCAAAGATGCCGCTGCTAAAGAACTAGATCAATCTTTACAAGATAAAGGTTTTGCATATTTCAGTCCGATTGTTGGCTTGAGACAACATTTTAATTTAGATGTCTGTATTCGTCCTTGCCAGTCATTTAAAAGTAACCCGCTTAATTTTATAAGAAGAAATGCGGATGGCGGCTTTGAGGAACCTCTGGTCAATGCAGTTATATTCAGGCAAAATACTGAGGGTCTTTATTCAGGTGTTGAATGGACAAACCCTCCCGCACAAGTAAGGGATGCACTTGAGACTCATCCTAAAATGAAAAAGTTTAAAGATGTTCCAAGTGAAGACCTGGCAATCTCAACAAGAATTGTATCAAGAGAAGGTTGCCGAAGAATAATTACCGCAGCGTTTGAATATGCGAAGAAATTTGGTTACTCAAATGTTACAGTTTGTGAAAAACCAAATGTGCTTAGAGAGACTTCTGGAATGATGTTTAAAGAAGCAAAAGAGATTGCTAAAAATTATCCCGACATTCAACTCTGGGATACAAACATTGATGCACAAATGATGTGGTTAACTAAAAATCCGGAAATTTACGGAGTACTTGTTTCTGAGAATATGTTTGGTGATATAATCAGTGATGGTTTTGCAGGATTGGTTGGCGGTTTGGGATTCGCATGTAGTGCAAATATTGGCGAAGAAGTGGCAGTGTTTGAACCGACCCATGGTTCAGCTCCAAAGTACGCGGAATTAAATCCCTCAATAGTAAATCCGATTGCAATGATATTAAGCGCTTGCATGATGCTCGATCATATTGGAGACACTGCAAAAGCCGCTATGATCAGAAATGCCATTTCAAAAGTTATTGAAGAAGGAAAAGTAAAAACCTACGATATGATGAAACTGCGTGGCGGTGCTGATGCAATAGATAAAGGTGCTGCAACAACTCAACAAATTACGGATGAAGTAATTAGTAACCTATAATCGGTCATCTCGAACTTGATTCGGGATATCTCTATCTAAAACCGATGCTGAAACAAGTTCAGCATGACAACATGAAAGTAGTTTACTATGAAAGAAAATGTAAAAAAAATCTGGCCTGAAATAAATTGGTTAAAAGAAGAAGAACTTCGAAACAAAGTCCTAAATTGTTGGGTCTACGCAATTGAAAACAGCGTGTTAACTGTGGATGATCTTGAGGTGATTCCATTCTCACTGCTGATAAAAGATTGCAATATTACTTTTATGAATCACAAACGCACGTGCGTTCAATTATCTGTTGATATTGCAAAAAAGATGAAAGAAAACTTTGGTGATGAAATTCAGATTGATATGGATATACTTATTGCCGGCGCAATTTTAATCGATGTGGGTAAACTTATAGAATATGATAAAGTTGATGGTAAATTAACAACAAGCAAAGCAGGAAAATTATTAAGGCATCCATTCAGCGGCGTTGCAATTGCTGATAGATTTGGATTGCCTCACGAAGTACAGCATATAATTGCTTATCATGCAAAGGAAGGTGATCTGGCTAAAAGAAGTGTTGAAGCAATAATTGTTCACCATTCAGATTTTGTATCATTTGAACCATTTAAATTGTGAGGTGTTGAATGTCACAAACATTAATAGAGAAAATTGCACAGAATTTTGCAGTTGGATTATCAGAAAATCACGTAGTTCATTCCGGTGATTATATAATGATACAACCAGCTTATGTGATGACACATGATAACACCGGAGCAGTAATTCCTAAATTTAAATCTATTGGCGCAACACAACTCTTTAATCCAAGGCAAGTCGTGCATACGTTAGATCACGACATTCAAAATAAAAGCGAAAAAAATTTAGAGAAGTACAGAAAGATTGAAGCATTTTCAAAGGAGATGGGAGCTGATTTTTATCCTGCCGGAAGAGGAATCGGTCATCAGATTATTTGTGAAGAAGGTTATGCCTGGCCGGGTACTATGGTAGTTGCCTCCGATAGTCATTCCAATATGTACGGCGGTTTGGGATGTTTGGGAACCCCGATTGTACGCACAGATGCAGCAGCAACCTGGGCAACGGGAAAAACATGGTGGAAAGTCCCGCCGATTGCTAAAGTAGAATTTGTGGGCAGCTTGCATAAAGGTGTAACCGGCAAGGATGTGATAATTGCTTTGTGCGGTTATTTCAATAACGATGAAGTTTTAAACCATGTAATTGAATTTTTTGGTGAAGGTGTAAAACATCTTTCGCTTAATGAAAGACTTACAATAGCAAATATGACCACAGAATGGGGAGCACTCGCAGGCGTTTTCCCTGCTGATGAAGTTACTATTCAATGGTTGAAGGAAAGAGAAGAATTTATTAAACAAAGAGGTCTTGAAGGAGTTCCGTCTGATGTTGATGGAAAAGGTAAACATCCGCGAATAAATTCAGAACGTATTTTAGAACTGACAAATAATACACTTAGTGCGGATGAAGATGCATTCTATTCGAAAGAAATAATAATTGATCTCTCATCAATTGAACCCTATGCAGCAGGACCAAACTCGGTAAAGGTGATGACAAAAATTTCCGAGTTGAAAGAGAAGGATATAAAAATAGATAAAGCATATCTCGTTTCTTGTGTAAATAGCAGAGTTGCAGATATAAAAGAAGCCGCCGAAATTATTAACGGAAAAAAAGTGGCTGATGGAGTTGAGTTTTACATCGCTGCTGCATCAAGCGAAGTACAAACTGAATGCGAAAGACTGGGTTACTGGCAATCTCTTCTTGATGCTGGTGCAAAGCCGCTCCCGCCTGGATGCGGTCCGTGTATTGGTTTAGGTGTAGGTTTGCTCGAAGATGGTGAAGTCGGCATTTCTGCAACTAACAGAAACTTCAAAGGAAGAATGGGTTCACCAACTGCTCAGGCATATTTGGCTTCCCCTGCTGTTGTTGCTGCATCTGCTGTTTCTGGTAAGATTGATTATGATTGGCATAATGAAAATCTATCTATTAAAGGTACGATTAAAGTAAACAAAAAATCTGTTTCAGATAAACCAACGGTAAAAATCCTTGATGGTTTTCCTGAACTGATTGAAGGTAATTTGATATTCTGTCATCAGGATAATCTTAATACAGATGGGATTTACCCAGGCAAATACACTTACATCGATGACTTCACTCCGGAACAGCAAGCTGAAGTTGTTATGGAAAATTACGATCCTGAATTTGGTAAGATTGCAAAGAAGGGAGACATCGTTGCCGCTGGTTTCAATTTTGGAACGGGAAGTTCACGCGAGCAAGCTGCCACATCACTCAAGTATAAAGGCATTGCCTGCGTTCTTGCTGGTTCGCTCAGCGAAACATATAAACGTAATGCAATTAACAACGGCTTTTTAGTAATCGATTGCCCTGAACTCATCAACGATTTGAAAAAACAATTCGGAACCGAAAAATTAACAGTTCAAACAAATAAAAAAATAAGAATAGACTTTAAAAATTCTTCAATCACTTTTGATGATAAGCAGTACTCCATTGATCCAGTTGGTGAAGCCGCTCAGGAGATAATCATTGCTGGTGGATTGGAGAGTTGGGTTAGAAAGAATTTATAAAAAAATAGAACGCTGATACCGCAGATTTTGCAAATCAGTTTAATTTGTGTCACCTGTCTGCCGCCAGGCAGGTCTGCGCGCTATCAAAATTCAAAATAAAGGAAAATTTATGCAGAAAACGATCTCATGTCAAATCGCAGAATTCGAAATCAATTTTAAATATGAAGAATTACCTAAAAAAGTTATTTAAGTAATTGCAAATTTTTTATGACAGCAAAATCAGTAATACCAACAGAAAATGCAATCAATAAAATTCTGATCATCAGAAATCAAAAGTGAATCTTGATAGAGACCTGGCATTGATATACAAAGTTGAAACACGCGCATTGAAACAAGCTGTTAAAAGAAATATTAACAGATTTCCATCTGATTTTATGTTTGTTCTATTCAAAAAGGAAGTTGATCTATTTGTATCACAAAATGTGATACCATCAGAAAATGGAAATCACAAATTGTCACGTCCAAACAGGAGAAAAGATTTAAACAAAAAACAACTCGTCAATAAAACTTTTTAACAATTAAACAATAAATAATATGCAGAAATCAATCTCACGTCAAATAGCAGAATTCGCAATCAAACTTAAGTACGAAGACTTGCCAAAAGAAGTCGTTAATGAAGTTAAAA
>Ga0209987_10000588_pt1 | contig 19197 bp, 23 predicted proteins | sample N074metaG_FD_182134 | JGI IMG/M metagenome (GOLD analysis project Ga0209987, IMG submission 182134) | Deep subsurface microbial communities from Kermadec Trench to uncover new lineages of life (NeLLi) - N074 metaG (SPAdes) (version 2) | ecosystem: Environmental > Aquatic > Marine > Ocean trench... | reverse complement strand
TCTACTGGTTTTTCATTTAATTCTCTGTGATCTACAATTTTTTTTACGCTTGCAAGGAATAAAAATGAGTTTAAAATAGCAGGTAGCAAAGCTATTGCGGCAATTACCTCTACCTGACCGACAATCGCAATAGCACCATACATTGCACCAAGTGTAAGTGCTCCTGAATCTCCTGGGAATATTGTACATGGAAACTTGTGGTATTTGTAAAAAGCCAATGAAACGAAACCTAACGGCAAACTAATAATTGCTATCTCGTAATTATGTAAGATAAACAATGTAATACTCAATGAAAAACTGGCAATTACCATAAACCCGCTTGCAACTCCGTTTAGGACGTCAATTGAATTGATGGTATTTCCAGTAATTACAATCATGAAGATAATTAGTGCGAGATACAGTATTGGAATATGTACTTCCCCAAATAATGGAAATGCAAGATCTGAATCATATGCCCCCAAGAAGATTATTGGTAATGCTGCTAGTGCTAGTGCAACTGGTTTGAACCATCCTCCCATACCCTTTCTATCATCTACATAGCCAATTGCAAATGCCAGAAAAGTTGTTATCATTACAGCTAAAATTTCATTCATTTGCAAAAACGCATAAAGTATAATTTCAGAGGCAATGATTCCTGAAATAATTGATATGCCGCCAGGCCTTGCAATCATAACATGTCCTTTCTTGTGCATGTCAATGACTGTCATATTTTTTTTTTGTAAAAATTTTATCAGCGGGGGAGTTGTAAGATAAACCGTAAAAAATGCAATGACACAAGAAACAACTGCTGGAATAATTAATTCAGTCAATATCTAACTTTTTTTAATTCTGACTTTATGTTATCTGCAAGGGTTAAACCAATTTTATCAATTTCTGCTAATTTGTTTACTGGAATCTTTGTCAAGTCATCTAGTGTCTTTATATGGTGTTTGAATAGAGTTCTTGCCCTTTTCCTGCCTATGCCCTTTACTTTGACTAGTTCAAGGAGTTCTTCTCTGATTCCATAAACGATTCGTCTTCGTAGATTTTCAAGTTCTTCGAGCAAATCTGCCCTCTCCACGTGTTTTGCAATCTCTCGGAGGCAGTAAATTAACCAGTTTGCATTCTCTACCATCCTATGCATGTCCCCTGACTCTATTCCCAGATTATCTGAGAGAGTAGTTTCTGAAGACTCTGTAATCCATGACTGCAAGGCAAGAAGGCTCCTTGAGCAATCATACTCGGATATTGGCTCAAGCAGTTCCGATGTGTGATTTTCAATCATTATAGAGGCAGTCTCAAAGTCTTTGTTTCTCAGAGAGAACTTTGGGAAAAATTCCTCAGAATTTGTAATTACATGTAAAAATCCAAAAGTGTGTTTTCTTTTCTTCGATACATTTTCTATTGAATCTCTGAAATGAGTTGCGGTTAATGGATCAATATACAGCATAGATGTCTTTTTTCCAAATTCAGTAGCTGCATATCTTTCACCTTTTTTAATTATCAAAAATTCACTTGAAAGAAAACGCAATGCAATATCGATTCCAAATTTTATTGTGGGCTTACTTGATTGCAGTCCTCCTAATGTTTGTAAAAAGAAATTTAGAATCTCTTCTTTTTTAATTCCTGGATGTGTGACAATTAAACTTAGAATATGTGTTCTCAAAGACTTGTCTTCAGTAATTTTTGATTCTATTGGTTCAGGTTCTCCTTTTATGTAGTGCTCTAATATTTCCTCACCGTTTCCATTTCCAACAACTATTGATTCGCCAAACTTGTCGTATTGAGGTCTGCCTGCTCTTCCACAGAGTTGTTTATACTCTAGTACACTGATTGGTCTGTTTGCTCCAACCTTTGCATTGTATCTGTTAATGTTTGAAATTACAACACGTCTTGCTGGAAGATTGACACCAGCTGCCAAAGTTGGAGTAGATGACAACAACTTGATTGTTCCTTTACGGAATTCAGTTTCTATGATTTGTCTGCATGTTTGATTTAATCCTGCGTGATGAAAAGCAACCCCTTTCTTTACCAGAATTGCAAGGGTCTTTACAAGGTCAGTTTGTTCGTTGTTTGTTAGAATCTTTTTTGAAATTTTTTCTAGTTCGTCAAGTTCTTTTTTTTCTAAAAGTTGCTCGATTACTTCTACCGCTTTTATTGCTAAAGACTTGGAACGGATCCTTGTTTCTGCAAAAATAAGCGACTGGCCTCCCTCCTGCACGCATTGCACGCCTAGATCAATTGGTATTCCACGAATGGTGTTAGCTACCTCAAAGGTAGTACCATCACTCATTGTTACCAACCCCCCATCGTAAACTCCCTCAAAGAGTGGTACGGGTCTCCATTTACTGTCTACAAGCTTGCATCCAAGCCAATTTGCAATCTCGTGGGAATTTGTTATTGTAGCACTAAGACCTAAAATTTGTGGTTTGTGTTCTAGTTCTTTTAGATGAGTTAGAATCATCTCAAGTGTTGGACCACGTGAATCATCACCAATCAAATGTATTTCATCAGAAATCACAAGACCAATTTCATCAATCCACTCAGCTTCATGTCTGATTATTGAATCCATCTTCTCATTCGTTAAAATCAAAACATTGTTTTTCTCTAGTTTTTTTTCAATATTTTCATAATCTCCAGTAGAAATTCCCACTTTGATTTTATTTCCTATAGAAATTTTTTCTAATTTTTTAAACTCTAAAAATTTTTCAGCAGCCAATGCTCTAAGTGGGCTAAGATAGATTACCTTTCCCTTATTTTTTGAAAGATAACTAATAATTGCCAAGGTCGCAATTAGTGTCTTGCCACTTGCAGTAGGAGCAGACACCAAAACACTTTTTCCTTTCAGCAGTCCTGCCTTTATGGCATCATTTTGAGGCGGATATAGTTTTGTTAATCCTTCTGATTTTAAAAATTCAATTGCAGATTTTGGAAGATCTAGTTTCTCTATTTTCATACTCGGTTATAATGACCGGGTTTTGATTCATAAATAGATGCTTCGCGTAACATTCTTCTGATATATTTTCTTGCTTCTTCCTCTGTAAACTTTTCAGTCTTTTCTAATTCTTGAACAAATATCCTTTCTTCTACTGCAGCCTTGTATTCACCTTCAAGACCTTTTAGAACATCCATGAATAGCTGCATTTTTGAGACCTCACTTCTTGGTTTTCCTAGAAGAACCCCTAGGTCTACTTTGCCGGTATTTACATCAACGCCTGCATCCTCAAGCATTGACTGAATTAAGAAGATAGCACGTTCAGCATCCTCCTCTTCTACCTTGTCTTTCAAAAGTAGTCTTGCACGAGCTTTGGAGAGCCTAATAATACCCTCGAGTTGTCTTGGAGTAACTGTAATCATATCTTCGGATTCCACATTTCTCATCTTCAAATAATAATCAAGAATCTTCTGTTCAGCTTCTTTTGTCAAATCAGGTGTACCTTTTTTTGCAAATGAAAGATACTTTGTTAGCAAATCGACATCAATTACAGAACGTTGGTCTATTCCTCGTGGAGTGTGCAAATCAATTATGTGTCGTGCAATCTTTTCATCTTTTTCTTTAGATGGAATATCTCTTACAACAAAAATCAGGTCAAATCTTGTAAGCAATGGAATTGGCAGGTTTACATTTTCTGTAATGTTTTTGAATGGATCATACTTGCCATACATTGGGTTAGCCGCTGCTAAAATAGAAGTTCTCGCATTTAGGGTTGCAACAATACCTCCTTTGGCAATGCTTGCAGACTGTTGCTCCATAACTTCGTGTAGTGCGCTTCTATCTTCTGGTTTCATTTTATCAAACTCATCAATACAAACCAGTCCTTGGTCACCTAATACTACGGCTCCTGCTTCAAGCATCATAATTCCAGTTTTGTCTTTAACTACAGCTGCTGTAAGACCTGCAGCAGTTGAACCTCTACCAGAAGTGTAAAGTCCTCTTGGTGCAACCCTTGCACAAAACTTTAGCATTTCACTTTTTGCAGTACCAGGATCACCAACAAGAAATATGTTAATGTCACCCCTAATCTTGGTGCCATCAACTAATACCCGTTGGTTGGAACCAACAATTAGTAAGAGGATTGCTTCTTTGATTAAAGAGTGTCCGTGAATGTGTGGTGCAAACGAATCTATCAATCTTTGATAGATATCAGGGGTTTGTGCTAGAGAACGAATTAATTTTTCGTCTTCAGGTGAGGTTTCTTCTCTTTGTATTTTTCTTGAGGTCTTGGGACCCCGACCACTGTAGAATTCGATATTGTTACCTTCAATTCTTAATCTATAGAGTCCACTGTGGCCTCTTTGTACGCCTGAAACCGATTCTTGCTCAATTCGTACTATACCAGTTAGGATGATTCTGTCCCCTGGCCTTGCATTATCAACTAGATCCTGTCTTAATGTGACGTCAATATAGTGAGGAAGTTGTCCTGGTGGAAGGTCTTCAGGTAGTTCCTGTAATCTTAGAATTTGAAAATCTATGAATTTGCTTGCTTCGGGTTTTAACTCAAAGTCTCTATTCTTACAATTTGGGTTTTCACAAACAATTGGAAGCTTTACATCCATTCCTTTGAGTTGAACTACCTTCGTTTGGTGCTCATCAGGACAAACAAAGACTAGCTCCTTGGCAAGTGGTTTTACTTCTGATGCTCTAACCACCATTCCGGAAACACTTGTAATATATCCGATTGTTTCAGAATTAATCTGTCTGAGACTACGTTGTGATGGATAGTTAACGAGTCTAACACGAACTTCATCTTTGATTTTCTCAGCATAATCAGTGAATCTAGTTTGTAGTGCTTCTTTTATTGCGCGAGAGAATGCGTTAAAGATTCTATCAGGATCTTTAGAGAATATTCTTTCAAGCTCTGGCTCTATTACAAGATCATTGTAATCGACTATAATGTATTTTGAATTTCTGGGCATCATCTCATCGATTTGCTGGAGATACTTGTAATTACCAAACTTGTCTTTGAATCTATTTAAGAAATCTTTTACCTTATCTGACAAAGCAGATTCTGTAAATGTACTAGCTTGAATTTCGCTCATTTAAACCACTCCATATTTGATTTTCAAAATTTTTACTGTTATCATAAATTGTTTTAAAGAAAACTCTTTCTTCAACTGTAAGCTTGTTGTGTAAATCGGAAGTAAGTTTTGTAGAATCTGCAAGTTTAACAAGCTTACCTCTTCTCATTCTAAATAATTCAATTAACATACTTTCGACATGATTAAAGTCATCTCTTTGTAAGGTCCTCATGTATTGTTTTAGTTTGATGTAAAAGTCGGAATCAAGAGTTGATAATTGATATTCTCCGACCATCTTTTCTTTTGATAATGCTTGCTTTAGCTCAGTTACCATATCAGTGGAATCTAGTTCTCCAAGTTTATTGTCTTCAAGAATCTTACCGACCCATTGAGGTATATTCATGACCTCGCCTGTACTTCCCTCAACTTTGACTTTGGCCACATCGAATTTGATATCTTGGGCAAGGGTAATCTTGGCATCCTTTAGACCATATCCTATTTCATGCAATTTCTCTACATCCTCTATTTCCATTAAGATCCCTTCTGTCCCATATGATCCTCATGTAGTGGATCAATCAATTCTCTTCACTATTTAGTGAGATCAATTGATCCTATTAATTTCGATTTATTAGTGGGGCGTAGACCATTGAGAAACATGTCATCAACAGGCATGTGGGTTGAAAAGTATCGTCCCACCAAACTTTCTGAAATAGTAAACCAAACTGAAATAATTGGAAGTCTAGAGGCACTAATTGCGAATTCTGAAGATATGCCACACTTGTTGTTTTCAGGATCTGCCGGAGTTGGCAAGACCACTACTGCCATCTGCATCTCAAGACAGATCCTTGGAGAAAATGTCAAAGAATACACCTTGGAGCTAAATGCATCAGATGAAAGAGGAATAGGAATGGTAAGAGAGAAAGTAAAAAAATTCTCTAGATTTGCGGGAATGGCCGATGCACCTTTCAAGTTAATTATCTTAGATGAGGCAGATGAGATGACAAATGATGCTCAAACTGCACTGAGACGAATAATAGAGGACACTGCAAAATACTGCAGATTTATCCTAATTGCAAATAATATTTCAAAAATTATTGAACCCCTTCAAAGCCGATGTGCTACCTTCAAATTTACTACAATTTCTGAAAAAGACGTAATTGGTAGACTGGGAGAGATCGCCAAACAAGAGAAGGTAAAGACAGACCAAAAGGGCCTGAAGGCAGTTTATGACTATTCAGAAGGAGACCTAAGACATGCAATTAATTTAATGCAGGCCACTGCAAGTATTGGCGACATTACTGAAAAAAATGTGAAGTCCTCAGCTGGACTTTCCAAAATCTCTGATGTTGATGGGATACTCAAGATGGCATTGGCAGGAAAAATTACAGAAGCGAGAGAGAAAATGATTGAGCTAATCAAAGTCTACGGAATGAGTGAATCTGATTTTCTAAAATATCTAAACTCTGCAGTTTTCAAATCAAAACATGAAAGACTATCTGAAATCTTGGAGTCAATTGCAAAGTATGACTATAGAATTTTAGTTGGGGCAAATCCTGAGATTCAGTTAACAGCCTTACTAGCAGAACTTGGAAGTGTAGAAAAGTAACGCAGAGAGAGGGATTTGAACCCCCGCGTTCTCGCGAACACAGGCTCTCAAGGCCCGCGCCCTACCGGACTAGGCGACCTCTGCAAGGTTCGATAAAGTATGGTGATTAAAATTTGTTGATAGTAAAATTTGAAAAATATGAAAAAAGAAAAGCTTTCTTTAATCGTGTGAGTGTGGACCGCCACTGCCTTCCATCTTGACAAAGGTACCATCTGCTTTCTCGTGCCATTCCAAGTTAGCTTGATCAATTAGAATAGCGCCTCGTGGACATGCTTCTTGACAAGCCATGCAAATAGTACAATCATGTTCTCTGATTGGCTGTGACTTGTCACTTTTATCTAATTTTTCCCCTGCTTCTGTAAGACCAGTACCTTCAAAGGTTGCATCTAGACAATCTGCTGCTGGAATATCTTGTTCGGTTCTATACCATTGGAATGTCTGAACTGGACATACAGCAAAGCATTCTCCTTCTGCAGTACACGAATCCCAATCAACTGCAACTGTAGTACCGTGAATACCAAGTTCCACCATTTCTTCTCCATGTTCTGCATATGCAGCTTTAACCTCATCGTTTGAAAAGGCTACACCGTCTTTGCCGGTATTTACAGGCCAGATAAAATGCTTGTTTTCGCCATCACTGTGACTTGTTTTTCCAACTGGTTTTTTGTCGTGAAAATAGTCTTCAGCTATAACTAAATCTGCCATGTAATATTTAAATTTCAGATATTATTTAAAGCTACAGAGAATTAATCTAACCTAATTCTATAATTTCTAAGGTTGTGATGATAAATTTTATAAAATAATTAAAAAGAACCTAATTTTCTCTACTCTTAAGCTGCTTTGTCGTGATGTTCTTGGTTTGCTTGATCAACTAGGACTGCTTGTGGGGGACATACTGATACACATGCCATACACCAAATGCAGTCGTGTTCCCTGATTGGATCTGCTTTGTCACAGTAATCTGTTCTTTGATCCTTTTCAGTGCTGCCTGAACCATCAAAGGTTTGCCCCACCACATCTTTTGCGGGAATATCTTTCTCACTTCTATACCATTGAAAGACCTGAACTGGACATGCCTCTATGCAGGCACCATCGGCAATACAAGAGTCCCAATCTACTGCAACCATTGTTCCACTAACGCCTAATGGTACTAACTCTTCGTTTCGTGCTGCATATGCTGCTTTTACTTCATCATTGATAGCTGCCTCTTCTACCTTACCTGGACCCCACATGACGTGATAGTGCTCACCGTCAGAATAGTTAATCTTTCCAATTGGCTTTAGAACATGTGGAAAATCCTCTGCTATTGGCATGAGTCCAAGCGTATTGAGATATTATTTAAAGTTAGGCCAGAACTTCTACTGCTAGATCTATTCGAGCTGAGATTGTTACTTTGATTTTGTTACTGGGATTTCCCTACGTTCATATCTCTTAAATGCAAATTGCTATAGTTGGATATTTTCAAGTACGACGTTTATCGTGGACCAAACATTGGGATATACATTACTGCAAATGATGATTTTGTTTTGTTACCTATGGGATTTGCGAAATCAAAAGCAGAAAAACTTGGAAAATATCTGGAAGCTAAACCTCTGTATACATCGGTAGCAAACACTCGACTAATGGGTGTGTTGATGACGATGAACAACCATGGAATATTGTTACCAACTACTGCTTATATGGATGAGTATAATTTTTTAAAAAAAGAAACAGGACTTGAAGTTGGAGTGTTGGATTCAAAGTATACGGCATTGGGTAATGTTATCTGTGCCAATGACAAGGGAGCAATTGTTTCTCCTTGGCTCTCCAAATCCGCAGTTGAAACAATTGAGCAAGTTCTAGACATTGAGGTAGTTCAAAAGCGAATTTCAGGTATGATGCAGGTAGGGGCTTTGATGGTTGCAAACAATTCAGGTGCTGTAATTCATCCAGAGACAGATGAAGAGGATATGAAGATGTTTGCAAACGTTTTAGGTGTGAAACTAGAGCATGCTACAATTAACAGGGGAGTTCCCTATGTAGAGTCTGGAATCTTGGCTAACAACCATTCAGTAGTTGTGGGTTCTCTGACTACGGGGCCTGAGATTATGATGCTTACTAGAGCTTTTCTAAATTAAGAACAGAATCAGGATCATCAGTAATGGTTTCAATATCAACCTGAGACTCTGCTCCACTTTTCATATCCCGCAGGACAACTTTGCCATCTTCTAATTCTTTTGGACCAACAATTATGCAGAACCGAGAATCAGTAGCCTGATCCATCTGTTTTTTTAATGCCTTTCCTGAGAGGTCAATGTTAGTTGGAATGTTTGCTAGTCGCAGTAAAGATGAAATGCTCATTGCAACTTTTTGCATCTCGTTATTTGTGTAAAGAACTGAGACTCGGGGTTGTTTTACATCAGAAATTACTTTTTGCTCCTGCATAGTTAGAATTATTCTCTCAACTCCACCTGCAACTCCAGTGGCACCAATGTCATCCCTACCAAATGCCTTGGTTAGTGAATCATATCGTCCGCCACCTGCAAGTGCACCCAGTGAAGAATTTTTATCAAAGACCTCAAAGACAATTCCTGAATAATAGTCAATTCCACGGACTATACCGAAATTTATTCGAACATTTGATACTCCACGATTCTCCAATGAATCAAATAATTGTTTTAGATAGTTCCATGAATCGAGTTGTGCAGTGTCAATCTTTTCTTCTACTTCTTTGATGTTTCCCTTTATTTGAGAAAACTCTAGAATTTTTTCTAGCTTGTCTACATCATATCTGCCTTTGAATTCATCCAGTATCTTTTGCTTTGATTTTTTTTGAATTTTGTCAATTGCTCGTAAAATGTCAGCTACCAAAGTGGGTTCTTTTGAATCAAATAATTGGTTAATGTAAGACTCTACTAGACTTCTGTGGTTGATGTCAATTGTAATGTCTTTGAGTAACAGGGAGTTAAAGAGTCGTGATGTGAATTCAATAATTTCAGCCTCTGACTCTATTCCTGGCTTTCCATATACTTCAATATCCCACTGATGAAAGTAGCGGTATCTGCCTTTTTGTGGTTCGTCATATCGAAATACTCCACCAAAACTAGAAATTTTTGCTGGTAGTCTAATTGATTTTTGCGCAGCTACATAACGTGTTAGGCCAACTGTAAAGTCGTATCGCAGGGCAACTTCTCTGTCTCCCTTGTCTGTAAAAAAATAAATCTCGTCGCGAATTGCGGGTCCTGACTTTGTTTCCAATACTGAGAGCAGCTCAATTGGTGAGGGATCCATAAATGAAAAGCCATACAGAGACGATAGTTGTTTAAAGTGCGATCTAACGTGTTCAATGTTGGCATGCTCTCTTTCTTCAAAGTCCTTCATTCCACGCGGTAGTTCCAAGATAGTTTTGATGTCCGGTATAGTGATTTAGATATTTCTGTTTGATTCTAAACTCTTTTTGTTCGTCCCAAAAAATAATTCGTAATCTATAGTTAGATTACTCATCTTATGTTAATTTTAGAAAAAATCTAATATTCAAAGAAAATTTAATTAATTTATGGAAATATATCCTGAAGTAAAATTACGAGTACGTATTAGTGCAAATGATGTTCATTATGCAGGAGAACTAGTAGATGGGGCTCACATTATGAAGCTTTTTGGTGATGTTGCCACAGAATTAACAATTCGTTATGATGGAGATGAAGGACTTCTTAGAGCATATGAACAAGTTGAATTTCTTGAACCTGTTCATGGTGGAGATTTTTTAGAAATTATTGGAAAAATTGTTAAAGTTGGAGATACTAGTAGAAAAATATTTTTTGAGGCATTTAAAATAATTTCTTCATCCAATGATAAAAGTCAAGAATCTGCTTGTGATGTTTTAAAACCACCTATTTTAGTAGCAAAAGCTATTGGTACTGCAGTTGTTACAAAGAATAAGCAGAGGATAGAACACAAGAACAATAAAAATTTGTAAAAAACTAACCCAAATCCTCTGTTAAGACTCATAATTTTTCTATTAATTCTTATCCTTGCCAAAAAAATACTAAAGTAGAATGATTTGTTCGAATTTTGTTAAGTTATTGATAATGATCTATCTGTGGCTTTACCATAACATTCACAATATTTGTTTTTACAGTAGAATAACTTGGTACCTTGTTCAGATTTAGCTTCAAATAATTTTATATCACAAATATTACAATTTATAGTCATGCCCAATTTTGTAAATTTGTAATAGTTGAAAAACCTAGAGCTCAAATTTGTGCATCTTAACCATCAGGAATTAGATAATTTTTCGATTCTCCATCCTTCCCAAAAAATAATTAAATTCCATTAAAAGAATTGAAACAATAAAAATGAAAATTAAAGAAAGTGGAATGCCAGATGAGAAAATATGGGAAGACTTTTTTGATCCCATTAAGATACTTGAGACTCTAGGTGTGAGTAAAAAGATAAATGATATCGCAGAATTTGGTTGTGGCTTTGGCACATTTTCCATTCCTGGTGCAAAAATGATAAGTGGAAAAATCTATTGTATCGACATTGAATCGGAAATGATAGAGATCTTAAAGAATAAAGCTATAAAGCACAAATTGGATAATATAGAAACAGAACAACGAGATTTCATTATAGATGGCTCTGGTCTGGATACTGAAAGTGTTGATTATGTAATGCTGTTCAACATACTTCATGGAGAGGAACCAAAAAAACTTTTGGAGGAGTCGTGGAGAATCTTAAAACCTAATGGCACAATTGGCATTATCCACTGGAATTATGATCCAATAATCAAACGAGGCCCTCCTATGGAATTGAGAATAAAACCCCAGCAATGCATAGAGCTAGCACAATCATTAGGATTCGTAAATCCAAAAAAATATGATCTTAAACCCTACCATTACGGATTGACATTAAAAAAATAATTTCAAAATCTCATTTTTGGAAAATCCTGAGAATAATCTAACTTATGTATGATAAAATGATTTTACATACATGGGAAGAAGACCAACTGATGAAGAAATTGAAAAACAAAAAAAGCAACAAAAATTGCGAATAAGTGCCTCAAAAGCTGCTCGAAGAAGTGGAAAAGTTACCAAAAGAGAGGGCAAAGTTGCTAAATCCAAGGGGAAGGCAAAGACACCAAGGTCACAAAAGAAAATTGCAACAATAAACAAATCTCGTTATTAAAATTTAAACCTGAAAATTTGTAAAAATTCTTAATTCCAAGTAGATATGATGTTATGATATTGGAATATGAGATTGTAAAAAATCCAATGGGACTAATTCAATTTACAATGAACAAAGGAGAAAAAATTATAGCTGAAGCTGCCGCAATGGTCTACATGCGAGGAAATATTGAGACTGAAACTAGAATGAGAAAGGGTGGTTTTTTAAAATCACTCAAAGCAATGGCCCTAGGTGGCGAATCATTTTTTGTAAATGAGTTCACTGCACAGGAAGATAATTGCAGGCTAGGTCTAACTGGAAATATGCTTGGAGATATTGAAGTAATTAAAATAGACCAAGAATTTATTTTGAACTCTGGTGCCTTTATTGGATCAACTATCGGATTGACATTAGATACAAAGTGGCAAGGATTCACAAAGGGAATATTTGGAACTAATATGTTCATGTTAAAAACAGTAGGGACTGGTGACATTTTTGTTAATGGTTGGGGCGGTATTTTAAAGACTGAACTAAAACCAAGAGAAAAAATGATTTTGGATAATTATCAGCTAGTTGCATTGAGCTCCACTGCCGATTATAGAGTAACAAAACACGGAGGTTTCAAGACCACTTTATTTGGAGGTGAAGCACTAGTAATGGAGATTACAGGTCCAGGAACTGTATACTTTCAAACAAAGAACCTCATGGAGTTTGTCCGAGCCCTAATTCCATATTTTCCAAAGAGTCGTCATTAAATTCAGAAATTAGTTTAACCCCCTCAAGATGTAGATACAAGTTGATGGATTCATTTTTAACCTCTTATTTCAAAAATCAATTCATATTGAAACACACACTTTCAAGATATATTATTGTAATTTCTTTATCTAGTATTGTTTCGTTTACGATTGGTTCTAGTGAAGCGTTTGCTCATTATGTTGAACAGTTATCGGATTACGGTCCACTACTAATAGCGATTTTTTGAATCATTTCTATTCTTCAAGACTAAAAATCCCGTGAGCTGCGGCCAGAAATGCCAAGACAAATCCATCCAAAGTTCTCATATGTACTGCCTGCTCACCTCCACCTAGCTGCTCAATTTGGTTTTTCAATTCACTTCGATCCTCGGAAAACACAATACCGTATTGCTTTCTCCTATAGTCTAGTTTTCGAACTATGGTGGGCAAATCAGGATTTTCTGTATAGTTTGTCTGCTGGGGAACCGGTGAGAACTCTATTGCCAAGTGTGATCTCTTCTTCTCACGCCGGACATAGTTGACTATGGGTTTTGCCTCGTCATTTTGCACTATTACGCACAAATCTATTTCGCCGAGTCCCTTTAGATATTTGATAAATTTAAAATGCCTCATGCGGCCCTCGTGCTTTTCTACCTGACGTGTCTCAATATTTCCAGTATCTGATAACACGACTGAATAGATTCCATGGTCACAGTAAACCCCAATGCTTGTTTTGTGCTCCATTGTTTTACATCTTGGCTTAAGGGCTGGTCTTTTGTAAACCTAGCACTACCTTAAATCATGGCAAATTTTTATGGATATTATGTCGCAAGCTATAATGATAAAGAAGTTTAGAAAATGAAAACAGGCTCTATTATCGCACTAACTTTTGTAATTTTCGGAATAATTGTATACTTTATTTTTGTTAATGCAACTTAGAAGTTTGGTGGAGGATCACTTGGAGTTTGTGCAAAAGCCTCTGCGGATAATCCTAATGTTGCAAAAATCAAAGTACTAATAATTATTGGTAATACTGTTTTTCTGACACCCATCAAGTTTTGTAAAAGCTAGTTTTTTAATTAAAGGTAGTTAACTGTAATATGGTTTTATTACAATCTGGTAAATCATTTTCCTAAAGTTGTAACTCAAAAATTTAACAAAAAGCAGCAGATCGCCAAACCCTTTACCCATGAATTTGAAGGTTTTGTAAACACTTTGTCGAGTTCTTGTCAATAACAATCAGGAATTAACATTAAATTGATGACTTATTGGATGGCGTACATGTTAGGTCCGATAGGATTTGTGTTGGTAGGAATTGCTGGTCTAGTCTCGCTGTTTGCATATCTAGAAAAAGTTGTGGGAATATAATCCCGTCTGTAATTATCACCCTTTAAATTTAGAATTTTTTTTTCTATCCTAGAGTTTACTGATAAATCGTTCATATTCGTTAAATACAAAATTTGCCAAGGTAAGTCATGACAGACATTATCATGTGGAAGTGCTTTAGATGTGAGTTGACGTTTAACCAAGAATCACATGCAAAATTTCACAAAAACCTATCAAACCACAATTCACAAAAGATAATGTTATCCTGTGCATAGTTTGTCAATTTAGAATTCTTAATTGAAAGCAAGTGCATCTAATTTTGTGAGATTTGTAATTCTTTTTTTAATTACACTGATTTTTCTAATAGGTCTGGAGTTATCAACAGATGCCGACGCTAAAACCACTAAATTTCAAGAAACACTGCACTGTGAGCCAACCACTGATTGCTCATCTACATTTTCCATTCCAAAAGGAGCCAAAGCCACACTTACAATATCAGTATCAACTCCTGAGGATATCGATTTTAGAGTAGAAAACCCAAATGGAGACAATGTCAGGCTAGGCAGAGCAGCTTTTCCTGACACTCAAGGGATGACACAGGTTTTCACCAGAACTATGACTGCAGATGTAGCAGGGCACTATACTTTGTATTTTTTAAAGCCCATCCCTCAAAATTTTAGAGCCACTGTAGCTGTAGTGATTGTGGATACCGAGGCCGTAGAAATACGAGATATACCAGCAGCAACACCAACAAATTTTGAGGGCGGATGTTTAATTGCGACTGCAACCTATGGCTCAGAACTTGCACCACAGGTACAGACACTACGAGAAATACGGGACAATTTTCTTTTAGAAACAGACTCTGGAAAAATTTTCATGAATTCCTTTAACAAACTTTACTATTCATTTTCACCATACATTGCAGACTATGAGCGAGAAAATCCTGTGTTTAAAGAAGCCGTAAAAATTACAATTACTCCATTGCTCTCATCTTTGTCATTGCTAAATTATGTAGAGATGAATTCAGAAGAAACAGTCTTGGGTTATGGAATTAGTTTGATTCTGCTTAATCTTGGGATATATGTTGGAGTTCCAGCTGTTGTTATTATTGGAGTTAGAAAGAGATTCTGAGTTATTTTTTGGGAAGGATGAGAATTTTTAGCTTTCAAAGATTATATTTTTTAAATAATTTATACTCCAAAGATACCTACAAACATGTAGTTTTAATTTTATTTTTCTTCTTTTATTTTCTTGGCACACTCATCACAAAGCATAATTTTAATGCCTATAATGTCTACTGGCTTTTTATTTTCATGGTTACATGATATTGTCATTTTGTCCTTTTTTATCTAGATTTGAAAATTATTTTAATTTTTTATGGTAAAATATCAAAAGCAGGCAAATTTGGGTTTGTCAATGGTCTAGAGCTTTGGAAATCCTGAGCATCATCCATATATTCGTCAAACAACTCCTGCTGATACATCCCACCTACAACAAAAACAGCTCCTATTACACCTACAGAACAGATCACTGTTATGGCCACAATCACAATTGTTTTCAATAGTCTTTGATTTGGGATTCTAAAAAATAAAGATGTCATTTTATGGAAAAGAATCGATGGATATTTTCCGGATCACAATAATGAATTTATGGAAATAGTTGAGAATATCGAAATAATCAAAGATATTCAATCAGCTGAACAATGAAACAAAAATAATTATCCTAAAGTAACAAAAAGGACTGTAACTACATTTGAAATCAGTTTTTTATGACAAATTGTTAGTTAAAGCAATTTCCAATCTTTTCATCTCTGAAATTTATCATGCACGTCTTCTTGCTGATTTTCTCTTAGCTATCTTTCTCTTTGCAGATGCTTTTCTCTTGGCCGCAGCCTTACGCCTAAGTCCAGATGAGGATGGATATGCAATAATATTGGTTCTAGCTTTTGATCTTCGTTTGGCAACAGCTCTCTTTGTAGATCTTCGTTTGGCAACAGCTTTCTTCTTAGCGGCTATTGTTCTAGTTGGTTTTCTTTTGGGTTTAGTAGCCACAACTAATTATTGTCATATTATTAGATAAACACATCGAATGTTCCTATAATTATAGGATTTTCGTATTTGAACAACCAAAGTTTTATTTCTATAAATGACCTCTTTGTCAACTTGATCCCACAAAAAATCAACACAAAAAGCATTGATCATTACAAAAGAAAAAACGACAAGTAACATCAGATGGTTAAAGTGGTGGAATCAATCCAAACAAAATGTTTCAAGGTTTACAAAGTACCTTATAACAAAAAGGAATTCCAACAAGTACCAAGATCCAGCAGATTATTGATTATTCATAGAGTTAGAATTGAAAATTTTCTTTTTCTGGAAAAATAGTAAAAAGCCAGAACCGCCTATAATAGATATGAAAGAAAAACTCCTCAGGTTGTGCACATGCACGGCAATTGAGTTAATGACTGCAATTGGAGTTACAGGGTATTTGCTTTATCTTGGCCAGCCAATTCTAGCCTTGATTTCAGGCGTAGTTTTTGCAAAATTAATTGTGTTTCACTTCATAATGGACTATTATGACAAAAAAAGTTCAAAGAAAATCTACCAAAACTTAAGTTCATAAAAAAATTAGATGAGTTGTTGAGCGAAGATAAAACAAAAAAGAATGAGAAAAAAGAATCCGCAGAAAAGGATCGTTTCTATGAGCCAAAAAATTGGGATAAAAGAATTACGATAGATGATAAACCAGGAAAAAGTTCTGGCGTCTACTGTGGAAAATGTGGCAATGGTATCTATGAGGGCGACCATTTTTGTACAAAGTGTGGTACTGAATCAAGAGGGCTCTGAGTCTACTCTAATTTTTTCTTCTAACTCTTCTAGCTCATCTAGTTCAAAATCATCATCAGGGGAATAACTAGTGGTTTTTTCTGAATAATATCGGCTTGTCTTGACTTGGTGGTTTTCAGGATAATCTTGGGTCAATTTGGAAAGATACTTTCTATCTAACACATACAACATTTTATTTTTCTCAAGAGTTTTTTTGATGAGATTTAGTCGTGGAATATCTCCGTATCCCAACTTTAACATTCTTTTTGCATCATCAAGTAACGATGTCATACATTAATCAAAATTCAAAGATAATTAAATTAATTTCTCATCTTTTTTACAAATTTAGTCGAAAAAATTTAGAGTTCTAATCCAAATGCTCCTGCTACATTTGAGAATCGCACGTACGACTCTAGATACTGCCTGCCCTTTGGAGTAATCACAAATGTATTTTTCCCATCGTACTCTATTCTGTTGATTAATCCTGAACCAGTCAAGTTCTCAAGGAATTTGGATAGTCTGGAATGCGAAAGATTGGCCTTTGCCAACAACCTTGTGGTCTTTATTCCTTCTTCCCCAGAATTTTTGGTTACAGTTAGAAGATCACTGACAATCTGAATGCTGTTTCTATAACTTGTCATATCTTATACTGTGAGATTTTTAAATAAAAAGAGAATGAATGATTTATCAGTACGTTTATTTCAAAAATCTCGCACAAAGCCAGGTGAAACAAACAAGAATCAGAGATGTGGCAGTCACCTTACTGAGATAGGCAAATTTTGAGCCCAACTAAATCAAAATGGGCCTAAAGAGGGCAAACTACCCCAATTTTGAGCATAAACTAGGAACTGGTCCCTGATATGGGTTTAGTCAGTTTTTCGCCTTTATACCTAAAAGTTAGGGATCCTTATCCGCCAAAACTCTCCTCTCTTTGTTGAGAATATTTTCCTCTATCGTTTTTGCCAAAGAGAATTATCTCCACAATGTTTGCCTTGTCTTCTGCCGTTAACTCAAATCCTCTAGACTGTAGATAATTAAACAATTGTTCAGAATGTATCTTCATTTTTTATCTCCATAATTTTATTTCAAACAATCTAAGATTTATTGTTTAAAATGTTAAAAAAATTCTTTTGCCAAATTTTTTGGTTTAATTTATCTAAAAATTTTTGTAATATCTTCAACGATCTTAATTTCAACTTTCAAAAAGCTCAATTTTAACAAAATTTTAAGATATTTGTAAATTATTTTGTAAATTATTAAAAAAATGTCAAGATCAAATTAAAATAATTTTACCCGATTATTGTTGTAATAGATTTGCATTCAAATATAAAGAAGATGTACATCTTGAGAATAATGAGCCAAGCAGACCAAAATGTAAAGCAGCAAACCAGACCTGAACAAACTGCAAAGCAAGAAGTCAGAATTGAGCAGACCACAAAACCAGAAATTAAATCAGAGCCAACCCAAGACTTTTTTGTAACATACAAACAAAATGTTGAGCGATACTTTGAGAATATGGAAAATTCAATTCCAAAATACTATCAAACTATACTTGAACTTCAACAAGAATATCTTCAAACATGTGAAAACATGTTTAAAGCCACTATTACAGTTCAAAAAGAGTTTGTTAGTAAGACTGGATTGAGTCTTGACCAATCTACTGCTGCAAGTAAATTTGTTGTAGATACAACTGAAGCAGCTATCAAAGCGCGAACAGTAAGAGACCAGATACTCCTGACAACAATTGACACAACAAAAGATAACGTCAAGGAATGGAACAACAGGATCCCAGATTTCGCAGATTTAAATCGAAAAATAATGCAATACTGGATGTCTTCATTTACGTTTAGAAAAAACTAGGCGTAAATTTTCTATTTTTTGTAAAAAAAGGATAGCTTTTCCTGATCTGAGAAAGTTCCGGAAATTAAAAAAACTCTATGTTATTTTTTTACAATAAAATAATACAAATTGCGATAGTTAAGGACCATACATAATTATTCCATCCTTGGGTAGGTTTAGTTTTGATCTTATAAGGTAACTTCCTTTCTCTTGTTTATTATAAAATTATTTTTTAAAATTTTAGCAGTTTTTACAATTGTTGTAATAAAATTTAAAACATTGTGACACAAAATAAAATGCAAAGAAATTTTTGGTCCTTTTAAAATCAATCTAGTCTGACAAATTCATAACAAACACAAAATCATATAGTTCAATTGTATAAAAAAATCATGATTGAATTTGGTAATTGTCCATATTGTTCAGGACACACCTTGGTTATTTCATTGGAAAAAAACAGAACGTTGGTTTGTGGTTGTTGTAAATCAACTTACTAGAAATTTTTTTCAAGTAAATTCAGTTCAACTACTTACTTACAGAATCTTATGTGTCCATTTTCTACAAATCATGTGTGAGTAATGATCTTATTCAAATTCTAAAATCCTAAATTAACAGATATTTGGGTCGATTAAGAAATGAATCTGAATCTTTTCCCCAGAGTTAAAATTTTGAAATTTTGGCTTTAACCGCTGGTTGAACTGTAGTGACTTCGCAATATGTTCTTCATCAA
>Ga0209987_10000587_pt1 | contig 19220 bp, 20 predicted proteins | sample N074metaG_FD_182134 | JGI IMG/M metagenome (GOLD analysis project Ga0209987, IMG submission 182134) | Deep subsurface microbial communities from Kermadec Trench to uncover new lineages of life (NeLLi) - N074 metaG (SPAdes) (version 2) | ecosystem: Environmental > Aquatic > Marine > Ocean trench... | reverse complement strand
TGCAGCGGTGAAGAATTGTTAGGACGGAAACTCTTTACTTTTCATGTTCTTATGTAAACGTCTATAGCAAAATATCGAAAATTTCGGGCTTGTCGTCTCACTGCAACAGGTATGATTGGGAACAGACACAATCCTTGCGGGTCGGATCAGACAAGAGAGTTTTAAAGAGTGCCAAAGTGATCGCAGGTTTTTTCAAAAAATTTGTCGTTGTGCTGGCGGCCACCAGCCTGGTGCTGGCTGCAGGCGTTCCTGCGGCCGAAATCAACTTGCCGGATCTGGGCAGCCCGGCTGACGCGGTGCTCTCCAAGAACGATGAGGCGCAGCTTGGGCGCGCCATCATGCGCCAGATCCGCGCCGGCGGACAACTGGTAGAAGATCCGCAAATCGCAGAGTACGTGAACGAGATTGGTCATCGAATTGCTGCCCAGGCAAATTTTGATGGCAATCATGAATTTTCGTTCTTCGTTGTGGACGATCCGACAATAAATGCCTTCGCGCTGCCCGGTGGATTCATTGGTGTTCATACCGGACTCCTCGACGCGACCCGAAATGAAGACGAGCTCGCCGGCGTTCTTGCACATGAGGTTGCGCACGTCACCCAAAGACACATCGCCCGATCAATCCATGCCAGTCAACGCCGCAGCATTTTGAGTACGGCGATGATGCTGGGAGTGATTCTCGCCAGTGTGGCGGGTGGGCTGGATTCGGAAGCCATGCAGGGCGCCATTGCGATCACACAGGGATCCGCAGTTCAGGGTCAGATCAATTTCACCCGAGCGAACGAGTATGAAGCGGATCGGATCGGCATCACTGCGTTGGCGGCATCGGGCTTCGACCCGCAGGGGATGGCGTCATTTTTCGAAGTTATCTCGCGTAACTCGGGCTCTGCACAATCACGCGTACCGGCATTCCTGCAAACGCACCCGGTCAGCAGCGCAAGAATCGCGGAGACACGCTCACGCGCGCGTAGCTACGCACCGGTCCATACCACGGACAGTGTGAATTACGGCATCGTCAAGGTACGGCTGGACGTTGCTAACAAAAGGACGCCCGAGGAAGCGGTCGAATACTACGAACGTGAAAGTTATGAGGTTCAGTCCGACACGCAACGCTATGGTCGGGCGTTGGCCTATATGCGAGATGGCAGGTACCCGGAAGCGAATCGTATATTTGAGGAGCTGACGAATCGCGAGCCACATATTATTGCCTATCACATTGGTCTTGCAGACTCACAACTCGAAATGGAGGCGATCGCGGCAGCAATCGAATCGTATGAAAGAGCCCGCAAACTCTTCCCGCGTAATGTGCCACTCGTCATACATTATGCAGAGGCTTTGCTGAAACTTGGTCAGGCCGACCTCGCCCACGAAATGCTGCTGGACTTGTTGAACAACACGCCACCAACTCCGCAGCAGGTGCGGTTGATCGCCCGGGCCGCAATTGAAGCAGGTGAAAACGCTGAAGCAAATTACTATATGGCCGAATACCGCTTCATGATTGGCGACCTGGTCGGTGGCGTGAGCTTTCTGCGTCGCGCATTGAAAGTTCCCGAACTGGAAGAGATTCAGCGTATTCGATTTGAAGCACGAATCGATTTTGTCCGTGATTTCATGACGGAAGAACAGCTACAGCAGATGCGCATGAGTACCTCAATCGGCTGATTGTTCGCCAGGCGCGTTTGCCCTGCTTTGCTCTGACAACAAGATCAAGAAAGTTGCGAGAAGATGGGATTTCCAGCATACCGGCCGAAAGCTAGTGTAATCTGCGTCGTATTCGTCGCGATGCTTGCCGGCTGTGCCGGAACCATTCCTCCCGCCGCCAGGGAAGATCGTGCTCCGACCGATCCCTGGGAACCCCTGAACCGGCGCATACATAATTTCAACCAGGGCCTCGACAAAGTCACCCTTAAACCGCTGGCAAAAGGCTACCAAAAGATCTTGCCGGCAACCATGCAGCGCGGTATCAATAATTTTTCCAAAAACCTCCTTGGGCCGCTGTTTATTATCAACAATTTTCTGCAAGGAAAATTTCGCAGAGGCTTTAGTGAAACCGGCCGATTCCTTGCGAACAGCACCTTGGGCATTCTTGGGCTGGTTGATGTTGGTGCTGATCTGGGCATGGAAACTTACCGGGAAGGCTTCGGCCAGACGCTGGCTGTTTGGGGTGTACCGGATGGTCCGTATGTCGTTGTGCCTGTTCTTGGACCGCGCACGCTCCGTGGCGCAGTCACCATTCCACTGTTTTTTCTCGCGGACCCTCTTTATTACTACGCCAATGATACGGCAAGACGGGCAATTTACGGAGTCCGGCTAATCGATGCCAGAGCGCAATTATTCAGGGTGGATGAGATGCTCAAGGATTCTCGTGATCTCTACCTGACGATCAGAGAGTCCTATTTACAACACCAGAATTTCCTGATTTATGATGGTGATCCGCCAGAAGATGACGACTTCTACGATGATTTTTATGATGAGGAATACGAAGAAGATGAACCGTCTCAGTAACGGTTTCGTAATTACTCAGCCGGCGCCTCAATAAACCCGGCCCAGCGTTCGCCACGTTTTAACAGGTCCGAAACTTCTGTTGTTCTTGCGATCGCATCGATTTTTTCCGGCGTGCCAAGGAAGCGGATTTCGCGGACTGTGTGGTTGGCCCAGGTAATCCATTCCAGCAACAACGCAAGACCTGCTGAATCGGTTTTCGTGACTGCCGACAAATCGACTTCTATGCGCGTGTGTTCATCGAACAAACCTTCACTCTCATCAAGTATGAGACCAGCCGTCTGGAACGTCATATCTCCGCTCAGGGCAAAATGCCCATTGCCGCGATCTTCGAATTCATATTGGGACATTATGATGACGTCGCTGCTTGCGCCTCGCTCTCGAGTCGTTCTATAACCGCATCAAGGCTGCTCGCCTGGATTTCTGCATTGATTTCCGTTTTGAAATTTCTGATGTAGGAAATGCCCTCGATCTTCACATCAAACATCATCCAACCGGAATCGCGCTTGACCATTTCGTAATTGACCGGGACTTTTGTGCCATCGTCAAGACGGATTATGATTTTTACCGTTGTTCGCTTTTTCTCCAGGTCGCCACGAAACGGCAGGATTTCTATTTTGGTCTGATCGAATTGCAAAACACCGTCCGCATAGCGACGCAACATCGACGAATAGAAGCCGTCAATGAAACGCTCGCGCTGTTCAGCCGTTGCATCACGCCATGGGCGACCGAGAACTAACTGTGCAGCATAACGACGATCAAATCTTGGCAGCAATATCTTGTCGATCAACGCATACAGCGCGACCCTGTCCTTGGCCAATTCGTCCCTGCGGCCATCCAGCGCCGTCGCCAGTTCGTTGGCGGCATCCTGAATGATATCGTTGGGCGCCTGGGCCATCGCCATGGACGACATCCATCCAAAAACCAGTATTGCCAGGAATTGCTTCACGTCGATTTCTCCATTTAACTCTTATTCTGACTCTGACTTGGAATCACTTTTCGTGTTGAACAAATATTTGCTGATCAGGTTTTCTATGATAATGGCTGATTGAGTAAATTCGATCTCGCTGCCCTCTTGCAGCGAAAATTCGGAGCCGCCGGCCTGTAACCCGATGTACTGACTGCCAAGCAAACCCGACGTCAGGATGCTGGCATCGGAATCCTCAGGAATTTGATCGTATTGGCTGTCGATCACAAATGTCACCAGTGCATCGAGCGTTACGGGATCAAAAACCACCGATGTCACCCGGCCGATAGTCACTCCGGACATCGCAACTGGCGCCCGGTGCTTGAGGCTGCCAACGTTTCCGAAACGCGCCGTGACTGTGTATGTATCCGCTCCCGAAAAATTATTGGTGCCTGCTGTCTGCGTGGTCAGGAAGAAAATAGCAGCCAGACCTAAAGCTACAAATAATCCTGTGCCAACTTCCACCGCTCGAGTCTGTTGCATCACTACCTCACATGAATACGGCTGTAATCATAAAATCAAGAATCAAAACCGAAATAGCCGAAATGACGACAGTTCGGGTCGTGGCACGGCCGACGCCCTCGGCGGTCGGAATAGCATTGTAGCCCTCCCAGACCGCGAACAGGCTTGCGACCACACCGAACACAAAACTTTTGAATATACCCTCGTAAATATCACTCGGTTCGAGAGTGGACTGAATTTGCGACCAGAACGCGCCGGCATCCACACCCAGCATGTTTACACCGACAATATGTGCACCAAATAAGCCGATTGTGCTGAACACAACGGCCAGCAACGGCATGGAAATGACGCCACCCAGGAATCGCGGTACTAAAACCCGCCGCAACGGGTCTATTGCCATCATTTCCATTGCAGCAAGCTGGTCGGTCGCTTTCATCAGGCCGATTTCGGAGGCGAGCGCGGTGCCGGCCCGGCCGGAAAACAACAACGCAGTGATAACCGGACCAAGTTCTTTCAATAACGAGAACGCCGCAAATGTTCCCACCGAATCCTCTGCATTGAATTTCACCAGGCTGCTATAGCCCTGCAGTCCGAGCACGCCACCAACAAACAGACCGCACACCATGATGATTACCAGCGATAATGTGCCGGTGTTGTAAACCTGCTTGACCACCAGGTTGAAGCGATGCACAAGAATGGAGGGAGAATTAATCAGCAGACGCAGAAAAAACAACTGAAACGCACCAAAGGTTCGAAAAAATTCGACCAGCGCATACCAGAGATCACGAATCATTACGTCCCTCGGAATCTCTTCCCAGTAACTGCTCGGTATAGTCCGGTGCCGCGTAGTGAAATGCGACGGGTCCTTCAGCCATGCCGTGCATAAACTGCCTGACCAGTTCGGAGCTGGTGTTGCTCAACTCATCGGGACTGCCGGATGCTGCTACCTTGCCGTCTGAAATCAGGAAGCTGCAATCAGCTACTGTCGCGATTTCCTGCACGTCGTGACTGACAAGTATGCTGGAAATACCCAGCGCGTCATTCATTTGCCTGACCAGACGCACGATTACGCCCATTGAAATCGGATCAAGCCCAACGAATGGCTCATCGTATATGAGTATTTCCGGGTCCATCACCATTGCTCGCGCCAATGCAACGCGTCGCGCCATGCCCCCGGATAACTGCGCGGGTTGCATATCCGCCGTACCACGCAGGCCAACCGCGTGCAACTTGGTCAGTACGATGTGGCGAATCAGCCGGTTCGGCAGGCGCGTATGTTCACGAAGTGGGAATGCGACATTTTCGAAGACACTAAGATCGGTCAGCAACGCGCCATTCTGAAACAGCATGCCAAAGCGGCGTCGCAGCCGGTACAGGTCTTTGTGATTCAGCTTTGCTATATCAATGCCGTTGACCAGGATTGTGCCGCGGTCCGGTATCAGCTGACGCGTGATCAGCCGCAACAAGGTGGTTTTGCCGGTACCACTCGGGCCCATGATCGCCGTAACCATACCGCGGCGGATCGAGATATTCAGGCCTTTGAATATCTGCAATTGTCCTCGCGAGTAATCGAGGTCACGAATCTCAATCACGTTGTCGGCCGCATCATCCATACGAGTGCCTTACTCAGCCCATCAATGAGCCTTAATTATTATTCACTCTGCCGGTACCCAAAGCGGTTCCAGCAACAGTCTTTTTCTATGCCGCTGATTCCATGGCAACTTCATAAGTGCCCAAGTGTGCCTGGCTGTTGAGCTTAGCGCGTTTGCACAGCGCTTGCTGACCGGCGCCGAAGTTTGCCTCCAAACCCCGCCATGCGGCTAGCGCCGGAGCCTGCAATGCACGCCCATAAGAGAACGACAATTCCCACGGCAAATCCCCCATCTGATTCATCAAACCAAGATGATGCGTCGCCTCCTCAGCATTCTGACCACCTGACAGGAATGCAATTCCAGCTACGTCGCTCGGCACATGTGCCTTGAGACAGCGTAGCGTTGCCTCGGCAACCTGCTCCGGGCCGACACGATCCGTCGCGTCGGTAGCGGAAATGACCATGTTCGGCTTGAGGATAATCCCGGATAGCGGCACGGCGTGTGCGGCCAACGCCTCGAATACACGCTCAAGTGCTGCCGAGGTTACTTCTTCACAGCGTTCGATGCTGTGGTTGCCATCCATGATCACTTCAGGCTCGACGATCGGCACTATATTGGCCTCCTGGCAGAGCGCTGCATACCTGGCAAGCGCGTGTGCATTGGCACGCAGGCAATATGCCGAAGGAATACCCTCGCCGATATTGATCACAGCACGCCACTTCGCGAACCTCGCACCCAGTTCGTAATATTCGCTGAGTCGCTCGCGCAAACCATCCAGGCCTTCAGTAACCGTTTCCCCGGGGAAACCGGCCAGCGCTTTCGCGCCCATGTCAACTTTGATACCGGCGATCATGCCCAGGTCGTTCAGGTACTTCGGGAACGGCACACCATCCGCTGTGCTCTGTCGCAATGTTTCGTCATACAGAATGACGCCGCCGATATAATCCGCGACACCCGCAGTCGTAAAGAGCATTTCGCGATAGCGACGCCGAGACTCCTCGGTCGACTCCGCATCGATTGAATCGAAGCGTTTTTTGATCGTCGGCGTACTCTCATCAGCTGCCAGAATTCCCTTCCCATTTGCCACCATTGCCAGCGCAACTGCATTTAACTCATTCAAATTCATGTGTTTTCTTCTCCGAATATGACTCATAACGCCAGTCTGGCTGGCGCTCAATACGACTGTGCCGCGAGCGATTTGCGACGGCGTAGCATAGCAAATTTAGCCGCCGGACAGTCGCTGGCACGACCTAATCTGCAGCCCGGGCGGTCGTTTGGCCATATTTCTGTATCTTTGTCTGGCCTCGCGGTTTAAATAGGACTAAAATGGTCCTCTTTAAATTGCAGGACGGTGAAGTAGCTTGTTACGCCTCAGCCGATTGACCGATTATGGGACCGTCGTCCTTGCCCACCTGGCGCATGACGGTCTTGTGCTTGCCAGCGCCAGTGAAGTCGCCGCAGCGACCGGTATTGGCCTGCCGACTGTCAGCAAACTGTTGAAATCACTAGGGAAAGCAGGGATTGTGACCGCGACACGCGGGTCCCACGGTGGCTACCAGTTAGCGCGTGACGCGCGAGAAATCAGTGCTGCGGACGTTATTGACGCACTCGAGGGGCCTGTTGCCATCACGGAATGCAGCGCTGATGACAGCAATTGCAATTTAGCCGCAGTGTGTGGTGTCGGCAACGCCTGGCAGCGCATTAATGTCGCCATACGCCGCGCCCTCGATGAAGTCAGCCTGGCGGACCTGTTACGCACCGGCAGCCCGGTGCCAGGCTTCAGGTTTGCCGGCCTCCCTATCAATGTAGAACCCAAGAGTTAACAACATGGTTACCGAATCGAAAGAGATTGAGTCTCTCGTCAATCGTCGTTATGAGCACGGCTTTGTCACGGACATCGAGAGCGACAGTTTGCCACCTGGCCTCGACGAGGGCATCGTACGGGCAATATCGAGCCGCAAGAAAGAGCCGCAGTTCATGCTTGACTGGCGCCTTAAGGCGTACCGGCACTGGTTGAGCTTGCAGGAACCCAAATGGGCACATGTGCGCTACACGCCAATGGATTACCAGGCGATTTCCTATTTCTCGGCGCCAAAGTCGGATGCGGACCGGCCGAAAAGCCTCGACGAGGTCGATCCAAAGCTACTGGAAACCTACGACAAGCTCGGCATACCACTGCATGAACGGGCCCGCCTGGCAGGGGTCGCCGTTGACGCGGTGTTTGACAGCGTCTCTGTGGCCACCACTTTCAAGGACAAACTGTACGAGGCCGGCGTCATTTTTTGCCCGTTTTCGGAAGCAGTCATCGAACATCCTGAACTGATTAAGAAATACCTGGGTTCTGTCGTTCCAATGCGTGACAATTTTTTCGCGGCCCTGAACTCCGCTGTATTCAGCGATGGCTCGTTCGTCTATATCCCCAAGGGTGTGCGTTGCCCAATGGAGTTGTCAACCTACTTCCGTATCAATGCCGCAAACACCGGTCAATTCGAGCGCACCCTGATTATTGCGGATGAAGGCAGTTACGTCAGCTATCTTGAAGGTTGTACCGCACCGATGCGGGATGAGAACCAGCTGCATGCCGCAGTGGTTGAGCTGATCGCGCTGAAAGACGCCGAGATCAAATATTCGACCGTACAGAACTGGTATCCCGGCGACGAAAACGGCAAAGGCGGTATTTACAATTTCGTCACCAAACGAGGTGACTGCCGCGGCGATCGTTCCAAGATATCCTGGACTCAGGTTGAAACCGGTTCCGCGATTACCTGGAAATATCCCAGCTGTATTCTGCGTGGCGATCATTCAGTCGGCGAATTTTATTCCGTCGCAGTCACCAACAATATGCAACAGGCCGATACCGGCACCAAAATGATTCATATTGGCAAAAATACCAGCAGCACGATTGTGTCAAAAGGAATTTCGGCCGGGCGTGCGCAAAATACGTATCGCGGCCTGGTCAAGATCATGCCACAGGCAACAGGTGCCAGAAATCACACTCAGTGCGACTCGTTGCTGATTGGCAAAGAATGCGGCGCGCACACATTTCCGTATATGGAAGTCAGAAACCCAACGGCGAAAGTGGAACATGAAGCAACCACCTCGAAAATCTCTGAAAATCAACTTTTTTACTGCCGCCAACGCGGCATTTCGGAAGAGGACGCGGTCAACATGATCGTCAACGGCTTCTGCAGAGAAGTATTCAAAGAACTGCCGATGGAGTTTGCAGTTGAGGCGCAGGCATTGCTCAACGTAAGCCTCGAAGGCGCAGTCGGATAATTAAACATGCTGAAAATCAAAAATCTGCAAGCCAGTGTCGGCGATATCAAAATCCTTAACGGACTGGACCTCGAAGTAAATGCCGGCGAAGTACACGCCATCATGGGGCCAAACGGTTCGGGCAAAAGCACCCTGGCACAAGTTATTGCCGGCAATGACAGCTACGTCGTTAATGGCGGCAGCGTGGAGTTCATGGGCAAGGACCTGCTGGAACTGGAACCTGAAGAGCGCGCTCGCGAAGGCATTTTTCTTGGCTTTCAGTACCCGGTCGAGATTCCCGGCGTTAACAACGCCTATCTGTTGAAGGCGGCAGTCAACGCGAAACGCAAGCACCAGGGCCTGGAAGAAATCGATGCATTTGAGTTCCTGAAAATGGCCCGGGAAAAAATGGCGATCCTCGATATGGATCCCAGTTTCCTGAAACGTGGCGTAAACGAGGGATTCTCCGGCGGCGAAAAAAAGCGCAATGAAATTCTGCAGATGGCGATGCTTGAACCGCGCCTGGCCATTCTCGATGAAACGGATTCCGGACTCGATATCGACGCAATGAAAGCGGTTTCCAAGGGCATTAATGCACTGCGAGATCCGCAGCGCGCAATCGTACTGGTCACCCACTACCAGCGCCTGCTCGATTATGTCGAACCGGATTTCGTCCATGTATTGTCAGCCGGAAAGATTGTTCGTTCCGGCGATAAATCGCTGGCATTACAGCTCGAGGAAAAGGGCTACGAATGGATTCGTGAGGCTGCACCGGCATGAACGCAACTTCCGTACGTAAGGACCTGCTCGAAGCAGTGGTGCAGGCTCTGCCGCCTGGCGAGTTGTCTGCAATCCGCAGTGCCGCATTGAGCAGGTTTTCCAGCAGTGGTTTTCCGACCACCAGGGATGAGGATTGGCGCTACACCAATCTGGCCAGGGCTGTGGACGTCACCAACGAATGGCTGGCAGGATTCGCGCAGCAATCGTCTAAAGACGAAAATGCGAGTGACAATACAGATGAGCAATTCGCAATAACGAGCCAGGTCGACGCGAACTGGTTAGTCATCAGAAATGGTGTGGTTGAGGGCGAATCATTTGCCCGAGTCGGTAACGCTTACGAACGCGGTATTGAAATTTCACGTCTGGTGGATGGCTTGCAGAGTGCTTCCATTGCGATGACAGACGGATTGTCTGCATTCAATGCAACGCTGCTCCAGGATGGTTTGCATATCAGGATAAGCAAGAATATTTCAGCGGACAAGCCACTTGGCATTTTGTTTGTAAGTGATATGAACAGCGGTTTATCGCAGGAACGCGTCATCATTGATGCCGGCGAAAACTCCCGGTTCAGCGTCATCTCCTGTTGCATATCGTCGGGTGCCGGAAAGGAATTCAGCAACTCGGTAATGCAAATCAGTCTGGCCGCAGGCGCCAGGCTTGACCTCGTGCAAATACAGCAACGCGATCCCACACACCTTGGAATCAGCAGGATCTCGGCACAATTGCAGCGCGATACTATTTTCAACCACAGCGCATTTGATTTCGGCAGCGCGCTGGCCCGGAACGACGTTGTGATAGATATTGTGGGCCCCGGCGCATCCGCAAATGTAAATGGCCTCTACCTCGCCACGGATGAACAGCACATAGACAACCACGTGCACGTAATTCATGGCGTAGGACCAGCAACCAGCTCGCAGGATTACCGGGGCATTTTGAGTGGTCGTTCGCGCTGCGTATTCAACGGCAAAGCTGTGGTTCTTGCAGGTGCCGATGGTACGGACGCCAATCAATCCAACCACAACCTGTTGTTGTCAGAAAAAGCCGAGATCGATACCAAGCCGGAACTGGAGATTTATGCGGACGACGTTAAGTGCGCGCATGGTGTGACGGTAGGACAACTTGACGAGGCGGCGCTTTTTTACATGCGTACGCGCGGACTGGCAGAAGATGATGCCAAGCGCTTACTGACCCGGGCTTTTGCATCCGGCATGCTCAGTGCGCTGACTATTGACGAGTGCCATGATTACATCAGCGACGCGATTGATCAGCGCCTTGATGAATTGATCAGCGAAGAAATTCGATGAGTAAACCAAGTAGCAAGATTTCCGTTCTAAACGATGCAGATGACATCAGCAACCGCCGCGCCGATTTTCCGGCGTTGCAGCAGCAGATCAATGACCACCCACTTGTCTACCTGGACAGCGCCGCATCATCACAACAACCAGCGATCGTAATCGATACCGTTGCTGATTATCAGCGTCACGACCATGCCAATGTCCATCGCGGCGTTCATACGCTAAGTCATCGTGCTACAGAAGCCTATGAAGGCACACGTGACGACATCGCATCGTTCATTAATGCCAATAATCGCCATGAGGTGATTTTCACCAGCGGCACAACTGAATCGATAAATCTTGTTGCCCAGAGTTTTTGTCGGCCAATGCTGGGCGCAGGAGACAAGATTCTGCTTACGCAATTGGAACACCACTCGAATATAGTGCCGTGGCAACTGGTTTGTGAACAAACAGCTGCGGAGTTGCTGATCGTACCAATTGATAATTCCGGCACGATCGACACAGATGAGCTCAGACAGCTGCTGCAAAGTGGCGTGAAAATGCTGGCGATTGCCCATGTCTCGAACGCGTTGGGCTCAATAGCCCCCGTTAAAGCCATCGTCGAGCAAGCGCACAGTCTTGGCATACCGGTTTTGCTGGACGGCGCGCAGGCGATGCCACACATGTCGGTTGATGTTCAGGACATCGGCTGTGACTTTTACGCATTTTCCGGCCACAAGATGTTTGGCCCGACCGGCACTGGCGTTCTATACGGCAGAGAAAGTCTTCTGGAAGCCATGCCGCCCTACCAGGGTGGCGGTGACATGATTCTCGAGGTGCGCTTCGACAAAACCGTGTACAACGACCTGCCCTACAAATTCGAAGCAGGCACACCCAACATATCCGGCATGATCGGCCTTGGCGCGGCAGTCCGGTACTTACAGGCGATAGGCATGGAAAACGTTGCCGCCCATGAAAAGAGGCTGTTGGACTACATGACCAGCCAATTGGCAGCGGTAGAAGGACTACGACTGATCGGCACGGCAGATAACAAAGCCAGCGTACAGTCTTTTCTTCTGGACGATATTCACCCGCATGACTTAGGCACGATCCTGGATCACCAGGGCGTTGCTATTCGAACCGGTCACCATTGCGCAATGCCGGTAATGGAATATTTTGGTATTCCCGGGACAGCGCGCGCATCTCTTGGCTTGTACAACAACGAAGACGACATTGATCGACTGGTTGCTGCGCTGGCTAAAGCCAAAACGTTGTTTTCCTGATGCAGGACCAGGATCAACTTCGCGAACTTTATCGAGATCTCATTCTCGAGCATGCCCGGAGTCCACGCCATTTCGGCAAACTGGCTGATGCAACGCATTGTGCGGAAGGCATCAACCCACTTTGTGGTGACAAGTTGAAAATTTATTTTCAGGTTGATGCAGACCAGAAAATTACGAACGCCAAGTTTGAGGGCTCAGGGTGCGCCATCTCGGTAGCATCGGCATCACTACTGACCGAGACTGTCATCGGTCTGACAACAGAAAATGCCGGCCTTTATTTCTCGGCGATTGTCGATTTGCTTGCCGACAAGCCTGTACAGAATAAGGCGAAAATTGACCTTGGTAAATTAATGGCGCTACGAGGTGTGCGGGAGTTTCCGACACGCGTCAAGTGTGCGACGCTCGCCTGGCATGCCTTCAATTGCGCCATTCGCCAAGACGCAACACCAGCGACAACGGAGTAGACAAACGCATGTTCGGACATACCAATGAACCCTTTTCTCTTGCGCGCGACGTCAACGCGGCAATCATCCCCGCAGGTGATTCGCTAACATTGCGCGAGGGCACGAGTGGTTTTATCACCCAGGCACTGGGCGGCAGTTTTACCGTCTATGTCGAGGGCAATCTGTTTCACATCTCCGGAGCGGACGCGGACGCGCTTGGCAAGGAGCCGGTTCCTGCCCCTGCCATTCCTGAAAACGCAACCAATGAGGAAATCGAGGGGGTAATCTGGACGCAACTCAAGACTTGTTACGATCCCGAGATACCGATCAACATCGTCGACCTGGGACTGATCTATCGTTGCGATGTTACCTCGCTCGCAGACGGTCAGCGCTCAGTCAGTATCGACATGACATTGACCGCGCCTGGTTGTGGCATGGGGCCAATGTTGCTGCAGGATGCACAAGAAAAAATTGCCGTAATACCGACAGTTGCCGACGTAAAGGTAGAACTGGTATTCGATCCGCCATGGAACCAGGGCATGATGTCAGATGAGGCGCGACTGCAGACAGGAATGATGTAATATCGCGGTGTGAAATTGCCGTTTAAGAACAAAGCCATACTGTACTGGCGGTCATCATGAAGGCCCTGACAATCCTGCGCCACGCAAAATCGAGCTGGAGCGATGCGAACATCGTTGACCATGACCGACCACTCAATGCCCGCGGCAAACGTGATGCACCGATCATGGCAGCGCGCATGGCACACGCAGGCATCCGCCCGTCCCTGATATTGAGTAGCTCAGCAAAAAGAGCATGGTCCACGGCAAAAATAGTTGCGCAGGAACTTTCCTATCCGCTGGAGTTTCTGCAGCGAGAGCGGGACCTCTATCACGCTGGTGTAGGCCGCTTGATCGACGTACTCGCCGAGCAGGATGATGGCTTCAACAACATACTGCTGGTCGGCCACAATCCGGGGCTGACTGATTTTGCCAACTACCTGGTAGCGGACCTGACTGACAATATCCCAACCTGCGGTTATGTTGCCGTCAAATTTGACACAGCTGACTGGAATTTAAAAAATGCGAATTCTGTGGAACTGATTACATACGACTATCCCAAACACCAGCCGGCATAGATCGTACGTCAACAATATTATTTCAGGCCCGGTTCACTGCAACTCGTCATGAATGTCGAAAAAACAGACGTCATTGCGAGCCCGAAGGGCGTGGCAACCTCCAACAGGTTATTGCAGCGTGCAACGGAGGCTTTACTATAGTATCGAGAGGTTGCCGCGCCCTTCGGGCTCGCAATGACGTCTGCTCTTTCGGCCTTATCTGCTGCAGGCTGGTCAGCACTCCGGCACGTTCACCGCCAGGCCACCCTCAGAGGTCTCCTTGTAGCGGGTCGACATGTCAAGACCGGTTTGGCGCATCGTGCTGATCACCTGATCCAGTGTCACCTTGTGTGTGCCGTCGCCCTGCATTGCCAGGCTTGCTGCGTTGATCGCTTTTACGGCACCCATTGCATTGCGTTCAATGCAGGGAATTTGTACGAGCCCGCCAACCGGATCACAGGTGAGACCAAGGTTGTGCTCCATACCAATCTCAGCTGCGTTTTCGAGCTGCGAATTGCTGCCGTTTTTGGCGGCCACCAGTCCGGCTGCAGCCATCGAGCAGGCAACCCCTACTTCGCCCTGGCAACCCATCTCCGCACCGGAGATGGATGCGTTGATCTTGTATAAAGTGCCTATGGCGCCTGCAACCAGCAGGAACCGTCTGATGCCCTCGTCACTGGCGTTCGCGACGAAACGAATATAGTAATGTAGCACTGCTGGAATAATGCCCGCAGCACCATTCGTCGGTGAAGTCACCACCCGACCGCCCGCGGCATTTTCTTCGTTCACCGCGATCGCATAAATGTTGACCCAATCCATTGCATCCAGGCTGGTTGGCTCTTTCCTGGCCAGCAATTTCCTGTGCAGTTTCGCAGCCCGTCGGGTCACCGCCAATTTTCCCGGCAGGACGCCATCCGTTCGCAAACCACGCTCGACACAAGCCTGCATTGCGGACCAGATGCTCATCAGGCGAACATTGATTTCAGCTGCCGAACGCCACTGTTGTTCGTTTAATTCAACCAACTCCGCAATCGTCAGGGAATCTTTATCAGCCATCGCCAAAAGCTCTGTGCCGCTGGTGAACGGATAAGGCGGCTCACCGCTCTGGTTGGCACGTTCAGGTTCGTCTCCGCGCGCTACGAAACCGCCGCCAAGTGAATAGTAATCTTCGCTAAGAACCACATTGCCGTCACCGTCACTAGCGATATATCGCATACCGTTGGTGTGTCGCGGCAGTTCTTCTGCGTAGTCGAAAATAAGATCGCTACCCGGTGAAAAGTCGATTTCACCAACACCTGACACGTGCAGGCGCTTGTCAGTATGTATCGCGCGCAACATGTCATCGACCGCGTCCGGATCAAGCGTTTCCGGTTCGCAGCCCATCAGGCCAAGGATGATCGCAGAATCCGTACCATGACCCTTGCCCGTGTAGGCCAGTGAGCCATGCAAGGTAACCTGTATCTCGTCCACAGCTGCGCCCAACTCAGCAAGTTGTGCAGCAAACTGGCGCGCTGCTTTCATCGGTCCAACAGTGTGTGAACTGGAGGGGCCGACACCAATTTTGAAAATATCGAAGACGCTTATCGTAGGCATGACGTTATTCTATGGGTCCGGAGATCATTTGTGGCTAATATTTTTTTCAGCTGCCGCTGTGCCGATGGTGCTCGCGAAGTTTACGCCGCGTATGCTTGTCGGGACGCCCCGCTGTGGTTGGCATTTGTCGCCTGTCCTGACGAATGCCGGCAACGATGTCCTGTCGTAACTTCTCGGATGCGACGTCCTCAGCGTAACATCGCTGCGCCTCGGTAGCCGGTCCGCGTCGCAGCGGTAGTGGACCCGCTTTCATTCTGTATGGCAACTGGTCCCGCACGAGATCGATTATGTCGCCCGGTTTGACGCGGCTGCCTGGCTTGGCTCGCTCACCGTTGATTTTGACATGACCACCCGCTACTGCAGTCGTTGCTCGTCCACGCGTCTTGTAGAAACGCGCATACCAGAGCCACTGATCGATACGTAATCCAGGGTTGTCCATGTCGTTCATTTTCCGTCATCGCCACTACTGTCCTGATATACTTTGCGGCCTTTTATGGCGGAGAGCAATGCCATGCTGGATAATTTCCTTAATTCTCTCGCAGAAAAAACAGATGCGCTGAAAGATCAGGGCCTTTTCAAGAAGGAGCGCCTGATTGCCGGGCCGCAACAGGCGGCGATCAAGGTGCTTGATAATGGTGGCACGATCGAAGTCCTGAATCTGTGTGCAAACAATTACCTCGGCCTCGCCAACCACCCGACCATCATCGCGGCAGCCCATAAGGCGCTGGATGATTTCGGCTTCGGCATGGCCTCGGTCCGCTTCATCTGCGGGACACAGACCATTCATAAAGAACTTGAGGCACGCATCAGTCGCTTCCTGGGAACTGAAGACACGATTCTGTACCCCTCTTGCTTTGATGCGAATGGCGGCCTGTTTGAAACCTTGCTGAATGATAAGGATGCGGTTATCAGCGATGCACTGAACCATGCCAGCATCATCGATGGCATTCGCTTATGCAAGGCGAAACGTTTCCGTTACCAGAACAACGACATGAATGACCTCGAGGAGCAGTTAAAGCAGGCCGGAGACTGCCGGCAAATGCTTATCGTGACTGATGGCGTGTTTTCAATGGACGGTACCCTTGCAAACCTGCAGGAACTTTGTGACCTGGCCGAGAAATATAATGCATTAACGATGGTCGATGACTGTCACGCCAGTGGTTTTCTCGGCGCTACCGGCCGGGGCACAGCCGAACACTGCGGCGTCTCCGGTCGCATTGACATCATTACGGGGACGCTTGGCAAAGCACTGGGTGGTGCCTCGGGTGGTTTCACGTCCGGCCGCAAGGAAATTGTCGGCTGGTTACGACAACGCTCACGGCCCTACCTGTTTTCCAATTCGGTCGCACCTGCAATTGCGGCGACATCCATTGCCGTGTTTGATCTGCTCGAGGGTGACAGCACGTTGCGCGAGAGATTGCACGAAAACACTGCGTGGTTTCGTGCCGGAATGACGAAGCTCGGCTTTGATCTGAAGCCCGGTGAACACCCGATCATCCCGGTGATGCTGGGAGATGCCAGGATTGCCACGGAGATGGCCGATCGACTACTCGATCATGGCGTATATGTCGTGGGATTTTCCTTCCCCGTAGTACCGGAAGGCCAGGCACGTATACGCACACAAATGTCTGCCGGCCTGACAAGAGAGCAACTTAACCTCGCGATCGACGCGTTCGGCGAGGTTGGTCGCGAACTGGGCGTTATTCACTGAGATAATCATGCGAGCACTGGTAAAAGCGAAAGCCGAGCGAGGAATCTGGCTCGAAGATATCGATAAGCCATCCATTGGTCACAACGATGTCTTGATCAAAGTCCGCCGTACTGCAATTTGCGGCACGGATATCCATATCTTTAAATGGGATGACTGGGCGAGTAAAACCATACCAGTGCCCATGGCGGTTGGTCACGAGTTTTGCGGTGAAGTTGTCGAATACGGCACCGAGGTCAAAGGATTTTCTATCGGCGACCGGGTTTCTGCAGAGGGCCATGTCACCTGCGGCATCTGCCGTAACTGCCGTGCAGGACGACGGCATTTGTGCATGAACACGATTGGCATCGGCGTCAATCGCGCGGGTGCATTCTCGGACTATATTTCAGTGCCTGCGTTCAACGTATTCAAACTGCCGGATGCCATCAGCGATGACATGGCATCGATACTCGACCCGCTTGGCAACGCGACGCACACAGCGCTGTCGTTCGACCTGGTCGGTGAAGATGTACTGATCACCGGCGCCGGACCAATTGGCGTCATGGCCGTTGCTATTGCACGTTATGCCGGTGCCAGGCATATCGTCATCACTGACGTAAATGACTACCGGCTGGAACTGGCCAACAAAATGGGTGCATCCATTGCGTTGAATATCACCGACGGTTCGCTCGACCAGGCCATGCAGGATCTTGGCATGGAAGAGGGTTTTGATGTCGGCCTGGAAATGTCAGGCAATCCCGCAGCGTTCCGCGACATGTTGCGGACGATGCATCATGGCGGCAAAATCGCCCTCCTCGGCATCCCGCCTGACGAAACATCCGTTGACTGGACCCAGGTAATTTTCAAGGGCCTGACAATAAAGGGCATCTACGGACGGGAAATGTTCGAAACCTGGTACAAGATGTCGAGCATGTTGCAAAGCGGTCTCAACATTGAGCCGATCATCACGCACCGCTTCCCGCTTGCCGACTTTCAACAAGCATTCGAACTGATGGAGTCCGGCCAGTCGGGAAAAATAATTCTGAGTTGGGATCAGGCCTGAGCCGACAAAGTGCAATGCGACAGGATCACGTGAGATTCAGGCGATCGACGCATTGATCTTCATCGCCCGCTGGGCGATTGACATTCGCTCCATGCGTTTTGCCCTCCAAACACCCTGTTCGTCTCATCGTTTCTCCCTGCTACAAATTTTCGCCGCTGCGCATTAAACCTACTTTGCGATTTCGGCAATTACTCTACACGCAAAAACAAAGCGCATAGATACCTTTGGGGTCGTTGAATTGCAGCAACGGTTGCAGCGCCTTATCCACCAATCTTGCCAGCCTTTCCACCGCCGGCTGACGCACTACGAAAGCATCAATGTCGATACCAGCGTGTTTTGCGCCGCCAAGAATGTCGACTAGCAGTTGTTCGCCAGGGCTCATTTCTTTTTCGAAATATTTCTCGCCGTATTCATCCAGCTCAGCCAGTTCTGCCGCTGCGGCGATCGCCTCATCAAGGTTGCCAAGCTCATCAATCAGGCCGTTTTCAAGGGCCTCCTTACCGGTCCACACCTGTCCCTGTGCAATGTGGTCAACATCATCCTTATCCATCTGCCGATGCAAGGCCACATTGCTGATGAATTTGTCATAGGTTTTGTTGATGAGTAGCTGAAACAATGCTTTGGCGTCATCGGACAGTTCCCGGTCGCCGCGAAACTGTCCGGCCCACGGTGTTGTGCCAAGACCATCAGTCGTTATGCCAATCGCGTCGAGAGAACGCTGGAAGGTTGGAAACATGCCAAGCACGCCAATTGAGCCGGTAATGGTGTAGGGCGTCGCATAGATACGGTCTGCCGTCATCGCAATCCAATAGCCGCCTGATGCTGCCATGCTACTCATTGATACGACAACTGGCTTGCCCGCCGCTTTGATTTCGTCGACCTCGTTGCGAATGATTTCGGATGCAAACGTGCTGCCTCCCGGGCTATCAACGCGTAATACGACGGCTTTAACCGAGTCGTCATTTCTTGCTTTACGCAGCAGGCGCGCAACAGAATCACCGCCAATCGTTCCGGGCGGCTGAGTGCCATTCCTGATTTCACCCGATGCGATGATGATCGCAACGTTTTCATCCGACTTCTTGTCACCTTTAAGAAGACGCATCTGGCTCAGGTAGTCGCCAAGCTCGGTTGCGGCAAAAGTATTTTCATTGTCGGCATCAGCGCCTACGACATCCATGATGCGTTCGCGCACTTCATCACGAGTCA
>Ga0209987_10000586_pt1 | contig 19221 bp, 32 predicted proteins | sample N074metaG_FD_182134 | JGI IMG/M metagenome (GOLD analysis project Ga0209987, IMG submission 182134) | Deep subsurface microbial communities from Kermadec Trench to uncover new lineages of life (NeLLi) - N074 metaG (SPAdes) (version 2) | ecosystem: Environmental > Aquatic > Marine > Ocean trench... | reverse complement strand
GATTTGTAGCCCATTTATACTTTCTTGTAAATTGAAAGATTTGAACTTCGCAATCGCCTACTTTTCATATACTCAACGTTGCCATCTTTTAAACCATTTCTATAAGCGGCTTTTTTTCTCTAAAAAGTACCTCCCGATTTTATTCTCCTGCCACTCATAAACCTGGTTTTATAATAAGAATGAGTGATTGAAGAAATCGTCACTCCTTTTTTTGAGCTGGCATGTGCAAACAGATTATTGCTAGTGTTTTTATATTAATTGAAGCCGCTCATAAATGGGCGGCTTTTTTTTATTACCTGCTAACCTAATATTTCCTGTTAAAAATTTTTTGGGATAAAGAAGTGCTTTAATTATCTTAGCAAAGTGTAAGGAAGAAAAACAGCTCATTCATTTTATAAGTAGAATAAATTAATAAACGCAATTTCGTTTAGCGGAACGTTGTGTTTAATTATGTACACGTAATAATAAAAAATGAGACATACATGAGAAAATTAAATATTAAAGAATCGATTGAAATCAAAACAAGCGCTGATAAGGCATGGGAAATTATCGGACCTAACTTTCTCAACATTGCAGAATGGGGAAGAGGAGTTAATAAATCGTGGAACAATGAAGCTGTTTCCCCTTCTTTTGAAGGAGCACCTGCAGGTGGACGTTTTTGTGACCTTGGGAAATTTGGAACTGCTGATGAACAAATTCTGCATTACGACCAAATTAAAAAAGAAATTACATGGTCTGCAAAGGTTGATAAGATGCCTGGCTTTCTGGTTGGACTTCAAAATGCATTTACGGTTGAAGAATTAAGTGAAAACACTTGTCGGGTTTCAAGTAATATTACAGCTGATTTGAAAGGATTAAGGGGATTACTTTTAGGTACTCCAATAAAGAGTAATTTCTCAAAGCTTATAAAAGGTTTTTTAAAGGATTGGAAAACTTATTCCGAAACTGGGGAAGTGTCTGAAACTAAGAAAAAGGAAATTGCCAAACGTGTTCGGTAAATAAAACTAAACACAACAAGAGCTAAACTGCATTATAACGAAGTTTAGGCAAACCGTTACCAACCAATAAACCATTTCTCCAAGCGGCTATTTTTTTCTAAAAAGTACCTCCCGATTTTATTCTTCTGCCACTCATAAACCTGGTTTTATAATAAGAATGAGTGATTGAAGAAATCGTCACTCCTTTTTTTGAGCTGGCATGTGCAAATAACTCATCACCAATATAAATTCCTACATGACCCGGGCGGACGCCACTCCTTGTGTCAAAGAAAACCAGATCACCAAACTGAAGATCATCAACATCGCTAATAATTTCACCTTGCTTGTATTGTTCTCTTGCTGATCGATAAAGATTAACAGAAAGTATACTCTTATAAATGTTCTGAGTAAATGCTGAACAATCGATGCCTGATTTTGAATTGCCGCCGTACTGGTAAGGAACGTTGATATATTTTATTATCTCCATTAACATTTTTTCTTTAGGTGTACCGGTTTCAAAATTATTTGTATCAGTATCTAAATTATATTTGTCTAACACTACGCCAATATCAACAGCATCGTCATCAGGCAAATCACCCGAATCTTCATCATCTTCAGATGAAAATCTTACAGAAGTGTTATTAGTTTCAGAATCATCAGAATTGTTGCCGTAACGGGATGTGCCTGAAGAAGAACTGCATCCATAATAAAGGAAGATAAAGGATGCACTTAATATCAAATATGTTACCCGATATAACGCATTCACAAATTAACCTAAATAAGTTCTCAAGTGTTTGCTTTTGGATGCATGCCTGAGCCGCCGGATTGCTTTCTCTTTAATCTGCCTTACTCTTTCACGGGTCAAATTAAATTTTTCTCCAATTTCTTCCAGCGTCATTGAATGTTCAGTTTCTAAGCCGTAATATAACCTAAGTACTTCAGCTTCTCTTTCGGGTAATGAAGATAATGCACTGGCAATTTCAGTTTTTAGTGATTCTGACAGAAGCATATTATCAGGAGATGGTTGTTCATCATTTTTCATCACATCCAACAAACTGTTCTCTTCACCTTGAGCAAATGGTGCATCAACGGAGACATGTTTACTCGATATTTTTAGTGTATCGGTTACTTCTTTTACATCCATATCAAGTTCGTCTGCCAATTCATCTGCACTTGGTTCTCTTTCAAATTCCTGTTCAAGATTACTGTAAGCCCTTCCAATTTTACTTAGTGCGCCTACCCTGTTTAAAGGTAAACGAACGATGCGTGATTGTTCTGCAAGCGCTTGTAAGATGGACTGGCGTATCCACCAAACAGCATAGGAAATAAATTTAAAACCGCGTGTTTCATCAAATCTTTTTCCGGCTTTAATAAGTCCAAGGTTACCTTCATTTATTAAATCGCCTAACGAGAGTCCCTGGTTTTGATATTGTTTGGCAACACTTACAACAAACCGCAGATTGGCTTTCGTAAGTTTTTCCAGCGCCTTTTTATCACCTTCTTTAATTTTAATTGCCAATTCAATTTCTTCCTCAGCCGTAAGAAGATCTACCTTACCAATTTCCTGAAGATATTTATCTAAGGACTGGCTTTCACGATATGTAAATTGTTTGAATATTTTCACAATAATATATTTTACTTTTCGCTGTTAATTGAATCAACTATACCAACGATCGACGCATCAACAGGCGCCATATCTACAGGCAAAGGTATAACAGCTTCCGAAGCTGTTATATAAAAGATTATCTCTCCCGGTCCTGCTCCAACTGTATCTACGGCAATTATTGGTTCATCAGTTTTTTCATACTCTCCATTCATCGGTTGAACAAACATTAGTTTTAAACTGTTCAGCGCCGGATATTTTTTTGTAGCCCAAACATTTCCTATTACTTTACCCAAAAACAATTTTTATTCCACTAATAATTTTTATTTAAATGCGCTTAAAACAATATTACTCACCACTATGTACAAACTCTCTTTCTGATTTTTACAGGATAATTCAAATAGAGTGAAATCTACTCATCAGCATTATCTTCTATGAGCTGCTTTATCGAAATATCGAGCTTATCGACTATTGCCATAATTACCGCATCAATAGGTTTATCCTGTGTAAAATGTGTTTGCCTTGATGAACTACCCGTAGCAACCAAGACAACTTCTCCCTCCCCTGCACCCACGCTGTCAACAGCAACAACAAAATCACTCTTTTCATTTAAATCCAAATCTAATTTTCTAACTATAAGAAATTTTGCGCCGACAAGATTTTCATCTTTTTTTGTTGACCAAACTGTTCCGATTACCTTTCCTAAAAACAATTGTACCTCTATATTCTTTGTGATAGATATTTAAATTTTGTTCAACTAATTATTTTTTTCAACTTTTAGAATCTGTTACTATCTAAGATAATGTAACATTCATCCAATTTACAAGTGAAGATTTTTGCTCTTCTATTTTTTCATGGAAATGAATTAAAATGTTTTATTATTCATTGAGGAAACTTATTCCTTTTAAATTATTCTTAACATCAAAGAAATCCGCAACCGTTTTACCAACATCCGAAAAAGTAGCTCTAATACCTAAGTTTTTTCCTTTACTATTTTTAATGAAATAAAGCAGCGGCACATATTCCCTGCTATGATCGGTGCTTGGCGTTGTCGGATCATTGCCATGATCAGCGGTTATGATCAATCTGTCTGTTTCATCAATTACTTCGAGAAATGATGGAAGAAAGTCATCAAACTCCTTTAGTTTTTTTGCAAATCCTTCGGGATCGTTTCTGTGTCCGTAGTAAACATCAAAATCAACTAAATTTATAAAGATGAAACTATTGGAAACTTTTTTAGTGTATTCCATTAGTTTTCTGCATCCTTCTTCATTGCTTTTCGAAACCACGTTAAACTTTATTCCGCTGTGATTGAACAGATCATTTATTTTTCCAACTGCTATTGTATCAATGTTGCTTTCGTAAAGAACATTTAATATTGATTTATCAGTAGGATCAAGAGAATAATCTTTTCTGTTGGTTGTACGATTAAAATTCCCGGCTTCGCCAATAAACGGGCGCGCGATAACTCTTCCTACTAAAAGCGGCGGAACTAATATTTCGTTTCGAACTATTGAACAAATTTCATATAAACGATTGAGAGGAATTATATCTTCGTGAGCTGCAATTTGAAATACAGAATCGGCAGAAGTGTAAACTATTGGAAAACCGGTTTTGATATGTTCTACGCCTAATTCTTTTATTATCTCAGTCCCTGATGCAGCTTTGTTACCAATAAAACCTTTCAATCCTGTTTTAAATAGAAAGTCCTTCATTAAGCTTTCAGGAAAGCCATCGGGGAAATATGAAAAATCGGTGTCAACGTACAAACCGCCCAATTCCCAATGTCCTGTAATTGAATCTTTGCCCTTCGATACTTCTTTTAACTTACCAAACGAAGCTAATGGTTTTTTCTGCGGGTTAATTCCTTTTATTGGTTTGATGTTCCCCAAACCCATTTTTTCTAAATTAGGTAGATTCAATCCACCTAAAACTTTAGCAATATTGCATAAGGTGTCGCTTCCAACATCACCATAGTTTGCAGCATCTGATAATTCACCGATACCAACACCATCAAGAATTATTAGGTAGAAATTGTTCATAATTGATTATCAGGAAACTTGATTCATAACGGAGGAAGATTAATTGATATTCTGAACTGAATTACCACCCTTTTCTATAGCTTTTTGTAATGCAAGATTGGCTTTTTCGATAACAGCATCCGCATCAACTTTTTTTGTTGTTGAAGCTATACCAATTGATATAGTGAAAGTTGATTGTTTTGAAACTATAGCTATTGGCTCTCTTGCAATTTTAATTCTTAGTTTTTCTGCCCAAACAAATACTTTTTTGGAATCGGAATTAAAAAAGTAAACAGCAAATATTTTTTTATCCACTCTGCCGAATAAATTTAGCGGAGTCATTTCCTTAGAAATTGTTTTTGCAACTGTCATTAAAACTTTTGGTAAAGGATCGCCGTCAAACAATGATTCCTGTTCAAGAAAATCATCTATTCTTATTAAAGCAATAGCACCATGAACCCTCAACTCTTTTGATTTAATGAGATCAGCACTCAATCGTTCTTTAAATGTTTTTTCATTTAATGCTCTTGTTTCCAAATCAACAGCAGTTAAGCTTTCCAGCAGTTTTCTTGTGCTATGAGAGTAAATAATATAGGAGAAAATATTAAACGAATTTTTTAAGAACTGTACATCCTGTTTTGTGTAAGAATTCTTCCTAAGATGTTCAAAACAGATTACACCGTAAATTTGTTTGTTATAAATAATCGGTATTGCTAAAAACGATCCGTCAAAACTTAAATCCTCAGATTTTGCAAATCTTATGTAATTTCCTGCAGCAGTATCATCAATCTTTACAGGCAGCCCTGTTCTTATTGATTTACCAACAACGGTTCCCCGAAGATCAATTTCCAAACTTTCGCCAATATATTTAAGAGAGGTATTATTAACTACTTTTTTTGTTATAAAATTTTTTTCAACCGGTTGATAATAAACAAAAACAAATGCATCCCAGGCAACCATAGTTTCTGCAGCAATGTGCATCAGGCGGAAGAGCTCTATTTCATCTTCGTAATTATTTTCAGGCGCTATAAATTTCATTATGCCTTTCAATCTCTGCTGGGTAAGAGTATCGGAATGTTTCTCTTCAAAGATTGAAATTATCATAGTTATAACCCGAACAAACCTGCCGAGTGCATAAATTGTTTCAATTCCAAAAGCATCTTCATCTTTTGAATCAACAGCAATAATTGCAATGAGCGTTTTATCGTAAAACAAAGGAACACCAACAAAGCTTCTGATGGATTGTGCTGTAGAATAGTATCGTATTACATCGGTTTCGGCAGTTGAAGGAATTTCACTTAACAGTTCAGGCTCACCACTCTGAACAATTTTACTTAGAATATCATCTTCAATATCAAATTTTCTACGTGTAATATCTTCTGAAACTGAAACATATTTTTCAACTGTAAGCTTTTCTTTTTTCTTGTTATACCAGAAGAATATTGCTGTATGACCATTGTAAGCTTCTTTAATAACCGTGAGCATCTTCTCAAGCACAAAAGTAAATTGCTCATCATGCCCAACACCTTTTGGTAATTGTTCATAAGCAATTTCTTCAAACTTTTCTTTAAGATCGGGTGGTTTTAATGTGGTTTTTGTATGAGAAAAATCAGGTGTGTAAGTTTCATCAGTAATTACTTCAACATCTTTTGTTTTTGAGACTATCTTAAAAAATTCTTCGTTCTCTGAAGGCGATGCAGATAAACTTTCCTGGTCTTCATCCTCCTCGCTGATAGAATAACCACCTTGAAATCTTACAGAGTCTCGCAAAAATATAATGAATGCAACATAAATTACTATCAGGATGATAGTAATAACACGTATTAACAGATCATCTGTAATAAACAATATTGCTGCCAGTACGGGCACTAAAAGGAAAATAAGAATTCGCTTTTTCTGTCTGCGATCCATTGGCGGTAAAAATTATATGTTAAAACTTAATAAACAGGTTCAATTTACAAATTTTTGATACAAACAATCAAAAATAAGTGTAAGTTATTTCAAATAAAATAGTTTTGATAAACGTTTTGTAATTTCTTTTTTACCTCTACCCTTAGTTGCTGAATAAAAGAACAGGTTTTCATCGAGTATAAGTTCGGGAAATGTGTTAGAAATATTCGTGATCGCTACCTTAAATTCTGATTGCTTTAATTTGTCGGATTTATTTAACAAAACTATATAAGGTATTTGTGCATAGATTAACAACTCATTTAACTGGATATCTAATTCGCTTGTATTATGTCTGCTGTCTATTAAATGAATTGCCAGTTCCAGATTTTTTGAGTTGAGAATAAAATCAGAGACCAACTTTCCCCAAAATTCTCTTTCCTTTTTGCTTACTTTCGCATAGCCATAACCCGGAAGATCGACAAGATAAAAGGTATCATCAATATTGTAATAATTTATAGAACGTGTTTTGCCAGGATAAGAGCTAATACGTGCAATATTTTTTCTGTTAGATAAATTATTGATGAACGTAGATTTGCCAACATTAGACCTTCCACAAAGAATTACTTCCGGAAGATTCTTTTTCGGAAGATCACTAAGATTAAAAACCGATCGTTCAAAGTTTATTTTTGTGAACATAATAAAAAAGAGTAACCGGGAAAACCGATTACTCTCGTTTTATAAATTTATAAAATAAAATTATTTTTCTTTAGCTGATTCTTCAACAAATTGTGCCTCCTCAACGGCTTCTGATTCTTCAGCTCCTTTCTTTTGTTTAGCTTTCACATCTTTTTCTTCTTTTCTTTCCTCGGCTTTTGCAGTAATGATATCATTATAATCAACCAATTCAATTATAGCCATTTGAGCCGCATCGCCTAACCTATTGCCAATTTTCACAACTCTTGTATATCCACCGGGTCTGTCACCAATCTTCGGAACGATCTCTGCAAATAATTCTTTTACTGTTTCTTTATCTTTCATAACATCCATCACTTGTTTGTGTGCATGAAGATCACCTTTTTTTGCTTTAGTAATTAACTTCTCAACAAACCCGCGTGTTTCTTTAGCTTTTGCCAAAGTGGTTTTAATTCTTTTATGTTTAAGCAGTGCAGTAGCCAAAGCTGTTAAAGTAGCTTTCCTGTGGCTCGCTGTTCTTCCTAACTTCCTGCCTTTTACTCGATGTCTCATTTAAAAACCTATAGCGATAATTAATTAGTTTCTGTTTCTTGCTTAATATATTTGTCTACATCCATACCGAAATCCAGACCCATTTCTTCCACGATATCCATTAACTCTGCAAGCGATTTACGACCAAAATTTCTAAACTTAAGCATTTCTGCTTCATCTTTACGAACAAGATCGCCTAATATATTAATATTAGCTGCTTTCAAACAATTATGAGATCTTACACTTAATTCAAGTTCTTCAACATTTGTAAGTAACATTTTACGTATTCTGTCTGATTCGGTATCCTTGGTACTTTCTTGCTGTTCTTCTTCCTGTTCAAGATCAAAGTTAATGAACAACTGAATATGATCTCTCAAAATTTTTGCTGCCTGAGTTAATGCATCATCAGGTGTTATAGAACCATCTGTTGTTATTTCAAAGCTTAGTTTTTCAAAATCATTTTTATCCCCAATTCTAACATTTTCAACATCAAACTTAACGACTTTTATTGGAGTGAAAATTGAATCTATCGGGATTATACCAATCGTTTGATCCGGAACTACATTTTCATTCGAAGGAACATAACCAGTTCCTTTTCCAATTCTAAGCTCAACATCAAATTTAGCATTTTTATTTAGCGTAGCGATATGAAGATCCGGATTAAGGATCTCTACTTCGTTACTTGCTTTTTGAATCTCTTCGGCAGTCCAGTTGCCTTCTCCGTTAAATGAAAGCAATATTTTTTCAGGTTTAGTTGCAAGTAATTTTATTCTTACCTGTTTTAGGTTAAGAATAATTTCCGTTACATCTTCAACTGATCCTTCGATTGAAGTGAATTCGTGTAATACACCGCTGAATTTAACGGATGTAATAGCTACTCCCGGTAAGGAAGACAATAATACACGACGAAGTGAATTACCTAATGTAACACCATATCCTCTTTCCAATGGTTCGAGAGAAAATTTGCCAAAAGTATTTGTATAACTAGCTTCATCCAGAACTACGGTATCGGGCATCTTTAAATATGATATACTCATTTAATGATCCTCTAATTTTAATCTAAAAAAAATTATTTAGAGTAAAGCTCTACTACTAATTGTTCATTGGCGTTAAGCGGTATGTCTTCTCTTTCAGGCACCTGAACAAAGGTACCCAATAAATTAGCTTTATCAACAGTTAGCCATGAATAAGTACTGTCTTTTACTCTTTTAAGGGAGCTGTGAATCGTATCCAGCTTTTTACTCTTTTCTCTTAATTTTAACACATCACCGGCTGAAAGCGAATAGGACGGAATATCAACGAGTCGATCGTTAATCATAAAATGTCTGTGTCGTATCAATTGTCTTGCCTGCTTGCGTGAAGCAGCAAAGCCCAGCCGGTAAACAACATTATCAAATCTGCTTTCAAGTAACTTGACCAGGTTCTCACCAGTGATTCCCTTTTGTTTGTTTGCCTTATCAAAATAATTTCTAAACTGTGTTTCTAAAAGACCATACATTCTTTTAATTTTTTGTTTTTCGCGCAGTTGAATACCATATTCTGAAACCTTAGCACGTCTGTTTAAGCCATGCTCTCCGGGTGGATAGTTTTTAGTTTCAATAGGGCACTTTTCAGTAAAACATTTCTGACCCTTTAGAAATAACTTCTGTCTTTCTCTTCTACATAATTTACAAACAGAGCCTGTGTATCTTGCCATTTAATAATTCTCCGTAAAATTAAACTCTTCTTCTTTTTGGTGGTCTGCAGCCGTTGTGTGGTAAAGGAGTAACATCTTTAATAGAAGATATCTCCAAACCTGCAGTATGTAATGCTCTTATTGCAGCTTCTCTACCGGAACCGGGACCTTTAACATAAACATCCACTTTTCTTAAACCCAAATCATACGCTTCTTTAGCAGCACCTTCCGCAGAAACCTGGGCAGCAAACGGTGTATTTTTTCTTGATCCTTTAAAACCATTTTTCCCTGCAGATGACCACGAAATTGTATTACCATATATATCGGTTAACGTAACAATAACATTATTAAAGGTGGCTTTAATATGAGCAATACCATTTGCATCTACTTGCGTTTTCTTTTTACCTCTTCTAACTCCTTTAGCCAATTCTATTTCCTCCAGTAAAACAAATATTAATTATTTCTTAGTTGGTGTTTTCTTTTTGCCGGCAACTGTTTTCTTTCTGCCTTTTCTCGAACGAGCGTTTGTTCTGGTTCGCTGACCTCTAACCGGTAAACCCCGGCGATGACGAATACCTCTGTAGGTTCCAATATCCATCAGTCTTTTTATATTCTGCTGAACTTCGGAACGGAGTGCACCTTCAACTTTATATTCAGCAGTTATTACTGCTCTTATTGCACCAACATTTTCTTCTGTAAGATCTGCAACTTTTTTGTTCGGGTCTACATTCGCTTTTTCCAGAATATCAGCTGAAATAATAGGACCAATACCGTAGATGTATTGCAATCCATATAAAATTGTTTTCTTTTTAGGTAAATCTACACCTGATATACGAGCCAATTAACTTCTCCTTATAATATTAACCTTGACGCTGTTTATGCTTAGGGTTTTTACAAATTACTCTAACAACACCTTTGCGTTTAATTATTTTGCAATGTTCACAAATCTTTTTAACCGATGCTTTAACTTTCATAATAACTCCACTATTTATACCTGTAGGTAATTCTACCTTTTGTTAAATCGTATGGAGACATTTCAACAGAGACTTTGTCTCCAACTAATATTTTAATAAAGTGCATTCTCATCTTCCCGGATATATGCGCCAATATCTGGTGATCATTATCAAGTTTAACCTTAAAGGTTGCATTTGGTAATGTTTCAGTCACAATTCCATCTATTTTTATCGGTCCTTGTTTAGCCATCAACAAACAGTTAATATTTCCGGTGAATTACCATTAATTAAAATTGTATGTTCAAAATGTGCTGAGGGTAAACCATCAGCAGTTAAAATTGTCCAGCCATCAGAATCGGTTACAACCTTGTAATCTCCTACATTTACCATCGGTTCGATTGCTAAAGTCATTCCGTTCCGCAATTTGGCTCCTGTTCCTCTTCTGCCAAAATTAGGGATAGAAGGTTCTTCGTGAAGATACTTTCCAACACCGTGTCCGCATAAATCTCTTACAACAGAAAAGTTATTATCTTCAACCATTTTCTGTACCGAAGCCGAAATATCGTGTACTTTATTACCTTCGTTCGCCTGAGAAATACCTTCGTATAACGATTTTTCAGTTACTTCAAGCAGTTTACTTTTCTCGGCTGAAACTTCGCCTACTGCAACTGATAGTGCAGCATCGCCATAATAATTATTTTTAAGAACACCTACATCGAGCGAAACAATCTCGCCTTCTTTTAAAACCTTGTTACCAGGTATTCCATGCACAACTGCATCATCTACAGATATACAAATCGAACCAGGAAACCCGTGTGCGCCGCCTTGCGAATATCCTTTGAATGCCGGAATTGCATTATTGCTTCTGATATAATCTTCAGCAATTTTGTCCAATTCCAAAGTTGTAATGCCTGGCTTAATAGTACTCTTCATCAACTGAAGAGACTCTGCTACAATCTTACAACTTTCTCTTATTAAGTCAATTTCTTTTTTAGTTTTAATAAAAATCACTATTCTTTTATCTGCGTGCTCGTATCTTACCTGACTTCATAAAACCGTCATAGTGTCTCATCAATAAATGAGATTCAATTTGCTGGAGAGTATCAAGCGCAACTCCAACAAGAATTAACAAACTTGTACCGCCAAAAAACTGAGAGAACTGACCAGAGACTCCAAGACCGGAAATAAATGCCGGCATTATTGCTACAATAGCAAGGAAGATAGAACCCGGCAATGTGATTTTTGTTAAAATATTATCAATAAATTCAGAGGTCTGCTTACCCGGTCTGATACCCGGAATAAAACCGCCCTGCTTCTTCATATTATCAGCAACATCTTTAGGGTTAAAAGCAATTGCAGTATAAAAATATGTGAAGAACACTATCATCAAAGCGTAAATTGCTGAATAAACCGGCGATGTATAAATAAAATAACTCGATAATGATTGAACAAATTCATTATCAGGGAAAAACGATAAAACTGTATTTGGAATAAACATTATTGCCTGGGCAAATATAATCGGCATTACACCTGCAGTATTAACCCTAAGCGGGATATACTGGGTGACACCACCGTAAACTTTTCTTCCAACAACTCTTTTTGCATATTGAACCGGAATTCTTCTGGTACCTTGTGTTAAAAGAACAACTGAGGCAATAATAAAAAACATAAAAATAAGAATTATTAACTCGATAACAATAGACCTCTGACCGGCACCAATCAATCTTATTTCATCTAACAAAGCGTAAGGCAATACGGCAACGATACCTATAAATATTATTAAAGATATACCGTTTCCAATTCCCTTTTCTGTAATTTGCTCACCCATCCACATCATAAAGACTGTACCGGATGTAAGAATAATAATTGTTGTAACAACCCAGCCAAGTCCGCTGACTGCTTCGGGCACAATAGGTAAACCTTGAACTTCAAGGTTAAGTAATCTTACCGTTACACCCCAGGATTGTAAAGATGAGATGGCAACAGTTCCGTACCTTGTAAGCTGTGTGATTTTCTTTCTGCCGTCTTCACCTTCCTGTTGTAACTTTTGAAAATACGGAACAACAGCACCCATCAACTGAATAATAATTGATGCGGAGATGTAAGGCATAATTCCAAGCGCAAAAATTGCAGCGTTGGAAAAAGCACCACCAACAAATAAATCATACAAACCGAACAGATCATTGCCAGTGCTATTTTTCATACTCTCTGTTAAAAGAGCAGCATCGACACCGGGCAGAGTGATATGAGCACCAAGCCGTACAATAAAAAGCAAAGCTAAAGTATAAAATATTCTCTGGCGAAGCTCGTGTATTTTGAAAATATTCCTGAAAGTATCTGTGAGTCTAGACATTTAATTCCGTATTAAATCTTTTTAATTGTTCCGCCGGCAGCTTCAATTTTTTCTTTCGCCGTTTCACTAAATGCATCTACTTCCAAATTAACTTTTACCTTTATTTCACCTTTACCTAAAACTTTCACCGGTTTTTTAGTGCTTGAAATAAGTCCTAATTTTCTTAATGCAACAGCATTAAGGACATCATCGTTTAATTTTTTCTCATCAGCAATTCTTTGCAGTGCATTAAGGTTTACCAACTGGAAATAAACTTTAAAAATATTGGTGAACCCAAATTTTGGGATTCTTCTTTGCAAAGGCATCTGTCCGCCTTCGAACCAGGCTTTTCTTTTAGCGCCTGACCTGGACATCTGTCCGTTACTTCCCCTGGTAGAAGTTCCACCTCTTGTTGAACCTTCGCCGCGTCCAACCCTTTTACGGTTTTTTCTCGATCCTTCGGCGTATTTTAAATTGCTTAATCTATCCATTTTAAAAACCTGTACTAATCTTTAATTTCTTCAACTCTAACTAAATGTGTTACTTTTCTTACCATACCCCTAATTTGTGGAGTATCGTTGTGAACTCTTTCCCAATTTGGTCTTCCCAACCCTAATGCTTCAATTGTTCTTTTTTGATCTTTAGGTCTGTCAATAATACTTTTTGTCTGAATAATCTTAATCTTAGGCATAAATTCCTCAATTACGAATTAAAAATTTCTTGAATTGTTAATCCTCTTTTCTGTGCCATTTTTCTTGCATCAATCTGATTTATCAAACCATTTAAAGTTGCTTTAACCTGATTGTGAGGATTACTGGAGCCAAGCGATTTAGTAAGAATATCCTGTACTCCGGCTGCTTCTAATACTGCACGAACTCCGCCGCCAGCAATAAGACCTGTTCCTGGTGAAGCAGGTTTTAGCAAAACACGCCCTGCACCATATTTACCGATTATTTTATGAGCAAGTGTTCCTTTAATTAAAGAAATTTTAACCTGATTTCTTCTTGCAACATCGATACCTTTTTTTATAGCATCAGTAACTTCGTTAGCTTTACCCAATCCAACACCCACAGTACCTTTACCATCACCAACTACAACAATTGCATTAAAACTAAATCTGCGCCCGCCTTTAACAACTTTGGCAACTCTGTTTATATGAACAACTTTTTCTTTTAAACCGTCGTTATCAGTTCTTTTTACTGATTTCAATTGTATCTCCAATACATAAGTTTAATAAAATATATTCTTGCTGCCGGAAGAGGATTCGAACCTCTACAGACGCCTCCAAAGGGCGTAGTCCTACCATTAGACGATCCGGCACAATTTCCGGAATCAATTAAAATTTTAATCCTCCCTCTCTGGCACCTTCAGCAACTGCCTGAACACGACCATGATATCTGTAACCACCCCGATCAAAAACTACGGTTGCAATTTTTTTTTCCGTTGCTTTTTTTGCAATAAGAGTTCCTACTATTTTACTTTTATCAACCTTACTCTTTGCATTCTTAAGTTCACTCTGAATTTCCTTAGAGAGAGTTGACGCAGAAGATAAAATTTTACCGGCTGTATCATCAACCAGCTGGGTATAAATATGATTCAGACTGCGATAAACCGATAATCTTGGCTTATCCGGTGTACCATGAATTTTTTTTCTTATTCTTGTCTTTGATCTTAGACGCGTAGTTTTATTTCTTTTCATTTTCTTTTCTAACTAAAAACTTTGAATTATTTATGCACTGGCAGTTTTTCCTGCTTTTCTTTGAATATGTTCGTCTGAATATTTAATTCCTTTACCTTTATAAGGTTCCGGTTTTCTAATTGATCTTATTTTTGCTGCTACCTGCCCAACAAGCTGTTTACTTACACCAGAAATAACAATTTGAGTTTGAGTAGGAACCTCTAAAGTTACTTCATCCGGCGGCATAAGATAAATTGGATGAGAGTAACCGATATTTAACAATAAGTTTTTACCTTTCAATTCGGCACGGTATCCAACTCCAACAATATCCAATGTTTTTTTATAGGGAGTATTAACTCCCGTTACCATATTTTGGATCAATGCTCTTGTAAGACCATGTAATGATTTATTCTGTTTAGTATCATCGGGTCTTGTTACAATTATTTCGTTTTCTTTTACTTCAACCGAAATATTTGAAACTAATTTTTGCTGCAATTCACCTTTCGGTCCCTTAACTTTTAACACGTCTCCATCGCGGGAGATAGTTACTCCTTGTGGAACTTCAATTGGCTTCTTACCTATTCTTGACACTTTAATTCTCCATTAAAAATTTTACCAGATGTAACAAACAACTTCACCACCGGTATCCTGCCTTCTCGCTTCTTTCTCGGTAAGCAGTCCCTTAGATGTAGAAATAACCGCAGTGCCTAATCCATTAAGCACTCTCGGTAGTTCGTCTGATTTTTTATAAATTCTCAAACCTGGTTTACTAATTCTCTTTAAACCGCTGATAGCCGGTTCGCCATCGGAGTATTTAAGGAGAACAGAGATAACATTTTGTTTGCTATCTTCATCAATTTTATAATCATAGATGTAACCATTTTTCTTCAAAATTTCAGCAAGACCTGCTTTCATTTTGGAAGAAGGGATTTCTACTTTTATTTTTCTCGCTTTTGAAGCGTTTCTAATTCTTGTTAAAAAATCTGAAATAGGGTCTGTAACCGACATAAACTTTCTCCTTTTACCAACTTGACTTCTTTAATCCTGGAATTTCGCCTCTTAATGCCATTTCACGCAGAACCAACCTGGATATACCGAATTTACGATGAAATCCTCTTGATCTGCCTGTAAACATGCAGCGATTTTTTAATCTAACAGGAGAAGAATTTTTCGGAAGTTTCTGTAATTCTTCATAATCGCCATTCGCTTTTAATTCTTCTCGTTTAGCTTTGTATTTTTCGTAAAGCTTGCGTCGTTTTTCATCTCTTGCTATTAAACTTTTACGCGCCATCTGTTCTCCTGTTTAAGCTGATTTAACTTCTTTTTTAATGAACGGAACACCAAAAGCTTTCAGCAATTCGTACGCTTCATTATCTGTTTTAGCAGTAGTAACAAAGGTGATGTCCATTCCCATAATACGATTAATATTTTCTATATCTATTTCAGGAAAAATTATTTGCTCTTTAACACCAATTGTATAATTTCCTCTTCCATCAAAAGATTTATCCGAAAGCCCTCTAAAATCTCTAACTCTTGGCAGTGCAATATTTATAACCCTATCTAATAATTCGTACATCCGCTCATTGCGAAGAGTAACTTTTGCACCTATTTTCATACCTTCGCGCAATTTAAAATTGGATATTGATTTTCGTGCTATTCTTATCGATGCTTTTTGTCCGGTAATACTTTCCAATTCTTTAACAGCTTCATCGAGCACTTTTGAATCGGCAACCGCTGCACCAACACCCATGTTAACAACAATCTTTTCTAGTTTAGGTACCTGCATTACACTTTTGTAATTAAAGGATTTCATCAATGAAGGAATAATATCTTTCTTATACTGCTCAAAAAGTCTTATAGGAATTTTAATATTCGTCTCTACCGATGACTTTACAGCTTTCGCTTTCTTCTCAGTCTTCGGCTGTGATGATTTTGTTTTGGTTTCCTTTTTTGTCTTCTTTTCTGCCATTTTAATAACTTACTTTAAAAATATCTTTAAATTATTGAATCATTTCGCCGGTAGCTTTGCTAACACGAACTCTTTTCTTTTTACCTGTTTTTTCATCCAGTATGATCTGTGCACCAAGTCTTGTTGACTCATTAGTTTTCGGGTCAAGCATCATTACATTAGATGCATTAATAGAAGCTTCCTTTTCAAGAATACCACCTTGCGGATTCTTCTGACTCGGTTTAGTATGTCTTTTTCTTATGTTTATGCCTTCTATAATTACACGGTTATTTTTAGGAAATATTTTAAGAACTTTTCCTGTTTTTCCTCTGTCGTTTCCGGCAATAACAACTACCATATCATTTTTTCTAATTTTCATTTTTTTTCACTCAACTCTTATAATACTTCTGGTGCTAATGAAACAATTTTCATATACTGTTTTTCTCTCAGCTCGCGTGCAACAGGTCCAAATATACGCGTACCTCTTGGTTCGTTCTGCGGGTCTAACAGAACGGCTGCGTTTTCATCAAATCTTATATAAGAACCATCTTTGCGCCTTACTTCTTTTTTAGTTCTTACAATTACTGCCCGAGATACTTCGCCTTTTTTAACAGCACTGTTTGGAATAGCTGCTTTAACTGTAACAACAATTAAATCCCCAACGCTTGCATACCGCCTTCCGCTGCCGCCAAGCACTTTTATACATCGTATTTTTTTTGCGCCGGAGTTATCAGCAACAATTAAATTGGTTTCTGCCTGAATCATTTATCAAATTCTCCTATGCTACTACTTGGCTTTTTCAACAATTTCTACTAAACGCCATCTTTTACTTTTACTTAAAGGGCGTGTTTCCATTATTTTAACTTTATCACCTACCCGGCATTCACTTTTTTCATCGTGAGCCATAAGCTTTGTAGTTTTCTTAAAATATTTTCTGTAAATCGGATGAGGAACTTTTCTTTCGATTGCAATTGTAATTGTTTTATCCATTTTATCGCTAACCACAATACCTACACGTGTTTTTCTTAATCCGCGTTGTTCCATATCTAAACACTTTCTCCTTCTTTAATTTCTTCTTTTTCTTTTCCGGCACGCTCTTTAAGAATGGTTTTCATCCTTGCAATATCTTTCTTTAACAAATTTAATTTTGCTGTATTAGTAAGTTCTTTAACCTGATGAGCAAATCTTAAATCAACCAGATTGCGCTCTTCTTCTTCAATCTGCCTAATGATTTCCTCAGTTTTCATTTCTCTTACTTCATGAATCTTCATTTATAAAATCCTTGCTGATTATTCGTAATCGGGTCTGGTAACAAACTTAGTTTTAATTGGCAATTTGTGCGAAGCAAGCTTTAAAGCAGCTTTTGCCAACTCTTTTGAAACACCGGATACTTCAAATAAAATTCTACCGGGTTTTACAACAGCAACCCAAAACTCAGGAGCACCTTTACCTTTACCCATTCTTGTTTCAAGCGGTTTTTTAGAAACCGGCTTATCAGGAAATATTCGTATCCAAACCTTACCATCTCTTTTCATTTTTCTTGTAACAGCGATACGACAAGCTTCAATCTGACGGCTTGTAATCCAATGCGGATCGAGAGATTTTAAACCAAAATCACCAAAAGCAATTGTGCTTCCGCGTTGAGCTTTGCCTGTCATTCTTCCGCGTTGTGATTTTCTGTATTTTACTCTTTTTGGCATTAACATAATTAAAAACTCCTACCGATTTAATCCGTTACTCTTTTTCCTAAAATTTCGCCACGGCATATCCATACTTTAATACCAATCGAGCCATAAATAGTATCGGCTCTTCCGTTGGCGTAATCAATATCCGCTCTTAATGTGTGAAGAGGAATTCTTCCATCTTTATATTGTTCTTTTCTCGCCATTTCAGCTCCGCCTAACCTTCCTGAGCACATAATTCTTATTCCCTCAGCACCCATTCTCATCGCAGCGGTTATCGACATTTTCATTGCTCTTCTGAATGAAACTCTTCCTCTTAGCTGATTAGCAATACTATCTGCAACAAGATAAGCATCCAATTCAGGTCGCTTAATTTCAGATATCTGTACCTTCACATCTTTTTTTGTAATTTCTCTAAGTTCTTGTTCTAACTGTGTAATTTCTTTTCCGCTTTTTCCTATCACAACTCCTGGTCGGGATGTATGAATAGTCAGAGTAATATTCTTCGAAGTTCGGTCTATAATTATTCGTGATATACCGGCTTTTTTCAACCTGTTCATTATATACGAACGAAGTTTAACATCTTCTTTAAGTTTTGGAGCATAACTTTTGCTCTCATACCAATTAGATTCCCAACCTCTAATTATTCCAACTCTTAAACCGATAGGATTTGTTTTCTGTCCCAAAAATATTCTCCTAAATTTATGCTTTAGTAGCCACTACAATGGTTAAATGACAAGATCTTTTTCTAATTCTGAAAGCTCTGCCCATAGGTGCGGGTCTAATTCTTTTTATCATCGGTCCGTTGTTCACATAAGTTTCTTTAACATAAAGTTCATCGGGTTCAACACGAGTTGAATCGTCGTTGTTCATCAGGTTCGAAACGGCGGAACGTAAAACTTTTTCAGCATCTTTTGATGCGTGTTTTGTAGAAAAGCGTAATACTTCAATTGCTTTATCAACCGACATACCTCTAATCAGGTCAATTATTAATCTCATCTTACGTGGAGATGAACCAATATATCTATGTACTGCTCTTGATTCCATTTAAACTAATTACCTTTAATTATTTTGATCTGGCTGCCTTTTCAGCTTTAGTGCCGGGATGACCCCGGAAAATCCTTGTGGGTGAAAACTCACCTAATTTATGACCAACCATATTTTCTGTGATAAACACCGGGATCATTTTATTCCCATTATGTACAGCTATTGTGTGCCCTACAAATTCTGGTGTAATG
>Ga0209987_10000582_pt1 | contig 19273 bp, 15 predicted proteins | sample N074metaG_FD_182134 | JGI IMG/M metagenome (GOLD analysis project Ga0209987, IMG submission 182134) | Deep subsurface microbial communities from Kermadec Trench to uncover new lineages of life (NeLLi) - N074 metaG (SPAdes) (version 2) | ecosystem: Environmental > Aquatic > Marine > Ocean trench... | reverse complement strand
TAAATAGCCGGTCACGCTAAACCCCACGCCAACGGTAAGGATAAACAACACCAGCAGGGCCGTCAGAAGGGTGCGTCGCCATCCTTTTTTCTTGTGTTTGACAGGCTTTTGATTTCTCAGGATTTTTATCATACGGTGCTGGAAAAATTAGTTTGGCATATTCGGATGGTCATGTGCTGTCTTTGTGGGTGGTTTGAAAATTCTGTTTTGCAGTATCTGTATTCGTGGCCCATCAGCATCGCCCCTCCTCAAGGTCGATCAAGCCGACCCAGGTGTTGATGTCGGTTCGGGATGGGTTGATGCCGTCGCGAATTTTTTTAAACTTTTCCCATGATTTGGGGTCGTCCGGTTTTTTATTTAAAAGCGCTTCGTTTATCTTTTCCAGGGACTCGGCATTCTGGTGCCGGCACTTTTCCTTCACCCACGCGGCGACACCGGCATCATTTTCTGACTGGGAAATTCCAGCAAATTCTTTGAAGTCGACGCCAACAAACTCCAGAAGCATTTCATCGAGAGGGCAGGGAAAAATATATTCGCCCAACGTGCCTTGATGCGCGGCCCGGGCTTTGTCCAGCATTCTCGGGATATGCACCAGTCCGGCCATTGCCTCATTCGGACTGCGCGGGAATTGGAGGGTTAGATTCATGATGACTTACTCTCTATAAAGGACCACTGAGAGATGGACGGATTTTTGAGAGGATATTAATCGAGCCGAACCCGGCTGAGATTTTTGAAGATCTTTGATTTTTTAATAGCAGCCGCTCCTTCGGGTCCCATATGATTTCTGAAAAGATCCAAGGTGTTCAATTGTCCCAGATTTTCGGAATCGGCCAGATACTGTGCGCCTTCTTTGCCAATTTTATTAAACTTTAAAATCAATTGTTGGAGAGCTGAGAGATGAGGGCATTGGGCGATCGACAATGCCCCTTGTGCAGTGATTAGATTGGATTTTAAATTCAATATTTTTAAATTACTGATATGGGGACTGGCCATCAGAGAAGCCAAGCCTTCGTCAGTGATTTCGTTGGCGCCCAGTTCGAGTCGGGAAACCCCGGACAGCAATCCCAAGCCAGCCAATCCTTTGGCGCCTTCATCCCCTATTTTTAAATTTTCGAGATCGAGCGTGTCGCCGTTGACCAGATTTTCTTGAACCAGTTTTTCAATGTCCATTGGATTCTTTGCATATCTAAAATATATAAACTTCTCAACAGTGTATTTAATTTCCTGGAGGCAATCAAGGAACAAACAGGTCTTTTTTAATCATCTGATATGACCTTAAACATCAGGGAAGGTTTCAACATTGATTTTTGCGATGGTGGGTTGAGTGGAAATTTTAATTGAAGATAACCCGACCGCTAAAAATGAGTATTCATTGCTCTTCAAAAATGATAAATTATGAGGTACGAACCAATAATTTTCGGAGAATCCGTTATGAGAAAAATTTTCGTTATTCTTCTTACCCTGTTATTCATGGCATTCTCAGTCACAGTTTTTGCAGGGGAAGGACCCATGTCCGTGCCTGAAGGATCGAACCCTGGCGCGGTCAAGCACAACCAAGAGGGTATAGATCATTGGAATCAGGGTCACTACGATGTGGCATTGAAGCATTTTCAGGCGGCCTCCAAAGCCGATTCCAGTATCGGGGAAACCCATTTCAATGAAGCGATTTGCCTGGACAAGTTGGGAAGACATGGCGAAGCGACCATGCATTTCAAGGCCGCCAAGAAAAACGCCCATGGCAACAAAGCCATCACCGGATCGGCTATTTTGAACGGCCATATTGGGGGATGAATCCAGTTCTTTAGCGCGGCGGGGAACCTCCGGGCTCCTCTCCGGGGAGGCATGAGCAACCCTTTGATGTGGCATGGGGTTTTTTGCGGCCGTTGGGTGGACAGAGGGTCCAACCGTCCGGCCTTTCCTCCTGAAATATGCTATAATTTGCGTTATTATTTCCCTGGTGACCTGCCGGGCTAAATTTAGCACAGGAGATTTCAATTATGATGGGAATAGGTTTCCCTGAATTGATGATCATTCTGGTGATCATCATGATCATATTCGGAGCTGGAAAACTACCAGAAATAGGCAGTGCTTTTGGACGGAGTATCAAGAACTTCAAGACGTCCATGAAAGAAGCGGAAGAGGTGTCGTCGGAAGAGGCCGAACCGGTGGCAGAGGTTGAGGCCGGTACCGAGTCCACCGATGCGGGACAGGAACCTGCGGGACAGGAACCTGCGGCACAGGAATCCGCGGCGCCGGCTGATCCCGGGATCGCAAAAACCGAGCAGACGGCTCCGCCTCCAGCTTCCCCCAACCCGGTAAAAGCCCAGGCAAAGAAGCCGGCCCCGGCGCCAGCCAAGGCCCCACCTGCCAAAGGAAAATCCGTTAAAAAGGCGGCGAAATCGGAAGAAGAGAAAATGATTGAAGATGCCATCAATGAGCTCAAATCCAAACGGATCGGCACCATCAAAACGCCGCACGATGGCCTGGTCCAGCAGAATGACGTGTTCACCGAATCGGTGAAGCGCAACCCATGGGGCAGGAAGATGGACCGCGGGGTCCGGCGCGACGTGCTGTAAAAACTGGCTCGAGTTTCAAAGGTTCCGGTTCATAAATTTGCCATCTACTCAGCCTGCGCCGCCGAGGGTTTGAAGGCCATTGCCCAGCCCAGCACCAGTCCCAATCCGATCCAGATAAATTCACGCAGGCGTCGCACAAAAGCCACCGCCAATCCCAAATCGCCTCCCAGTCCCAAAGCAACGAATATCAGAACCAGGCCGCCTTCCTGCGCGCCCAGACTGAGTGGGATGAAAAAACTCCCCACCCGCACCAATTGCGTGAGGGCCTCAATGATCCATAATTCCGGAATGCCCACCCAGTGTCCCAGAAAATACAGGGTCAAATAAAGTTCCAGCAAACCCGCCGCCCAACCCAGCAATCCGAAACTCGTGGATTTTAAAAAACGAAACGGGTGTTTTTTATAGTAATGGGACATCATCTGGTCGAGCGCCCCGGTGTGCGATAAAAATCCCTGCAGGGCGGCGCCAGGAAATTTGACCGAAAACCAGGAGGTTATTTTCCCAAGGCCGCCATTGATTTGAAAAAGCAGAAATAAAAATATCAAAGTGGAAAAAGTGATCAACCCAACCAGGCTCACCTGTTTGAAATCGCCGGGGCCATGGGAGAGTTGAACAACAGGCCGGTGCCTGGAAGCAGAAAGACAATCAACGCGACCAGCAGGGCGGTGCGGGCCACCACCTGGGAGGCCAGGCCCTGTTTGAAACTCAGTTGATGACGCTCTTTCAATAGTTGCGCTTTGACCGGTTCGCCGCCCATCGTGCCCAAAGGGGTGATGGCGTTGAAGGCCTCACCGATGGTTCGGATGCGCCACAGCTCCCAGGTTTTAATGGTGGGCGCTTCATCCGGTTTGAAGGCGAACTTCCAGGAAATCGCATCCAACCAGGCCACCCCTCCGTAAGCCAGGAGCACTCCCGTAAATCCCCAACCCATTTGGAGCAACAGAGCGGTTACAGAGTCCAAGTCTACTTTTTGCATTGCCCACACCAGGAGCAAAATACCGGTCAGGAGAAAAACAAGTTTACCCAGTCGTTTCATCTCAAACCGTGCCATAAAAAGTGGATGAATACATTGAGGGAGGAACCCAAGGGAGAAGTTGGCAGGAAATCAAAAACGGGCAGACCATTTTACCGGTCGCATTCGCCGCCGATCATATTGAGCATATCAAATGTAGGGATGATGTCGGCCAGCATTTGGCCGCGCATGATTTCTTCGACGGCGGCGGTCATGGTGAAACAAGGCGGGCGCACCCGGCATTTGTAGGGTTTTCCTGTGCCATCGCTGACCAGGTAAAATCCCAACTCGCCATTGGCGGCTTCGGTGCCCAAATAAACCTCGCCCACCGGAGGCTTGAGACCCTCGATCGTCAATTTGAAATGCGCGATCATCTCTTCCATCTTGGTATAAGCATCCTGCTTGGAAGGCTGGCGGGTATAGGGGTTGTCCACATTGATCGGGCCATCCGGCATATCCTTCATGGCTTGCTTGATGATTATAAAACTTTGTTTGATTTCTTCCATCCGCACCAGATACCGGTCAAAATTGTCGCCGGTGGTGCCGAGCGGAATATCAAAATCGATTTTGTCATAGACCAGATAGGGTTGAGCTTTTCGGATGTCGTAGTCGACGCCGCAAGCTCGCAGGCAGGGTCCGGTAAAACCAAAGGAGATGGCGCTTTCCTTTGAGATGATCCCGGTATCGCGCATGCGGTCCAGAAAAATCCGGTTTTTTGTCAGGAGTTTGTCCACGTCATCAAAGAGAGAGTCGAGTTTGGGGTAGACCGCCTGCAAGTCCTCATCAAAGTTTGGCGGCAGGTCGCACATCAGTCCGCCGATCCGGATATAACTGGAAGTGAGCCGGGCGCCGCAGACTTTTTCCAGCAGATCCCAAATGATTTCGCGGGTCTCAACAAAATAAATGAATACCGTCAACGCGCCCAACTCCAGGGCCGCGGCGGCGATATTGGTGTAATGGTCGGAGATGCGCGACAGTTCGTTGGTGACCACCCGGATGTACTGGCATCGCTCCGTGCATTCGATCCCCAGAAGTTTTTCAACCGCCAGGGCGTACCCGATGTTGTTCATGATGGCCGAACAATAATTCAACCGGTCCGTGTAGGGAAACACATTGGTCCAGGTCACGCTTTCGCACATCTTTTCAAAACCACGGTGCAGATAGCCGACTTCCACAATACAATCGATGATGGTTTCGCCATCCAGGGTCAATAAAAACTTGACCGTTCCGTGAGTGGCGGGATGGGACGGGCCCATGTTGAGGACCATGTAATCGCTGTGTAAATCTTCTTTAAGATCGCCCATAATTATTGTTATGAAAAAATATTTTCAGGATATAGGTTTTGAAAGCTTCATCCAACTTTGGAGATTTTAACTGAGATCAACCCTTTTTCTCCGTTCCGCATCATGTTGATGGGAATGTCCTCCCAGTTTTTGGGAATATAAACCGTGCCCTGGGTCGACCGATTGTTGACTTCAACCGCAAGTTCCACGGAACTTGTTTCAGATTCGACCCGAATGCGGTCGCCGGTTTGGACTCCCATGGCCTGCGCATCCTGGGAATGGATCTCGGCGATACAATCGGGGCCGATTTCCACCAGGGCCTTGGCGTAGTGCGAGTAGCTTCCAATGTGGAACATATGATTGTTGCTGACCAGCTTGAAGGGATGAGATTCTTTGTGGTCCTCACTGACCGTTTCAGAAGTCACCACAAAACCCGGCCGGTGTCCGATTTCATCCGGAACCCATTGAGTGGATTTTTTACCCGGAAAGACATCTTTGAAGATAGGAGCGGCCCGTTCAATTTCCTTCTGCACTTCCCGTATGGAGAAATGGTCGAACGGCTTGCCACAAATCGCGGCAAGATCGGAAAAGATATCAAAGTCCGGTCGCGATTGTCCCTCGGGAAGAATCGCCGGAGCCACGCGCTGGACATGCCGCGTCATATTGGTGAATGTGCCTTCTTTTTCTGCGTAGGTGCTGGTGGGCAAAATCAAGTCTGCCATTTTGGCGGTTTCCGTCATGTAGATATCCTGCACCACCAGAAAAGGTACAGTCTTCAAGGCATCTTTGACCACAGCACCCTGATAGTAGGAATGGCAGGGGTCCTCACCCGCGATGTAAAGCATCTTGATCAATCCCTTTGAACAGTTTTCCCAAAGGTTGTCCACCAGGTTTTCCTGATTGAAATTCATCTCGCCTTTGCCCCAAACTTCTGCCAGGGACTTTAAGGCTTGTGCATCCTGAGTGGAGCGGTAACCGGGCAGAAAATCGGGCGTCACGCCCATATCGTTGACGCCCTGGGAATTGCAATGCTCGCGGGGCGGATAAATGCTGACACTGCCTTCGCCGGCCTGATGCACGAGGACAGACAGGTTCAACAGAGCCATCAAGATGGCTTCACCCTGGCCGGTATCCAGAATGTCATTGCCGATCAATATGAATCGGTCGGCGGGCCGTCCAAACCGTTCCGCGGCGCGGACCAGGATGGCATCTTCCAGCCCGGTGATCTTTTGGGTGGCTTCGGCGGTGTATGGAGAAAGCGATTTCAGCCATTCATCATAATTGGGCAAGGCGGCTTTGGCCTTGGCGGTGTCGACAATGTTCCGGTCCACCAGAATTCTGCTGATGCGGTTCACCACCGCCAAGTCAGCTCCGGGTTTATAGATCATGCGGACATCCACCTGGGATTCGTGTTTGAACACCACATTGCGCGGGTTGGCGATCAGAATATCGGTCGACGTGTAAATGGCGCCTTTGCGGATGGAGTTGCCAGCCACCGGATATTCCGAGGGAATGTCCGTATTGAACAGCAGGACCACATCGGCCTTCTCCATCTCGGTGATGGGTTTCGAGGCGATGCCGTTTTCAAAACATTTCAATAGGAACTGGTTGATATAAGGGGCACGCAAGTTGGCCAGGTTGGTGACCTGGTTGGACCCGATGATGCTTCGGAACAGTTTTTGAAACAGGTAGTTTTCCTCGTTGGTCAGCTTTTCACCGCCGATGCCAGCGACGCTTTCGGGGCCGCTCCGGTTGATGGTCGAGGTGATGCGTTCGGCAATGGTCTGCAAGGCCTCGTCCCAACTCACTTCCTTGAAGTCGCCGCCGACGTTCATCAAGGGCGTCTGGATGCGGTTACTGTTCTGCACCATGCCGTGACCAAACCGGCCCTTGGCGCACAGATTGCCTTCGTTGATGCCGAGGTCCAAGGTTATTTCATCGCCTTCGATCCGCACCAGCTGGCCTTTTTTAGTTTCCAGTTTGATAGTGCAACCCCAAGAACAGAAATTACAGGTGGAAAGGGTGTTGGTGAACATGTTGGCCAGGCCGCGGGCCTCAGAGGTCAAGTCCATCAGGGCGCCGGTGGGGCACACTGTGATGCACTGGCCGCAGAATTCACAATCCAGTGGTTCGTCATTGGCGGTGCCGATGGTGACCTTGTATCCGCGTTGGTGATAATCCAGCGCCTGAACGCCTTGAATTTCGTCGCAGGCCCGAACGCACATGCCGCACATGATGCATCGGTTCAGATAGAATTCGATGATGGGATTGGACTTGATGCTGGGCTCGTTGCGCCGGCTGATCTCGAAGCGTCCGTTGTACAGCTTCAAAGCGTCGGTGTTGTCCTGCAGGGGGCACACGCCGGACTTGTCGCAGATGGGGCAATCCAAAGGATGTTCCACCAGCAACATTTCCAGACAGGCTTTGTTGTACCGGTTGGTTTCATCGGTGTTGGTCTGCACCGCCATGCCTTCGGCGACCGGCTGGGTGCAGGAATACACCAATTCCTTTTTGCCGTCGACTACCGTTTCCACCATGCAGGTGCGGCAGGCGGCAAACGGTTTCAGTTTCGGGCTGGAGCACAGGTTGGTGATGAAAACGCCCGCCCGTTTGGCGGCGTCCAGAATAACCGTGTCTTCAGTAGCGGACAGGGGTTGTCCGTTTAAAGTGAAATTGATTGTTTTTTTCGCAACAACGCTCATTACTTGTTCCAGCTCCCAAGTTTGATCTTAAAGGGAATAATTATCACAGATTTCGTAGGTTTTTTCGGGGTCAATGGTGCCGTAGGTGTCATCGCCAATGATGGCCATGGGAGCGGCGCCGCAGTTCCCAAGACAAGACGCGAATTCCAGCGTGAACAGTTTGGTCGGGTCCGTTTCGCCCTGGCTCATATTATATTTTTCCTTGAGTTTTTCAGCGATGATGGGAGCGCCTTTGACGAAACAAGCGGTTCCGTAGCAGAGCCGGTAAATGTATTTCCCCGGTTCGGTCATGCGGAATTGATGGTAGAAAGAAATCACCCCATATATTTCCGCGCGCGTGAGCCTTATTTCTGTCATCACCAACTTGATCACCTCATCCGGCAACCAACGTAATTTCTCCTGAATCTTGGACAGCATGGGAATCAAATAACGCCGCGACTTATCCGGAAAGCTGTCGATGACTTGGTGGACGGTGGTCATGCATATCTTGACTTCCTCCAAGGCCGTTTCCTGTTCCACGGGGGCTCCTTCGCTGGCGATTTCCGGGTTGTCCATGAGTCCGCTCATTCGGTGGTTAAACTTTTGTTGTTCCTTGAGTTGCAAGACCGTAGGTTCTCAGCATTCCAAGCAACCTCAACTCTATCAAACCAAAAAACGAAGATGAAGTATATAGTTGTGGCGATTGCACTGTCAACTCAAATATCTTTCGTTGGGAACGGTTGAAAATCCTTCAATTCAGAATAGTTGAGCAGGCTTGAAACTTGCGCAGACTGCTTGATTTTAAGGGGATTTTGGGCCAAATCCGGGAGTGATGCGTGGCCCCTGGTCGGGCCAGGTCCTGTCCCCCGGTTACTGATCGTACGCTCTTTCAGGCAACGCCATGTTGTACGGGGAAAGTATTAAAATTAAATGAGTTCCCGGTAGAACGCACCTGTTAAAGGCGTTGCTGTCCGGTGGGGCTGGACAAACCCTGGGTCAGGGAATATTGAGTGGGGAGGGGGGACTTGCGGGTTCATGCGTCGCCCGTTGATCTTTCCGGTACGAGATTTTCATTAAGGCACCGGGGTGGCCGGGGTGGAGGAGCAGGGCATTTTTATAAGAGTTCAGTGCTTTTGAGTGATTCCCCATCTGGTCCTGCAACCATCCCAGACGGTAATGCGCCTCGGCATTGTCGGGATTCAAGGCCATGGCCCGGTCGAGCGCCTTGATGGCTTCGGGATAACGCCTGGCTTCGCCCAACCGCCAGCCCAGTTGAATATAAACCTGATCGTTTTCGGCCACCGCCAACGCCGCTTGATAGGCCTTGATGGCCTGCTGACCACGTCCCATGAGATCGTACAAAGAAGCCAGGTTGTGGCGGGCTTTAAAAAAATCCGGTTGGATATGGATTGCCCGGAGGTAAGCTTTCTCAGCCTCTTCATAGCGGTGGATCACTACATTGACCATGCCCAGTTCATTGTAAATAGTCGCGTCCCGCGGGTTGAGCCGCACGATTTGCTGGTAGGCGTTGCGGGCCTCAGGGTACCGCTTCAGTTTCCAGTAAACCGTTCCCAGGTGAACCCAGATGATCTGGTTTTCCGGGTCGGTTGCCAACGCTTTTTTATAAGGAAGGACGGCTTCTTTATACCGTTCCAGCTTTAAATAATTTTCTCCCATTAAAAAATAAGCGGGCGCGTGCTCGGGGTCTTGCGCTACCGTTTTTTGCAAATAGGGAATGGCTTCTTCTGGACGGTTGAGTTCGCTGTACGCCACTCCCAGTCTATAGGGGATAGAAACTTTGTTGGGCAGAACGGACCACGCTTTCAAATAAGGGGCGATGGCATTTTCATAATCTTTCAACTCGAAATAAGTCTCCGCCAGATAGTAATTGGCCAGGGGAAGGTTCGCGTCCAGCTCCAGCGCTTTTTGTAAGGGGGCCAAGGCCGCGGCATAATGTTTCAGTTGGTAATGGGTCTTGCCCAGTTGCCACCAGGCTTCCGCCGATTGAGGTTGGTTGCGGAGGGTCTCTTCCCATTCCCGGATGGCCTGGGAAAATTGCTTCATGGCTTGGTAGGACCGCGCCAATTGAAAGTGGGCCTGTGGTTGATTCGGTTTAATGCGAAGGGTTGCTTTAAAGGCCAGCACCGCTTGAGAATAATTTTTTAATTGGCGGTGGATCAAGCCCAGGCGGTAGTAGGCTTGGTGATGATTGGGATCGAGCCGCACCACTTCCCGGTACTGGCTGAGGGCTTGCTCCGGCAGGTTTTGCTTTTCCTGAATGTTCCCCAGAGCGAAGGCGGCATGTTTATGGTTCTTATTCAGGCGAAGCGACTTCAGGAAATATTTCTCAGCGTTCGCCACATCACCCATCCGCCGATGAACCCGGCCCAGATGGTAATAACCCTCCGAATCCTGCGGGCGAATGCGTATCAGTTTTTTCAATGACGCCAGCGCTTTTTTATACCGGCCCAGTTCCCAATAGGCTTGGCTCAGGTAATCGAGGGCGACGTCATTCCCGGAGTAAATGCGGAGTGCATCCTGAAGGTGGGGAATGGCTGCCTTCGGACGGCCCATTTTAACCAGCGCCCGGCCCAACCCCGAATAAGCCTGATGAAACGCCGCATTGAGGTCCAAAGCTTCCTGGTAAGTTTCGAGAGCCTTGGAGTACTGGTTCTGCGCCTCAAAACTCGCGCCCATGGCGATCAGCCAGGACGGATTGAGGGGATCCAGATTGAGGGCGTTCTGGTACTCCGTGATGGCCTGGACGTGTTGCCCCAGCCCGGCGTAGGCGCTGGCCAACGCAAAATGGGCCACGGATAGTTTTGGGTTGAGTTCGACCGCTATCTGCAAGGCTTCCAGTGCTTCCTGATAGTGCTGTAACAGACGATGCGTATTGCCCAACCCATATTGGGCCTCGGGATAATTGGGGTCCAGCTGAATCGCTTGGTCATAGGCCGCCAGCGCTTCCTGATGCCGTTGCAGGGCGTTCAGGCTTTCTCCCATACGGTTGTGTGCCGCCGGGAAGAGCGGTTCCAATTGCAGGGTCTCATTGAATTCCTGGATAGCTTCTTCGTACAACCCCATTTGCTGGTAACCGCGCCCCAGCCCAAAATGGGCCAGATGGTCCTTGGGGTCCGCTTTTAGGATGGCCCGGTACTCATCAATTTTGAGAAAATCCGCTTGCGCGGGCATCCCCCAGAAAATGAGAAATAACAGCAGGTAGGGACAAGTTTGTTTCATAGCTCAGCCGAAAGAATTGAAAGTATTATTTCTTATCGTCAAAACCTTCCCAAAAGCATAGGGAGGGGGCCTCGTCAGACCAGAATTTTTCAAAAAGCTTAATTAGAAAGGCTGTGCCGATAATAAATTTAGCTAATCTATATAATTAATATTTTAAATTTAAATATATGATTTTAAAGGTATAATTTTAAATATAAATTGGCTGATTTAAAATCAACCTTTATGCTGGCGCCGCAATTGGTATTTTCTAACTGCGCGGTTGTGGTCGGTGAGATTCGCGGAGAATTGATGGCTCCCGTTTTGCCGGGAAACAAAATAGAACATATCGGTTTGGGCCGGTTCCAAGGCGGAGAGGATGGAGTCCAGCCCGGGGTTGGCGATGGGGCCAGGGGGCAGGCCGAAGTAGAGATAGGTGTTGTAAGGGGAATCTATGGACAGGTCTTTTTTGCGGATATTGCCATCAAAATCAGCCAACGCGTATATAACGGAGGGATCGGTTTGCAGTCGCATTCTTTTCTTCAAGCGGTTGTGGAATACCGAAGAGATTATTTTTCGTTCTGAAGCCAGCCCCGTTTCTTTCTCGATCAATGAAGCCAGGGTGATTATTTCATGCAAGGTGAGGTTCAGTTTCCGGGCACGTTCCCGGAATTCGGGGAGGTCGGCTTTCTGCTTAAAAATGGCCACCATGGCTTGCACTATTTTTTTCTCCCCGGCATTTTTACGGAACCGGTAAGTTTCGGGAAAAAGATAACCTTCCAGGTCGCGGGTCGGAATATTCAATGAATCTATCAGTTCGGCATTGCGGGTTTCGTTGATGAATCGGTTTTTGTCGACCAGTCCTTTTTGGGCGAGGAGTTCGGCGATTTCACTGATCCGGTAACCTTCCGGGATGGTAACGGCATAGTCCAGGGTTTCCCCTTGGGTGATTTTTTTCAGGATCTCCTGGGGGGGCAGGGTGGCGGAAAGTTCGTATTCGCCGGCCTGAATCTGGTTTTGTTTGCCTTGCAAATACGTGAACGCAATGAAAGAGGTGGGGCTATTGATCACCTGGTGATCTGCCAGAAGATGCGCCGTCCGCTTGAGCGTCGCCCCTTGAGGGATTTCAACAACCCGGGGTTGTTGATCGCTGTCGGTTGCGGAATACCCATATAAATACATGGTTCCCATAACCAGGAGACAGAACAGAACGATGGACCAAAGGCTGATTATTCCTGCTGTTTTTATTTTTCTTAAAGTCGGGTTCATATATATATATGAAAATCGGGCGCCAAAGAAATTCAAGCGGCGGTCCGGTACGATGGCTTTTCGTCACACACGTTTAAATAATGGCGTTCAACTGCTCAATGAACCGGTCGTTTTCTTTCCGAGTTCCTACGGTCACGCGCAGGCAGTTATTGAGCCGCGGGTGGTTGCCTAAATTCCGTACCAGTATACCGTTTTCCATTAAGCGTTTAAAGACTTCGTCGGCCTTCGGGTTCACCCGGAAAAGAATGAAGTTGGCGTCGGATGGATAAACCGTCAATGCGGAAAATCCTTGCAGGGTCTCGAACAATCGTTTTCGTTCTTCGATGATCGTGTCGATTTGTTTTTGTATCGGCGAGAAGTGGTTCAGCAGTTTGGCGGAAAACGACTGCGACAGAGTGTTGGAGTTGTAGGGCAGGCGGACTTTATCAACTTGTTCGATGATCCTGGGGTCGGCAATGCCGTAACCCACCCGCAAGGCCGCCAGCCCGATTTTAGAAAGGCTTCTCAGGATGATGAGGTTGTTATGCCGCGCAAGTTCGTTGGTAAAACTTTTGGTGGAGAAATCGTAATACGCTTCATCGACCACCACGATTCCGGAAAAATTTTCAATGACTTTTTGAATTTCGGCGCTGGAAAAACAATTCCCGGTAGGATTGTTGGGATAACTGAAAAATATGATGCGGGTCGGTTGGTTTTTGATGGCTTCTAAAAAATTCTCTGCCCGAAAATCCCAGTTCTCATCCAGGGGAACACTGTGAGGGGTCAATCCCATTCCCTGGGCAATGATGGCGTACATGGCAAAGGTGGGGTCGGGGAACGCGACGCCGTCTCCCGGATCACAAAAAATTTGCAGAAGTATTTGAATCAACTCATCGGAGCCGTTGCCAATCATAAACTGTTCGGGCGGCACTTGATGTTGCTTGGCAAGAACGGACTTCAACGCCTGACAATTGGGATCGGGATAGCGGTTTAAGGCGCAACCCTGGAGGACTTCCCCGAAGAGTTTGGAAATCTCCGGGGGTGGGGGGAAAGCGCTTTCGTTGGCGTGCAACATAATTTCACAATCGATGTTCTCAACCTGGTAGGGTTGGAGTGACCGGACTTTATTTTTGACCAATTGCATTAAATCTACGTTCGCCACCCGTGCGTCACTCCAAGTTCAGAATTTTTTTGATTTCCGGACACTCCGGAACATACAGGTCCCGTTTGCTCTGTTCCGCCTTTAGAATGGACAGGATGGTGTCGACCGTGTCTTCCACTTCATGATTGGTGATCACATAATCGTAAGATTGAATTTTTGTGATTTCAGTCCTGCCCACCTTCAGTCGTGCCTGGATTTGGTCTTTCGATTCGGTGGCTCTTTGGGTCAACCGAGCCTCTAATTCTTTCATACTGGGCGGCAGGATAAAAATATAAATTCCTGAAAAACGCAGGGATCGTAATGTTTCCACTCCGCAAACATCCAGTTCAATGACAATATTTTTGCCGTTTTTTCTCACTTCTTCCAATTTTTCAACCGAAGTTCCGTAGCGATTGCCATGAATCTCGGCCCACTCCAGAAATGCTTTTTCATCGAGCATTTTCTGGAACACGTCGTCGGAAATGAAATGATAATCGGCTCCGTCTCTTTCCTGGTCTCGGGGCGGGCGGGTGGTGTAGGAAATGGAAAATTGCAGATCGGGATCGCGTTGCTTCAGGGAGAGGCAAACGGTGGTTTTCCCCGTTCCAGAAGGAGCCGACAGAATGATTGCCAATCCTTCTTTATTCATGGTTGTCCCGTGAGATCAGATGATACTGCTGAGTTTTATAAATAAGGGCGAGCGTTATTCTATATTCTGGATTTGTTCGCGAACTTTTTCAAGCAGACTTTTTATTTCGATCACCGATTGCGAAATTTGATAGTCCGCGGATTTTGATCCAATGGTATTGATTTCACGGTTGATCTCCTGGGTGATGAATTCCAATTTTCTGCCAAGAGGATCTTCGGATTGGGTCAACACATTGAATTGGCTCAAATGACTTTCAAGACGGGTGATTTCCTCTGATATATCGCATCGGTCAGCCATCAGGGCCACCTCCTGGGCGAGACGGGCCGGGTCCAGATCAATGCCATCGCTCAGGGTTTTAACTTTTTCCTTGAGCCGGTTCTGATGCTCCTGAATTACCACAGGCTGGCGTTGCTGTAAAGACCGCATCATTTCGGCAACGTTTTTCAGTCGGCCCAGAATATCATCCTGAAGATTTTTACCTTCTTCCCGCCGCATTTGGTTGAGGGCGTCCAGAGCCTGACCCACCGTGGCTAAAATCATGGCTTCTTGGGAGTCGTCCAGAGTGAGCGGTTCGACTTTGATAATGTCCCTCATTCCAAAAACCGCGTCTATTTTTATTTCTCCTGTGAGGCCCAACTTGTTTTGGATTTCCCTGAAAGCTTCGTAATACTGTGCGGCAAGCTCGAGGTCGGGTTTGATGGCTTGCTCCATCCCGCCCTCATTGGATTGCATGGAGACATTCAAATCAAAAGAACCTCGGGAACAGCGCGATTTGATGAGCTTTTTGATTGCCAACTCAAGGGAAGTGAGGTGTTTCGGCAAGCGCGCGTGAATTTCAATATAGCGGTTGTTTACCGAACGAATTTCAACGGTGCAGGCGAAATTGCCATTCTGCTGTTCAGACCGGCCATAGCCGGTCATACTTTTTAGCATTCTGGAGGGAGACCTTACTTAAGCTTTTTCGATGATAATTTTGTGGTGCCCGTTTTCCTGCTCGTGGAGGACTAATTTGTGCCCATCGTTTTTGACGCTTTTAGGAACGTTTTTGGAGGGTTCGCCGTCGTCCAACAAAACCTCCAATCGTTGGCCTGATTGCATGGTCTCCAACTTGAGCTTGGTTTTGACATAATTGAACGGACATTTGACGCCAAGTAGATCAATTTTTTCATGCACCGTATTTTGGGCAGGGTCTGATTCCGCAGCGCTTTTCCCGTTGCCGGATTTTTTGTCAACCACATTGCCCTCGGATCCGACACGGATTCTCAAGGATTTGTCGGCTTTCATTTTGCCATTGGCTTTTTGCGATTCCTCGACCAAGGCGCGCGATTCCGTTAATTTTTCATTGGCCTTGGCCTGGTCCGCCGATTCGGGGTCTTCCTGAAAACGTTGGGTGATGCCGGCATGGCTCTCGGCGACAATTCCTGTTTCCACAATCAAGGATTCAAACTTGGTTAACGTTTCAATGTTGTCGGTGAAATCCATGCCTTCGGTCACCAGTAGGGCACGTGCCGAGGACGCGATCGAGCGGTTGGCCTGCCGGACGCAATCGGCGTACAAGCCCTTTTCGAATGCCTTGTTGCTTTGAAACAAAGCCCGCTCCGCCTCGGACAGATGGTCGGATATCATATCGGTGACCGCGCCGGCACATTCGCCCTGGCCCCGGTCATCCAGCGAAAACTTCTCGTGCGAATGGTAGTCAATGTACGACTCCGGCGAGGCTTCAATATCGGGCAGGTCTTTTAAATCCGCCAGCAAATCCGCAAAATACTCCTTGCCTTTGCGGTCAAAAAACTCAACAAACGACTCGTTGCCCTGTTTTTCCTTTTTATAATTGTCCACCGACCGGCGCACCGCGTTGGGCACGTTCTTAGCGGGTATTTTGATCACATGAACTCCGTAAGTGACCCCCTCCTCGCTGATCCGGCCGCCCATCATGACTTCATAATGGGGGGTCAACACGCCGTTCACTTTTTTGGCCGATCCCGAAAAACCGATCGAGGCAATATGATGCTGGCCGCAGGAATTGGGGCAACCACTGGCTTTAATGGTGAGGCCGTCCAATGCGGTGGAATCGGTTGTTTCATTTTCGATGTCTTCGGTCAATTGATTGATCATGCCGCGGGAATGCGTGATGCCCAGGTTGCAGGTTTCGGAGCCGGGGCAACAGGTCATGTCCTTCAATTCCTCGGTGCCGGCTTTATGCAGGCCGATCTTTTTCAATTCCCCGTAAATGTTGCCGAAAGCGGTTTCCTTAACCCAGGGGATCATGAGGTTTTGGTGCACGGTGGTGACCGTCAGGCCGCCGGCGAATTGAGACGCGGCGCGACTGACGGCCCGGGCCTGGGCACTGGTGATGTCCCCCAGTTGCAGTTTGATTTGAACGTTATAGAACCCGGGATGCCGCTGTTCCTCCGAGTTGCGGGTTTTCCAATTGTGAAACTCGGGATCGGCATCGAACTCCGTGTTGGGTTTAAAGTCGGGAATCTCCGGAATGCGTTCTTCCTCCAGGGAGATGGCAGGAAATTTTTTATCCGCCAAAGCCTTGAAATCGGTGGCGACCATTTCCCGGATTTTTTCGATGCCGTACTTTTCGACCACAAACTTGAACCGGGCTTTGTTACGGTTTCTTTTGTCACCGAACTTGTCGAACACCCGCACGATGGCCTCGCAGGTTCTAAGCAGATCTTCCGCCAGAACAAATTCGGAAAGCAATTTTGCTTCACGGGGAGACGATCCCAGTCCACCGCCGATGAGCACCCGGAACCCGCGCCGGTCCTGCTGAATCCGAGCGTTCAAGCCGATATCGTGGATGGGGCCCAGCCCACATCCCTGGCAACCGCCCAGACTGATTTTGAACTTGCGTGGCAGGTTCTGGGTCAGGGATTGGCGCAACAGGTATTTGGAAATCGCACCGGCATACGGAGTGACATCGAAAAGTTCTTCCTTGCAGGTGCCGGATTTATGGCACGCGGTCACATTGCGGACGGTATTGCCGCAGGCCTCACGGGTGGTGATATCGTACGTGGCGAGGTCGGTCAACCCCTGGGCCACATCCTGGAGCTTGACGAAATGAAACTGGACATCCTGCCGGGTGGTGATGTGTAAAATTCCGTTGGAATAATTTTCCGCGAAATCCGCCATGCATTCGAGCTGGTCGGAAGTGACCCGGCCAAAAGGCAGTTTGGTGCGGATCATTTGGACATCGTTTTGCCTTTGGCCGTAAATTCCCTGTTGCAGGCGGAATCGTTTGAAATCATCGTCACCCACTTCCCCCTGGTTCAGGCGTTCCACTTCCGCGGCGAAATCTTCGATTTCCTGTTTGACCACGGCAGGAATTTCTAATTCATCAAGCTTCATAAAAGCCCCTCAAATGTCTCTTAAACTATGTTCAATAAAATATAAAATGGCCCGTACTTTTCATCGGCCATGATTATTACTTAAGGTGTCTGAATTGAACGATGGGGATGGTTATCAACCGCAAGCCTTCTCCAGCCATAATTTGGAGGCGCCACCCGCTACCTAATTATTTACAATTCATTGTTAATCATATACTAAATCAAATTTAAAAGACAAGGAGAATACATGGGTCTCAGGCCAGGAGTATAAAGATTCCGCTCTTGAAAACAATGAACTTCCACCTTTCTAAATCAAATAAATAGAAGCTTTTAGGGAGTTGTGTTACCTGTCCGAATGGGATAGGCTGAACAAGAATATGTTTTTCAGCTCAAAAAACCCAATCAAATCAAAGAGGAAATTGTTATGGTCCGATATTTTGTGATTTTTCTGGTTTTATTTTCTGGATGCGCAACCCACACCGCTGAATATGCTCCGGCACCTACAATATATGAGGATGTGTCCTCTCCTGGCCGGGTGCATGGCGTGGGTATCGAATCTCAAGATATTATTTCAATGACAGAAATCATGGTGAAGGATCTTTTGACCACGCCATTGTTATCCGGCCTGGACCGTCCCCCAAGGATAATTGTGGATTCAAAATATTTTGAAAACAGGAGTGCCAACCGCATCGACAAAGACATCATCACTTCCAAATTAAGAACGGGTTTGAACCGCAATGCGGTTGGCAGGATGATTTTTATAGGGCGGGAAAATATTGGGATGGTGGATGAAGAACGGCGGATGAAGAGAAGCGGGGAGGTGGATGAAGGAACGATTCGCAAGAGAAAAGCTACCTTTGGCGCGGACTTCAGGTTGGTGGGAAAGATAATGAGCCTGGATGGGGTCAGTCCCACAGGAATAAAAAGCCGTTACAATGTCATAAATTTCGAAATGTACGACCTGGAATCCGGGGCCATTATTTGGAGCAATGAGTATGAATTCAAGAAATCTTCGCAAGAGGGTATTGTCTATCGCTAGTCATTGCATGAAAGGCTGACAAGGGTCTGAGATTTGGCACAGGTTCAGGGGAGGCACTCTCCATTTAAATGTTTGACCTCTGGTCCCCGCTTAAAGGTTGAAATCCATGGGCGCTGAAAAATACTTTTGGTGATTCTTAAATTAACAGCAGGCAAGGGAAATGGAGTGCATGGAGAAACGGAATTTAAGCCTTTGGAGGGAAGAATCGTCCTTCCCAAGGCGGGTCTTGGCAATAGTTGCTGTTTTGGGTCTTTTTTGTTCCGCTTGCGCGAGGACATCTCACCTTTATGAGGAAGTGGCGGTTCCTGAAACGCGAATGGCGGCCTACCTTCAGGACAAACCCGAGCCCCTGCACTTTAAATATGCCAGAATTTTAAGGGAAGGCAGGCGTAATTTTGTTCTCAATCAAATGGAGGCCGGGCTGTCTTCCATGGAGTACGGCGATTACTACAATGCCGAGAAGTCCTTTGACGAGGCATTAATAAATATCGAGGCGGTTTATAAGGACGATAAAAATGCCGAAAAGGCGCTCAGTCTTTGGTATCAGGAGGGCATGAAAGATTTTAAAGGTGAACCTTACGAGCGGGCAATGGCTTACTACTACCGAGGCTTGCTTTACCTTCGAAAGGGGGATTTCGAAAATGCCCGGGCTTCGTTTTTAGGCGGCTTGATCCAGGATTCCATGGCCGTGGAAGAAAGATTCCGGCAAGACTTTGCTCTGCTCACGTTTATGGCGGGGTGGGCTTCGCAAATGAACGGGGACATTGAAAGGGCGCGGGAATTTTATGAGGAAACAAAAAGCTACAATTCCAGTTTTGTACCGCCCAGCCCGGAAGACAATGTTTTGATCATTGCGGAATCAGGTGGCGCCCCAAGGAAGGTCACGGATGGGAAAAACAGCGAAATATTGAGATTTGTACGAGGCTATAATCCGTGGCAATCTGTGGAAATTAAAGCTTTTAACGAATACTATCAAGCTCAGAAAATCGAAGATATTTACCGGCAGGCCATCACCCGGGGAGAGCGTGAAATTGACAGAATCAATAAGGGCAAGGCGGTATATAAAGAAACTACGGATGCGGTTGGCGATGTG
>Ga0209987_10000579_pt1 | contig 19305 bp, 20 predicted proteins | sample N074metaG_FD_182134 | JGI IMG/M metagenome (GOLD analysis project Ga0209987, IMG submission 182134) | Deep subsurface microbial communities from Kermadec Trench to uncover new lineages of life (NeLLi) - N074 metaG (SPAdes) (version 2) | ecosystem: Environmental > Aquatic > Marine > Ocean trench... | reverse complement strand
GCCAATTAAAGGGGGCGCCAATTAAAGGGGACAGTCCCCTTTAATTGGCATTTTCTGTAGAAGTTATAAGAGCTTGACGGGGGGTTTCCGGCCGCTACTCGTTCCGCTTCATCCGGCGAGGCGACGGTATCCCGATGGTATTGTAGCCGGCGTCGACGTGGTGGATTTCGCCGGTGACCCCGCGCGCGAGGTCGGAGAGCAGGTAGAGCCCGGCGTTGCCGACCTCCTCCAAGAGCACGTTGCGCGCGAGCGGGGCGTGATCCCGGCTCCAACGATAGACGAAGCGCGCATCGGCGATCGCGGCACCGGCCAGTGTCCGCATCGGCCCGGCCGAGATCGCGTTGACCCGGATGCCGCGCTCACCCAGATCGACCGCCAGATAGCGCACGCTGGTCTCCAGCGCCGCCTTGGCGACCCCCATGACGTTGTAGTTGGGCGTGACCCGTTCGGCGCCCAGGTAAGTAAGCGTGAGCAGGCCGCCGCCCGCGCTCATCAGCGGCGCCGCCCGGCGCGCGATCTCGGTGAACGAGAAGCAGGAGATTTCGAGCGTGCGCGCGAAGTTGGCGCGGCTGGTGTCCAGGTAGCGGCCCTTGAGCTCCTCCTTGTCGGAGAAGGCGAGTGCGTGGACCACGAAGTCGAGACCGTCCCAGGATTGGCCAAGTCGGTCGAAGACCGCCGCGATCTCGTCCTCGCGCGCCACGTCGCAAGGCAGCACCAGCTCGGATCCGACGGATTCGGCGAGTGGCCGCACCCGGCTGCCGAAGGCTTCGCCCTGATAGGTGAAGGCGAGCTCGGCGCCGCGGCCGTGCAGGGACCTGGCCAGGCCCCAGGCGATCGAGCGGTCGTTGGCGACTCCCATGATCAGACCGCGCTTGCCGGCCATCGATAGCGAGGGGTGCTTGGGCATTTCCGCCTCCGTCGCCGTCTCGGTCGCCGCTTCGGGGGTCCCCGTTCCGGCGGTCCCGGTCCCGGCGGGCCGGGCCTTGGCCTCCCGACTCAACGCTCGAACCTTCGGAACACGAGGGTCGCGTTGGTGCCGCCGAACCCGAAACTATTCGACATCACGCAGTCCAAGCCCGCGTCGTCCTCGCGCACGCGCACCAGCGGCACGCCCTCGGCTTCGGGGTCGAGTTCCTCGATGTTGGCCGAGGCGGACAGGAAGTCGTGCTCCAGCATAAGCAGGGAGTATATTGATTCGTGCACGCCGGCGGCGCCCTGGGCGTGACCGGTGAGCGACTTGGTCGAGCTGACCCGCGGCACGTCGGCGCCGAATACTTCGCGCATGGCATTGAGCTCGATGATGTCGCCGACCGGCGTCGAAGTGCCGTGAGCGTTGATATAATCGATCTTGGTATTGCCGAGTCCGGCGAGCGCTTGGCGCATGCAGCGCACCGCGCCCTCGCCCGAGGGCGCGACCATGTCGACGCCATCGGAGGTCGCGCCGTAGCCGACCACCTCGGCGTAAATCTTGGCGCCGCGCGCGCGCGCGTGGTCGAGTTCCTCGAGCACCACCACGCCGCCGCCGCCGGCGATCACAAAGCCGTCACGGTTTTTGTCGTAAGCGCGCGACGCGCGTTCGGGCGTGTCGTTGTACTTGCTCGACAGCGCGCCCATGGCGTCGAACAAAACGGTCAACGACCAGTGCACCTCCTCGCCGCCGCCGGCGAACACGATGTCCTGCTTGCCCAATTGGATCTGTTCGCAGCCGTTGCCGATGCAGTGCGCGCTGGTAGAGCACGCCGAGGAAATCGAATAGCTCAAACCCTTGATCTTGAAAGCGGTCGCCAAGTTGGCCGAGTTGGTGCTCGACATGCAGCGCGGCACCATGTACGGGCCGACGCGCTTGGGGCTCTTCTCGCGCGCGATATCGGCGGCGGCGACCTGGTTCGAGGTCGAGGGCCCGCCCGAACCGACGATCAGCCCAGTTCGTTCGTGGCTGACCTCGGCCTCGTCGAGGCCGGCGTCCTCGATCGCCTCGGCCATGGCGATATAATTAAAGGCCGCGCCATCGCCCATGAAGCGGCGCACCTTGCGGTCGAGCACGTCTCCCACGTCGAGCTTGATGTCACCATGGATATGGCTGCGGAAACCCATCTCGGCATAGGTATCGCAGAATCGGATGCCCGAGCGGCCCGCCTTGAGCGAGTCGAGCACCTCCGCTTTGTTGTTGCCGATGCTGGAAACCACTCCCAGCCCGGTAACGGCGACACGTCGCATCTTGTGGTCCTCGAGCGACCCTGGCTCAGGTGGCCTCGGGCGTGGTGAACAGGCCGACCTTCAAACTCTTGGCTTGAAAGATCGGATCGCCATCGACCTTCATGGTGCCGTCGGCGATTCCCAGCACCAGCTTGCGCATCATGACGCGCTTCAGGCTCAGGTGGTAGCTTACCAGCTTGGCCGTGGGCAAGACCATCCGAGTAAATTTGACCTCGCCGACGCCGAGCGCCCGGCCCCGGCCTTGTCCGCCCATCCAGCCGAGGAAGAAGCCGACCAACTGCCACAGCGAATCCAGGCCCAGACAGCCAGGCATCACCGGATCGCCCTCGAAGTGGCAATTGAAAAACCAGAGATCCGGCTTGATGTCGAACTCGGCCACGATCTCGCCCTTGCCGAACTCGCCGCCGAACTCCGCGATCTTGGTGATGCGGTCGAACATCAACATCGGCGGCAGTGGCAATTGAGCGTTGCCGGAACCGAACAGATCGCCATGGCCACAGGCAAGCAGGTCTTCATAACTGTAGCTGCTTTTCTGCTCGGACAAGAAGGCCCCCCCGGTGTGAAACGGTTGACGCGGATACGAAAACAGCCGCCGCAGCAAGGCCTGCTCGTCAGGGGTCGTGTTGCCCAGGCGCATCGTGCGCCGGACTATAACACAGCACCGGCACGCGGCAATCGCCTGGATAGCCCGAATGCGCGCGCGATCCGGGCGCGCGGCGCGGACCAGGAGGCGCAGTTTTAGTCGATTAAAGACATTCCAGAAAAGTCTTCAATCGACTGTATTAGCCTTTAAATTTCGGCCCAACTCATTATATTTCGGGACATGGCGAACCAGCGTCCCTATAGCGGTCTGATCGAGCGGCTGAAGGCGGTGGGCCTCCGGCCGACGCGCCAGCGTCTGGCCCTGGCCCGGCTTCTGCAAGATGGCGGCGATCGGCACCTGAGCGCCGAGCAACTGCACGAGGAGGCGCTGGCCGCCAAGGTGCGGGTTTCACTCGCCACGGTCTATAACGCGCTTCATCAGTTCACCGCCGCGGGCCTGCTGCGCGAAGTCGTGGTCGAGCCCGGGCGTTCCTACTTCGACACCAACGTCGAAGACCACCACCACTTCTATTTCGAGGACAGCGGCCGGCTCGAAGACATTCCGGGCGATCAGGTCCGCCTGGCCAATCTGCCCAAACCGCCCAAGGGCAGCCGGCTGTCACGCGTCGACGTCATCATCCGGGTTTCAGATGAACGTGGATAGTTCATTTCTTCCATAAGTTTAAAATATTCCCTAGAACGATTCTAATTTATTGACACGGGGCCCACGGGGGCCTATTTATTTGGTTGGGCGGGCCGGCGGTCCGCCGCTCGCAAGTATTTTCCGTTCACTAGTCCCGGGGTGCCAATCCTCGCGGTCCAATCCCCAAGCGCCATTCGATAGGGAGAGCATGATGCCGAATTTGAAGGACTCGAAGACCGAAGAGAACCTGAAAGCCGCCTTTGCCGGCGAGAGCCAGGCCAACCGCCGCTACCTCTATTTCGCCCAGAAGGCCGACGTCGAGGGTTACAACGACATCTCCGCCGTGTTCCGTTCCACCGCCGAGGGCGAGACCGGCCACGCCCACGGTCATCTGGCGTATCTCGAGGAGACCGGCGATCCGGCGACCGGCGAGCCGATCGGCGACACCTCCTCCAACCTCAAGGCCGCGATCGCCGGCGAGACCCACGAGTATACCGACATGTACCCGGGCATGGCGCGCAGCGCCCGCGAGGAGGGTTTTGACGAGATCGCCGCCTGGTTCGAGACCCTGGCCAAGGCGGAGAAGAGCCACGCCGGCCGCTTCCAGAAAGCGCTCGACTCGATGGATTGATTCGCCTTCGGGCGATTTTCCACTCGGGATTCGGGGTGCGCCACGACGGGGCGCCCCCGACCCGGGTTAAACCGACAGTTTTTGAACCGGAGATCGAGCCATGCGCGAGGGCGGGTTGGACGCGCCGGTCCGGCATCCCATCGACTGGCGGGATCCGGACTTTGCGAACGCCGAAAAGATCGACGCGGAACTGCGCCGCGTCTTCGACATCTGTCATGGCTGCCGGCGCTGCTTCAATCTCTGCGACACCTTCCCAACGCTGTTCGATCTCATCGACGAGTCCGTATCCGGCGAGCTCGATTCGGTCGACAGCGCCGACTTCGGCTCGGTGATCGCGGGTTGCACGCTCTGCGACCTCTGCTTCATGGTCAGCTGCCCCTATGTGCCGCCGCACGAATTCGATCTGGATTTTCCGCACCTCATGCTGCGCGCGCGCGCAGCCGAGCTGAAACAGGGCCAGGCCGATGGCATGAGCGCCCAGCTCTCGAAGACCGACCGCAACGGCAAGTTGGCGGCGCTGGCGCCGGGTCTAGTCAACTGGGCCGGCGATACCGGCAACAAGCTGACCCGCCCGGTCATGGAGGCGGTGCTCGGTGTGCACCGCGAGGCGGCGCTGCCCAAATTCCACGGCAAGACCTTTGTCCTGCGCGCCAAGCAGTCTGCGCCCGAGGTCGACGCCCAGGCGCCGGCGCACGGCCGCAAGGCGGTGCTCTACGCCACCTGCTTCGTCAATTACAACAATCCGGGCATCGGCGAGGCGAGCCGCTACGTATTGGCCCGCAACGGTGTCGAGACCCAGGTCGTCTATCCGGGGTGCTGCGCCATGCCCCAGCTCGAGCGCGGCGACATCGCCAAGGTGGCGGAGGCCGCGCGCCGCGTCGCCGCCGAGATGGAACCCTGGATCGACCAGGGCCACGCGGTGATCGCGCTGACGCCTTCCTGTGCGCTGATGCTCAAGTTCGAGTGGCCGCTGATCCTGCCTGACGAACCGCTCGTCAAGAAGCTGACCGAGGCGACCTACGACATCGCCGAATACGTGGTCGACATCGCCAAGACCGAGGGCCTGGTCGAGGGCCTGGGCGCGCTGCCCGGCGGGGTTGCGCTGCACCTGGCCTGTCACGCCCGGGCCCAGAACATCGGTGCCAAGGCGGCCGAGATGCTGCGCCTGACGCCCGGCGCGGAGCTGACCGTGATCGAGCGCTGCTCGGGCCACGGCGGCTCCTGGGGCGTGATGAAGGCGCATTTCGAGACCGCGCTCAAGGTCGGCCGTCCGGCGGCGCGCCAGGTGGCGAACAGCGGCAAGCAACTGATCGCCTCGGAATGCCCGCTCGCCGGCCTGCACCTGCTCCAAGGCGTGGAACGCCAGGACGGCGACGAAAAGCCCGATACCGATACCGCCCACCACCCGATCGAGCTGTTCGCCCGGGCCTATGGGTACGAGAATTAGGATGGTTCAAGGAGACAAGACGATGGCCGCCAAGCACGAGATCACCCGCGACGACATCCTGCCGATGGCGGACTACACGGCCGCGCGCAAGGAGCGCCGCCGCGCGCTGGTCGAGGTCAAGAAGCACCGCCGCCTCGAAGTCGGGCCGGTCTGCACGTTCTACTTCGAGAACTTCGAGACCATGTGGAACCAGATTCACGAGATGCTGTTCATCGAGAAGGGCGGCGAGGCGCAAATCGCCGACGAACTCAGCGCCTTCAATCCGCTGATCCCGAAGGGGCGCGAGCTGGTGGCGACCGTGATGTTCGAGATCGACGACCCGGTGCGCCGCGGCGCCCTTCTGGCCAAGCTCGGCGGTGTCGAGCAGACCGCGTTCATCCGCATCGGCGGCGAGACTATAAATGGCGTGCCCGAGGAAGACGTGGATCGGACCTCTGCTGCCGGCAAAGCCTCCTCGGTGCAATTCATCCACTTCCCCTTCACCGACGCGCAGGTGGCGGCGTTCCGCGCCCCGGAGGCCGAAATCGTGGTCGGTTTCTCCCACCCCGAATACGCCCACATGGCGATCCTGCCCGTCCCCGTGCGCCAAGCGCTGGCCGGGGACTTCGACTGAGAGATACCTGGTCTCCGATCCAAGCAACGCCCCCCTATCCCCGCGTCGCTCGATGTAGACAGGCGAGAAAATCTCCGGCGAGAACGTCATTTTCGCGAGATCGATGCTGCCGATCGCCTCGGCTGTGACACCGCGGACACCATCTGGCAGAGGCGGCAATCGCCGGTCATCGGCACCGTAGGCCGTCAACAAGAAGTGGCCGGCCGTAAGATCGGTTAGGGTGCCGAACCCGTAACCCTCGAAGCGTCCGGCCCAGACATAGGGCTCCCCAAAAGCGGTGGCGGGATACGAAAACAGCGTCGCCGTGCCCGGTCTGAAGCACCAGTTCGGCCAGAAGACCCCTTTGAACCAAACGGTTTTCCGAGATCCACCAGGCCCGACTTGACTGCCCGCAACTTATCGAATATTTAAACACCTGTTCATATGTTTGTATGAAGAGCCGCGCCATGCGATTGGCGGGGTGCATTGGAAATGGCAATCGGGAACCTGCGGCAAACATGACCTCGACGGCCCAGACCCAAGACCAACTTGCCGCCCTCGCCGGGGTGTTTCACCTGATGGGCGATCCAAGCCGGCTCTCGATCCTCATGACGGTGCTGACGGGCCCGCGCCCGGTGGGTGAGATCGCCGCCGAGACCGGGCTCTCGCCCTCGCTGGTCAGCCATCACCTGCGGTTGCTGCGCGGCGGCCGGCTGGTCCGCGCCGACCGCCGGGGCAAGCAGGTCTTCTACGCCATCGACGACGCCCACATATCTTCGGTGCTCATGGACATGGCCGAGCATGTCGCGGACCCCGCCTCGGGCGGGCCCCAGGGCGGGCCCCAGGGCGGGCATCCGGGCGGCCCCCCGGGCGGGCAGGTGCCGCGCAAGCGGGGCTCCGCTTAGCATGGCCGGCTGCCGCGGTCTCACGGAAGCGCCCAAGATCGCCCGCCAGCGCCGGGTGCTCGGCGTGGTGCTGGCCATCAACCTGATCATGTTCGCGGTCGAGATCGGCGCCGGTTGGCATGCTAGTTCGCTCGCGCTGCAGGCCGACGCGCTCGATTTCCTGGGCGATTCGCTCAACTACGCGGTCGCGCTCTTCGTGCTCGGCCGCTCGCTGACCTGGCGCGCCGGCACCGCCTTCGCCAAGGGCGCGGTGATGTTCGGCTTTGGTGTCTTCCTGGCCGGCGCCAGCGTCTATCACGGGCTCGTCGGCTCGGCGCCCGAGGCCCCGGTAATGGGCGTCATCGGCGCGCTGGCCTTGGTCGCCAATCTGGCCTGCGCGCTGATGTTGTTCGGGTTTCGCGGCGAAGACGCCAACCTGCGCGCGGTCTGGCTGTGCAGCCGCAACGACGCGATCGGCAACCTGGCGGTGTTGGCCGCCGCCGCCGGCGTGGTCTTGAGCGGCACCGCCTGGCCCGACCTGGCGGTCGGCCTGGCGATGGCGGCGCTCGCGATCTGGGCCGGGCTCTCGGTCATGCGCCAGGCCCGCAACGAATTGGAGGGTGCCCGGCCCGCCGCGGAACTGAGCGCCTCACGCTCTAGTTGAATGTTTCGCCGGGATAGGTGCCGTAAATCTCGTTCTGGCGCAGCCAGCCCTCGATGTTACTGGCCTCGATCCGGCACCAGGCGTCGCGGCACTGGTGCAGGCGGCCGACCACCTGAATCTCGATCTCGGCGATGGCCGGGGCCCCGGGCTCCGGCGCGCGCCGCAGCAGCCGGACCGCGCCGACCACCATGGCGCCGCGCTGGCCGCTCAGCATGGCCTGGTGGACCCAACCCTCGCTGCCCTGCCAGTCGCGAATGTGGCGCCAGGTCTCGAATTCGTCGATGATCTCGACCGGCAAGCCCCTGCGCGTGAACACCCATTCGATGGGATAGCCGACACCCGGACCGCTGCGCAGATTGACCTCGGCGGCGCGCAGGGTCACGAAGCGCGGCAGCGGCAGGCCGCTGGGTCCGAGCCCCAGCTTGACCGCGTCGCCACCCTGGGCCAAGGCGGCTTGCCCGGGTGCGAACGCGACCAGGGCGCCGATCAGGACGGCGATCAGGACGGCGAGCAGACAGGTGGTTCGAAATGGCGTGGACATCGCGGCGGCCGGTGCGGTCATGACCGGGTACTAGCCGCGCGCGCGGGCAGGGTCAAGCACCGCCATGCGGGCCGCGGTCTCGGGTCGTCGCGGCGCCCTGGACAAGGGCGCCCGCGTCCTGCTATGGCAGTTGGCGATATTCCGGTCCGCCCCGGGCTTCCTTGGAAAGGCGCGCATGCCCAATAAGAAACCCCAGGTCATCGTCACCCGGCGCCTGCCGGATGCCATCGAGACGCGCATGATGGAGCTGTTCGACTGCCGCCTGCGCGAAGGCGACCAGCCCATGGATCAGGCCGAGATGGTCCAGGCCAGCCAGGAATGCGATGTCCTGGTTCCGACCGTGACCGATCGCATCGACGCCGCCATCCTGTCCCAGGCCGGGCCGGGTCTGAAGCTGATCGCCTCCTTCGGCACCGGCGTCGACCATATCGATCTCAAGACCGCGCGGGAGCGCGGCATCACGGTCACCAACACGCCGGGCGTGCTGACCGAAGACACCGCCGATATGACCATGGCCATGCTCTTGGCCTTGCCGCGCCGGTTGAGCGAGGGCGAGCGTCTGGTCCGCGCCGAGGCCTGGACCGGTTGGGGGCCGACCTCCATGCTCGGCCAACGCATCTGGGGCAAGCGCCTGGGTATCATCGGCATGGGCCGGATCGGCCAGGCGGTGGCGCGGCGCGCCCGCGGCTTCGGCCTCGCGATCCACTATCACAATCGGCGCCGGGTGCACCCGGATATCGAGTCCGAGCTCGAAGCGACCTATTGGGAGAGCCTCGATCAAATGCTCACCCGCATGGACATTATCTCGATCCACTGCCCCCATACGCCGGCGACCTACCACCTGCTCTCCGCGCGCCGGCTCAAGCTGATGCCGGCCCACGCCTACATCGTCAACACCAGCCGCGGCGAGGTGATCGACGAGAACGCCTTGGCGCGCCTGATCGAGGCGGGGGAGATCGCCGGCGCCGCGCTCGACGTCTTCGAGCACGAGCCCGCGATCAACCCGAAGCTGCTCAAGATGGAGAACGTTGTGCTGCTGCCGCATATGGGCTCGGCGACCATCGAGGGCCGCATTGCCATGGGCGAGAAGGTGATTATCAACATCAAGACCTTCGCCGACGGCCACACCCCGCCCGATCGCGTGCTCGAGACCATGTTTTAGGCGGCGGTCTGACCGCCGATATTCGGCGCCGGATCGGTATCGGTGGGGCACAACCGTGGGCTGGGCAGCATTGACGTGGCACAGCACATGCCGCTAAATCCAGGTGACAGTTTCTGGTCGATTTGGCCGGTCGGAACCGAATCACAAATCAATAGCGCAACGGGGAGAAAATTCCATGAAAAACATGAGCTTGACGGCTCTTGCCGTGATCGCCGGCGCCATGCTCGCGACCACGGCCCGGGCCGAACCGCAGGTCGAAGTGCTCCATTGGTGGACCTCGGGCGGCGAAGCCCGGGCCATCCAGGTGCTGGTCGACGACTTCAAGGCGGCCGGCGGCACATGGACCGACATGCCGGTGGCCGGCGGCGGTGGCGACGCGGCGCGCGTCGCGCTCAAGGCGCGGGTCCTGTCCGGTAATCCGCCGACCGCCTTCCAGATGAAGGGGCCGAGCATCCAGGAATGGTACGAAGAGGGCGCCCTGACCACCAGCATCGACGCAATCGCCAAAGAGGAAAACTGGGACAGCGTGTTGCCGGCGGCGATTGCCAACCACATGAAGTGCGAAGGCAAGTATTGCGCGGCCCCGGTCAACGTTCATCGGATCGACTGGTTCTGGGCCAATCCGGCGGTTTTGGCCAAGGCCGGCGTCGCCATGCCGACCACCTAGGACCAGTTCAACGCCGCCGCCGACAAGTTGCAGGCCATGGGCATCACGCCGCTCGCCCACGGCGGCCAGTCGTGGCAAGACGCCACGGTGTTCGAGGCGGTGGCGCTCGGCGTCGGCGGCAACGACTTCTACCGCAAGGCTTTTGTCGATCTCGATATGCCCACCCTGGGCGGCGCCACTATGGCCAAGGTGTTCGACCAGATGCGCAAGCTGCGCGGCTACGTCGATGCCAACTTCTCCGGCCGGGACTGGAATCTGGCGACCGCCATGGTGATGAACGGCGAAGCCGCGTTCCAGATCATGGGCGATTGGGCCAAGGGTGAGTTTGCCGCGGCCGGCAAGGTTCCGGGCAAGGACTACCTCTGCGCCCCGACACCGGGCACCGGCTATCTCTACAACGTCGACAGCTTCGCCATGTTCGACGTCAAGGGCGACGACAAGGTGGCCGGGCAGAACCTGCTCGCCAAGCTGATCTTGGACAAGAAGTTCCAGAAGGTCTTCAACCTGGCCAAGGGATCGATTCCGGCACGCATTGACGTCGATCTGGGCGATTTCGATTATTGTGCCCGGCGCTCGGCTTACGATATGGAGGTGGCCAGCGGTTCCGGCGGCCTGCTGCCGAGCTTCGCTCACGGCATGGCCATGCGCAATGCCCAGGCCGGCGCCATCATCGATGTGGTCACCGCGCACTTCAACTCCGATCAGTCTTCGGCCGAGGCAGCCAAGATGCTCGCCGATGCGGTGAAGAACTCTCTGTAAGCGGACGACGTTTCCCGGGTCCGGTCTCGACCAACGGACCGGATCCGGGTCGTCCATTTCCGCCGCCCGCCGCGTTCGAGCACGAACGGGCGTGTGTCAGAGGACGCCGTGAAAAACCTGCTCGATAGACATCTGCCGAAAATCGTGGTCGCGCCGTCTTTCGCGGCCGTGTTGTTTTTCGTTTACGGATTCATCGGCTGGACCTTGTACGTGTCCTTCACCAAGTCGCGAATCCTGCCGAAGTACGATCTGGTCGGATGGCTGCAGTACGACAAGCTGTTCGCGACGCCACGCTGGTACGTGGCGCTGGATAATCTGTTCGTCTTCACGGGGCTGTTCGTTGCCATCGCGATTCTGATCGGCCTGTTGCTGGCGATTCTGCTGGACCAGAAGATCCGCGCCGAGGGCGTCATCCGCACCATCTATCTGTACCCCATGGCGCTCAGCTTCATCGTCACCGGCACCGCCTGGAAGTGGCTTCTCAATCCGGGCCTGGGCATCGAAAAGGTGGTTCAGGACCTGGGATTTCCGGATTTTAAATTCGACTGGCTGGTCGATCCGGAGATGGCGATATACACCGTGGTGATGGCCGGGGTCTGGCAGTCGTCGGGCTTCGTCATGGCCTTGTTCCTGGCCGGCCTGCGCTCGATCAACGAAGAGATCGTCAGGGCCGCCCAGGTCGATGGCGTCGGCCCGTTCCGGCTCTACTTCCATATCATCATCCCATCGCTGCGGCCGGTGTTCGTCAGCGCGGTCATCGTGCTCTCGCACCTGGCGATCAAGAGTTTCGATTTGGTCATCGCGCTGACCCACGGCGGCCCCGGTTATGCCACGGACATGCCCGCCACCTTCATGTACGCGATGGCCTTCAGCCGCGGCCAGTTGGGCCAGGCCGCGGCCAGCGCCACCGTCATGCTGGCCACGGTCTCGGCGGTGATCATCCCCTATCTCTATTCCGAATTGCGGCGCAAGCATGACTAGCGGCCACGCGGATACCAAAGCCGTCCTCATGCGGCCGGCCCCGAAGCGCCGGACCGGCCGGGGGTGGACCCCGGCGTTGCTGCGCGCGCTGTTGTTTCTGATCCTCGGCTTGTTCGTCCTGTATTATTCGCTGCCGCTGTTCGTGATGATCGTCACCTCGCTCAAGTCGCTTGAAGAAATTCGCGCGGGCTCGCTTTTGGGCTTGCCCCAGGCGATCGAGCTGACGTCGTGGAAAACCGCCTGGGAGAGTGCTTGCACCGGGGTCAGCTGTCACGGCCTCAAACCCTATTTCTGGAACTCGATATTGCTGGTGGTGCCGGCGGTGGTGATTTCGACGGCGCTCGGGGCGATCAACGGTTACGCCATTTCCAAATGGCGTTTTCCCGGCTCCAACGTAATCTTCGGATTGATGCTGTTCGGATGTTTCATTCCGTTCCAAGTGGTCCTTCTGCCCATGGCGATCACGCTGGGCACCATCAACCTGGCGGGCAGCGTCGCCGGCCTGATTTTGGTTCATGTGGTTTACGGCATCGGCTTCACGACGTTGTTTTTCCGCAACTACTACGTGACCGTGCCGGATGAGTTGGTCAAGGCGGCAAAGGTCGACGGGGCCGGTTTCTTCGCCATCTTCACGCGTATTTTCCTGCCGCTGTCGACCCCGGTGATCGTGGTCACGGTAATCTGGCAGTTCACCAATATCTGGAACGATTTCCTGTTCGGCGTGTCGTTTTCGCAGGGCGGTTCGCAACCGATTACCGTGGCCCTGAACAATATCGTCAACTCCACCACCGGGGTGAAGGAATACAACGTGGATATGGCCGCGGCGATCATCGCGGCGATCCCGACGCTGCTGGTCTATGTCGTTGCCGGAAAGTATTTCATCCGCGGTCTCACCGCCGGTTCCGTGAAGGGTTAGAGTCAAATGGCGGTGTTGCAAACAAGCAAACTTTATAAGAACTTCGGACCGGTCGAAGTGCTGAAGGACATCAACATTAGCATCGAGGAAGGGGCGTTTCTGGTACTTGTCGGGCCGTCGGGCTGCGGCAAATCGACCCTGCTCAATATCGTCGCTGGATTGGAGAAGGCCTCGGCCGGCGACGTCCTGATCGACGATCGGGTGGTCAACGATGTGGCGCCCAAGGACCGCGACATCGCCATGGTGTTTCAGTCCTACGCGCTCTACCCGACCATGACCGTGGAAAAGAACATCACCTTCGGCATGCGGGTACGCAACGTGCCGCGCCAGGAGCGTGAGGAAGCCCTGCAGCGGGTCGCCAAGCTCTTGCATATCGAGCCTTTGTTGCGGCGCAAGCCGAGTCAACTATCGGGCGGTCAGCGCCAACGCGTCGCCATGGGCCGGGCCCTGGTCCGGCGGCCGAAGCTGTTCCTGTTCGACGAGCCGCTGTCCAACCTCGATGCCAAGCTCCGTTCTCGGATGCGCAGCGAAATCAAGCAGCTTCATCAGCAATTCGGCGCCACCATCGTTTACGTCACCCACGACCAGACCGAGGCCATGAGCCTGGCCACCAAAATCGCAGTGATGTCGGAGGGTGAAATTATCCAGCTGGGTGCGCCGCAGGAGCTTTACGACCGTCCAAACAGCGTCTTCGTCGCCGATTTCATCGGCTCGCCGGCCATGAACCTGATTCGCGGCCGGATTGAGGCTCGAGACGCGAAACCGCATTTCGTCGCCGACCACGACGGGACCCAAGTCGCCCTGCCGATCGATCACTACGACTTCGAGCGCGATCTCCGCGCCGACCAAGAGCTGATTCTGGGCATCCGCCCGGAATATATCACCAGTGGTATCGCCAACCATCACGGCGCGGTATCCGTGGATCTCGAACTGGTGCCGCTGCTGATGGAGACCACCGGGTTCGATCAATACGTCATGTTCGAATTTTGTGGCGGCGAGCTGATCGGGCGGTTTTCCTCAAAGGAATCGATCGACGTTGGCCGGCCGCACCGGGTCCAACTGGATCTCTCTGAAATCTCCTTGTTCGACCCCGAGGCGGAATTCCGGGTCTGACGCCGCCCGGCCATTACTAAGGATCATTGGTATTACGCAGCGCAGAAGGGTTCGCGCTCGCGGTAGGAGACCGCCGTTAGATCTTTTATCGTCGCCTGCGGGCCGCAGAGATCGCAGGCCGGATCGGCCTTGACCTTGACCTTGCGGAAAGTGGTGCCGAGCGCATCGTAGAGCAGCAGCGAGCCCGACAGGCTGTCGCCGACATCGAGCAGCTCCTTGACCACCTCGATGGTTTGCAGCGAGCCGAGTGCGCCGGCCAGTGCGCCGAGCACGCCGACGTCGGCGCAGCTGTCCTTGGTGTCCGGCGGCTGGTTACCGAACAGGCAGCGGTAGCAGGGATGGGCGTCCGGCGCGTGCGCCTCGCGCCGGTGCGCCTTGAAGGTGGCGAGCTGGCCGTCGAAGCGCAGGATCGCCGCCGAGACCAAGGTCCGGCCCGCCAGGTAACAGGCGTCGTTGACCAGGTAGCGGGTCGGGAAGTTGTCGGAACCATCGGCGACCAGGTCGTAGGCCGAAACCAACTCCATCGCCGTCTCTCCGGTGAGGCGGAGCTGGTGGGTCTCGACCGCGACCTCCGGGTTGATTTCGGCCAGACGCGCCTTGGCGCTTTCGACCTTGCTCATGCCGACGTTCGAGCTGTCGTGCACCACTTGGCGCTGCAGGTTGGAGAGGTCGACCGCGTCGTCGTCCACGACGCCAATGCGCCCGACCCCGGCGGCGGCCAGATAGAGCAGCAGCGGCGAACCGAGTCCGCCGGCGCCGATCACCAGCACGCTGGAGTCCAGCAACTTGGCCTGGCCCTCGTCGCCGATTTCGGGCAGCACCAGGTGCCGGGCGTAGCGTTCGATCTGGGTGTCGCTAAAGTCGATCATGGGGTTATCCTGAAGGCACGGGACCGGATCGGGCCCGGTCATACATGGGCGCCTAAAGCCCTTCGAACAGGTCGGTGGTCAGGTAGCGCTCGGAATGGGACGGCAGGATCGTCACCACGGTCTTGCCTTTCATCGCCGGCCGGCCGCCGACTTCCAGCGCCGCCGCCAGCGCCGCGCCCGAGGAAATGCCGACCGGCAGGCCCTCCAGCGCCGCCGCCTCGCGCGCGGTCGCGAAGGCGGTGTCGCTGCCGATGCACAGCACCTCGTCGATGCACTTGGTGTCCAGGACCGCCGGGATGAAACCGGCGCCGATGCCCTGGATGCGGTGCGGCCCGGGCGGTCCGCCGGATAGCACCGGGCTGTCCTCCGGCTCCACCGCGATCATGCGGACCCCGGGTTTGTAGGCCTTGAGCGCGCAAGCGATCCCGGTCAGGGTGCCGCCGGTGCCGATACCGCTGATCACCGCGTCGACCGCGCCCCCGGTGTCCTTCCAGATTTCCTCGGCCGTGGTCAGGCGGTGGATTTCCGGGTTGGCCGGATTGTTGAACTGCTGCGGCATGACCGCGTGCGGCAACTCCTCGATCAGCCGCTCCGCCATGGCGACCGCGCCGCGCATGCCCTCCGCGCCGTCGGTCAGCACCAACTCGGCGCCCAGCAGGCGCAGCATCTTGCGGCGCTCCACCGACATGGTCTCGGGCATGGTCAGCATCAGGCGGTAGCCCTTGGCGGCGCAGACGAAGGCCAGCGCGATCCCGGTGTTGCCGCTGGTCGGTTCGACGATGACCGTGTCGGGGCCGATTTTGCCCTCGGCTTCCAACGCCTGGATCATGGCGTAGCCGATGCGGTCCTTGACCGAAGATAGCGGGTTGAAGAACTCGCATTTTCCCAGGATATCGGCGTCCACGGCGTGCGCCTTGGCCAGCTTGGACAGGCGCACCAGGGGGGTCGCGCCGATGGTTTCCAGGATCGAATCGTAGACCCGGCCACGGAACTCGCCGGTCGTCTGCAGGGGTGGCGCGCGCCGCGGCTCAGCCATGCCCGCCCGCCGTCATCCCGCCCGCCGTCATCCCGCGCGGGCCACCGCCGGTGCGCGTTGCGGCGCTCATATGCTGAAATCCGGCACCCGGGCAGCCTCGCTCTCGATCCGCGCGGCACGCGCCCGGTTGCACAACTCCTCGACGGTGAGCCCATCGAAGCGCGCCATCAGCTCGTCCTGCGCCTCGGCCCAAATCGGCCGCACCACCTTGACGCCGATTTCCGAGCCGTTGGGTTCCTCCACCGGATCGCTCGCGCTTTCGAGCTCGCGCACGACGCGGACGATTTCGCCGACGGTGATGCGCCGGCGCTCGCGCGCCAAGCGATAGCCGCCGCGCGGGCCACGTTGGCCCGAAAGCACGCCCTTGCGCACCAGCTCTTGCAGGACCTGTTCCAGGTAACGCCGCGGGATGCCCTGGCGCCGCGAGATGTCGGTCGAGCGCACCGGTCCGGGCCCGGCATGGTAGGCGATGTCGACCACCGCCTCGATCGCGAACAGCAATTTCTTGGACAGCCGCAGCATGCCGGTCACGCGCCTCCCGTACCGCCCGTTGCGCCGCCCGTTGCGCCGCCCGTTGCGCCAGTCGAGCCGAAGCCGCCCGCGCCGCGGGCGCTGCCGTCCAGGGCCTCGACCACCTGCCAGCGCGCCTGGGTGTAAGCGGCGATCACCAGTTGGGCGATGCGATCGCCACGGTTGATGGTAAAGGGCTCCTGGCCCAGGTTGATCAGAATTACGCCGACCTCGCCGCGGTAGTCGGCGTCGATCGTGCCCGGCGCGTTGAGGACCGTGATGCCGTGTTTGAGCGCGAGGCCCGAGCGCGGCCGTACCTGGGCCTCGGTGCCGGCGGGCAGCGCGATGGCGATGCCGCTGGGGATCAGCCGCCGCTCGCCGGGCGCCAACACCACCGCGGTCTCGACCGCCGCCAAGAGGTCCATGCCGGCGCTCATCTCGGTGGCGTAACCGGGCAGCGCCAGGTCCGCGCCGTGCGGCAGGCGCAGGAGCGCGACCTCGCCGGCGCTCATGCCGAAGGACCTTTGGTAGGAGCCGCGCCGCTCAAATAATCGGCGATGCGCAGGGCGAGCCGCTCGGCCACCGCCTCCTTGGTCATGCGCGGCCACGCGTCGACGCCGCCGGCCTCGACCAGATGGATCTGATTCTCCGTGCCGCCGAAGGTACCGGTCCCGGCGGAGACGTCGTTGGCCAGAAGCCAGTCGCAACCCTTTTTCTCGAGCTTGGCCTGGGCGTGGGCGACCAGGTTCTCGGTCTCGGCGGCGAAGCCGATCACCAGGCGCGGCCGGGCATTGCCGGCGCCGGCCAGGCTGGCCAGGATGTCCGGATTGGTGGTGAGTTCCAGACACGGCGGCTTCCCGCCATTCTTCTTGAGCTTCTGTTCGCTGATCCGGGCGGCCCGCCAGTCCGAAACCGCGGCGGCGCAGACCGCCACGTCCACCGGCAGCGCCGCCTGGCTGGCGGACAGCATGTCTTCGGCGGTTTCGATGTGGACCACCGAGACCCCGGCCGGATCGGCCAATTGGGTCGGCCCGGTCACCAGCGTGGTCTCGGCGCCGAGCCGCGTGAGCGCCGTCGCGATGGCGTGGCCTTGGCGGCCGGAGGAGCGGTTGGCGAGGTAGCGCACCGGGTCGATCGCCTCGAAGGTCGGGCCGCTGGTGACCAGGGCGCGGCGGCCACTGAGCCGTGCCTCGGCCGCGAAGAAGGTCTCGATAGCGGCCAGGATTTCCCCGGGCTCGGCCATGCGCCCGAAGCCGTACTCGCCGCAGGCCATGTCGCCCTCGTTGGGGCCGACCCGACGCACGCCCCGCGCCGCCAAGGTCGCGATATTGGCTTGGGTCGCCGGATGCTCCCACATGCGGACGTTCATGGCCGGCGCGGCCAGCACCGGCTTGTCGGTCGCCAGCAGCACGGTCGTGGCCAGGTCGTCGGCGCGGCCCTGGGCCATCTTGGCCAGCAGATCGGCGCTGGCCGGCGCGATCACCACCAGATCGGCGGCGCGCGACAGCTCGATATGGCCCATCTCCGATTCCTCGGTCAGCGAGAACAGCGCGCGATGCACCGGGTTGCCGCTGAGCGCCGAAAGCGACAGCGGCGTCACGAACTGGGCGCCGCCCGCGGTCAGCACGCAACGCACCTCCGCCGCCCGCTCGCGCAGGCGCCGGATCAAATCGAGGGTCTTGTAAGCCGCGATCCCACCGGAGACCACCAGCAGGACCCGTTTTCCCGCAAGTACTGTCATTTGGCCCTATTTCACGCCGCAAGCATGTAGATAACGTAAGCGCCCCGGCACGTTCTGACAAGACTTCACCGTTAGCCCGGGGCCCTACACCGCCAGTAGGGCGACGGCGAGGGCCAGGAGCGCGATCCAGAAGGCCCAGCGGGCGGTGCGCCCGGCGGTTTCGCCGCCGAGGGACTTCAGGCTGTCCGGATGCAGGCGCAAGCCCCCGGCCGCCAAGTCGGAGGCCAGGCTTTCGGCGTCGGCGACCAGCCGGGGCAGGCGTTCCAGGGTCCGCCCCAGGTCTTGGATTGCGCCGCGCGCCCGGGCCTCGGGGCCGCGGTTTTCGATCATCCAGGCCTCGATCAGGGGTTCGGCCAGGGTCCAGATGTTGAGCTTGGGATCGAGCCGGCGGCTGACGCCTTCGGCCATCATCATGTTTTTCTGCAGCACCAGGAGCTGCGGCTGCACCGGCATGTCGAAGGACTCGCTTAGCTGCAGCATGCGCGCGAGCAGGCGGGCGAAGGAAATTTCGTTCAGCGGCCGGTCGAAGATCGGCTCCGAGACCGAGCGCAGGGCCTGGGCGAAAACGTCGCGCGACTGCCCCGCGGGCAGGAAGCCGGCTTCGAAGTGAATCTCGGCCAGGCGCCGGTAGTCGCGCGCCAACAGCGCCAGCAGCATCTCGGCCAGAAAAGTCCGGGTCTTGCGGTCGAGCCGGCCCATGATGCCGAAGTCGACCGCGACGATGTTGCCCTGGGCATCGACGAACATGTTGCCCGGGTGCTGGTCGCCGTGGAAAAAGCCGTCGCGGAACACCTGAGTGAAGAAGATCGTGGCGGCCTTGGTCAGCACCTCGGTGAGGTCGTGGCCGGCGGCGAGCAAGGCGTCCCGGTCGTCGAGCGGGATGCCGCCGACCCGGCTCATGGTCAGCACCCGGCGCGAGGTACGCTGCCAGTCCACCGAGGGTACGTGGTAGCTCGGGTCGTCGGCGAAGTTTTCCGCCAATTCGGTGGCGGCCGCCGCTTCCATGCGCAGGTCCATCTCGATGCGCACCGTATCTTCGAACATGCGCACCGAGGCGACCGGTTTGAAGCGGCGCAGCCGGGGCTGGGTGCGTTCGACCAATCCGGCGACCCAGTAGAGCAGCTCCAAATCGCGTTCGAAGGCGCGCTCGATACCGGGGCGCAGCACCTTGATCGCAACCTCTACGTCTGGCGAGCCGCCCTTCCCCGCCTTTGGCCCCGCCTTTGGCCCCGCCTCTGGCCCGGCAACTGTGGCCAGGTGCACCTGGGCGATCGAGGCGGCGGAGATCGGGACGTCGTCGAAGCTCCGGAACAGCTCGCTCACGGGGCGTCCCAGTTCCGCCTCGATGGT
>Ga0209987_10000578_pt1 | contig 19324 bp, 24 predicted proteins | sample N074metaG_FD_182134 | JGI IMG/M metagenome (GOLD analysis project Ga0209987, IMG submission 182134) | Deep subsurface microbial communities from Kermadec Trench to uncover new lineages of life (NeLLi) - N074 metaG (SPAdes) (version 2) | ecosystem: Environmental > Aquatic > Marine > Ocean trench... | reverse complement strand
ACGGCAGACTATGCTGCCGCGATTCGGGAAGGCGCAACCATTGTCAGAATCGGAACGGCGCTGTTCGGAGCCAGAGAGTGATCAATACAAAAGTAGGACTCATCGGCGGTGGCAACATGGGACGGGCGATTGCCGGGGGCCTGCTGCGCGGCGGTATGCACGCGACAAATCTGATGGTCGCCGAACCCTTGCCCGAGCAATGCGACCTTTTGCGGAAGGAGCTTTACGGCATCATGGTGACCGAAGAAAACGAGACGGTCGCCGCGGCAGCAGAAACTCTTTTGTTTTCCGTCAAACCGCAAATTCTGAAGCCGGTTTGCGAGAAACTGACGGACGTCGTACAACATTCGCGGCCATTGATCATGTCAATCGCCGCTGGTCCAAAGATTGACGACATCGACCAATGGCTCGGGGGTGGCCTCTCCGTCGTGCGGGTTATGCCCAATCAGCCAGCGCTGATCGACCAGGGTATTTCGGCGCTGTTTGCCAACCAGCAAACTAACGAGTCCGGGCGCGACATGGCTGAGAAAATAATGACAGCTGTTGGGCAGGTCGTGTGGCTGGACAGCGAGTCGAAAATGGATGCAGTCACTGCGGTATCCGGTACAGGCCCGTCATATTTCTATTTGCTGATCGATTGCATGATCGAGGCCGGCATCAAGGCGGGCATCGATCCGGAAACTGCTCGCACGCTTGCAGTTGAGACCGCGCGCGGAGCGACGTCGCTGGCCGCCGCTGAATCTGAATCGATGTCATCGCTCATCGAACGTGTACGATCGCCAGGGGGCACCACGACGGCCGCGTTTGAGCTTCTCGATGCGGCTGATGTTCGTGGTATCTTTGCAGCAGCCATTGACGCGGCCGAACGACGGGCTGCCGAGCTGGCCAATGAAGCCAGCGCAAGTTAAACAAACAGTTCGCCATGACACAGGCTCTATACTTCATCGTAAAAACGCTGGTGCAGCTATATTTGCTGTTGCTGTTACTGCGCTTTTGGTTGCCGATAATGAGGGCAGATTTTCACAATCCGATCGCTAATGGCATTTTGCGAATCACTTCTCCGCTGGTCATACCGATAAGACGCATTATTCCGCCGATCGGCCGCCTCGATACTTCGACGATCCTGGTTGCCTACATACTCGAGTTTCTGCTGATACTGGTGCTGCTCGCGTTAAGGGGGCTCCGCGTCGAAACCCTGCCAATTGCGATTACAGCGGTTCTTGAACTTGCCATCCTGAGTCTCAATCTGTTCTTTTTCGTTATCTTGATCAAAATTATATTGAGCTGGGTGGCGCCGCAGAACTATAACCCGATGACCGTGCTTCTGAATACGATGGCAGAGCCAGTGCTTCGTCCGTTTCGCCGTATCGTTCCCGCCGTCGGTGGATTCGATGTATCACCGATTTTTGCGATCGTACTTTTGAAGGCGGCGGAAATCGTTCTGCAATCGTACCGACCCATTCCAATCTGATTTCACCTTGAATCCGACTTCCTGATCAATGGGCTCATGATCAATCGAGTCTGGCCCCTTTGATCTAGGACCAGCGCCACCGATGGGCTATAGTCTGCAGGTGACTCGCTTAACCGGACGGGGGAACGCAAAGCGTGAGAATAATTAAAACAATCATCACTCTGTCATGTCTGTCTTTGCTGGTAGCTTGCGGCGGACCTGCGACTGACGCGACAGTGCCCGTGGCACAACCCGCTGGCGCGACGTCAGTGGACATCGGTGATCATGTCGTTCATTTCAGCGCACAGTCCACGGATCAATTGCCACCGGAAGTGGCGCAGGCTTATAATTTCGTGCGCAGCAAGAACCGCGCGATGTTGACGGTGTCGGTACTCGAGGAAGGCACGAACAATGCAGCAAACGCCGAGGTCACCGTCAAAACAGTCAACCTGACCGGACAACTCAAGAACGTGAACATGCGTACAATCACGGAAGGGGAATCAATCTATTATATCGGGGAAACACCGATCGCCAATCGCGAAATTCTGATCTTCGACATCAGCGTCACTCCGGAAGGTATCGACACGACAACGGACATTCGCTTCAAGCGCCAGTTTTTCACCAATTAACTTTACGGGACAGTTTATTCAAAAAATGGGTTCAGACCGAGTTTTTCGTCGAGCGCCAATGTTGATTGTGGCGCCATATTAAAAACGCGGTCTGACCCACTGCTGTCCCACTTGGATATGTTTGAAAAGTGGCGAGACCCGATGTTTATTGAGACCGCCCATCATCATTATCGTTTGCGACTTGAAATCGATGCGTTCGTAGGAGCGGCTTCCAGCCGCGATGTCGGTCGATTCACGAGCGCTCTTAGAAGATGGATCGCGGCTGGAAGCCGCTCCTACGAATGATTCTTGAGCGAATAAATATTAAGTGGGACAGCAGTGACTCTGACCCCATTTTTTAAATAAACTGTCCCCTTTTTTACGGAGATACTTTTTTCATGGCAGCCAAACCCAAGACCAGTGCAAAAACCAAAGCGCCAAGCAAGTCCGAAATTTACACACAAATTGCCATGGATACGGGTCTGACGAAACGTGACATTGCCGCCGTTTTTGAGTCGCTGGCCGGACAAATCAAGAGGAACCTCGATGGCCGGGGTGCGCCGGGCCTGTTCACGATTCCCGGTCTGCTCAAGATGCGGGTTGTGAAAAAGCCGGCGAAGAAAGCCAGGATGGGTGTAAATCCGTTCACCGGCGAGGAAATGATGTTCAAGGCCAAGCCCGCATCGAAAGCCGTTAAGGTTGTGGCGTTGAAAGGTCTGAAAGATATGGTCTGATCGGTAAACGATTGGGAACCAACTAAGTTGGGCCTCGTGCCCGGTTTTTTGCGATAAATGCTTCGACAGCTTCACGCAGCAGGATCAGCTTGCCATGAAAGAAATGTACGGCACCTTCAAGAATCTGTAGCTCCGGCCCCGGGTCGAGTCCGTTCACCCAGGCGATGGTTTCATCGACATCGACCAGTTCATCCTGATCGCCCTGCAGAATCAGCCACGGACAGTCGGGCTGCGTCGTCGGGGTGGTGGTAAAGCGCGATACTGCCGGCGCAATGCTAACCAGTCCGGCAGGTCTGCGTTCGGCGGCGGCATGAATGGCTATTGCGGCGCCAAACGAAAATCCGGAAATCCAGAGCGGCAGGTCCGGGCAGTCAATCGATAAGAAATCCATCGCTACATAGACATCTTCGAGTTCACCCCTGCCATCATCGAAGGTCCCTTCACTGTCGTTGACGCCACGAAAATTAAAGCGCAGCGCAATATATCCCTGGCCGATGAAACTACGCGCCAGGGTGTGGGCAACTTTATTTTGCAGCGTGCCACCGTGCAGCGGGTGTGGATGACAAACGACGGCACAACCAACAATGTCCGTTCCCTGCGGTACTTCGAGCAACGCCTCGAGTTTGCCCGCCGGACCATCCAGCTCGAGCTTCTGTGATTTTGCTAATTTTGGCATGCGCAGATTCCGCTATGTCCAGAACGTGACCATTTGCAGGCAATCCTATCCTCCGTGCCCGGGAATGTCGCCAGGGTCCCGACGCAGATGCCCGAAGGTCGCATCGATTGCTGGCCAGTTAGCCCGATATTGCTGTAAAATTATAACCTTATACGGCGGCGGACTATCTGGGCCGTGAACCGCCCAATATCTGAAAAGTGAAATCCATGTCATCGACCATCGACCTTGAAAATCACTATTGTGCGCAAAACTACGATCCGCTGCCGGTTGTGCTGTCGCGCGGTAATGGCGTATTCGTCTGGGATGAGAACGGCAAGAAATATCTCGATATGATGAGTGCTTACTCCGCGGTGAGTCATGGGCACGCGAATCCACGGCTGGTAGAGGTCGTCAAGCGCCAGGTCGAGAAACTGACCATCGTTTCCCGGGCCTTTTACACTGATCAACTTGGCGAATTTCTGAAGCTCGCCTGCGAATTGACCGGACAGGACATGGCACTGCCGATGAACACCGGCGCGGAAGCCGTCGAAACTGCCATCAAGGCGGCGCGCAAATGGGGCTACGAAGTCAAGGGCATCGAAAAGGACAAAGCGGAAATCATCGCCTGCACCGGCAATTTCCATGGCCGCACGACGATGATTATCGCGATGTCGGACGAGCCACAATATCAGTTCGGGTTCGGTCCTTTTCCCGCTGGTTTCAAACTGGTCCAGTTCGGTGACGCCGAGGCGCTCGAAAAACAGATTACGCCGCAGACGGCGGCGTTCCTGGTTGAACCTATCCAGGGAGAGGGCGGCATCGTCATACCGCCGGAAGGCTACCTCGAGACCTGCCAGGATATATGCCGCAAACATAATGTGCTGCTGATCGCCGACGAGATCCAGACCGGACTGGGCCGCACCGGCAGATTGCTTGCCTGTGACCATGAGAATGTAGTGCCAGATGGGCTGATCCTGGGCAAGGCACTCGGCGGCGGCATCTTGCCGGTATCGATGTTCCTGTCGAAGCGGGAAGTCATGGAAGTGTTCACCCCCGGAGATCACGGCAGTACTTTCGGCGGTAATCCGCTGGCATCCGCCGTCGGCCTGGAAGCGCTGAAAATTCTCGTCGAAGAAAAATTACCCGAGAGAAGTAAGGAAATGGGTGACTACCTGGTCGGACAATTACATGGGCTCAACAGCCCGCTGATCAGCGACATCAGAGGTCGCGGATTGTTCGTCGGTATCGAGATTGACCCGGTCCTCTGCAGTGCCAGGGAAATTTGTGAAGCGTTGATGCACCGCGGATTGCTGAGCAAGGAAACACATGAGACTGTCGTGCGGCTCGCGCCACCTCTTGTTATCAATCGCGAGGAAATTAACTGGGCGGTTGAGCAGATCAGCGAAGTACTTAATGAAATGGATCGGATTCGCCTGGCCTCTTGAAGCCAGCGTCGAGATACACGAGCTTCTAAGGAAATGAGCAATGCCTGAGTTGACTGCCATAAATATCGGAATTCTGGCGGGGGCGCTGGTCGTGGGCCTGGCACTAGGCTGGGTCTTCCGGGGCGAGCGCTCTGCGAAAGAAAAGATTGCCATCAATGCCGGTTGGCAGGATCAGCTGGAGTCAGTACAGGCCGAACTCGATCGTCTGGCCGAACAGAACGTGAGCCTGATGGAACAAATCAGTCAGTACCAGGCCTCACAACAGGACTCGGTCAATCGCGCCAGGGAATTATCGGATTCCCTCAAGGAAACATTTAAGCGACGCGACGAATTGCAACGGCAGTTCAAGGATCTTCGGGTCAAGCTGGTAGCCACGACCGAGCAACGCGACAAGCTGAAAAGCAATATCGAAAGCCGTGAAATCAGGAACAAGCGTTCCGCAAATGAGACCAGGGAGAAAGATGACAAGATATTTCATTTGAGTCGCGAATTGACCAGTTGGCAAAGCCGTGTGCCACCGCTGGTAGAGAAGTTTCAGGAACGTGACAAACAGGCGCGAGCGGCAGAGGAAGAATTGAAGACTGCCAGGGCGAGGATCGAATCGTTCGAGGAAATGTCCAGAACGAATCAGACCCGCATTGAACCGGTTGATACTGATTCCTTGCTCGACGGCATGGACGCATCAAATGAACCACACTCGGATACATCAGCTCATGCGGTGGCGGAATTGCAAGACCAGATCCGTAATGAGGTTGACAGCGATGCGGCAGTGGAAAAAGAGGCTGAAGCGGTAGAGGAATTTACGGCGTCGGATAATGAACTTCTGCCTGAAGACATATTCGTCAAAGAAGATGACGACGAGACGGCCGCTGAGCCTGACGCGGATACCGACTCGGATTCGGAAAAGGCCGAGGATGATTTGTTCACTTCCGTCAATAAGTATCTCGAAGACGATCCACAGCCAGGCGACGACAAGGACGATTTGAAACAGATCAAAGGCGTTGGCCGCGTGATCGAAAAAACGCTTAATGAACTTGGCTTCTTGCTTTTCAGTCAGATAGCGGAGCTGAGCGAATCCGAGATCGACCGTGTTGCACAGCGGCTAAAGGGTTTTCGCAGCCGCATTTATCGCGAGGACTGGATCGGACAGGCTCGCGACCTGCAATTTCGGAAAAACAACAATCAGTCCTGACCGTGCCGCTTAACCGGTCCGCACTGGTTTGTGCCATTGGCGTCGCCGCCATGTGCTTATCAACAACGATCAACACCGCAAAAACGCAGGAACTGTCGAAGCAAGCTGTAGATGCGCAGCAGGAACAAAATCTGCTGCCTGACACACGATTCGGGCACCAGGTCGAAGTGCTGAAGATCGGGGCTTCACTCCAGGAACATTGTCGCCAGCTATTTGAATCGGTGGCTGGCGAGCGCCATGTAGGATTTGAGCATTCCAGCAACGAGTTGAATTCCAATGCATTCCCTTTGCTCGACGAGATAGTCCAGATCGTCGCCGACTGCCCGTCGGCGGCGATAACGATAACCGGACATACCGACAGCTCAGGCGATGAGCGCACTAACCAATCATTGAGTAAGGCTCGCGCGGATTCTGTGTTCGCTTACATGGTCGCGAGAGGGATTGCAGCGGAACGACTTCAGAGCCGTGGCGCGGGTTCGTCCGCACCACTATCGATGGAAGACAGCGCGCGGGCACGCAAACTAAATCGCCGCATAGAATTCGAGATCTTGTTTCCGCAATAGCCAGCCCCGGGAATTGTTCGGGCCAGGAATCCGTGAAGCCGTCGGTTACAGGTCGAGACTCTTGAGATCGGCAAGCTCAACTTCGAAAACAAGCGTTGAGCCGGGGGAAATCAGGTCGCCCACCTGCCGATTGCCATAGGCCATGTCCGGCGCGATGATCAATTCACGTACTTCTCCGATTTTCATGCCGACAACGCCCTCATCCCATCCACGAATGACACGGCGCGCTCCCAGTGGAAATTCGAAATGAACGCCGCGATCAACCGAACTGTCGAATTTTTTGCCACGTTTGTTCTCTGCGGACTCATCATAGAGCCATCCGGTGTAATGCACGACAACCGTATGCCCCACCTCAGCCGACTGACCGCTGCCCTCTCGCAGCCGCCGCATTGACAGACCGGGCATGATTTCGATTGTCTCGATGGAAGCCATCTCAGCTACGGGTGGTTCAACGGCTGATTCCCGTTCCGCCGACGCCTTTCCGTTAGTCCCTGAATTTCCGCATGCGGCAATCGCCATCACAATACCGAGCCAACTGACCAGTCGAATCATATTCATTTGCTGTGACCTTCGTTAATTATTGCTTGCGCATCATCCGGGTTTGTCGAATTCGAGTGACGCAGAATTGATGCAATAGCGTAATCCGCTAGGCTCCGGCCCATCTTCGAAAACGTGACCAAGATGGGCGTTGCAGCTGGCGCAGACGACCTCCTCCCGAATCATGCCTTGACTCACGTCCTTGATCGTACGCACCTTGTCGCCGGCAAGCGGCAGCCAGAAACTGGGCCACCCGCTGGCCGAGTCGTACTTGTGATCTGAACTAAACAGTTCAACGCCACAGCAAACGCACTGATAGACACCGTCGTCCTTGTGATCGACGTACTGCCCCGTGAACGGTCGCTCGGTACCCCTGTTTTGGGTGATCTCGAACTGTTCTTCGGTAAGACGTGATCTTAGATCGTCTTCTGAGGTGCTTTTTTCTTTCATGTCGCCCTGTAAACCTTGCCGGCAGTCTAGCCTGCATCAGGCCGGTTTGTCTGTTTCGATCTCCAGCAACAACTGATTGATCCGCTGCACATATTCAGCCGGGTTCGACAGCTGTGCACCCTCTGCCAGCAACGCATGATCCAGAACGATGTTCGATAGCTGGCTGAAGCGTTCGTTGTCGACTTCTGCAGAGAGCCTCAAGACCAGCGGATGCTGTATGTTGATTTCCAGGATCGGTTTGGATTCCGGCAATTCCTGACCGGAGGCTTCGAGCATTCGCCGCAGCTGCGGTGCAATATCCTGTTCGCCGGTAACGACGCAGGCCGGCGAATTGACGAGACGCTGACTGATATTTACCGCTTCGACCCGATCTTTGAGCGTCTGCCTGATCTTTTTCAGGAGCGGTTTATTTTCATCGTTCAGTGCATCCTGCGTGATTTCACCTTTGCCCTCAGGCAACTCAAGCTGTCCACGGCCAACGTCCTGCAATTTTTTACCCTCGAATTCCGCCAGGTGATCGACCATCCAGGGATCGATGCGATCGTAGAGCAACAACACTTCCAGGCCCTTCTCACGCAATTGCTCGAGATGCGGGCTGGCACTCACTGTTTCGAAATTGTCTCCGAGAATGTAGTAAATCCTGTCCTGACCCTCGCCTGCACGAGCGACATAGTCAGACAATGACTGATCCTGTTTGGCAGTATCGGTATGAGTCGATGCAAATCGCAGTAGCCGCGCAAGCTTTTCTGTACTCTGCTGATCTTCAATCAAACCCTCTTTGATAACTTGTCCAAACTCGTTCCAAAACGTTTCGTAGTCACCCGCTTCGCTGGTCGCCATCTTTTGCAACATATCCAGCACTCGCCGTGTCAACGCGCCACGCATGGCATCGAGTTCCGGGTTTTGCTGCAGGAGTTCCCGGGACACGTTTAGCGGCAGGTCTACTGAGTCAACGATTCCTTTGACAAATCGCAGGTATAAAGGCAGGAATTGATCGGCCTCATCCAGGATGAAAACACGCTGCACGTACAACTTGAGCCCCTTGGGCGCATCCCTGTTCCACAGGTCGAAGGGCGCTTTTGCAGGAATGTAGAGGAGACTCGTATACTCCCTTTTACCTTCAACGCGATTGTGGCTCCAGCAAAGCGGATCCACGAAATCGTGCGCGATGTGTTTGTAGAACTCCTTGTACTCGTCCTCGCCGATATCGGAGCGCGATCGGGTCCATAGTGCGGTCGCCGAATTGACCGTTTTGGGCTCGCTGTCCGCTTCACCGAGATTCCGCAGAAGCACGGGAAACCCGATGTGGTCAGAATATTTTCGAATCAGTGAATCGAGGCGCAATTCTTCAGCAAACTCGGATTCGTCATCCTTTAAATGCAGAGTCACGGTAGTCCCGCATCGATCGATATTCGTGGACTCGATAGAAAATTCGCCTTGCCCGTCAGACTCCCATCGGACACCGTCATGCGCTTCAAGGCCGGCTCTGCGCGTTGCCACTTCGACCTTGTCGGCGACGATGAACGAGGAGTAAAAACCAACCCCGAACTGGCCAATGAGCTGGGCGTCGTTCTGTTCATCGCCGGTCATTTGTTGCAGGAATTCGGCTGTCCCCGATTTCGCAATCGTGCCAATATTTTCGATCAACTCGTCGTGAGACATTCCTATGCCGTTATCCGCAACGGAAAGCGTCTTGTCCGCGGCGTTGAACGCTACTTCGATCTGCAGCTCCGGAGCATCCTTCATTAATTCCGGCGCCGCCAGCGCCTCAAATCGAAGTCTGTCGACAGCGTCGGAAGCGTTCGAGATCAGCTCCCTGAGGAAAATCTCTTTGTTGCTATACAGCGAATGAATCATCAACTGCAGCAATTGCCGGACTTCGGTCTGGAACTTGAGGGTCTTCCGGCTGTTTTTGTCGCTCACCTGGTCATACTCCTGAATCAGCTTGTTCCTGGCGCAGCATTACGCCACTCATGCGGACAGACACGATAGTGGCTCCATCGGGATTTTCAAGTTTTACGAGCATGATTCCGAAGCAGAATCAGCGGTGGGGCTGTGCTAGTTGACGTAGGCGTCCGGCGAGAAAGCAACCACGGCACGGAACAGCATGCCGACCAGTAGCAGGGAAGCTACGGCTAAAGACAACGGAGGATTCTTTAGTGCGATAAAGATACCGATCAGCTGCAATATGGCTGAAGCTGCCACGAACAGGAAGAAGCGAAACACCTGACGGATGCGCTCCGACTTCAGCGCAGCAGCGTAAAACAGATCTTCGAGATCATCAAGGTATTGAGCCAATACTTCCATCTGCTGTGTACGCCTGAAGCCTATCTCGCGATCGAGAGCATCGGGTTCGGACGCTCCACCTCACCTGCGTCTGAATCCGAGTCTTGCATGTCGCTGACATTCGACTGCTTTGCATATGCGATTGCGCGATGGAACAGTTCCCAGCGTTGACGTGCTGACTCGTTTTTCAACGCCATTGGCTGTGATTCATTTTGTAAGCACTTGTTTGACATACTTCCATGTTCTCAAGGGTAGTCCATTAACTGGAACTATAGTCCCCTCGGTCGGAAGTCGCCGTGAGGCAGATCACAGCTTGCTTTAGAACCCCTTTGCAACCCGCACTAATTCGTAAAAGAGAGAACTCGTTCGAACTTTTTTGTGGACTTGCTTATCTTTTGCGTTACGAGTCGCGACATAATCTGTGCATGAAAAAACTGCACGCGATAGTGTCTGATCTGTGTCACGCACAGTCAGGAAATCTGAATCGACTAAATGTTTTGGTTTTGTTGGTGGATCGAGGTGCTAGCTTTCGGACCAGTTTCGTTTAACCTGCTCAATCCAACTGCGATAGCCTTTCCATGTGTAAAGCGTCGGGTCAACGCCGGTGCGTCGACCGCGAGGTGCGGGCGCTTTCGAAATCCACCTGCGATACTGTTGCCAGCCATCTGCGTCGGGTTTGTCTCCGGCATGCGCACTGATCTCACGATCGTTTGCTTTCGGATCCTCTGCCGCATCGGCGTCGTGATCGCTGGCCCAGGTAATGTCTTTGCTGTCCTGCATAAGCATGTGCTCTGGTATTCCCTGACACAGATGCTACGTGGCGCAGGTGCCCAGGCACAGGAACTACATCACAATGCAGAGAGCCATTTTCTTTATGACAATCAATATATTACAGCGTTTTTTAACTTAATGAAGAAAGCCTCTGCAGGCTGCTAGCCGGACTGTTTAACTAAATACGGAACAACACCGATGCGGAAGCCACAGCTAGCTCAACACCCGGTAACAAGGTTTGTAAGAATCACTTGCAAGCTTCATGCGGCCATGTTTCACAAAATCTGTCAATACACCGTCGAGCAAATTCATCAGTCGTCTGGAGCCGCAGATTTCGAAGGGTCCCCGATTTTCGATCTCGGCCATCGTGTCATGACGAACATTGCCGGACACGATGCCTGAAAAAACGCGGCGCAAGTTGACAGCCAGTTCGTGCACCGGGAGATCGCTGGTCAAGTCGATGGCACGCATCGATTCATGGGTTGCTATAAACGGCTTCTGAAATTTTTCGTCAATTACCATTCGCCAATTGAAATAATAGGCCTCGCCGTGTGTCTCGCGAAACTGCCAGACCTCATTGATACCCGCTGACATCCTGCGCGCTACTTTTTCGGGATGATCGATAATGATGGTATATCGCTTCTGTGCCTCAGGACCGAGCGTGTCCGCAACAAAATCATCAATCTGTCGGAAATACGCTTCGCTTGAGCGCGGACCCGTCATAATCATCGGCAACGGCAATTCGCGATTATCCGGATGTAACAGGATACCCAGAAGATAGAGAATCTCTTCCGCCGTACCGACGCCGCCAGGAAAAACCACAACGCCATGCGCGACCCGCACGAACGCTTCCAGCCGTTTTTCCATGTCCGGCATGATCACCAGCGAATTTACGATCGGGTTCGGTGATTCCGCCGCAATGATGCCGGGCTCGGTAATGCCGATGTAGCGGCCGGTCTGAATTCGTTGCTTGGCGTGGCCGATGGTTGCACCTTTCATCGGTCCCTTCATCGCCCCCGGACCGCAACCTGTACATACATTGAGGGCGCGCAAACCCAGCTCGTAGCCAACCTTCTTGGTGTAATCGTATTCGTCCCTGCTGATCGCATGACCGCCCCAACACACAACGAGGTCCGGTTTTACGGGCAATTGCAAAATCCTGGCGTTGCGCAGAATGTGAAATATCGCGTTGGTTATGTTTGCCGATGTTTTCAGATCGAACCTGCCGCCTTCGTGCAGTTCGTGGTTGGTATATACGATATCGCGCAGCACCGCGAACAGCAGTTCCCGAGTGCCGCGAATCATCGTGCCATCGACAAAGGCCCCCGCAGGAGCGTTTTTCAGGGTTACCTTCAGTCCGCGGTCCTGTTGCTTGAATCCAACGTCGAAGTCATGGTATTTCTGCAGAACCGCACGGGCATCATCGGTATTGGCGCCGGAGTTCAGCACCGCCAGGATGGAACGCCGCAACAGCGCGTGCATTCCACCTTCTCCATGCTGCCGAAGCTGTTCCGCTTCGACCTGCGACAGGACCTCAAGACTCCCTTCGGGCCAGACTTCGGCGTCGATCGTTTCATCACTATCGGCGCGCAGTGACGTGCCGGTGACTATTTCTGCGTGTTGCAAACTATGCTTCCAGGGATCTCAGGGCAGGATTTCAATCGGGATGTCGTTTGGCGTCATCAGCCAGATATCGATCATGTCCGAATTCGAAACCGCAATGCAGCCGTTGGTCCAGTCTTCCTGCCGGTAATAGGCAGCAGAATAAGTCGGCTCATTGGGCTGCCCATGAATCATGATCGCGCCGCCTGGGTCGAGACCCTTCTGCCTCGCGGCTGCGCGCTCTGCCGAACTGGGGTAGGAGATATGGATCGACAAAAAGAAATCGCTGTCTGGATTTCTGTCATCCAGCAAATAGCGGCCTTCCGGCGTTCTCTGATCTCCCTCACGCTCTTTGTCGCCGATCGGGGCCACGCCAAGTGCGACCTCGAAGGTCCGGAATATATCGCCATTCCGCATCAGATGCAGCTTACGGTTCTCTTTCTCTACAACGATTTTGTCCGCCATCGGAAATTCGCTGGCCGGCGCGGACGCCGCGAACAGGCAAAGGCCGGTCAGCAATGTAGCCAGGCCAGGGAGCCAGGTGAATATTCTTTGCAAAGTCATGTGCATCCTTCGGGTTTCCGGCAGATTAGCAAACCGTGAACGCCCTGAATATGGACCGTGCACGGAATTGGCCATCAAGTCAGATATTTCGCCCGGCGATCCAGCCTATTGCGAAGCCTATTGCCCCGGCGCCCATGGTGTAGGCCGGCAGGAATCGAAACAGTTCCTGCGGATAAACGGCATCGTCAAACATGCCCTCAAGATCAACTGCGTAGCCATAATGAAGATACAGGGACAATCCCACCGCAGGTATCGCAAAGCCCGCGGTGCCGAGGGGCCAGCGCCAGCTGGCGCCCGTCCAGCTACCTTTCCCTATATATAAGGTCAAGGCCGACAGGACGATGACCATCAGCATTGGCATGACATTTCTGACGGCGTATGCGTCAGCGCCCTCGACATGGGCGACGTAGGCCATCGCGGCAACCGTTACAAAAAGAACCGGAAGCAGCCGTAATGAAACGAGGCCCAGCCGCATGTGCATTAGCCAGGCGTGTTACTGACGAGCACCGGGAAATTCAGGCGTGTACCGCGCTGCACGTTGTGCAAGTCGAGTTCCGGGTTGTATTGGCGAAACAGCCAAACCGGCACGTCGTACTTTCTCAGCGCAAGAATCCAGACTGACTCACCGCGCCTGACTACGTGTTCGGTAACACCGGTGATTGTATTATTGCGAAAAAAAGTGTCCTGCTGCTCTTTGTGATAGGCCGCGCGAAGACCTTCAAATGTGTCGGCATTGACTTTGGCAAGGTCCATCTTGATGCGTTGACCGACCACCACCGGTGTTTTGAACGCAAGCCCGTTGATATCCCTGAGCCTCTGTGTCTTGATGCCGAGCCAGTCGGCGTAGTGACCCAGTGTCTCGAGCGGCTGGACTTCAATGCTTGTATCCAACGCGACCGTGTAGTCACTCGGATCTGACAGCAAGGACGCCTGCAGGCTGCCGAGCAACGAACCAACCTGATCGGCAAGAATAAAGGGCACCTGCGCATCGTCGACCTCGTCTGCGGCTGTCGCCAGCAGCACGACAATCGCCGGCGCGTCCGCAATTGCGGCAGACGGCGGCGCGGGTGGCGGCGCCGCAGCGGGTAATGGTGCAGCCGGTAAAGGCATAACAGCCACGGCCACTTGCGTTGGCCCAGGGGCGGGCCCTGCTGCCGGCAGGCGCAATTGCTGACCCGCCCTGATGCGATTGCTGTTGCCGAGAGAATTCAGCGCGACCAGTGTTGACACTCTGGTGCCATAGGCATCCGCAATTTGCGACAAGGTATCGCCGCGTTTGATCGTATGAAACAAATCCGGTAACTGTCTGTCGAATCGCGCCTCGTCAGACAGATTCGCCATCAGATCCGGCAGCGAAGCACTCAGCATACTGTTTGGTAATCTGAGCTCGAAGTTCTTCGGCAGATGTTTGCTTCCTTGCCAGACAGTCGCCTGAATTGCCGGATTGTGTCTCGCGAGATCACGCTCCTGTACTTTCAGAGTCGCCGCAAGCTGGTCAGCCGGTATGTAGGCTGGAAGTATTACCGTCGCGTAGTCAACCGGGCTATCGGGCACGAGTCCGGGAAAGTAGCGTTGCGGGTCCTGATCGACCTGCATGGCCGCAAGAAACGCAACATAGAAATTGCGTGAGGCAAAACCAAACGTACGGCTTTTGTAATTGCGAAATATGTCCGTGTACGCATTATCGCCATGCTGCCGCATCGCGCGACGCGCCCCGGAGAGTCCGTGGTTATAGGCGGTGATGGCCATCGGCCAGTTGCCGGTAATCGAATAGTTGTAAGCCAGTAATTTTCCGGCGGCGGTTGTTGCCAGGAACGGATCGTTCCTTTCGTCAAGTATATGGTCCACTTGCAGAAAACGGCGGCCGGTGCTGCGCGTAAATTGCCAGATGCCTGACGCGCCAACATGGGAGCGGGCATTCGGATTGTAGGACGACTCGACATGCGGCAGTGCGGCTAGTGCAATCGGCACACCGAGACGACTGAACTCTGTCTTCACATGCTTCCGCCAAAGACCTGATCGCTTCAGACCCTCGCGAAACCGGTCCGACAAACCGAGCTGAAACCGTATTCGGCCGACCGCAGCGGTGAGTTCCTTATTGCTTACATCTGTTGGCCACAGATCGAGCACACGGTATTCCTCCGCGCTCAGGTTGTCGCGTTTACCATTCGCCAGGGCTCGCAGAATTTTCTGATAATGCTCGCGCCTGACTTTGGCTAGCCTGTTTCGCGTACGGCGGCTGGCGTTTTCCGGGAGATCGATTTTCTCGTAAACAACCGCGAGGTTGCGTTGATCATGCAGCGCGCCTTGACTGGTCGAATACTCGGTGAAGATAGAGACCCAGAAATTTACGTCCCTCTCGAGCGCCTGCGGTCTGGGAAACAGCGCCTCGTCGTTTGCAAACGCCATGGCTGCGACCACCAGGAACAGCGGCGTTACTGCGATTTTCGCGAACTTGCTTGTCATTTGCTGCATTTATGGTTTCAATCGAGTTATCAGCGCTAAACGCTTGAATAGTTCAAAGAAATTTGGCGCCCATACGGGTATTTTGACCTAAGCCGCAAGTAATGTTCAACCATTTGTGTCTTGCGCGCCCCGCGTCCACAAAAAACCATGGCCAAACCCGAATTCTCAATCTGGACCCTCCCGTTTGCTGTGGCCCTCGCAGTCGTACCATTAAGCGGCAATCTGGCAGGCCAGGCAGCGGCTATGGAGGAATCAGCGACAACACCGACAGAGATTGTCGCCGAAACTGCCGTTCCGGGCGATGTGGCAGGTCACATCGCCGAAATCCCGGTCGTTGCGCATGCCGATGTTGTGACAACCGCTGCCGGCATTGCAAGCACTTTGACCGTTCTCGGCACGGAAATTCATCCGGGCAGTCACCAAAGGTTTTCCTGATGGGCGACCGAGCTGTTCGAAGGTGTGCCGATATCGACGCGAAGTCCTGGTGGTCAACGGCAAGCTGGCCGGCCCCACGCTTTGCCTTACCGCCGCCATTCCGGCAGTGACGCTGGAGGCCAGCGGGCCGGCGGAGCTGGAGCTCACGGAGGTCAAGCACGGCGTAAAGGGCATTGAGACATTGCTGAACACGCTCGGCATGGTGAAGAGAATCAGGCTATGGGACGAATCCGAGCCGGTTTACTACCGATCAACCTGAACCCGCGCCAATCGCGGCGGCATTTTGCTTGCAGATATAGCACTGGGCAGCACTGTCAGGCGAGGTGACCTGCTTGGCACCATTACCGACTCACTGAATAACGCAAGCACGAAACTCTATTCATCGCATTCGGGGCGTATTATTTGCATGGCGAGAAACCAGGTTGTGATGCCCGGAATTGCGGCATTTCATGTCGGCATTCAAACCAGCGAAGCGCCGGTCGGGTTCTCTCACAATGATCTTATCGACCTTGCAACCGAGGACGAGAGCGACGATTACGTCGACGGTATGTCCGAATAACAGGTCACGGCGCGGGTGGGTTGCGAGAGGCAATTAGAGGTACCCTCGTGTCGCATCGCCGGCAGCATGTCGATACACTCGGGTCGATCAACAAACTGACAGACAGCATGAAGCGACCTGAGCGGCGTCCGCTCCACCATTACTGGCAACCGAGGTACTGGCCGACCTGGATCGGTATTGGTTTGCTGCGTCTCTCATGCCTGCTGCCGCTCAACTGGCGGATCGGGATCGGAAAATTGATTGGCCGGCTGGCACACCGCGTAGGCGCCGAGCGTCGCGCCATTACCCGACGCAATATCGAATTGTGCTTTCCGGAATTGTCTGAAGCAGAGCGCAACAAGCTGGCCCGTGAGCATTTCGAATCGCTGGGAGTATCGGTCATGGAGATGGCCTTGAGTCGCTGGTCTTCCGACAGCGATTTGCTGGCAATTACGACGATTGAAGGCGTGGAACATATTCAACAGACGCTTGATGAGGGTTACGGCGTCATACTGCTGAGTGCGCATTTCAGCGCGCTCGAGATCAGCGGCCGCCCATTCAGTTTACTAAGCCCACCATTCGATGCTGTGTTCCGACCGTTTCGAAGTGACATGATGACCGAGTTTATGGCCGGCTATCGCGAGAAATCGGCACGGAGTCTGATCAAGAAAAATGACATCAAGAGCATGGTACGCAGCCTGCGCAATGGTGTACTCGTCTGGTACGCGCCGGATCAAAGTTATCATCTGAAGCAATCCGCACTGATCCCGTTCTTCGGTGTTCCGGCGATGACCAATATCGCGACGACGACGCTCGCGAAACTTGGTCGTGCGAAAGCCCTCCCGTACCTGCCAAGACGTTTGCCCGAGGGAGGATATGAAATACAAATATTGCCACCGATTGACGGCTTGCCGAGTGATGATCCGGTGGAGGACACCAGGAAGTATATAGCGATTATCGAAGCGCACATTCGACGCTGCCCCGAGCAGTACTTCTGGGTCCATCGCAAGTTCAAGAATCGGCCGGATCCGCTACCGGACGTTTATGCGGACCTCGACGCCCTGAAATAGCCCTCGAGGAATTGCTCCCAGTCTGCTGCCGAGAAATGGATGCTGTCATGCGCCTGCCTGATCTTGCGCAGAGAACGATGTAGCCGCGCAATATTTTTCTGCTTCCACTGGCCGGGCGGCATTATTTTTCCACGATCGAAATCAAGCAGAAACATTTTGTCGTCCTGGCCGATCTGCAGGTTGTAAGCATTCAGGTCGGCATGGTAGACGCCCGCCTGATGAAAGCGATGCAATTCAGCGCCGAGGCTTCGCCAGAATATCTCGTCACCAGGCCGCTCCGCGATGCGATCCGCCAGTGAACGGATATCGGGCAGCCTGATTGTCAGCAAGTCCGCCGTATAAAACGGGCCCAGATGGCAATAACGTGCAGCAGCAGGACGTGGCACCGGCAGGCCGAGCGCATTCAGCCTGGCCAGCAGGTGCCATTCTGAGAAGGAACGAGTCTGGCGCTCACCCAACCAAACATAAGAATCGCGTATCAAACGTCCCGGCAGTCCGCCGCGAATGTAATGGCGCAACACAAACTCGTGCTTGCCGTCACTGACAAACAGGGTATTGCCGCGGCCGGCCGAACGCAGTACACCCTTGACCGGCTCCACTACCGGCCAACCATTGGCGGCAAATGCGCGCTCGGAAATCTGGTCGATGATGGCAGTATCGTATAGGATGGCGCCGTTTCTGGTCTTCTCGACAGTGTCGCTCAAGCTTCGCAGTCCCTTCTCGGCATAATTTTTGATTCCCGGCATTCCTAAAAATGTTCAAACAATCGCCGCCAGAGAGTATTTGTATCATTCGTCTTTCGGCAATCGGCGATACCTGCCATGCGCTCGCCGTCGTTCGCGCTATTCAGGATACCTGGCCGGAGACGGAAATCACCTGGATTATCGGCAAAACTGAAGCCAGCCTGATGGCGGATATTCCGGGTATCGAGTTTATCATTTTCGATAAATCCAAAGGCTGGGATGCTTACGCCGACGTCAGGAATCAACTGGCGGGTCGCAAATTCAGTATCGCGCTGTGCATGCACGCGTCATTGCGGGCGAATCTGCTGTGCCGCCTGATTTCGACGCCCAACCGTCTTGGTTTCGATTACCGGCGCGCACGCGACTTCCAATGGCTGTTTACGAACCAGCGTATCAAGGCCACGCCCCGTGAGCATGCAATGCAAGCCATGATGGGGTTCGCCCGGCATATCGGCATTCCGCGGCGCGAGCTGCGCTGGGATATACCGTTGTCTGTCGCACAATGCGATTTTGCCGCCGGCTTTCAAGCCAGCGGACGGCCAATGCTGCTGATCAGTCCCTGCAGCAGCCTGCGTTCAAGAAACTTTCGTAACTGGAGTGCGGAAAATTATGCCGCAGCGGCGAATCACGCCCGCAACAAGTACGATTGCCTGATCGTCCTGACCGGTGGCAACTCCGAGGTGGAACAGGAATACGGCCAAACGATCAGCAAATTGTGTGACAACAGCCTGGTCAATCTCATTGGCAAGACCAGCCTGAAAGAACTGTTCGCCCTAATCAGTATAAGCCAGGTGCTGATTTGCCCGGATTCCGGCCCGGCACATATGGCAACTGCTGCGGGCACGCCTGTCATCGGTTTGTACGCCACCTCAAATCCCGACCGCACAGGCCCGTACCTGAGCCGCGATCTGAGCGTCAACAGGTACCCGGAAGCTGTGGGCAGGTTCCTCGGAAAAACGGTGGAGGATCTGCGTTGGGGTCAACGCGTCCGTGACCCGGGGGCAATGGGCCTGATTCGCCTGGCCAGCGTCAATCGGCGCATCGACCGGGTATTTTCACCTGTTTCCTGAGAATTGCCGTTTTTTCTTGCTTATATCGACTGTTTAGCCGATTTTTACTGATTTAAGGTCAGAATTTCTGCCCTGTGCCGCTTACCGGGTAACAACCGGGTGCAATCCGTAACGCCGAAACCGCTAAACTAGTCGGCCCTGAAGA
>Ga0209987_10000575_pt1 | contig 19377 bp, 13 predicted proteins | sample N074metaG_FD_182134 | JGI IMG/M metagenome (GOLD analysis project Ga0209987, IMG submission 182134) | Deep subsurface microbial communities from Kermadec Trench to uncover new lineages of life (NeLLi) - N074 metaG (SPAdes) (version 2) | ecosystem: Environmental > Aquatic > Marine > Ocean trench... | reverse complement strand
TGAATATTCAAGAACGTCCCCGCCAGACGTCCCCGCCAGACTCGCCAGACGGGAAGAAACGCCCGATTGCTGGCGTTCAGATGCCCATGCGGGATAGAACGTCGGCGACCCGTCCCACGGCTTCGGTCAGCGTCGGGTAGGACTCCTCGAACTCTCCGGTCGCGCTTCGCAACCGGTCCAGCAGTGAATCGCTGGTGTGGTCCGACTCCTCGCTCGCCAACAGCGACTCGATGTCGCGCAAGACCTCGACCAATAGACGGTGCGACTCGGCGTCGAGCGACGGGGTCTCTTCAAGCTCGCTGTGAAGCTTTTGGAGGGTCTTGCGGAGCTGTTCGGTGGGCATCAGGGTGTCCTTGGATCGTAGAAGATATCACGGATCCGTCAGAACGAAGCTTCAGTCGTCGTTGAGCTGGCGCTTCTGGATGTTGCTCAACAGCACGTTGAGCCGCCGCATCAGCCATGGAGCGAAACGCTTCAGGTAGTACATCAGCCAGGCTTCGGCCGAGATCGGGGCCACGACCCGGTTGCGGCCGATCGCCTTGAGAATGTTGCCGGCCACCCGGGCCGGTGTGTAGTTGCGCTTGCGATAGGCGGCGACCATCCGCTCGCGGGCCTTGTCGGTTCCAATCTCGCCGCGCAGGCGCGCGCTGCGGGTGATGGGTGTGTCGATGATTCCGGGGCAGATCACGGTGACCCCGATGCCATCCCCGCGCAGCTCGTCCTGGAGCGCCTCGCCCAGGCCCAGCACGGCAAACTTGGTGGCGTTGTAGGCGGCCAGGTTCGAGCTGGCAGAATAACCGGCTGCTGAGGCCACGATCACCACGTGACCCCCGCGCCCGCGCTCGACCATCTTTGGGATGAAATGATGGCAGCCGTGGACGACGCCCATCAGGTTGATGCCGACGATCCAGTTCCAGTCCTCGATCGACGTGTCCTGGAAACGGCCGCCGATGGCGACGCCAGCGTTGTTCACCAGGATGTCCGGGGCCTCGATCTGGCCGTGAACGGCCTCGGCAAAGGCCCGCATCTGCTCTGCGTCCGAAACATCGACACGGCTTGCAATGACGTCCCGGCCGAGCTCATGGATCGTCTTTTCGACATCGGACAAGCCGACCGCGTCGAGATCACAGATCACGAGGTTCGCACCGCGTCGCGCGCAGGCCAGGGCCGTCTCCTTGCCGATACCGCTGGCGGCTCCGGTGACCAGCACCTGCTTTCCGGTCAGGTCTCTCACGTCCATGTCAGTCTCCTCTCTCGCCCTCGACCCGGATCGGTGGGGCCTGACGACCCAGCAACACGCGCATCCCTTCGCCGATCACCCACACGTCGAGAATCAAGATGATGCTGCCGGAAATGGCGAGCAGCCATTGGTCCTGGAAGTTCGCGAAATAACTCCGCACTTCGGCGAGCATGGCGACGACGGTCGCGGCGCAGACCCCGATCATGGGAACCAGCGTGTACACGATCGGGCGGCCGAGTCGACGCAGCCACACCGAGATCACCAACAGCGTCACCCCGGCCACGAGCTGGTTCGTGGTCCCGAACAAGGGCCACAAGATCAGACCGCCCTTGCCTCCCGCCTGGGTGACGGCCAACAGCAGGGCGGCTGCGATTCCCACCGCGCCCGCCACGTAGCGGTTCGTCAGGGGCTTGATGCCGTAAGCGCGGGCCAGCTCGCTGATCACCAGTCGCTGGATGCGTGCGCCGGTGTCGAGCGACGTCGCCGCGAAGGCGATCACCATCACAGCGATGAAGGTCTTGGCGGTTTCGACCGGGATGCCCAGGGCGGAGATGAAGGCGGCACCCCCGTCGACGAAAGCGGCGAGCTTCATCGAGAGGCCCGAGGCGGCGCCCCAGCTGCCGTAGTGGCTCCACCAGTCCGCCGAGCTGGCGAAGCCGGCAGTGGCAGCCAGCACCGCCAGCACTCCCAGGACGCCTTCGCCCAGCATGCCGCCATAGCCGATCGGGCGGGCGTCGGTCATGCAGGCGATCTGCTTCGAGGTGGTACCGGAGGCCACCAGTCCGTGGAAGCCCGAGATGGCCCCGCATGCGATCGTGATGAACAGGAACGGGATCATGGGGGGCGCGCCCGGCGGGCTGAAGTTCACGACCGGCGCCTGGACCTCGGGGTTGAGCACGATCAATCCCATCACCAACAAGCTCAAGCCCGTGATCAATTGGTGGGAGTTGATGTAGTCGCGGGGCTGGAGCAGCAGCCAGACCGGCAGCACCGAAGCCATGAACGAGTAGATGAGCAGGATCCAGACCCAGCCGGTGACCGAGACGCTCTTCACGATCGGAACGGACTCGGCGAAGCTGTCGCCATAGAAGATGGCCCCGATCAGCACGGCATAGGCCAGCAGCGAAGGGGCCAGGATGCGGACGCGGTGGCGGTAGACGAGCCAGCCCAGCAACAGCGCCACGATGATCTGCACGTTGATCGGAAAGATTGCACCCGGGTTCGAGACGAACAGGGTGCCGATGATGAAGGCGAAGACCGCCAGCACCACCCAGATCAGGAACGAGACGATCAGCAGGAAGAGCGTGCGAACCCGGGGGCTGATCACGCTGGCCGCCACCTCACCAATCGAATGCCCCCGGTGGCGCAGGCTGATCACGAGCGCGCCGAAGTCGTGCACAGCGCCCATCAAGACGGTCCCGATCGCCACCCACAGCAGAGCCGGAAGCCAGCCCCAGATCACGGCGATGGCGGGCCCCACGATCGGGGCGGCGCCCGCGATCGAGGTGTAGTGATGGCCCCAGAGGACCTGCTTCTTGGTGGGGACGTAGTCGATGCCGTCTTCGAGTTCACGGGAAGGTACCGGTTCGTCCTCGGCGAGTTGGAAGATGCGCTTCGACAGGAAGCTCGAGTAGAAGCGGTACCCGAGGGCGAAGAGCCCGAAGGTCATGGCGGCGAGGAGAACGGCGTTCACAGTGTGGGGAAGCTAGCGATACGCGCTTTCGGGTGTCCAACGGCACATCTCATTTGCCGCGCAGGACGTTCTTCAGGAGCTTCCCGGCCGCGTTGCGCGGCAGTGGGTCGTCGCTGAAGACGACGAACTCCGGCACCTTGAAGGCCGCCATGTGGGCGGCCACGTGTTGCTGGACGCCGGCCTGATCCAGGCTCGAGCCCGGCACCCGGCGCACGATGGCCTTCACCCGTTCTCCCAGCTCGGCATCGGGGACCCCCACTACAGCCGCCTCATCGATCTCCGGGTGGTCGGCCATGCAGTTCTCGATCTCGGTGCAGTAGACGTTCTCGCCACCGCGCAGGATCATGTCCTTGGCTCGGTCGACCACGAAGAAGAAGCCGTCCGCGTCCCGATAGCCGAGGTCGCCGGTCTGGAGCCAGCCATCGACCACGGTCTCGGCCGTTGCGTCGGGACGGTTCCAGTAGCCGGGCGTGATGGTGGGGCCGTAGATGACGATCTCGCCGAGCTGGCCGTCTGGAACTTCCTTGCCGTCCTCATCGACCACCTTCATGTCGAGAAAGGGAAGGGGGCGGCCCACCGACGTCATCTTGTCCAGCAGATCCTTGCCGCCGTTCACGGTCGCGACCCCGTGGGTTTCGGTCAGCCCGTAGGCGTTGGCGAAGCTCGGCTCGATGGGCAGCACCTCGCGGGCCTTCTCGATCGTCTCAGGGGCGGTCGGCGCGCCGCCGAAGGACACGGTGCGAAGCGAAGAGAGATCGTATTTCGTGACGTCCGGATGGTGGACGAGGCGGTGGAGCAGGGTCGGAATCGCGCCCCAGATGCTGACCTTCTCGCGTTCGATCAGCTCCATGGCCTGCTCGGGCGTGAACTTGCCCTGGCCGAAGACCAGCTTGGCGCCCGCCGTCATTCCGACGCAGAAGCCGCTGTGCAGTCCGCCCACGTGGAAGAGGGGCGACGTCAGCAGCGACGCCGCTTGGCGCCGCTCGCCGGCCGGCAGCGGATCGGCTCCGCCGGTGGTGGCCCCGACCAAGGTGGCGAGGATGATGCCCTGGACCTGATGGATCGTGCCGCGATGGGTCGTGATGCAGCCCTTGGAGCGGCCGGTGGTGCCGGAGGTGTAGAGGATCACCCAGGGATCGTCCTCATCGATCGGAACCGTCGGGAGCTGATCGCTGCGCTGGATCAGGTCGGCGATCGGAACCGTGCCCTGGGGCGGATGCTCGCCGATGTAGAAGACGGTCTCGAGCGATTCGATCTGTTCGAGCACCGGCGCGACCCGGGGATAGAGTTTCTCGTCCACCACCAGGAAGCGACTGCCGGAGTCGTTCAGCCCGTACTCGAGCTCTTCGGTGGCCCACCAGCCGTTGAGGCCCACGCCAATGCCGCCTGCCGACGTCGCACCGAACAACGCGATCAGCCAGTCGGGACAGTTGTAGGAGAGGATGGCGATCCGGTCGCCCTTCTCGAGGCCATGGTCGCGCTGCAGGTTCTCGGCCGTTCCCCAGCAGAGGCTGGCGAACTCGCCGTACGAGACTCGCCGGTCGCCGTGGACCAGGAAGTCCAGATCTCCGTGGAGTCCGGCGTTCGCGACCTTCTCGCGCAGGCTGAGTTCACGGTTCTTGAACACCCGCATCGAGCGGCCCTGGACGGTTTCCTGGATCAGCTCGAAGGGTCCGCCCGGGCCGGTGAGCCCCGCGATCACTTCGTCGTAGCTGGGGATTGCCATCGGAGCAGACTATCAGAAACGGTTCCTGCTACGGCGCGTACGTCAGCGGTCCGGTTTCGCCCAGCGGCAAGCCCAGCCCGATCCATGCCGTCAACAGGATCGTCCAGGCCACGGCGAAGACCAGCATGTAGGGCAGCATCAGAGCGACGAGGCTGCCGATGCCGGCCCGCGGCGCATAGCGTTGCATGAAGACCAGCAGGATCACCATGTAGGGGTTCAGGGGGGTGATTACGTTGCTGACGGAGTCGCCGACCCGATAGGCCGCCTGGGTGAGTTCGGCACTGATGCCCACCTGCATGAACATGGGGACGAAGACCGGGGCGAAGAAGGCGTACTTGGCCGACATGGAGCCGATCAAGAGGTTGGCCAGCATCACCAGGCCGATGAACCCGACCATCAGCGCGCTGCTCGAGAGTTCGGCACGCGCCAGCATCTGTCCGCCCGACAGCGCCAGCATTTCGCCCAGGCCCGAGTGGGCGAAGTAGGCGATGAACTGGCCCGCGAAGAAGGCCAACACGAGATAGGGACCCATGCCGGCCATGGTCTCGCTCATCATCTTTGCTGCGTCCTTGTCGTTGCGGATCACGCCGACCGCCGCGCCGTAGACCAGGCCCGGCACCAGGAATGCGACGAAGATGACGGGGACGATCACCTTGACCCAGCGCGGGAATACGCCGTCGAGCCCGAACAGAGGTGCACCCGGGATCAGGGTGAGGCTGACCACCCCGAGCAGGGTCGCGGCCGCGGCGCCGCAGGCCAGCAGCAGTGCACGCTTCTCGACTGCACTGAGGCGCTGCCTGTCGAGATCTTCTTGTGTCACCGGAACCGGTCCGCCCTCCGATGCGGGCAGCTGGGCGAAGCGCGGTTCGACCCACCAGGCCGTGACGGCCCAACCGACGAGCGTGAGCAGCACGGTCGAAGCCTGCATGAACCAGAGGTTTGCGTTGGCAGCGACCCTCACGGTGGGGTCGATCAGCTGGGCGCCCGCTGTCGAAAGAGCGCCAAGCAGCGGATCCAGACTGGTCACGAACAGGTTGGCGCTGAAGCCCGCCGACACGCCTGCGAAAACCGCGGCAAGTCCGACCAGCGGCGAGCGTCCCACGGCCGCGAAGAGCGCGGCCGCCAGCGGCGGCAGCACCACGTAGCCGGCATCGAGACCCATCGACGACATCACGCCCACGAAGAAGATGGTGGGCGTCAACAGCCAGCGGGGGACCGCCATCAGCGTGGCCTTGAGCAGCGATCCGATGAAGCCGCTCTTCTCGGCGACGCCGATCCCGAGCATCCCCACCAGTACGATGCCCAGCGGGGGGAAGCGGACGAAGTTCTCCACCATCGAGTTGAGCATCCAGTAGACGCCATCCGCGCTCAGCAGCGAGAGGGCCTTCACCGGCTGCTGGACGAGCTCGCGGGTGGCGACTCCCGTGATCGGGTCCACCAGCTCGCGCGAAATCGTTTTCTCGACGGTCCAATCGAGGCTCACTGCGACCTGGGAGAGCAACACCACGGCGACGGCCCCCAGCAGAAAGAGCGTGGTGGGGTCGGGCAGGGCGTTGCCCAGGCGCTCGATGCGGTCGAGCCAGCCGCCGGCTCGCGTGCGTTCTTCGGACTCTGCGTGGGATGCGCTCATGCTCGCTCCCGGTCCGCGCCTTGGCTGCGTCGGCGCCACAGCACGATGACACAGACTCCCAGCAGTCCTCCCAGAGTGTCCAGCCAAACGTCCGCCAGCGCGCCCGTCCGTTCAGCGAGCAGGGACTGCCGCCACTCGTCCGCGCCCGCCATGGCCACGACCAGAACGGCCGCTGTCAGGGCTGACCGCAGGGTCCCGAGGTCGAAGGCGGCGGCGCGCCAGGACACCAGACCCAGCACCGCGTACTCGGCGAGGTGGGCCGACTTGCGGACCAGGAAATGGGCGCGCTCCAGTCCTTCGGGGCCAATGTCGGGGAGCAGGAAGTGCAGCAGCGGTGCCAACAAACGCGACGTGTTGGAGGCATCGAAGCTCGCACCCGCGAATGTCCAGATCACGCCGGCCCAGACGAGCAGCAGCAGCCAGCCTGCGAGCCGCTCTCGTAGGTTCCCCGTCATCCCTGCGCACTCCCCGAATCCGCTTGCCGGCTGGTCGGGAAGGCCCGCGCCGACCGGAGCGGTATCCTCCGCCGCCGTATGGCATCACCCGTCTTCGGACTCGTCTACGACCTGCTCGGGTCGTATCCTCGTAAACCGCGGGACCCGGCCGCGGTCGAATTCGAACCGGAAGAGACGATCGAGGTGCTGGAGCGAGCGATTCGTCGCCTGGGCCACCAGCCTCTTCGTATCGGCCATCCCCAAGGACTACTAGCGCAACTCGGAAAAAGTGAGCTTCCAGCTGTGGACCTGGACGTCGACTTGGCGATCGCGGAAGCAACGCGCGGCCGGGATCGGGGAGTCTGGGCTGCGGTGTTGTTCGAGATTGCCGGCTTCCCCCGCCTGGGTCCCGATGCGCACTCGGTCGCGAGGACCGGCGTCGCCGTGATCACCCTGCCGTGACCGAAGGCGCCGCGTCGAAGCCGCGGGTCAGCCGTATTCCCTTCGTCGCGCTGCTGCTGGCGGGCAGCGTGCTGACCTCGCGCCTGCTCGGGGTCGTGCGCGAGATGGTGTTGGCGGCCCAGCTGGGGGCGGGCGCCGAGGTCGACGCCTATCGTGCGGCCTTCCAGCTGCCGGACCTGCTGAACCACTTCCTCGCGGGCGGCGCGCTCTCGCTGGCGTTCGTTCCCTTCTATACGCGGAAGCGAGAGCAATACGGTCAAGAGGCAGCCGAAGAGCTGCTCGCCAAGGTCTTGGGCAACATGACGCTGCTGGCGATCGTGGCTTCGGCCGCGCTCTGGTGGTGGGCCGAGGAGATTGCGGCGCTGCTCTTCGATTTTCCGCCCGAGACGCAGGCGCTGACGGTGAGGCTCACCCGCATCGTTTTGCCGGCCCAGATCTTCTTCGTGGCCGGCGGGATCCTGCGCGCTGCGCTGATGGCTCACGACCGCTTCCGCACCCAGGCGTTGGCGCCCGTCCTCTACAACGCCGGAATCATCATCGGCGGGGTCGGCTTTGGCGCGCGCTTCGGCGCCGAAGGTTTCATCTGGGGTGCGCTGGTGGGTGCCGGGGTGGGGACCTTCCTGGTGCCTCTGGCCGACGCGATCCACAGCCGGGAGTTCCGCGTCCGGCTACGTGTCTCTCTACTGGATCGGGACTTTGGTCGCTATCTGTGGATCGCGACTCCGCTCATGTTAAGCCTTACGCTCTTCGTCGTGGACGAGTGGTACGAGCGCATCTTCGGCGCACGCATCGGGGAAGGTGTGGTGGCACAACTGGGCTATGCGCGCATGTTGGCGTTCGCACCCGTGGCCGTGATCGGACAAGCGGTGGCGACGGCGGCCCTTCCCGCGCTCTCCCAGCTGTGGAACGAGGGTCGCGGCGAGGAGCTCGACCGGGTCCTGCAGCGCACGCTCCAGGCCGCGCTCAGCCTGTCCTGCCTCGCGGCCGGCGTCCTGATCGTCCTCGCCGAACCGATTGTGGTCGTCCTCTTCGAGCGCGGCGCGTTCACGGCCGATCATACGCTGGGCGTAGCGTCGTATCTCCGAATCCTGGCGGCGGCGATCCCTGCATTGGTGGCTCAGCAGATCGCCGCGCGCGGTTTCTTTGCGCGCAGCGACATGTGGCGGCCGATGTTGCTCGGAACGGCCGTCGCCTTCGCGGTCGTTCCCGTGTATTTGGAGTTCGGCCGGCGCTTCGCCGGCGAGGGGCTTGCCGCGGCCGGGGCGATGGGAATGAGCGTGAGCGCCGCGCTGACGCTGTTGTTGTTGCGGCGCGTGCACGGGGGTCCGTCGCTGTTGCCCATCGTCTCGACCCTATTGCGAAGCAGTGGGGTTGCAGCGCTCGGTGCGGGCGCGGCCTGGGGTGCCGTCCAGCTTCTGGCGGTCTCGGGCCGGGCGAGCTTGGTGGTAGGCATCCTGGTCTACGCAATCATTTCGATCCCGGGGGCTTACTGGGTTGGAGATGAGGTGATGCGTGAGACTTTGAGCCGGCTGCTGGTGCGGCTCAGGAGAGGTGGCGGCCGTGGCTGAGCCGGACGACCGGCTCTGGTCCTTCTCGATCGATCGGGGCGGCACCTTCACCGACGTGATCGGCCGTGCTCCGGATGGGGCGCTCCACGTGGCCAAGCTGCTGTCTTCGGACACGGCCCCGGTCCAGGGGATCCGCCTCGTGCTGGAACGTGCCGGCGTGCTGACGGCCGGTAGCGCCTTGCCTGCTTGTCGCGTTCGGCTGGGGACGACGGTCGCTACCAATGCACTGCTGGAACGCCGCGGCGTTCCCACGCTGTTGGTCGCGAACCGGGGTCTCGGCGACGTGCTGGAGATCGGGACCCAGCAGCGACCGGAGCTCTTCGATCTCGCCATTCACAAGCCGGCGCCCGTGCACAGCCGGGTCGTGGAGATTACGGGGCGGGTCGATGCCCGCGGCCAGACGATCGAAGCCTTCGACCGCGACGCAGCGGTCGCCGCGCTGGAAGAGGCCCGCCGGGCCGGCTTCGAGTCGGTGGCGATCGCGTTGATCCACGCCTACGTCTCGCCCGAGCTCGAGGCCGAGCTGCGCGAGCTGGCGCGTCAGGTTGGCTTCACGTACACCGTCGCCTCTTTCGAGATCGCACGCGAGATGGGATTGCTGGCGCGCGGCGAGACCGCGGTTGTCGACGCGTATCTCACGCCGCTGCTACAGCGCCACGTGTCCGAGCTGCGCGACGCGCTTCCGAATTCCCAGCTGCGCTTGATGCAGAGCTCGGGCGGACTCACCGATGCCGAGCGCTTCCGCGGTCCGTTCGCGCTGCTGTCGGGACCCGCGGGTGGCGTCATTGGCGCAGCAGCGGTCGCGGCCGCAGCGGGGGAGCGCCGTGCTGTGGGCTTCGACATGGGCGGGACCTCGACCGACGTCTCGCTGCTGCACGACGGTGAGGTCGACCGGAGCTTCGAGACCGTGGTGGGCGGCGTGCGCGTGAAGGCTCCGATGCTTCGGATCCACACAGTGGCGGCCGGTGGCGGCTCGATCTGCCGCTTCGACGGCTTTCGTTTGACAGTCGGTCCGGAGAGCGCAGGTGCGAAACCCGGTCCACTCTGCTACGGCGGGGGGGATGCCCGGGAGCTGGCGCTCACCGACGTCAATCTCCAGCTGGGCCGTGTTCAGCCGGACCGCTTTCCGTTCGAGCTGGTGCGGGAGCCGGTGAACGATGCCTTGGGTCAGCTCCAGGCCGAGCTGCTCGAGGCGGGACATCGCCTCACGCTGGACGAGATTGCGGCCGGCTTCGTGGCCGTCGCCAACGCGAGCATGGCCCAGGCGATCGCTCAGGTCTCGCTGGCGAGGGGCGTTGATCCGCGGGACTGCGCCTTGGTTGGCTTCGGTGGGGCGGCCGGACAGCATGTCTGTGCCATCGCCCGGGAGCTCGGCATGGGCACCGTGTTGCTGCATCCGCTGTCCGGCGTCCTCTCCGCTCATGGCATCGCACGGGCTCCGCTGTCCTGGGACGGTCAACGCGACGCTGGCCGCGTGCGGCTCGAAGCGGCGCTCCCGTCCGCGATCGATTCGATCTTCCAGGAGCTCGAGCAACAGGCCCGGCAGGCGCTCTCAGCGGAGACTGTGGCGCCTGCTGACGTCCGGATCCAGCGGCGTTTGGATCTTCGCTATGCGGGCACCGAGACGCCGCTTTCGGTGCTCGAGCCCGAAGACGGTGACTGGGCGGCGGCCTTCGCCAGCGACCACCGGACCCGCTTCGGCTACGAGCGGCCCGGCCGCGAGGTGGAGATCGTGACGGCACGGGTTCGCGCTGTCGCCGAGGTCCGGGAGGAGGATGGGGCGGGGGAAGTCGTCGCCGCGGGCGCGGCCGTCGTCCCGACCGGGCCGTCAGAGCCGGTTCGAACCGAGTCGATCTGGTTCCCCGAGGTCGGCCGGGTGGAGGCGCCCGTGTATGCGCGGGAGGCGCTCGCTCCGGGGCAGGTGGTGCGGGGCCCCGCGCTGCTGCTCGAGGACACGGGAACCATCGTGCTGGACCCGGGCTTCGAAGCCGAGCTCGGAGCCGAAGGCATCCTCTTCGTTCGCGACGTGGCGGGGCCCGAGCGTCCCGCCCACCTCGATCTCGAGCGCGCCGACCCGGTGCGGCTCGAGGTCTTCGGCAACCGCTTCATGTCCATCGCCGAACAAATGGGGGCCGTCCTCCGCAACACCTCGGTCTCCACCAACATCAAGGAGCGCCTCGACTACTCGTGCGCCGTGTTCGACGAAGCAGGGGGCCTGGTTGCGAACGCGCCCCACATTCCGGTGCATCTGGGGGCCATGGCGGAAACGGTCCGGGTCGCGCGCGAACGTTTCCCGAATCTCGAAGAGGGTGACGCCGTGATGACCAACGATCCCCAGGCCGGTGGCTCGCATCTGCCGGACGTGACCCTCGTGACGCCCGTCTTCTGCGGTGCGAGGGCAGCCAGCTTCTTTGTGGCGAGTCGCGGTCATCACGCCGACCTGGGGGGTAAGACACCGGGCTCGATGCCAGCCGACTCGACCTGCCTCGAGGAAGAAGGCGTCGTGTTCGAGCCCTTCCTGCTGGTCCGCCGCGGGCGCTTCGATGAGGTCCGGGTTCGCGAGCTCCTGAACGGCGCGCGCTACCCGGCTCGAAACCCGGACGACAATGTGGCGGAGCTCGAAGCCATGCTGGCCGCGAACCGCGCCGGGGAGGGTCTGCTCCGGGCCCTGGTCGTCGATCACGGACTCGATGCAGTCACGGTCAGCATGCGACAGCTCCAAGAAGCGGCCGCCCGCAAGGTGGCGCGCGAGATCGGCCGGCTGCCGGACGGGGTCCACCGGTTCGAGGACCAGATGGACGACGGGACGCCCGTGTGTGTGGCGCTCAGCATCGATGGCGAGCGCATGATCATCGACTTCGAAGGGTCCGGCCGCGTGCATCCCGGCAACCTCAATGCTCCACGCGCCGTGGTCTACGCGGCCGTCATCTACTTCCTGCGCACCCTGGTCGAAGAGCGGATTCCGCTGAACGGGGGCTGCCTGGCGCCCGTGGAGATCCGGATCCCGGCGGGGTCGTTTCTCGATCCGCCGCCCGAGGCCGCCGTGGTCGGGGGTAACGTCGAGACTTCCCAGCGGATCGTCGACGTCCTGTTGGGCGCTCTGGGCCGAGTCGCCGCCAGCCAGGGCACGATGAACAACGTCGCCTTCGGCGACGATACCTATGGCTATTACGAGACCATCGGCGGCGGGGCGGGCGCGGGGCCGGACTTCGACGGTGCGTCGGGAGTGCACACCCACATGACCAACACGCGCATCACGGATCCCGAGGTCCTCGAGGCCCGTCATCCCGTCCGACTGCTGGAGTTTTCGCTGCGGCGCGGGTCCGGCGGGGCAGGGCGCCATCGGGGCGGCGACGGTCTGGTGCGCCGCTACGCGTTCCAAGCACCCGCCACGGTCTCGCTTCTCACCGAACGCCGGACCTGCGCGCCATACGGGCTCGAGGGCGGCGCGCCCGGAGCGCCCGGCCGCAACGAAGTGCAGCGGCGCGACGGTCGCCGGGAGGTTGTGGGCGGTCGGGCGACCGTGTCCGTCGAAGCGGGCGACGAGCTGTGCATCGAGACGCCTGGCGGCGGCGGATTCGGCTGCCCGTGAGCGGCGTCATCGTGCCGCGGGCCCATTGCCCGGGCGCCGCGGGCCTCCTAACCTTGGCGATTCGAGAGTTTGGGGGATGGTGGCAACCGGCCTTCGGCCGCTTGCCAAACCGTTTGAACGCTCTCGCTGTGAAGGGCGCGTAGCTCAGTTGGTAGAGCAGCGGACTCTTAATCCGCCGGTCGTAGGTTCGATCCCTACCGCGCTCACCATCCCAGCGAACGCGTTCAAAGAGATCTGGCAACCGGCCTTCGGCCGCTTGCCGCACGCTTTCTCTTCCGCAGCGTTGGCGTTCAGAAAGAGCTGGCCGCGGCGAACCGCACCGTGTTCAGCTCCAAGCCACTCGCATAGCACCTGCTACCGTTTTTATCCGGCTGCCCGGATGGTGGAACTGGTAGACACGCGAGACTTAGAATCTCGTGCCGCAAGGCGTACAGGTTCGAATCCTGTTCCGGGCAACTCTCACAGCGAGAGCGTTCAGCCAAGAGTGGCCGAGGCGCAGCCGCAGGCACTAACTTCCTCTTTTGGGGCCCATTTCCAACCCCCTGGAATTCATACCCGAATTCGCCATCTTGCCACGTCCGCCCGACCCTTCGGAGTTTCTCCATGACCGCCGCCAAGGCCGACAGCATCCAGGTCCAGAGCTTCGAAGAGACGCCCATCCTCCACCGTCTCGAGATCGAGGTGGACGGCCAGCAGGTGAAGCGCGCCTTCGACCGTGCCTACAAGGACCTGGCCAAGCAGGCCCGGGTCAAGGGCTTCCGGCCCGGCAAGGCGCCCCGGTCGGTGCTGGACAAGCTCTACGGCGCCTCAGTGGTCGAACAGCTCGAGCACACGCTGGTGGCCGAGACGCTGGCCGACGCCATCGAGCAATCGGGCCTGGAGGCCGTTTCGGAGCCCGCCATCGAGGCTGCGGCACCGCGGGACGGCGAGAGCTTCTCGTACATCGCTCGCATCGATGTGAAGCCCAAGATCGACCTGCCCGACCTCGCCGACCTGGCGGCCAAGCGGCCCAAGGTCGAGGTGGGGGAAGAGGAGCTGATCGCGGAGATCGAGTCCCTGCGTGAGCGCCACGCCAGCATGGTCGAGGAGCCCGAGGCTACGGCCATCGACCCGGGTCACACGGTGACCATGGACTTCGTGGGGCGCGTCGACGGCAAATCCTTCGAGGGCGGTAGCGCCCAGGGCTTCGAACTGGAGATTGGATCGGGTCGTTTCATTCCCGGCTTCGAGGAGCAGCTGGTCGGTGCGAAGTCCGGTGAAGATTGCGAGTTCCAGGTGACGTTCCCCGAGGACTATGGCAACGCCGAGCTGGCCGGGAAGGACGCCGTCTTCGCCGTGCACGTTGCAGCAGTGAAGCGTCGCGTGCTTCCCGAACTCGACGACGAGTTTGCGAAGGATTTGGGCGATTTCGAGACGCTCAAGGACTTGCGCAACAGCGTCCGCCAGGACATGATCAAGCTGCGCGAGCGAAATGCGGACCAGGAGCTGCACCGCACCCTGCTCGATTCGCTGATCGAGCGCGCATCGTTCGACGTGCCGCCTGGCATGGTGGAGCAACAGCTTCAGCACCAGCTCCGTTCCGCCCACGATCGGTTCGCGGGCGCAATCGATCACGACACGCTTCAGCAACAGCTCGAACAGTGGAAGGGGCAGTGGCGCGAGAGCGCCCACCGCAAGGTCCAGGAGGCCCTGTTGCTGGAGGCCGTGGCGCGAACCCACGAGATCAAGGTCTCTCCCGAGGAGGTCGAAGCCCGGATCCAGGAGATGGCCGAGCAGCAGGGCGTAGACCCGGCGCGCCTGCGCCAGCAGCACGGCGGAGACGATCTGGAGCGTGCGCTGGAGGGCCAGCTGACCGATGAGAAGGCGCTTGAATTCCTCTCTTCCCAGGCTAGAGTCGAAGAAACCACGGACACTTAGGCGTCTTCCGGCACGTTTTTTTCCGATCCCCTACCGCATCACGGGAGCGTGGCGGGGCGCCTACCGGAAAAGCCGTCCTCCCGTCCTCCCCCGAGATGCGGTCCCCCCGGCCTGGGTGTTCGCGGCGGGGGTGAAGACTGTCGAATTCGAGATCTGCGGTCAGCGCGCAGTGCCGCATCCGGCAAGTGACCGGGCAGCACGGTCCGTTACCCTTATGTCGAACCGCGGGGGGCTGGCGACGGAGCTCAGCATGCCTTTGATTCCCTACGTAATCGAACAGAGCCAGCGTGGAGAGCGCGGCTTCGACATCTTTTCGCGCTTGCTGCGCGACCGCATCGTGTTCCTCGGCAGCGCCGTCGACGACGAAGTCGCCAATGTCGTCATTGCACAACTGCTGTTTCTGGAGGCGGAAGACCCGACCAAGGACATCCATCTCTACATCAACTCGCCGGGTGGCTCCGTGACCTCCGGGCTCGCGGTCTACGACACGATGCAATACGTGCGCCCCGACGTTTCCACCACCTGTCTTGGGCAGGCGGCCTCGATGGCGGCCTGGTTGCTGGCCTCTGGCGCGAAGAACAAGCGCATGGCACTGCCCAACTCGCGCATCATGATCCACCAGCCCATGGGCGGCATTCAGGGTCAGGCCACCGACATCGACATCCACGCCCGGGAAATCCTCAAGCTTCGCGAGCGGATGAATGAGATTCTTGCCGATCACACGGGACGGGCCGTTGAGGAAATCGCACGAGATACCGAACGGGATTACCATATGTCGGGTGAGGAGGCGCTCGCCTACGGGTTGATCGACAAGGTGGTTCGGAAGCACGAGGCCAACGAAGGCGGAGCGGCACGCGGCAACGGATCGGACGGCGGAGGGAAGAAAGGATGAAGAAGCGCGACGACGACGCCAATCTCTCGTGTTCCTTCTGCGGCAAGAGTCAGCGTGAGGTCAAGAAGCTCATCGCGGGACCGACAGTCTACATCTGCGACGAGTGCATCGAGCTCTGCAACGACATCATCGCCGAGGAATACGGACAGGATGAATCCACGTCCTCGACCTCGCGTATTCCGAAGCCCCAGGAGATCAAGGCCAACCTCGATGAGTACGTGATCGGCCAGGAGCAGGCGAAGAAGGTCCTGGCGGTCGCCGTCCACAACCACTACCGCCGCATCGATAGCCAGACCTTCGTCGGCGACGTCGAGCTCCAGAAGGCGAACATTCTGCTGTTGGGTCCGACCGGCTGCGGCAAGACGCTGTTGGCCCAGACCCTGGCGCGCATCCTCGATGTTCCCTTCACCATCGCCGATGCAACCACGCTGACCGAAGCCGGCTACGTCGGCGAGGACGTCGAGAACATCATCCTGAACCTCCTGCAGGCCGCGAACTACGATGTCGAGCGGGCTCAGCGCGGCATCATCTACATCGACGAGATCGACAAGATCGCCCGCAAGAGCGAGAACCCGTCGATCACGCGCGATGTCTCGGGCGAAGGCGTGCAGCAGGCGCTGCTCAAGATCATCGAGGGAACCATGGCGAGCGTTCCCCCGAAGGGTGGACGCAAGCATCCGCAGCAGGAGTTCCTCCAGATCGATACCACCAACATCCTCTTCATCTGCGGAGGCGCCTTCTGCGACCTCGAGGCGATCATCGACCGCCGGGTCGGTGTGAAGGGCATGGGGTTCGGGGCCGACATCCAGGCGAAGGGGGAGAACCGTAACATCGGCGAGGTGCTTCGCGCCGTGCAGTCCGAGGACCTGATTGCGTTCGGGTTGATTCCGGAGTTTGTGGGCCGTCTTCCGGTGGTGGCGGCTCTCGATGCGTTGGCCGAGGAAGCACTGGTCGACATCCTGACCCAGCCGAAGAACGCGCTGGTCAAGCAGTACGAGAAGCTCTTCGAGTTCGAGGACGTCCGGCTGCGATTCTCCGATGCAGCGCTGCGCGCGGTCGCGCGTCAGGCGCACAAGCGCAAGTCCGGGGCGCGTGGCCTGCGCTCGATCCTCGAGAAGGTGATGCTCGATCTGATGTACGACATCCCGTCACGTATCGACGTGGAAGAGTGCATCATCAACGAGGAAGTGATCGAACAGGGAACGAAGCCCCTGCTGGTTCTCAAGCAGGAACAGGAATCCGCCTAGCGCGGAGGAGAGCGAGACCTCATGGGAATTTTCCGGAGCGACGAAGATCAGCCCGAAGGCGATTCGGGGTCTGGCGACACCAGAGTCGTTCCGCTTCTCCCGCTGCGCGACATCGTCGTCTTTCCACACATGGTGGTGCCGTTGTTCGTAGGGCGCGCAAAGAGCATTCGCGCTCTGGAGGACGCCATGGGGCGCGACCGCGAGCTGCTGCTCTGCGCCCAGCGCGAAGCCGGCGAGGACGAGCCAGGTGAGGGGGACATCCACGACGTCGGCACTCTCGGCTCCATCATCCAGCTCCTGCGTCTGCCCGATGGCACCGTGAAGGTGCTGGTGGAGGGCAAGTCGCGAGCACGGATCGAGGGCTTCGAGACCCATGAGCCCTTCTTCTCCTGCGCGATCTCGGACATCGAGGACAACGACGAGGCTTCGGTCGAGTCCGAGGCGCTGGTGCGCACGATCCACTCGGCCTTCGAGAACTTCGTCAAGCTCAACAAGAAGGTCCCGCCGGAGACGCTCAACACGGTCATGGCCATCGAGCACCCCGGTCGGCTGGCCGACACCATCGTTGCCCACCTGAACCTCAAGGTCGAGGAGCGCCAAGAGCTGCTCGAGTCCTTCATGCCGTTGCGAAGGTTGGAAGAGGTCTACGCCCGCATGCAGGCCGAGATCGAGGTGCTCTCGGTCGAGCGCAAGATCCGCGGCCGAGTCAAGAAGCAGATGGAGCGCTCGCAGAAGGAGTACTACCTCAACGAGCAGATGCGGGCGATTCAGACGGAGTTGGGCGAGCGCGACGAGTTCAAGAACGAGGTAGAGGAGCTGGAGCAGGCCCTCAAGGCGAAGGACATGCCCGACGAGCCGCGTTCCCGCTGCGACAAGGAGATCCGCAAGCTCAAGATGATGGCTCCGATGAGCGCCGAGGCGACCGTCGTTCGTAACTATGTCGACTGGTTCCTGTCCCTTCCATGGAACGAGTACAAGGAAGAGAACAAGGACATCACCGCGGCGGAAGTGGTCCTCGACGAAGACCACTTCGGTCTCGACAAGCCCAAGGAGCGCATCATCGAGTACCTGGCGGTCCAGGCCCTGGTGGACCGCATGAAGGGTCCGATCCTGTGTCTGGTCGGTCCTCCCGGTGTCGGCAAGACCTCGCTCGGCAAGAGCATCGCCCGGGCTACGGGCCGCGACTTCGTCCGGGTGTCGCTGGGCGGAGTACGTGACGAGGCCGAGATCCGTGGCCACCGCCGAACCTACATCGGCGCGCTGCCGGGCAAGATCCTCCAGAGCCTCAAGAAGGCGGGCTCGGGCAACCCCGTCTTCCTGCTCGACGAAGTCGACAAGATGTCCATGGACTTCCGGGGCGATCCGTCGTCGGCGCTCCTCGAAGTGCTCGACCCGGAGCAGAACCACACGTTCAACGACCACTACATGGACGTGGACTACGATCTGTCGCGGGTCATGTTCGTTTGCACGGCCAACGTGCTCCACGAGATTCCGCGTCCGCTACAGGACCGCATGGAAGTGATCCAGATCTCGGGGTACATCGAGTCGGAGAAGCTGCAGATCGCCAAGAACTTCCTGGTCTCCAAGGTACGCGAGCAGAACGGGCTCAGCGAAGACCTGGTGGAGTTCACGGACTCGGCCATCCTCGAGCTGATCCGGTACTATACGCGCGAGAGCGGCGTTCGGAACCTGGAGCGCGAGATCGCCTCGATCTGTCGCAAGGTGGCGCGCAACGTCGTGAAGGCCGGCGAGGATCCGACCAAGACGAAGGTCACGCCTGCCAAGGTCAAGAAGTTCCTGGGCGTGCGCAAGTTCCGCTTCGGCAAGGCCGAGACGGCGGATCAGGTCGGCGTTTCCACGGGCCTCGCCTTCACCGAGGTCGGGGGTGAACTGCTCCAGATCGAGGTCTCGGTGACACCGGGCAAGGGCAAGCTCCAGATCACGGGTCGCCTGGGCGACGTGATGCAGGAGTCGGCCAGTGCAGCCATGTCGTACGTGCGATCACGCGCCAAGCAGTTGGGTTTGACCCGGGATTTCTATTCGAAGGTCGACATCCACATTCACGTGCCCGAGGGCGCGATGCCCAAGGACGGCCCGTCGGCCGGCATCACCCTCGCCACGGCCATCGTCTCGGCGCTGACCGGTGTGCCGGTCAAGTCGAACGTGGCCATGACGGGCGAGATCACGCTCCGTGGGCGTGTGCTTCCGATCGGGGGCCTCAAGGAGAAGATGATCGCGGCCCTGCGGGGCGGCATCGAAATCCTGCTGATCCCGAAGGACAACGAGAAGGATCTCGTCGAGATTCCGAACCACGTCAAGCGGAGCCTCGACATCATCGCGGTCGAGCATATGGACGAAGTGCTCGCTGCCGCACTCGCCCATCACAACTTCGCGGGCTACTTCCAGGAAGGCCAGCACTCCCTGGATGAGATCTACGAGGTCGCCCCCGGCGGATCCAGCCCGCCGGACACCGAGGTTCCCGGAGCGGACGCCGTCAACTAAGCGGCCGCCCGCCAGATTCCGCGTCATACTCTTCGGGCGCCAGCGGCGGCGGGAGAGAAGCAGTGCGGCAATCGGCCTGCGGCTGTTTGCCCGATCTTTTCTGACGTTGACGCGGTGTCGGGCGCGTAGCTCAGTTGGCTAGAGCACCTGGTTTACACCCAGGGGGTCACAGGTTCGAGTCCTGTCGCGCCCAGCCGTCACACTCTGCATTTCGTTTGAACCGGCGGCCACTTGCAGCTCCGCTGCAGCGACGCCATCGGGACGGTCCGAGTCGTGTGGGGTCACGATGGAGTCACTCAGCCGGGCGAGAAGGTCGGCCGGAACCTCGCCGGGCGTCCGGAAGTCGCAAGCATCGAATCTTCTGCTGAATCAACCCCCGGTCGCTTGTGCGATCCAGTCCGAAATCGAGCGGTGGCCGCGGCCGCCCTACTCCGAGGCGACCGCCGGAACACAGCGCGCATCGAGCGACGCGGC
>Ga0209987_10000574_pt1 | contig 19393 bp, 17 predicted proteins | sample N074metaG_FD_182134 | JGI IMG/M metagenome (GOLD analysis project Ga0209987, IMG submission 182134) | Deep subsurface microbial communities from Kermadec Trench to uncover new lineages of life (NeLLi) - N074 metaG (SPAdes) (version 2) | ecosystem: Environmental > Aquatic > Marine > Ocean trench... | reverse complement strand
TATAGAGGAAGAGGTGGTGGTAAAGCTGGTTATTGCCGGTGGAATAATTCCTGGACCCGCTCTTTCCAATCAAACATGGATATTTACAGATACTGTTAAGGTGGTTGGTATAAATGAGATTGAAAATACGATACCAGAAGATTACGCACTTTTTCAAAATTACCCAAACCCTTTTAACCCATCAACAAACATTGAGTATTCAATTCCCTCAGAATCATTTGTTGAGTTAAAGGTGTATGATGTTCTCGGTAACGAAGTTGCTTCTTTGGTAAATGAACAACAGCAAGCCGGAGTTTACAGAGCTGACTTTACCGCAGACAATCTTCCAAGCGGAATGTACTTTGCCAGGATAACCGCAGGTGAGTTTATACAGGTTGTAAAGATGACTTTATTGAAATAACATATTTGTTGATAGTACAGAGGTGAAATTACTCTATAAAATTTTGCCAAATAAAATTAATCGTTTAACTAACTGTAGAGGTTTCATATGAGAATGCCTGACTTATTAATTAAAGTATTTTTTGCAACTGTTTTTATTAGTTCATTTTCTTTGGCTCAGGAAATTCCAAACCCCGGGTTTGAGAATTGGACAAGCAACATTCCAGATGATTGGTTTCCTAATAATCCTCCAATGGGACCACCACCAATTACACCAAATTCTAATGCTCACAGCGGCAGCTTATGTGCCCAGTTTGAAGTGGTAGATCTTGGTGGATTCCCTTTCCCCCCTATTCTTTCCTCGGGGGCAGATGGGTCGGGATTTACGGTTTCTCAGCGCCATGAGAGTTTAAACGGTTATTATAAGTTTGCTCCACAAACTGGTGATTTTTTTGATGTTTCTGTTCTGATGTGGGAAGGTGGGATACAGGGAGCTGTAATTGGCATTGGATTTTTCTCAACAAACGCTGCTGCTGCTGATTGGACACAGTTTTCTACACCCATTAATTATGCAGGACCAGAAACTCCTGATTGGTGTACAGTGACTATTGTAGTGGGGATAAATCAGAAGATAGGCGGGGTTGCACTTGTAGATGATTTAGGGTTTGGTGGTGCGACTGATGTCGATTTGTTAGAAGATGGTCTAATACCTAAGCAATTTGAACTTCAGCAAAACTATCCCAACCCGTTTAATCCATCAACGAACATTGAGTATTCAATTCCATCAGAATCATTTGTTGAGTTAAAGGTGTATGATGTTCTCGGTAACGAAGTTGCTTCCTTGGTAAATGAACAGCAGCAAGCCGGAGTTTACAGAGCCGACTTTAATGCAGACAACCTTCCAAGCGGAATGTACTTTGCAAGGATAAGAGCAAACGAGTTTACTCAAGTTATCAAAATGACTTTGTTGAAATAATTTAACTTATTTGGTTCAAAATAGAAATTCATTATGATAATATTATCCAATAGAAAATGTTAGAGAGGAATACATGATAAAAATTAATTTGCTATTGTTAATGATAAGCAGCACGATGTTTTCACAGATTATCATAACGGGAAATGATGTTACCAAGATGTTCACCGTTGGTAATGCAACAACAATTAAACAGGATACAATAGCTTCCTCGGTTGATATTGGCTTACCCGGAGGAAATAATGTATGGGATTTTTCGTCACTTCAATATAATCTTGAAGCAGAATATACAAGTCTCGATCCATCGAGTACACCCTACATAGATGATTTTCCGGGCGCAACATTTTGCACTCACCTTGATGGTTTTTCTCAAGGTTTTGAGGCTGAGATTTGGACGTATGCATCATTGAACGGATTCTTCAATAATTTAGGGGGTGCACTAACAATAAGTGTCTTTCCTGGTGACGTTATCACCACAATAAATGATCCTCCGAGACAGACTTTTATAAATCCGATGACTTATAATTCCCAATGGAATCAGACATATACGCAAACAATTCTTTTTAATGGTACACCGATAAGTTCAGCGAGTGTGTCATTAAGTGTAGTTGTGGATGCATACGGTACAATGACTGTTCCTGGCGGAGAAAGTTACGAAGCACTGAGGATAAGAGAGACTTTAACAATTTCCGGTATTACCAGTGTAACTTATTCATTCCTGGCAAAAAATGGTGCACAGGTGGCATTGTTTGCAACAAGTTCTAATCCACCGACAAGTGGGGTAATTTCTGTGGACGGGACTTCGTATAATTTAGAACTTGAGGGGGGAGGTACCTCTTTTGTATTAACGCAACCTGAAGAATCTGAAATTTTAATTGCTGGCGAAGTAGATACAATCGCATATGAAAACTCTTCAGGTAATGTGGATCTTTGGTATAGAACAGACTTTGGGATGGAATATGTATTAATTGATAGTAACTATTCTGATCCATCAGGGATATACCTATGGGATGTACCTGAATCTTTACTTACAACAAGAGCGAAAATAAAAATAATAGAATCTGAGGATACAAACTCTGTTGCACTTAGTGGAGATTTTAAAATAAAACCCTGGCAGCTCTCAAGAATAGATGGAAACGATGATTTTGAATTATACGAACCGGATCAGGATGGATGGCCTTTTTGTAATTGCGGTTCAAATCAGTGGCCGATGACCTGGTGGCAGCAATTTGATTATCAGAATGGAACCGATCCATATACAGAAAATTCATATCCAAACCAATCGCCTTTTAATAATGCATTATCTTCTACCTTCCCTGATTGGCCAATGTTTGTGGATATTTTTAAACCATTTCAATGCTACACAGATTTCCCACCATCAACCTATCGTTCAGCCGCTACAACAAAATGGACCGCGGTAAATGGGGGTTGGGGTGGTTCATGTTTTGGATTTTCTGTTACTAGTTTATTCGGTTTTTATAATAAGTCAAGTCTGGGTCAATACATTGGATCGTTTGATAAACTTTTTGATGTAAATGTGAATGATACTACAAGATATGTAATTAATCTTTTTCAAAATTATCAGTTTGGTAAAGAAGCAGCAGATTTTGTACGAGCAAATTTTAATAATTCGCCTCGTCAACTGTTAAGTGATCTTAAAGAAATGCTTAGTCAGGATAATGTCGATGGAAGATCATTGGCGTTTTGGAATAACAATGGTTCAGGAGGCCATGCTGTTGTTCCATATGGATTGGAAAGGATTGGTAATACATCAACATTCAACGTAAAGCTTTATAATAGCAATGCACCGGGTAGCCTGAATAATTTCATCTTTATTGATTCAGTTGCTAATACATGGTCTGATAGCACTGGATTGAATTGGGGAACAGGTTCTTCCCAATGTATGCTTTATTTGGATAATTCGGAATTCTTATCAATTCAAAGTCTTGATAATGCAAATTCGCGGTATTTATCAAACTCAGATTATTCGGGTTCATCAAGATTAGAAATTTATAATACTCCTTTTGCTGAAATGATTATTACATCGGGAACCGGTGAACAAATTGGTTACCAGGATAGTATCGCGTTTAATAATATTCCTGATGCTCTTCCGATTATCCCGCTAACAGGTAGTTTTCATCCACCCATTGGGTATGATTTACCGGAAAATAATTACTCTCTTGAGCTTGATAATTTTATTGATTCAGTATCCTATGTTCTATTCTTCACAGATTCAACCATCTATAATTACAGACGATCTGAAGTGAACAATAATGAATCTGATCTATTTAACTTTTCTGATGAGGGAGTGGGAATTACAAACCCAGACCAGATCGTTAAGAGTGTAAACTTTGAGACAATAATCCTAGAAGATACGACAGTTGAAAGAGTATTTGTGCTTAATGGATTACAAATTTCTTCTGGTGACTCAGTTCATATCAAGGAAATAGACCGGCAGGAATTATTGATTCAGAATTATGGCGAAGCCATGAACTATGATTTACAACTAAGAATCACATCTGCAAGCGGAGGAACTTATTTCTTACATATGTTAATTCCGATGGTTCAGAATTCTGCTCATCAGATTGTACCTGTATGGGAAAACCTCATTAATGAACCTGTAAAGATTTTAATAGATATTGGTAATGATGGGACAATTGATGATTCACTTCTGGTTAAAAATCAAATTACCAACGTTGAAGATCAGGGTAAATTATTCATACCGGAAGAATATAAGTTAGAGCAGAATTATCCAAATCCATTTAATCCAACTACAACAATAAAGTATTCTATACCTAAGACGAGTTTCGTAAGTCTAAAAATATATAACCTGATAGGAGAAGAGGTTGCAACACTAGTTAACGAAGAGAATTCAATTGGAAATTATGAAATTGAATTCAATGCCACATCATTACCAAGTGGAATTTATTTCTACAGGTTACAAGCTGGTTCTTTTGTAGAAACTAAGAAGATGGTGTTGTTGAAATAATTTAACTTATAGATATGCCAGATTTTGAAAATCTGGCATATCTAATTGCCGGACAGCACATCTTTTTTTAATCATCCCTAGTATAATTTGTTTCGATTATCCCTCAATTAATTTATCTTTAAATAACAATTCATTCTAAAATTTATATTTGGTTTATGTCATCTTTAAACATAAAAAAATTACTCCCGGCATTTTTGATGCTTTTAATTCTTGTATTCCAACCCGCCTGCTCAAACGATGAGAATAAAACACCCGAAAACATTATAACAAAAAAAACTAAAAAAGAGAAAAAATTATTTATTACCGATCAAAAAATATATGGTATTAAATCAGGCATAATTGAATATGAGATAAAAGGTTCGCAAACTGGAACTAAAAAATTATACTTCGACGATTGGGGAAGAAAACAAGCTGAATTTACAAACTCTACAATTAAAGTGGGCAAATACACAAAACACAGTAACTTGCTTAAAATTACAAAGGGTGACTGGCAATACATAATAAATCTGGAAAACAATACAGGACTAAAAAGGGAAAACCCTGTAATTGAAAAGATAATTGAATTAAAGAACCAAACAAATTATGGTGAGTTTGGTGAACAACTTTTATTGATTAGTGGAGGTTTTGAATCCGGACGGGATATAGTTGCCGATAAAAAATGTAAAGTATATGAATTCAAAAAGCAAAATACCAAAAGCTGGATATGGAACTGGCTGATGTTAAAATCAGAAACTAAAAGAGGCAAAATTAATATTACAGTGGTTGCAAAAAATATAGAGGAAAATGTTTTTATTGCCGATACTGTTTTTAATCCCCCCAAAAATATATTAATAATCGAAGTTGACCTCGAAGACTTGAGAAATCAGGCAGGCGAAAATTTATAAGTTAAAGTATTTACCACAACCAAGCCTGTTCAACATGCAACCATACAGTCATACATCCATACTTAACCACGGAGAAGACTGATATTGTAAACATAGAAAAATTTATGATAATTAAATGACAACCTTTCTTCCTTTAGGTGGTGCGGATGAGATTGGAGCTAATTGCTATTACCTGAACATTAATGGAACGGGAATAATTCTCGATTGTGGAATGCATCCTAAAAAAGTTGGGTTGGAAGCTCTGCCAAAATTTGAATTACTTAAAGACAAACCGTTGGATTATGTTTTAATATCTCATGCTCACCAGGATCATCTTAACGCATTACCGTTTCTTATAAAAGAATTTCCTTATATAAAAATTGTAACCACACCACAAACTCGTGCAATTGCAGAACTAACTTTACACAATGCAATATCAATCTTAAGCCGGCAAATAAAGGATGAATCATTCAATATTTACTCACACGATGAGGTTGACCTATTAATCAAAACTATTGATTACAAAACGTATGGTGAAGAGTTTAACATTACAGGATTGAAAGCCGCAATTGGTTCAGATATTAAAGCGGTATTTTTTGATGCAGGTCATGTTCTCGGTTCGGCTGGTATTTTAATTAAAAATGGCGATTCAAAAATATTTTATACAGGCGATATTAATTTATCTTCGCAATCTCTTCTGAAGGGCGCATCACTTCCTTCATCAAAAGTGAATACTCTTATACTTGAATGCACTTACGGTGCAACTGATTCATCGATGTTAAATAGCTGGGAAGATGAAGTTAATCTATTCGTATCATCATTAAATAAAGTATTAAACAGCGGCGGTTCGGTATTAGTCCCTGTTTTCTCTTTTGGTAAGATGCAGGAAATTCTTGCGGTTATTTATAATCAAACAAGAAGGGGCAAATTAACAACTGCAGATATTTATACAGGCGGAATAGGGAAAAAGATTAACAGGATTTATGATTATAACAGGTACGCTGCCAATATTAATGAAGATGATTTAATTCTTCACGATGTTACTCAAAAAAATCTGTATGAAATAAACAACACTGAAGAATTGTTTAAATATCCTTCAATCATACTTGCATCGAGCGGTATGATGGTAGAGAATACCTTGTCTTATACGCTTGCAAAAAGATGGTTTAGTCAAAAGGATTCGGCAATATTTAATGTTGGATATATGGATGATGAAACTCCCGGTTACATTGTTGCAAACTCAAAAAAGGGAGACAAAATAAAACTGACTGAAACAGAAAAAGAAATTGAAGTTAAATGTGAAATTAAAAACTTTAAATTCTCCGCTCATTCCAAAAGAGAAGAACTGCTTGAAATAGTGAAAAGGTTGAATCCTGATAATGTAGTTTTAGTTCATGGGGATAAAGATGCAATTAATTGGATTGGTGCCTCAATAATTAAATTGCAAAAGAGTAAAAAAGTTTACTCAGCCGCTGTTGGAAAGAATATTTTATTTGATTAATAAGTCAAATAATTGCTATTTTTAACTAGGTAATCCCCTGTTTTTTTGATAGGGGAAAATAAATGTTTTACACGACAATTATTTTTGATTTTGTTCAGTGCTTTTTATCAGAAAATAAAAGTGTAAAACGTTTAATAGTTCTAAACAGTTTTAGAATCTCTAAAAAAGGGAGGGAGTCATGTCCCGGTTAAAAGAAAAACTTTCAGAAAAAATTGATGGCTGGCGCCCAAAAACCACAAAACTTCTCAAAGAATTCGGCGATGTTAAAGTAGGTGAAGTTACTATTGCCCAGGTTATTGGCGGTGCCCGCGGTGTAAAGTGTTTAACCACAGATATTTCATACCTCGATCCTTTCGAAGGAATCAGGTTTCGCGGTTACACTATACCCGAAACAATGGAGGCATTGCCAAAAGTTCCAGGCAGCGAAATGCCTTACGTAGAAGGGTTTTTCTATCTTCTTCTTACAGGCGACATTCCGAGTGAAGAAGATGTAAAAGACGTTGCGGAAGAATTTAATAAACGGCAGCACGTGCCTCAATATGTTTTCGATGTAATTCGTGCATTACCTATAGATTCTCATCCAATGGTAATGTTTTCCGCAGCTATTCTATCTATGGAAAGAGAATCGGTATTTGTACAAGAGTACAACGCAGGACTTGGTAAGATGGACTTGTGGAAACCAACTTACGAAGATGCCCTTAATCTTCTTGCAAAACTTCCTCAGATAGCGGCTTTCATCTATAGGTATAAGTACAAAGATAATGATATCATTGCTCCTGATACCAACTTGGATCTAGGCGGTAATTTTGCTCATATGATGGGAATAGATAAACCCTATGATGAAGTTGCAAGGATGTATTTTATTCTTCATAGTGACCATGAAAGTGGTAATGTAAGCGCTCATACAGGTCATCTTGTTGCAAGTGCACTATCCGATATTTATTATTCAATCTCTGCAATGATTAACGGACTTGCCGGACCGTTGCACGGCTTAGCAAACCAGGAAGTGCTACGCTGGATACAGGGTGTTATGGATAAAATGGGTGGAAAAATTCCTACTGAAGAAGAAATGAAAAAATTTGTATGGGATACACTTAAATCAGGTCAGGTCATTCCGGGCTTTGGTCATGCAGTATTAAGAAAAACCGATCCGCGTTACCAGGCACAAAGAGAATTTTGTTTGAAGCATCTTCCTGATGACCCTATATTCAAATATGTGGATGTACTTTATAAAGTAACTCCGCCAATTCTTGTTGAACAGGGTAAAGCTAAAAATCCATGGCCTAATGTAGATGCGCAATCAGGTGTTATTCAATGGTACTATGGTTTAACCGAGTACGATTACTACACAGTTCTGTTTGGTGTTGGTCGTGCGCTAGGTGTTTGTGCTAATATCATTTGGGACCGTGCACTTGGTTATCCGCTCGAGAGACCAAAATCAGTTACAACTGCAATGCTTGAAGATGTTGCGGGAATAAAAAAATAAACCAACTGGTTTTTATAGATATACCGGTAAAATAGATATGCCATCCGGCAACTAGATATGCCAGATTTTGAAAAGCTGGCATGTCTTTACTCTTCATTCTCACTTCTAAATCTTTACGATTCGCATGGATAAAAAATCCCATGCATTTAATATGAGATTCCATGCAATTTATTATCCTCACAACTTTCATTAACTCATTGTTTTATAATAAGTTATCTTCGGTACTTGCTGCTGGCACGAAAATTTATAAACGAAATGCAGAAAAATGGAGAAGCAATGTTAATGGAAATTATAAATACTTTATTATCAATCAACAAAAGGAGTAATACCATGAAAAAGACAGAATTTGTTAAGAGGTTTTTCATTCCTCTTATGCTGCTTGCGGTACTGGCTTTTTTCGCAGGATGCCAGGATGAGATGACAGTGGAGCCCGGGGATCCTGGCGAACCTACAACTGATCTGGGTGCATTGGAAAAAATTGTTGAACTGGATTCTTCCCTCAGCTCATTCGAGGCAAACTATAATGAAGATGGTTTAATGGATTTTCTTGGTAAAACAGAGGAAGCGATCTATCCGTTCAGAGTTGGACATAGAATGAGGTTGGTAAGCAAAAACCTTAATATAAACTTCGAGGATTCTTTAGCATATGGAACTTTAACCAAAACTTTTGAGGGAGTGTTGTTCATCGCTGCTTCTTACGATCCCAATGCATCAGAACCCGATACTGTTATTGAAAAACCCTTTACATCAGTTATTACACGAAATTTAATATTTAAGAAAATTGCTAATACTGATCATCCGTTTAGGAATTGGAGATTGGTTGCAATATCATTACCTGAGGGTGGAACGCAAAGTCCGAATATTGACATCACCAAACTAACGGTCTTTCTTCCAGACGGAGACACTATAGTTATTGAATCTCCAAATGAGTATTTCCTAAGAAGAGGAGATCATTGGTGGAGACATTTCCCGATCATCAGACGCGGTGAATCAGTTTTGCTTAGAGTTGAACTTTTCAGTGCTTATGAAGAAGAAGACTTCGTAACACTAACTTACAATGCCGATAGACGCGGTGACCACCGAGTTAAAAGATTATTTGAACTTATATCTTCAACTCCTGTTAATGATGGATTTAAAAAAGTTTATGAACAAACGTTTACAGCGCATCAATTCCCTGGACATTACCATGCAATTATTAATGCAATGCCAAGGCAGGTAATATTTGATGACTCAACCCCGGTTGAAGCAGAAGCCTGGGGCATACCGTACTTTGTTCGTTGGTAATTTAGGATTCCAGACACATATCCTCTCTACGTCCCTCTCCCTTAGCCACAAGGGAGGGGGATATCTTAATTTCGAGAGGGAAAGTTTTAGTTTGATTAAATAGATGTTCAATCATAATTTGCATAAAGAGATGAAAAAGTTATGAAAAATTTATTAACATATTTGTTTATTGTTTCAGTTGGTTTGTTTTTGTTTGGCTGTGATAAGCCCGCACCCACAGAATTAATTGATGACACAGATCTTGCTGAATATGAAATTCTTGGTAAAGATATTAATGACGAGTTTTACAGCAACGGGTTTGATACAACAGGAATTACGCAGGACCTACAGGAATTACCAAACCTTATTGCTATTTCAGGAATAAAAGCAACCGATATTCATGGGAACACAGACAAGTTTTCTTTCGCACAATCTATTTTCTTCGATAGAACAAAGGAAATCCTTTCACCAGGCGGTCGCTTATTAGGTTTTAAAAGTGTTATACCAGGCATAGTAAGCTTTGATAACATAGTTGCAAGAGTTGTCCCATTCCATATTCGATACAGAGAAAACGGTGTATTGCGTGATACAACGCTTGGAAATAAGTATGTCCTTTTCAGCGGAAGAAGAGGAAATATGGATAACTTTCGCTACCGTCATAATTCTCATATGAATTTTCACATAAATGTTTTTTTCGGTGAGCAGGTTAGTTTTGATATACCGACACCAATTGAAATTACAGGAGATGTTGAAATACTTGGAAGCAGAAACCAGGATAACTTAAGAGCACTACTCCATTGGAACAGAGGTAATACACATGATATTACAATTGTAATTGGTGCAAGATTAAGAGACAGAGATTTAATTATGCCTTTGTACAGAGTGAAAACAAGAGATGACGGCAGCTTGATAATTCCACCGAGGTTTATCAACCAAATACCGTATCAGCATTTTGATAGAATAGTTTTTACATTTATCAGGAGATTTGAGAACACCATTAATACAAACAGCGGCGATCTCCGTGTTTCATCACAAAGTATTCATAGTATAATAGTAAATCTTCCTTGAGAATATTATTTATAATTATAATAACAGCAATGTTTGCAAACGTAAACATATTATCTCAAAGCTCTTTCGGGCTTAACGGTTATTGGGGATTGTCTCCAAACTTCAATACACCTTTGTATGGTTATGAAAGTAATACTTCCAATTATTCTCACGTAAGAGATTGGGGCTTCTCTTTTATTTATGGAGTAGAATTTGCTAAAAGTACAAATTCAAATATCTACAGCATATCTCTATCTAAAACATTGGGCAATCACAATCTTTCTGCAAGATTCACTCCTGGCTATCAAAAAGAATTTATTTTTAACACGGGTGAATCAATAGTTTTAGAAGACTCAACATCGCAATCGTTAACAGCAAGTGTTAATTATAAGGAACTTTTCGGATTGGGTTATTCATATGAGTTTTCAGAAGATTTTAGTGTCGGCACTACTTTTAGATTTTTTACGCAAGATTTTTTTGAGGAGATTGTCACACCGGTTTTTGAAGACTCGTTAATATTTTTTGTAAGAGAAACCAAAAGTGAGAAGGTAAAGTTTTGGAAGGGCGATTTGGGAATCAACTATGCTTTAAACGAGAATTTAAACTTTGTTTTTTCATCAATCAATCTGCTTAACTTTGGAGAGAAAGCCGATAATTCAGATTTTAAAGATTTAGAAATAAAAAGGGAAGTCGGCGGAATGATAGGTGTGAATTATCTTCCTATCGATGCTGCAGCAATTAATCTTATTTATGAAACAACGGGTTCGTACCAGGTTGCATTTAACGGCTATGCCGGTAATCTCGGTTTTGGAATGACTTTATTCCACGATAAATACCAGGATCCAGAAATTGCAGGAATGATACCAACGATAAGCTATAAAGGTGAAATTTTTGAACTGTTTGTTTCCGGTGTAAAATATTTTTCTAACAGGAAAAAAGAATTCGGAGTTTCGGAGTTTGTTCAAAACGGTATTTACAACGTTTTAAACAATCCTTATAGTTTCGATAAAGTTTTGTTAACAGTTTCATTCAATATAAATACTGCTAAAGAAAGAACTGTTAAATTGATTGATGTTGAAATTGTTAAAGATATTTACCCGACATTTTCTGAAAATTTTATCGATTATCCATTTGCTTACGGAACCGCTGTTAACCTGACAGATGAATATTTAACAGTTAAACCGATGGCAAGAATTAAAGGAGTTAACGAAGAAAATATTCAATCACCCGTTTTGGCAATTGCTCCGCACGATACGGCACGGGTTCCGTTTTATATTATCATTCCGGAATCATATTCATCTGAAAAAGTAGAACTTTCTTATGCAGACTTTTATCTTTTCACAATTGCAGATAAGCCGGATGATCAGTTTCAAAAAGCGGTGCTTGTAAACAGCATTAATTCCTGGGATGGTAAAGTTAGCAACCTACGTTACTTTATTAAAAAAGATTTAGATTTTTCAATGAGCCATGCCAAAGCAGTTTTAAGCAGTAATAAAACAGTGCTTGATACTTTACCAATAGCATTGGAAAGTTTTTATAAAGCGAAGATATTGTTTAACGAATATGTTGAGAACCTTGTTTACATTTCCGATCCCCGTGCAACCGGGGAATATGTTCAATTTCCGCATCAAACATTTGAACTTAAAGGCGGCGATTGTGATGACCTGAGCGTTGGTTATTCATCTTTGCTGGAAAGTGTGGGAATACAAACAGCGCTTGTAGATTATAAAGCAAACGGAAAAGTGCGGCATGTAAATCTTCTTTTTAATACAAAACTTTCTCCAAATCAGGCGAAGGTTTTAACCAATAACGACACAAAGTATTTTATAAGAGAAAGCGTTGATGGTAAGGATGAAATCTGGCTGCCGGTTGAAGCAACATCTTTAACAGATTTTAAGACCGCATGGAAATTAGGAGCAGAAAAATTTAACAAGGAAGCAATTAACGAACTTGGTATTGCTAAAGGTAAAGTTAATATAGTAGATATTTATTAAAATTTTAAAGGTAAAAAAAATGAAAACATTATTAATAATCTTAATGTTTGCGGGAATCTTATCCGCGCAAACATTTACGGTGGAAAAAGTTTCTGGCGATGTAAAATACCAGAACGGAAGCAGCGAAACATGGTCAGCTTTAAAAATCGGAATGATATTGAAAGACGATGCAGTTATTTCCACCGGGCAAAATTCTTCGGTGCTTCTTAAAGGGAACAAAGTTAATTTTAATCTAAATGAATCATCCGCTGTTTCTGTTAGCAGTATTAAAAAAATGAATATTGATGAATTGCTGCTTGCGCTTGCAATGGAAGATATGATGAATGCGCCTAAGGAGATAAGGAAAAGTTCTGATAACACAGCAGTTTATGGTACTAAAGAAGGTGAAAGCACTTTGCAAATTAAAACAGATGATTTTGGAATAAAAAGATTGAATGGTGCAGTGCAGCTTGCAGAAAACAGTTTAGAAGAATCTGCTGTTATTGCTGCAAAAGAAACATACCGTAAGTATCCCTATACAAAAAATCTTCAATCGTACAGGATTTACTTTGCGAATATTCTAAATGATAAAGGTTTGTACGAAGAAGCTTTGGATGAATATGTTGATATCCAGAAGTTAAAACTAACTGATGAAGATAGAACAGAAGTTAACGTGAAAACCGAATCTATAAAGATGAAGCTGTTGAGTAAGTAGAGACGCTATTTTCAATAGTATTAATGTTATTAAATCCTTTCGATAATCAGCGGAACTTTTGTCTTAAGCAAAGTTTCTGAGGATGGTTTTCATCGACCCACCATATTTATATTAATAATAAATCTGCGTATATTTAATTATACATAAGAAGCAAACCTTAGCAGATTAAATCTATTGGAAGAAATTAAAAATATATTTAACCAGGTAATTGAAGTACTAAATAGTCCTTTAATTACACTTGGTGGAACCAGCATAACTGCCTGGCGGATAATGTATTTTGTTCTGCTGCTTTTCCTGCTGATATTCATCAGTAAAAAAATCAAGAACTGGCTTGTTCACACAGTGCTGGCTAAAAGCTCTCTCGATTTAGGTACAAGAGCTGCGATCGGCACAATTACAAGATATGCTATTATTCTAATTGGTTTAATTATAATTCTGCAATCAATTGGAATAGATCTCAGCACGCTAACTGTTCTTGCCGGCGCCCTTGGTGTTGGAATCGGGTTTGGTCTTCAAAATGTAACAAATAATTTTGTAAGTGGAATTATCATTTTATTTGAGAGACCTATTAAAGTGGGTGACAGAATAGAAGTTGGAAATATCGCAGGTGATGTTGTAAGAATTTCGATGCGTGCTACTACTGTTCTAACAAACGATAACATTTCGGTCATTGTTCCAAACTCGGAATTTATCTCCTCACAAGTAATTAATTGGAGCCATAATGATAGAAACGTCAGGTTTAATATTCCTGTTGGGGTTTCCTACAAGGAAGATCCGCAAAAGGTAAAAGCACTTTTACTTTCAGTAGCTGATGATAATACCGCTGTTTTAAGGGAACCATTGCCCGATGTAATATTTGATGAATTCGGTGATAGCTCGCTGAACTTTATATTAAGAGTCTGGACGACCAAATTAATACAAACACCGCAAGTATTAAAAAGCCAGTTGTACTTTGAAATATTCAAAAGATTTCGTGAAGTCGGAATTGAAATACCATTCCCGCAAAGAGACCTTCACATAAAAAATGAAGAATTGAACATTAAAATATTTCAGGATAAATAGGAGAATATTATTATGGAGAAAAACACAAAACTCGTTATTACCATTGTGCTGATAATCCTGGCTGGTGTAATAATTTTTCAGAATACAGATCCGGTAAATTTAAAAATGTTATTTTGGAACTTTCAGGCATCGCTTATTATTTTATTAATTCTCGTTTTAATTATTGGAATAATTATCGGTTACTTTCTACCGAAAATTATTGGAGAATCAAAAACAAAGAATTCAACAGAAAACAGCCATTAAATATTCGATATAGCGGATAATGTAAAAACGAGTAGATATCTTGCTTATTCTTTAAATTAAGCTTATTTTTGTTAACTCTTTTTCGCCCTATTTAGGGCGATTTTTGTTTGTATAAAACGAGTCCCGACCTGCCTGCGGTAGGCAAGTGTCTTGGGATGAGTTCTCCGCCGCCGCGGACTGACAAAAAAGAGAAATTATATACAGATGAACTCATTAAGAGAAAATATTGTTCAGGTAGCCGAAGAAATAACCTCATCATCAGGTTTTTTTCTGATTGATATTGTTTTAAGAGGTACGGAAAGAAACAGGGTTATAGAAGTTTTTGTTGACGGTGAAAAAGACATTACTGCGAAAGACTGTGCAGAGATAAGCAGAAAATTAAATGAAAATTTTGAAGAGAAAGAATTAATAAAAACTGCTTACCGGCTCGATGTTTCTTCGCCTGGTATTGACAGACCGCTGTTATACCTAAAACAATATCCGAAACATATTAACAGGAAGTTTGAGATAACTTATAGTTACGGCGATGAAAAGAAAAAGTTAAAAGGAACATTAATAAAAATAGAAGGTGAATATTTAACCTTCTTAACAAACAAAGAACAAGTAATTAAATTTAAAGATATAATTAATGCTAAAGTAGTAGTTAATTTTTCTTAAAAGGAGAAAGGTTAAATGAATCGTGAAATAGTTGAATCCTTTTCTGAGATGGTAAAGGATAAAGGCATGGATAAAGATGTACTAGCGGGTATTCTTGAAGAAGTCTTTGGAGTTCTGGTAAAGAAAAAATATGGCGAAGAAGCTCAATTTGAAGTTGTCGTAAATATGGATAGGGGAGATATAGAAATATTCTTAGAGCGCGAAATTGTAGAAGAAGTGACCGACCCGAATATTCAAATAAGCATTGATGAAGTTAATCGTAAGGGAAATGAAGATGAACTTGAAGTTGGTGAAGACTACGTTGAAGAAATCGAATTAGCTTCTCTCGGAAGAAGGCTTATTCTGTTAGCAAAGCAAACTTTGAACCAGAAGATAAGAGAAATTGAAAAAGATATTGTATATAATGAATATACAGAACTGCTTGGTGAAATAGTTGTCGGCGATATTTATCAGATAAGAAAAAGCGATATTCTAATTAACCATAATAAAAACGAATTATTTTTGCCTAGGCAAGAACAGATACCTTTTGAGAGATATAGAAAAAGTGAAACCATTCGCGCAATTGTTAAAGAGGTAAAGAAAACAAACAGCGGACCGATTATAATTGTATCAAGAGCTGATGATTTGTTTCTAAGAAGACTTTTTGAAATCGAAATTCCGGAAATATATGATGGAATAATCGAGATAAAAGCTATTGCGCGCGAACCGGGTGAAAGAGCAAAAGTTGCAGTCGAATCTCAGGATAACCGGATTGATGCCGTTGGTGCCTGCGTTGGTATGAAGGGAGTTAGAATTCATGCAATTGTTCGCGAACTGAATAATGAAAATATTGATGTAATTAATTTTACAGAGGACACCGAACTTTTTATTCAGCGTGCACTTGCCCCGGCAAAATTGAACAAGATAGAAATTGATGAAGATGAACTGAAAGCTGTGGTTTCTGCAGATTCCGACCAGGTAGCCAAGATAGTTGGTAGAAATGGTGTTAATATTCGTCTTGCAATAAAACTAACCGATTATGAAATAGAAGTGTTAAGAGAAGAAAAACCATTTGAAGAATATGAAGAAGATATCGAATTGATTGACATTAAGGACGAACTTGGTGAAGAAGTTTATAATATTTTAATTAACAACCGATATGATACGGGAATTGAGGTTCTTATTGCCGGAGCTGATAAGTTAAAAGAAATAGAAGAATTTGACGAAGAAAAGGTAAACGAAATAATAGAAATTATCAAATCTCAGTACGAAGAAGAATAGGTGTTAAGGAATAAATATGGCTGAAGCTAAAGCTAAAAAAATTAGAATATATAAACTCGCTTCTGAATATAATCTTTCGGCAGATAGTATTTTGGAGTTTTTGTTGGGCGGGGGATTTAAAGTTAAATCGCATATGTCCAATCTTAACGACGAAATGATTTCTGCTATACAGGAACATTTTAAAAAGGATATTGAGAAAACTCAAAAGCATTATCAAAAATTAGCCGAATTTAAAAAAATAAGAGAAGATAAAGCAAGGAAAGATGAAGATGTTGTTGAAGAAGAGGATGTAGAAGCAATAGATGAAAAGAAAGAAACCGAAGAAGTTAAAGTAGCCGATGTCCCCGAAGAAAGAGAAAAAATTATAGCCAGGGAAACAACGGTTAAAGAGGAAAAAGTTAAAGAAGAAGAAAAAGCTGAAGATAAAGAAAAAGAAAAAACTGATGAAAAGAAATCCGCACCCCGCGGATTAAAAGTTGTTGGGAAAATGGATCTTGGAGAAGGTAAGAAAGAAAAAGAAAAAAGTGATGCGAAAGCAAAAGATGGCGGAGATACAGAAATAAAAAAGAAAAAGCGTAGGAGAAAACCGAAGAAAAAAGCCGGCGAAGCTGTCGTTGACGAAACTCCCGCAGCGCGTAAAAGAAAAAAAGTAAAGAAGTTTGAGATTGATCAGCGCGATGTTAAAGAAGCGATCAGAAAAACTATGCTTAGTATGGAAGACTCATCAGCTTCAGGCAGAGCAAGTGCAAGAAAAAGAAAACGCAAAGAGCGTGAAGAAAAGGAAGAGGAAATAATTGAGCAAAAATCCCTCGAGAAAAATTTAATTAAAGTAAATGAATACATCGCAGTTAACGAACTCGCTAATTTAATGAATGTTCCGGTAGGTGATGTTATATCCAAATGCATTGAACTCGGATTAATGGTATCTATCAACCAACGATTGGACTTGGAAACAATTACACTCGTTGCCGATGAGTTCGATTTTGATATTGAACTGCAGGAAGAATTTACTGCAGAAGCACTTGAAGACGTTGAAGACGCACCGGAAACATTAGAGCGCCGTCCACCGGTAGTAACAATTATGGGTCATGTCGATCATGGAAAAACTTCGTTGCTGGATCATATAAGAAAAGAAAATGTTGTAGCCGGTGAATCGGGTGGAATAACACAACACATTGGTGCATATAAAGTTGATATTGGTGGGGACAAACAAATTACCTTCTTAGATACACCGGGGCACGAAGCATTTACTGCAATGCGCGCTAGAGGTGCACAACTCACAGATATTGTAGTGCTAATTGTGGCTGCCGACGATGCAGTTATGCCGCAAACCGTTGAAGCGATAAATCACTCGCTTGCCGCAAACGTTCCAATTGTAATAGCAATTAATAAAATAGATAAACCCGGCGCTAACATCGAAAAGATAAAACAGCAGTTGGCTGATAGAAACATTCTCGTTGAAGACTGGGGAGGAAAATATCAATGTGTGGAAATATCTGCCAAAACAGGATTAAATATAGAGCAGCTGCTCGAGAAAATTTTACTCGAAGCAGAGATGCTCGATTTAAAAGCAAACCCTGATCGTAATACACGTGGTGTTGTTATTGAATCTGAACTTGATAAGGGTAAAGGTATAACTGGAACTATATTAGTGCAGAAAGGAACTCTTAAAATTGGCAACCCTTTTGTAGCAGGTATTTATCAGGGCAAAGTAAGAGCAATGTTTGATGAAAGAGGGCGTAAGGTGAATAGTGCTGCTCCATCTACTCCTGTATTAGTGTTGGGTTTTGAAGGTGCTCCACAAGCGGGCGACACTTATGTTGTTGTAGATTCGGAGAAAGTAGCACGTGATATTGGATTGAAAAGACAAAGGTTAAAACGCGAACAGGATCAAAAACAAGTTCATCATATTACTCTTGATGAGATCGCAAAACAAATTAGTATTGGTGGTGTAAAAGATCTGCCTCTTATTGTAAAGGGCGATGTGGATGGTTCGGTTGAGGCATTATCGGATTCATTTATGAAACTCTCTACCGAAGAAGTTGTAATAAAGGTAATTCATAAAGGAGTTGGAGGTATTTCGGAAAGCGATGTGCTTCTCGCAGCAGCATCAGGTGCCATCATAATCGGGTTCCACATACGACCAAATCTGAACGCAAGAAAACTTGCCGAAAAGGAAAATGTTGATATTAGACTTTATAATGTTATTTACGCTGCAATAGATGAAGTGAAATCTGCACTAGAAGGTTTATTATCTCCCGTAATCTCGGAAGAAATAGTAGGAACACTTGAAGTAAGAGATACTTTTAAAGTTCCGAAATTCGGTACTGTTGCAGGTTGCTATGTGCTGGATGGGAAAATATCTCGAAGCGATAAAATAAGATTGGTAAGGGATGGAATTATTGTTAACGAAGGTGATATTGGAAGTTTAAAAAGATTTAAAGAAGATGTAAAAGATGTTGATGCCGGATACGAATGCGGATTGAATATTAATGGTTATAACGATATCAAAGTTGGTGATGTGATTGAAGTATATAAGATCATTGAAACAAAAAAGAAACTCGCCTGATAATTAACACGATTTCCAAAATCAACCATAATTTCTAAAAGTAAAAAATGTCATCTTATAGAACAGATAAAGTTGAAAGACTGATAAAAGAAGAAATAAGTTCCATTTTTCTTCAGAAGCTGCAGAATCCCCAGCTTGGGTTCTTAACGATTACCAACGTCAAAGTAAGCCCCGACCTGAAGCAGGCAAAAATTTACATTTCTGTATTTGAAAAAGAAAAGCGCGAACTTGTTTTGGATAAAATTCAGGCGAAAATTGGATTCATTCGTGCAGAACTTGCCCAAAGAATAAGAATGAAATTTACACCGGAATTAAAATTTTTTCTTGATGACACGCAAGACTATGTTGAGAAAATTGAAGGATTGATTGATAAGATACACAAAGAGGATGGTAACAAAACAAACGGATGATTTT
>Ga0209987_10000571_pt1 | contig 19399 bp, 19 predicted proteins | sample N074metaG_FD_182134 | JGI IMG/M metagenome (GOLD analysis project Ga0209987, IMG submission 182134) | Deep subsurface microbial communities from Kermadec Trench to uncover new lineages of life (NeLLi) - N074 metaG (SPAdes) (version 2) | ecosystem: Environmental > Aquatic > Marine > Ocean trench... | reverse complement strand
GGACTTCACCATGCAAACATGCCGGCCGTTTTCGTTTCCTGATTGAAATCAAGCGACGAGTTAGCCGATAACCAGTTAGTGATCTCGTAATCTGGGCCCGTAGAGATCTGATTACTAGAATGGCCGCCCTATAAACAAGTACAACGCCGAATTGCCACCTTCCGCAAGTCCTCCTGCGAGGTACACCGGTCCGACAAAGGTATCCGCCCCAAGAAACAGGGAACCCGCAAACAGCGAATTACTGAATTTCACTTCGCTCGAGTTCTGCCAGGCGTTGCCCAGTTCCACCGAACCGCCAAAGTAGAGCGACGCATCCAGCAGACCCCGGATAGGGTTGGATCTGAACCGACGGTAGTAGATTACGCGGCCGACTGCCGTATGCCGGCCGCTCAGCTCGTCGCGCTGGAAGCCGGACAAATTGAACAAGCCACCTGTCGATAACAGGTTTTCAACACCCGTTACCTCTTTGAGCTGGGTCTGAAACTTCATAGAGCCGATCAGCGTGTTTATACCCCAGGACTTTACGGTGCCAATCGATCCTGTGACGATGTCAATGTCGGTGGTGGCGCCCATCGAATCTCGCAGTCCGGTCCAGGCTACAGAAGCCGAGGAACCGCTATTGGGAAAGTAGACGTTATCCAGCGTATCGTAGCTGGCCGATGCGGTAACGCCGCCAATGTCGAATGTCGTAGACGGAATAGCGCTACCGATATTCGACCGGGTCGTACCGAATCCGTATACCGTACCCACGCGGATTTCACCGGAATTGCCGAACACCCGGCCCACCGCAAGCTGACCCAGGACCCGCCGAACCCTGAACTGGTCGATAATGGCGCCGTTTTCGAAACTGTTGGTATTCTCTTCATCGAATGACGCGAGTGCAGAAACAAAATAGCGCCCCAATTTATCGACAGGCTGGTAAAACTCTGTCGCAAGCTGCTGGATTTCACCAATACGCAAAACGTTTCGCCATTCGGCACCGAGCCGGTTGATTTGTGTCCAGGTGAAGCTTGCTGAACCCGTGTAGGCGCTATTGCCTTCGAAGTCGTCCTGCAGCGATATGCCAAATCGCCAGAATTTATTTCCCGCACGGCTTTCGATCGTCCGCAATGCCAGGACTGTGTTTTCTCCTTGTTGGCGCAGACTAAAATCGACTGTCGAAAATGCACCTATGCCGTATATCTTGCGCAAGTCGGCATCCAGCTGCTCTTTATCCAGTGGCGCGTTCAGCGGCTGGCTGAGTTGTGCGAGAATCAACGCATCATCGACGCTGGATTCGTTCGTCAGAACGATCTCGGAAATGACCGGATCCGTGCTACGTCTGCTTTGCCGAGCAGCCAGGAAGTCCCGGTAGTCGCTGTCGCTCACCCGGATCGCAGCGAATTTATCGGCGACGGCGATTACTGCCTCCGCTCCCTTGGCCAATCGTTGCTCGAGAGATGAGAAGTCCGTTTCCATGGCGGGGCCAATTGTTGGCCGGACTACGACATCCGATTCATGCAGCGTCGCCAGGCTGGCGGCGCTGTTTTGCCGCTGCAAAATATTGCTCACCTGACCGACGATGCCGAACACGGAGTTTATTTCATCGGCGGTGCGCAGGTACGGACCCAGGTCAACCACAATGATTACATCCGCACCCAGTTGCCGGGCAACATCTATTGGCAGGTTGTTCAGGAGACTTCCGGTCACCAGGTACCTGCCGTCAATTTGAACCGGTGGCAAGGTGCCGGGCGCCGTGAGCGTCGCAAGCATTGCCCGATCGAGTGACCCGGAATCCAGGATCACCTCCTCTCCCGTCAGCAGATCCATCGCTACCGTGCGATATGCCAGAGGCAGATCGTCGAAATACTCTATACCCTTGGTGTGCGCTACGGCAGACTGGAACAGGCGGGCCAGCTTGTCGTTCGGAATCAACGCCGCAGGCAACTGCGCCTGTCCGTTCTTGATGCCAACCCGGAATTTGATCAGGAAATCCTCATCATCCTGCTTACGGCGAAATGAGAGATCCTCACGGCGGGTATCGGGATTGAAAATATCCTTCCAGTCCGTGAGCAGGAAGAAGTCCCTGATTTCGGCAGTCGTCATCCCGGAGGCGTATAAACCTCCAATCACGCCACCGATACCGGTGCCGACAATCAGGTCGATTTGCACCTGTTGGCGTTCGAGTTCCTCGAGAACCCCAAGGTGCGCAATGGCGTGAGCCCCGCCACCTCCAAGCACCACCGCAACGCTCGGACGATCTTCTTCAAATACGACCTGAGCAAAAGCTGTGACAGGATGAAATGCAGCCCACAGAATCAGCAACAAAGTTGCCGGTCGAATCGTCATTCATAGACTCCTAAATCGGACCAGGGTGGTGCGGAGATTATTCGACAGCGCCCGGAGCGACGCAAGCAAATGCTCAAAATGTCGTGGTTGGACCTACTCCAGGATGATAGTAGTATGCCGGCCGGTTTGACTGGAATCGAAAACAATTTGCGGAGTCAAAAAATGCGTTCTCTACAAAAATCAGGAATTCCCGGCAGTCTGCTACTGATCCTGGGATTCATTTCACTGGCCGGTTGCGCTTCAAGCGCAAAAATACTGTTTGATTATGATCGCGGCGCCGATTTCGGCTCGTATCGGACCTATAACTTCATGGAAGACGCAGGGCCGAAGACCGGCGCTTACCAGAGCTTTTTCACGCGCTACATGATCGACGCAATCACGATCGAAATGGAGAAACGCGGCTACACGAAGTCGGATAATCCTGACTTATTGGTCAATTTCAATGCCGTCCTGCAGGACAAGACCAAGGTATCAACCTCGCCGGCTCCCATGACGGGTGGCTACTACGGATATCGTGGCGGCTATTACAGCGGCTGGGGAGTCGGCTACGGGTACGCGACCGAAACACATGTGTCGCAGTACACGGAAGGGACTTATAACATCGACATCGTCGACAATGCCAGGAAACAACTGGTGTGGGAGGCGGTTGGCGTTGGCCGCGTGTCGGAGGATGCGCTGGATAATCTTGAGCAAGGTGTCAGGGAAGGTGTGCCGAAGTTTTTCGCGGGTTACCCGTTCGTCGCCGGTAGCGCCGCCCCTGTGACGGGAGACAGCAGCTAGGCTTGGTAGAATCTTCAGGGAAAAAACGCCGGCGCCGCTATCGAAGCAGGCGCCGGCTATTTCCGCATGATCCTATTTCTTCGGCTCTACCTTGAATTTCTGTCCGCCGACAGAAGCCTCGTACATCAGGCCGCCCTTCGCCTGGGTGAATATAGCCATACCGCCGTTGAATTCGGCATCTGCGGAAACTCCGGCTGTGATTGCAACCGCGGAAGCCTGGGCACCCAGTTCATAATTGCCACGCTTGAAATTAGTAAGAGTAGCCTCGTCTTCAAAGAAGATGAACTCGCTATAGGCCTGTCCGCCCCACTGAAAACCGAAGCTGAGCTGCGACAAGGTCACCACGGCCGTGACCTCACCATTCTCATATAACACACCCTTGCCACGGGCGCCGCCAATACCGAAACCGGCTTTGCCCACCGTAGGAATGACGACGTAACCGGCAGCACTATCAAAGAATCTTTGAATGCTCGGATCTTTCTCCAAAAAGGCCGCAATTGCCTCCTGGGCTTTGGCGTGATACTCGTCAGCTTCACTCGGGTCCCAGGCCCAGCTTGTGGCCGCCAACACAAATGACGAAAGCGCCAAACCGGCAATAATTATTTTACGCATGGTGTCTCCCTCTTTTTCATTATATTCCCCGGTTCCATTAACGAACCGAAATTGAAATCCATGTATCAGGATTTTTGTTCGTAGATGTGTACATCTCGTTGCGGGAACGGTATCGATATGCCTTCTTTATCGAACCGCTGTTTCACGGCTTTGGTGAGATCCCAGTAGGTATTCCAATAATCATCTGTTTTGATCCACGGGCGAACGATATGTTGACGGACGAATCCCCCAGTTCATGCACTTTGATCAGCGGTTTTGGATTGTCCAGCACCGCATCATGGGCGTCGACGATTTGGTGCAAAACCGCTTCAGCCTTGTCGATATCGTCGCCATAGGAGATGCCAAACATCAGATCGATTCTCCGCGTCCGTTGCGCCGTAACATTGGTAATCACGGAACCCCAGATCATGTTGTTTGGCACCACCAGTTTCTGATTATCGAAGGTCATGAAGGTCGTGCTAACCAGGCTCATGTCACTGACTTTTCCCCGTGCACCGCCGGCCTCCACAGTGTCTCCGACATCAAACGGCCGGTTCAGCAGGATCATGATTCCTGACGCAAAATTTGCCAGAGAGTCCTGCAACGCGAAACCGATGATGAAACCGGCAATACCGAGTCCCGCCAATAACGGGCCGAGTGAAATGCCTAATTGCGAAATCGCAATCAATATGCCGAATATGAACACGAGATTTCGAATGGTAGAAACGATCGTGCGGCGCAGCAAGTGCGAAATCTGCAACCGCGAGGCGACCAGTGCGCGCTCTGCGCCCTTTTGCACCAGTTTCGAGAACTGGAAAAATACGTACAGGATAAACATCACCAGCAGCGACCGGAATAACAACTTTGGCCCTTCGCTGGCCACCGCCCCGACAATTGTCGCAGTCCATCCGCTTACCAAATCGACCATGATGCCGACGTCGAGCACGTCTGTAGTGATCTCTCCTGTAACCGTCAGTACCTGCTGCCGGTACAGGCGGGTATTGAGATCCAGCGCACTCATCAACCTGATGATTTCCTGCATGGCCCTGGCAGTCATCTGGACCCTGGTTTCAGCAGCACTCAGGCGATCGGCAAGGCCGCTATTGTTCGGCAAGGTCGCTGCGGCCGCTCGCAACGTCGCAACGTCATTAATCGCCAGTTCCAGGAAAATGGAACGATTTGCAGCGTTGTCGGTTAGCGTGCCCGTCATGAAATCTCTTGCGGGCGACGCATCGAGAGCAAACCTGTCGGCAATTTCCACGTACTGCATTAACGTGCCATACAGATTGTCAACCGCACGCACCTGCTTGAAGAGAATCTGATCGTCCACCACAAACTCTTCCGGAGGTGATTTTTCCGTCGGAAAAATCACCCTGCTGCGCATCCGTTGAATTGCCACGATCGCCTCTGGCAACAGCGTGGATGATTGAACCGCCAGCCGCTCCAGGTACTCTGATACATCGTGTCCATCATCCCGTCGATCAGCGACATCTTTCGCCAGCGCCAGGGTGTTTTGAAACATCGACGTCCAGAGGCGGTCCCTGCGGATTTCGAGAACCTGTGCGGTCAATCCCTCACTCGAATCGACCCGGGCCTGCAATTGCTGAATATCCGCATCCTGCAACGCACTCTCGGACAGCCTTTGATCAAAATCGGCCGCGACCTGCTCCGTCAGTGGCTCCAGCTCGATTTTATCGTCCGCCTCTTGCGCGTTCACCAAGCCAGGCGCAATGAAGCCGAACGCCAATGCACCCACGAATACCAGCAAAGCCTGACGAGCAATTACAGGAACTTTATTTGGTCGGAATTTCATCACATTATTCTAACGTATCGCCCGCTTAGGAAGGGCTCCTACGCAATGTTTCAGGAGCCCTTTCTAAGCGGGCGATAGCGACTTCTCGTAAATCACAATATTTTCTAAGGGAGCACGATCTGGATGATTAACGTCCGCGCCCGATTTACATTTTGAGAGTTGCCGGGGGCCCTAGCCCCCGGCGCATGACTACTTCGTCGTTACCGGGTTCGGATCTCCGGCGACGAACGGGTAGAGCGCAAAGAATCTCGGCACGCCCTCCATTACCTTCTGCCGAAGGTTTTCCCGGGTATCGTCCGTAATGCGGCCTACACCCACCGCCTCCCACACCAGCTGATGCTGGTTCGCATCGACGATGTCGATGTTGAACGTGCCTTCCGTATATTGCGACACGCGGGTCTCCGTGCCGTAGCCGTAGCCGCCCCACGAATTGTAGTAACCGCCCCGATAACCATAGTAGCCGCCATGCATCGGCGGTGACGCAGGCATCGTTGTGACTTTGGTCTTGTCCTGAATGTAGGCATTGAAATTAACGAGGAGATCGGGGTTCTGCGACTTCACGTAGCCGCGTGCATCCATTTCGATGGTGATTGCCTCGAGCATGTATTGAGTAAACAAACTCTCGTAGCCCTGATAGTCCGGTCCTGCATCCTCGATAAAGTTCCAGGTCTTGTAGGCCCCGAAGTCTGCGCCGTGATCGTAGTCCGAGCGGAGTTTTCCGCTGGAAGAACATCCTGAAAGGCTCCCGAAAAATAGTAGCATTACGGAAAGTCGTAATAATATATGCAGGTGGTTCCCCATGGCACGGCCTCGTTGTAGGATATCTTTTGATTGTCGGCGCATGTTACTACTTCAGTGTGCAGCCCAACAAGTTTAATAGCAATGGATCAAACCATGAAAACGAAAGCGACCATTTTGGCATTCTTACTTTTTAGCTCTGCATCAGCGACTGCTGACACACTGCGCTGCGGCAGCAAGATCGTGCAGACCGGCATGTCGATGGCAGAGGTAAAGAAGTACTGCGGAAATCCGTCGTCGACCTCCATAGAAGAGCAGGACGTTCATGCGGGACCACGCGTTGTGGGTAAGACACAGGTCCACACCTGGCGATATAACCGTTCCTCGGGACAAAGAACTGCCGTGCTCGAGTTCGACCTGCAGAAGCTGATGTCCATCACATACGAAAGCAAATGAATCGCGGCTAAAGCCGCTCCCACGAGTTTATTAGAAATTCGTGGGAGCGGCTTCAGCCGCGAATAGCTTGCATGCCCCGGCGGCGATAAATCTCCGTAGATTTCCCGATTTCTCCGCTAGAAATTCCACTCTGTGCACATGATTATTCGAGGAATGTGGCAAGCAACAATGTTGTCGCACTCGATCACGTCGACTCCTTCCTTGAAATATGCATATATTATACATATCTTCTTCCCGTGGAAACTGAGTGGGACCCTGCCAACGCGAGGTCCAACCTGGCCAAGCACGGGATCAGTTTTGTAGTCGCAGATTCAATATTTGATGATCAGTTCGCAATTTCAATTCCGAATATGGGCCTGGTAGGGGAAGAGCGTTTTGCGGCGGTCGGTGCCGACTTATTCGGACGCATTCTGGCGGTCTCGTATACCTATCGGCGAAATAGAATTCGAATTTTCTCGGCACGACGAGCAAATCGGTCAGAACGGACAAACTATGAAAAAAGAATACGACTTCAGTAAAGGCAAACAAGGGCCAATTAGAAGTAACAAAGGCAAGACGCGCATCACAATCTATGTGGACGACGAGATTCTCGACGCCTACCGGCGCAAAGGAGATGAAGTCTGCCGTGGTTATCAGACATTGATCAATGAAGCGCTGAGGCAGTCAATAAGTACCAAGTCGGTAGCCGTGGATGCCAAGACACTTCGCCGAATTTTGCGAGAGGAACTGAAGAAGGCAGGATAATTCCGTTTCGCCCGAAGATGCGAGATTCTACGGAAATTTGGAACAAATGTAGTGGTCCTGGATCCCGAAGTCGAAAAACTGTTCCCAAAGTCTGAAGCGGTCAGCAAGTCGCTGTGAAAACAGATTGAAGATCAGAAAAAAACATCCGGCCCTTCTAACACCTGGCCGTATGCAGCTCCGACGACTATCGCCCGCCGGGGCGGCCTCCTGCAGTTTCTAAATTGTATAGCATTGGTATAGGACCAATGAATTTGTGACAAAATGTTACACGAGACTTCGGATGCCGGACGGTGGCATAATTTAGCATTGCGCAGCGAATTTCGGGACTTTGTTCGGAACTATGACTAAACATTTTCGCCTCACAAACCTGCTTGTGCTCGCAGCCACGTTGGCGATCACCGACAGTGCGCTGGCCGGCAGGCTGCTGGATTACATCCGCAACTACGACCTGAATGACTTCGCGCTGGGACTCTCTTTGTCCGTCAGCCAGAACCCGTATACCGGTGGCGAGAATTCCGTCATCGGCTATCCCGTTTTGACCAGCTTTCGCGATTCCGCATTCACCGATGACTGGCTGCTCATTCACGACGGCGACCTGGGTATCCGCTGGGTCACTAAGAACCGGTGGGAATTGGGGCTGGTCGGTCGCATCCAGACGCTGGGACTCGGCACCAGCGATTCGCCAGAACTGGACGGCCTCGATGATCGTGAGTGGGGGCTGGAGCTTGCACCCATTGTTGGCTACCGCGGCTGGCCGGTGCACATCAACTTCAAGAGCTACACAGAGATACTCGGACGCCACGACGGCTGGATAAGTCAACTTGCATTTTCGCTGCCGCGTGAGCGGGACTGGGGCTACCTGGTGCCGAGTGTGGAATTGATTCATCAGGACAGCGACTACACCAACTACTACTTTGGCGTCTCACCATCCGAATCTACCCCATCGCGGCCGGCCTACCGGGCACGTGACGCGCTGAACACCGCACTTAAGCTGCGCTGGGGATATCGGATAACAGACGACTGGCTGCTGTACGGCAGCGTTGGACTGGAATTTCTCGATTCTGAGATTACAGACAGTCCGATTGTCGAAAAGGACGAACTCTGGTCTGCAAGTATTTCGCTCGCATACAACAACAATATCTTTCAACCAAGAGTTTCTGAACGCCCTGCTCCCGAGCAGGCAAAATTCGAATTCAAAATCGGGGTGTTCAACGATTCAATCGATAGCAAAATTATTCGGGACTCATCTTCCGGCATCATCGGCATCGAAATTGATCTCGAGAAATTACTCGGCCTGCCGGATAAACAAACAATCCTGCAATTTGACGCTATCTATCAAATCGCCCGCTACCACCGGCTTGAAATCGGTTACCTGGCGACATCAAGAAGTGGTCAGACGACTTTGCAAAACTCAATCGATTTCGGCGACCTGCATTTTCCGGCCGGAACAATCATAAACAGTCAGTTTGAGACCGAAATATTTCGTGTCGGCTACGCCTATTCGTTGATGAACGATGCGCAGAAGGAACTCGGCATCATGGGCGGGCTGCATTATTCGAAAATTAATACCGTGATTACCGCGGTCGGCACGGGCGAGAGTGAAAGTACAAAAGCGGCCACACCGCTACCGGTTATCGGCTTGCACGGATCCGTGGCGCTGGGCGAAAAATCTTCTCTGCATGCCAGAATCCAGATCTTCCGTATGGATTTTGACCGCTACGAAGGTTCTTTGAATTACGCCACGCTTGATTGGCGACGGCGCTTCGGCGATACATTCAGTGTCGGACTTGCCTACAATTATTACGCATTGAACCTCGATTCACGCGACAGCGATGTCAGAGGGTCACTGGAAGTACGCCACCACGGACCGGCATTATTCGTCAGCGCAAGATTTTGAAATTCTCAGAATATTGATACTGTACTGACTTGTTCGTGCCACGGAATTGCGCCAAACTTGGGCTACCTTCTCGGGAGCAAAGTAATCGTGAAAAAAATGACAGTGATGGCCGCAGCCATCCTGATCTGTGCTGTCTCGGTTGCTGCATTCGCAGACCACGCGTACATCGAATTTGACGCCGTAGAAAACATGATCCTCTCCGGACCATTTGACACCGTCATTCCAAAACCTGAAGGTGCGAGAATCGGCGGTCCGGAACATTCAACGCCGAGTTTTCTGTCGGAGGACCTAAAAGTATCCAAAGCCGGATTTTTTTGCTGACGATCAGTTTATCATGGTGCAAATTGAGCCAACCAACGCGCCGAAAGGTACGCTGACTAACAATACTCTGCCCGTTTACGAGTTGGCCGGACAGGAATTCCGAGCTCGCACTATCTGTATGGACATCAGCCAGCAAGAACTCGATGCGGATGATGATCCCCTGTTCGAATTTATCGAGTTCCAGTCTGCTTAGATTGTGCCCGCCGTGCAGGCGGTGCAGCTATCCGCAACGACCGACGATGGAACTGGCATAGGTACTATTCTATATATGCGCAATGTCCCCGGATATGCGCAATGTCCCCGGTGGTTACGCCTCAATTACGCCAACATTCCAAGCCGAATTCAATGGAGCATTTGAGCGCTTCAATGAATCAATACGCAATGCCAATTGAAATTTTCAATAAGACCTTCCGCGATGCGGGGGGAATACAGTGGCCGTTCCAAATCGCTCCAGGCGATTTGTCGAACATAGGTTCTCATCCCATGCCCTCTCCCACAAAAAATGGGCCCATCGGGCCCATTTGATTTTGCTGGTGTGGTGAATCATAGGCGAACCATGCTTCGCTGAGTCCTTTTGAGCCGCGGCTGGCTTATCGGAACAGATCACGCGACGCGCCGTGCTTTGGACTCCTTATCCAGATCGAAAGTGGCCTGCAGATTCATCCACAGTTTCGGCGATGTACCCAGAGCATCCGCAAGGTCAAGTGCCGCTGCCGCAGTTATGCCTCGCTTGCCCTTAATCAACTCGTTCAATCGAGTCTTCGTCCAGCCAATTTTGTTGGCAAATGCCGCCTGCGTCACACCCTTTGGCTCAAGAAACTCTTCGAGTAACATCTCACCAGGATGGAACGAATTTTTAGGTTGTCTAGCCATTGCGCATCCTCCTTCAGTGATAATCAACAATTTGGACATCGAAAGCGTTTCCGTTTTCCAATCGGAAAACCACTCGCCATTGATCATTAACCCGGATTGAGTGGAATCCCTGCCGATTTCCTTTGAGGTCTTCCAGCCGGTTTCCTGGAGGTACCCTCAAGTCCCTCAACTCAGCTGCATCATGCAAATATAGCAATTTTCGCCTCGCTACCCGACGAAGCTCGGGAGGAAAAGCCCTGGTGGCTCTTGTTCGCTTATCATCGAACAGATCCTCCGCCAAAGTATTTCCGAAGGTCTCGATCACATTACTATATTATCGTAACTCGATAATCTGTCAAGCTGACGATTCTCGTATTTTTGCCAGGTTTTTCAGGCAGTTCGCACGAAAAACACAAACTCGGATAGTGCCCCTAAAGCCCATAGCTAGTGGCACTGTCCTTTTGTGGTGGCGGAACAGCGAGTGGCGGGAGGACGATGCTCCGCTGAATCCTCGGCCGTTTTCCCTGTCCGGACGGAATTTGTAGACCAATGTGTCCGGTATGGACCGTTGGTTTTTGGCGGTGGAGCGAGTCCTCTGCGGACGATGCTCTCCGGCGAGTCCACCCTCCTTCCCGTACCGCTGATTCGCACTGACTACCCGAGGAGTGGGGAGTCACAGGCGAACCATGCTCCGCTTGTACATAATAGAACTCGACTTTGAATTCGATATTTAAGTCCGGATTCGAGACGGCCGAGATTGATCTTCTAATCGAGGAGATCTCACCGGCCGGCGACGACCCCGACGACGAGATTCCACCCAGCGAGGCGGGTATTCGATTCAGCCCGTAGCCACCACTTTGTTACGGGACATCGCAAAGCGCGGCCAGAACTTACGATTGAGCAACCAAGTGATCAGCGAATAGATCGTCGCGGAGATAGCCAGGACGGGTATTGCAAAAATGCCGAGCATCATTTCATGGAAAAACAAGTAGCGTTTCGGCTCAATACCCTGCGCTGTTGCTTCGTACCAACCGACGGTGTAGGCCTCCGAGTGTATTGGATATCGCACTTCGAAGCCCTGGCGACCAGCAGATATCTCGCTGACTTCAAAGTACGCTGGCCGAAACAGCTCCGTCGGACTACGTTGTAGGTTTTCGTTCAGGGAGGCTTCCAGGTCTTTCGGTACCAGGTAAGAAAAGTCAGGATGTTCGCGCGCAAAGTTGTCGAAGTCCCGTTTCGGTACGATGTGGGCCGTGTATGACGAATCGTTCTCCGGTACTACCGCCAGGATAGGAAAGTAGTCCGGCACTTCCCCCCGAATCTCATTACCGCGCTGCATGAAACTGATCGTCGACCCTAGGGAAGCTAATACGATCAGGCCCAGGAGCGCCGCGTGAACCGCTCCCCTCAACGCGTTGAACGGGGCATTTGGTTTAGGCTGTCGAAAGCGAAGCACGGCGTAACCGATCAGCAGTCCGAGGACAGGAACAAGCCCGAGGAACGCCCATCCATTATGTATGCGCCCGCTCCTGACACATGCATAAGCGCCCAGTCCGATCGCGGCGAGCACCTGCCCAACGGGCAACAACGCGCTGAACACCGGTGCCGACACACCGAGGACTTGCAGTACTGTAGCGGTCGCGAGGCACCTGGTGGTAAGAAGAGGGAGTGCAGACGAAGGGATACGAAACGTGTCTTTCCCTGCCGGGTTCATCGGGAGCCCGAGGTCATTGTCTTCGGTCGTAATCACGGTAGTTATCCCGGTTGATGACAGTGGCAGGTGTCTCAGACGTCCCGCACATTTTCTTGCGTTTGCCTGAGAAGGCCCTCGACTTTCGACAAGTAGTTCCGTACTTCCTGGCGCCCGAGGTCAGTGCATAGATAGGTGGTCCTTGGCTTGCGCCCGACAAACTCCTTCGTCACACGGATCAATCCAGCTTCTTCGAGCTTTTGCGTATGCGCCGAGAGATTGCCTTTCGTGAGATTCAGCGTATTGAGCAGCTCGGCAAACTCCGTGGGCTCGGTCGTCGAGGCCAGAGTGGCCATGATGGTCAGCCGCACCTGATGCGCAAGCAACGCGTGCGTCGATGTGAGTAGCTCGACAGGATTCATGATCATCAAACAGCCCGCGCGGCGCGCAAGGATTCGCGTCTGGCACCGAGCAGATAAAACAGGGAAGCAGTGCTGATCACCGAGAAGTGCAACAATGGCCAGACCAGTTGCGTAGAGTGTCCAAAGTACTGGACCGCGGCCGCGATGAGCGATGCGCCTCCAAGAACGAGCGATACGCGAGTAGAGAGAGTGAAGAATCGTCCCTGGAGCAGATAGTCGGCGATATACAGCGATAGCAGGGGCGCGACCCATTCCGGGCGTCCGGCGAGAACAACGAACGAGAGCGGAATGAATTTAACCAGCAAGTCCGAGACGAACGAGAGGTTTCTCAGATACTGGAAATTTCGCACGAGGTAATCGTTGAAGCTCTGTCCGCTGTGACGGGCGGCACGCCAGGCCAGGAAATAAACACACATGAGCAGCGCTAGACCGGTCAGGGCAACTTGTGCCAGACCGAGCCATCCGAGTTCCTGGTCACGCGCCGAAAGCATCATGATTTCCGTCATTTCACGGCCCGAGATGAGTTCGAATGCCAGCAGGCCGACCGCAATTACCAGGCAGAGCCCTTGAATAATGAAACCGGCGTCCATGGCGGTACTGTGCGCCGGGATCGAAGGATCACCGCCTGCGGCCTTTTCGATGGCCCTCCGGATGATGGCCAGGTCGTTGACGGCGCTTTGAATAGAGTCCTTTTCATTCATAATAGATCTCATAAACTAGTTTGTGGGGCAAACTAGTCTACATAGGCTTCTCTGCATGTCAAGCCGACAGTTCAATAATTGCGTTATCCGACCCGCGAGACGGTTGCGCACGGCGGTTTGAGCGCCAGCGAGTAAGTCGAAGCATCGGAACGGTGGTTTAACATAGTCCCGATGTCGGTCACCAAAAACACACTCGGCAAGCAAAAACCAAACGGCCCCGCGAGGGGGCCGTTTGGTTTTTGGTGGCGGAGAGGGTGGGATTGATCAGGGCCATCCATGGCCCTGACTTTCGTTACACGAAAGCGCTTAAAGGCGTCCTAATTCGCTCCAGGCGAATTGGTCGAACCCGGTGGGTTCGAACCTACACCCTCTTCCGATAAAAAACGGGCCGATATGGACCGTTGGTTTTTGGCGGAGAGGGCGGGATTCGAACCCGCGGTACGGGGTTACCGTACACTTGCTTTCCAAGCAAGCGCCTTAAGCCGCTCGGCCACCTCTCCGTATATTGAACATTGTTTGAGTCACTCATACCGAACACGAGGGCGGGATCGGCGCTTGCGCAAGCACGTTGACTCAGTACATCCCTGTACCTCGCCCTGCGGGCGATTTCGCTGCGCTCAATCGTCCAAAATCGCTCCAGGCGATTTTGTAAACCGCTCGGCCACCTCTCCTTAATCAGTTGTCCTCCGATTTACTCGTCTTCAAAGTTGGTGGCCTGTCGATGCAGCCAGCACTCAGGTCTCGTGGCGGTCTGGGGGATGCTTCCGGGATGACCATTTCCTTGTACTCATCCAGGCCATCGAGATCTTCGGGCGCCACTATGCGTCTGCCGCCCTCGGCGGATTCATAGAATGCGAGCTCATCACAGGTTGGTGCGCTATTGCAGCCAGTGATCATAACGGCAGCCGTAAACACAAGCAGCACCCCTGCCCTGTTCATGACTGATCCCCGATCGTGATGCCTGCTGTTTTCATTGCGTCCTTCATTTGTTCGTGAAACTCATCTGCATAAACTGTTAATGGTAAGCGAATTGCCGATGAAATCAGACCCATCTCGTGAAGCGCCCATTTGACAGGTATCGGGTTTGACTCCACAAACAACGCCGTGTTCAGTGGTTGAAGACTCTCGTCGATCCCGCTGGCCTTTTCAATTTCGCCGCTCGCAACGGCATGACACATATCTGCCATTTGCCCCGGTGCAACATTGCCGCTTACGGTGACGACACCGTGGCCGCCCAGTTTCAGAAATTCCAATGCCGTGAAATCATCTCCGCTGTAGTACATGAAATCATCAGGCAATAGCGCCTGATGCAGCTTCATCCGATCCATGTCCCCGGTCGCGTCCTTGACGCCGAAGATATTCGGATGATCTGCCAGTCTTGCCAGAGTCTCGGGAAGCATATCCGCAACCGTCCGTCCTGGTACGTTGTACAACATCACCGGCTTGTCGAGGGCGTCCGCGATGGTCCGAAAATGCTGATACAAACCTTCCTGCACAGGCTTGTTGTAATAAGGCACAACCAACAGGTAGCCATCAATCGCCGCATCAGCCAGTTCCAGGGACAACTCCACCGTCTGCCGGGTCGAATTGGATCCGGTACCAGCAATAACCGGAATGCGGCCTTCAACCATGTCCGCCGCGCGCCTGATCAGCTCTGCATGCTCTCCTTTCTCAAGTGTCGCCGATTCACCGGTGGTACCGGCAATCACCAGGCCATTCGTGCCTGCGCTGATATGGAACTCGATCAGCCGTCGCAAGGCATCGTAGTCAATCCGGTCCTGCTCGTCGAACGGCGTAACCAGGGCCACAATGCTGCCGTGAAACACGATAAAACCTCGCCCAAAATAAGGCACGCGATGTTACTGTTCTGACCGATAACTGGCAAGACCTTGCGGGGAACGGCATGATCGCAGGTTCGTGCCCCGTCCGGCCCCAGCAGCCCGTGAAAGCTGTAACAAGGTGATTTCTAAATAAATGACGCAACTTATTGTTTTATCAGCAGTTGGCGCTGATCGTCCTGGTGTTGTCAAGGATATCAGCAAGGCGATTCTCGATTGCGGCGGCAACATTGAAGAGAGCCGCATGGCATCGCTGGGCTCCGAATTCGCGGTGTTACTGCTGATTTCCGGCAACTGGCACACGCTCACCAAACTCGAGAAGGCACTCGACGATCTCACCGAGAAAGACGGCCTTGCGATTACGATCAAGAAAACCGGCGAACGCAGCGGCCAGGAGGACTGCATCCCCTACGGCGTCGATGTCGTCTGCCTCGACCAGCCAGCCATCGTTTTTAACTTGTCAGAGTTTTTCGCGGCAAGGAACATTGAGATCGCTGACCTCGCGACACGGCGTTATGCCGCTGCCCACACAGGCGCGCCCATGTTCTCGGTGCAAATGACGGTCAATATCCCGGGGTCAATGCCGATTGCACAGTTGCGAGACGAGTTCCTGGATCTCTGTGAGCAGCTCAATCTCGATTCGATCCTCGAGCCGATCAAAGCGTAGCTGGCCATATATAAGGAGACATGGCATTGGCGGGGCCCGCACTGAACCGCGTCGTCGCGAACTTTCAATGTGCAGCTACGGGCGACCAGACCGTGCATTTCAAATCGCTGCGTGGCAAAAAAGTCGTGTTGTACTTCTATCCGAAGGACGCGACGCCCGGCTGTACGGCTGAGGGGCAGGACTTCCGCGACCTGCATGCAAAATTCCGGCGTCACAACAGCGTCGTTTTCGGCGTATCGCGGGACAGCGTACGCTCGCACGAGAAATTCCGGGACCAGCAGAAGTTTCCGTTCGAGTTGCTATCCGACCCGGATGAAAAACTGTGCCGCCAGTTCGACGTTATCAGGGAGAAGACCCTGTATGGCCGAAAATTCATGGGCGTCGAACGCAGTACCTTTCTGATTGACGAAAAGGGCAAGCTTCGAGAGGAATGGCGCAAAGTGAAGGTCAAGGGGCATGCCGCGGCGGTACTGGACGCCGTCAAGAAATGTTAAGTGTCGAAATTCTTTGTTTTCAATGACTTATGTAAAGCGACCGTCGGCAATAGAGGAAAAATCAGCGTTCACGCCGCGCGACAACAGGTATGATTGGGAACGGACGTGGATGGCCCCGGTCGGACATTTAGGACAATTACAGCGAGCATACCCGTGACAGCAGCAATAATCAGCAGATGTACACTGTTGCTTTTGGCAGTGGGATTGACGCTTGCAGTCCTCGCCCCTGCCGCTGAGATCAATTTGCCCGATATCGGCAGTCCCGCCGATGCGACACTTTCCAGAAACGATGAGGCACAGCTCGGGCGTGCGATCATGCGGCAAATCCGTAACAGTGGCCGGGTCGTCGAAGACCCACTGGTTAACGAATACGTGAATGAAATCGGCCATCGCATCGCCGCACAGGCGAACAGTGACGGCATCTATGATTTTTCTTTCTTTGTGATCGAAGACCCGGCAATCAACGCGTTCGCCCTGCCAGGCGGATTTATTGCTGTCCACACCGGACTGCTCGAGGCGACCAGGAGCGAGGATGAACTTGCCGGCGTGCTCGCACATGAAATCTCACACGTGACACAGCGCCACATCGCCCGGGCTATTCATTCCGGTAGACGTCAAAGTATCATGAGCATGGCGATTATGCTTGGCGCAATCCTTGCTGCAGTGGCAGGTGCCGATGGCGATGCAGTACAGGGCGCGATCGCCATCGCGCAGGGAACCGCGGCACAACAACAGATCAATTTCACGCGATCGAATGAGTACGAGGCGGACCGTGTCGGCATCTCGGCACTCGCCAACGCCGGCTTTGATCCGCAGGGCATGGCGTCGTTCTTCGAGGTTATCTCCCGCAGTAACACGCCTATGGAATTCCGTACGCCGGAATTCTTAAGGACACACCCTGTCAGCAGCGCGAGAATTGCCGAGGCAAGAAACAGGGCCCGCAGCTATCCGCCGGTGCATACCAGCGATACAGTCAACTACGGGGTAGCGCGGGCGAGAATCCTGGTCACCTCCAAATCAACCTCCGAAGAGGCTGTAAGATATTTTGAACGGGAGCCGTACGAATATCAGTCGGATGTTGAACGGTATGGCCGCGCCGTCGCCTACCTGAGGCACGGTCGTAACGCGGAAGCGAACACGATCTTTGAAGAACTTGCGAATAAGGATCCCAAGGTCATCGCCTACCATATCGGCCTTGCCGATGCGCAACTCGCCATGGAGGCGATCGACGAATCGGTGGCTACTTTCGAGAGCGCTCGCGAATTATTCCCGCGAAATGTGCCGCTTGTCATACACTATGCGGAGGCGCTGCTGAAACTCGGTCACGCGCAAAAGGCACACGAGATTTTGCTCGACCTGTTGAACAATGTGCCACCAACGCCTGAGCAGGTACGGCTCATTGCTCGTGCCGCGATCGCCGCCGGCGAAACTGCCGAGGCACACTATTACATGGCCGAGTACCGATTCATCATTGGCGATCTCGTCGGTGGCGTGAATTTCCTGCGCCAGGCCTTACAAGTACCCGAACTCGAAGAAATTCAGCGTATTCGCTTTGAATCCAGGATCGACTTCATTCGCGAGTTCATGACCGAGGAACAGCTGGCACAGATGTCCCGGTCCCGTTCTATCGGATAACGGCGGCTGACAATTCCGGAGGCCGATGGATCTGCTAGGATTAGCCCAATAAATAATCAAGAACTGCAGAGCCCGACCATGTCTTCGCGCAGATTTCGTCAGTGTATTCTCGGATGTTGCATTGTTGCAATAACCACACTGTCGGCCTGCGCCGGAAATATTCCGGCGGCGCCAAAAGATCAACGCGCGGAATATGACCCCTGGGAACCACTGAATCGCCGAATCAGTAACTTCAACGAAGATCTCGACAAGGTTACGTTCAAGCCCCTGGCAAAGGGCTATGAGAAAGTGATGCCTGAATTCGTGCAAAAGGGTGTACACAATGCCTCGATGAATCTGCTTAGCCCGCTGTTCATCATTAACAACTTCCTGCAGGGCAAACCAGGTCGCGGCGCAAAAGAATTTGGACGATTCATCATCAACACGATCATGGGTATCGGCGGCCTTATTGATGTTGCGACGCTCAGCGGGATCGAATCCAGCCCCGAGACATTCGGACAGACGTTCGCCGTCTGGGGCATCCCGGACGGCCCGTATGTTGTGGTTCCTGTACTAGGTCCTCGTACCTTGAGCGGCGCTTTCGCCATACCTTTGAATTTCGCTGCAGATCCGACCTTTTACCTCGATGACAGTACGGAAAAGTGGGTCATTTACGGAATCAGGACAATTGATCTTCGTATGCAATTATTTACGGCAGAAAAACTGATCGAAGACTCCTATGACCGATATCTCACGATTCGGGAGTCGTTCTTGCAGAACAGGCGGTTCCGGATTTTCGATGGTGATCCGCCCGAGGATGAAGATTTCTACGATGAGTTCCTCGAAGAGGAAGAATAAAATAAACCCGGCACCACTGCTGTCCCATAAATGCTGGCTGCGATGCGGTGAAACGAAATCGTAGCCTGAGGTTCAGGTTACTTTCGTTTGTCAGAGACATGAATCTGGCTTTAGATGTTTTTCCGGCATCACCTGCGGGGGACAGCTACACGCAATCGCGGCTGAAGCCGCTCCCACAGGTCTACTTAGTAACGTGGGAGCGGCTTCAGCCGCGAATTTCTAACGCCGGCAATGAGCTTATGGGACAGCTGTGACCCGGCACCTTTTTATTATTCTGCCGGCGCCTCGATAAAACCCGCCCAGCGCTCGCCGCGCACAAGCAGATGATCCACCTCGGTTGTTTTGGCGATGGCGTCAATCTTGACCGGCGTTTCAATGAAGCGTATTTCCCGAACTGTATGATTTGCCCAGGTAATCCACTCCAGCAGCAAAGCAAGGCCGGCAGAATCAGTGTCCGTTACTGCGGACAGATCTATTTCGATTCGTGTGTGCTCTTCAAACATTTCTTCACTGTCGTAAAGAATCTGTGCTGCCGTGTCGAATGCCATCCGCCCACTTAGCGCGAATTTTCCACCACCACGATCCTCCAGCTTGA
>Ga0209987_10000570_pt1 | contig 19429 bp, 16 predicted proteins | sample N074metaG_FD_182134 | JGI IMG/M metagenome (GOLD analysis project Ga0209987, IMG submission 182134) | Deep subsurface microbial communities from Kermadec Trench to uncover new lineages of life (NeLLi) - N074 metaG (SPAdes) (version 2) | ecosystem: Environmental > Aquatic > Marine > Ocean trench... | reverse complement strand
CGCCGATCCGCGCGATCGGGATATCGGTGATCTCGACCTCGTCGATCCGAATCAGGTGGAGGAGCAGATCGAGAGGGCCCTCGAAGACCGGCAGGCGCACGGAATACGGCGCGAGCGGCTCAGCGGTGGGCGGAGCGGGGTCGGATTCGGGTACGGAGGCAGTCATGGCGGCCCCTCGAGAGGCATCTCACTGGAGGAGGGGAGTTGAGACCGATTATGCGCGATCTCCGCTTCGTGAGCAAGCGTCAACATCGCTTTGCCTTGGCAACCGCCTTCCCCTTCGACGTAACCCGGCGCCGTGCGATCTCACGAGCCAACGTGATCGCTTCGTCTCGGTTCTGCAACGCGCCGTCGAGATAGGCGATCCGAACCCGTTTCAGAGCCCGCCCCACAACCGGTCCCTCGAGTCCGATTTCGAGCAGATCCTCGCCGCTGATCGGAGCTCGGCGCATCCTGTCCTCAATCGCGAAGCGAGCGATGCGCCCGCGCAACTTCGACTCCGCGATCGAGTAGAGGGCGTAGAGTTCTTCCTCGCTCAGCGGATCCAGTAGCGCGTCGACTGCACCGCGGCCCCGCGCCCGAGGCAGCGCAGCCAGCCAGCCGCCACTTGCCTTGGGAAAACGGCTGATCGCCTGCGCCACCTCTCCGCGAACCGAGAAGCGCTGCAGCGTTCGGCGCCGGAGCGCGGGCGAGGCCGGAGCCAGCCAGATGCTCAGACCTGAGACCCAACTGCGCCAACGGCTGGAGCGCCACGGAGGGGATGCAATCGCCCGGCCCAACCGGCGAAGCGGAACAACGGCCGCTCGCGGTAGATCCAAGCCGGGTTCGAGAGCACCGAGCACGTGCCAGTTGGAGAGCAATCGCAAAACCCTGGAGGGATCGAGGCCGTGCTGGGCATCGTCGAAGGCCTTTACCAACTCTCGTCTCAGCCGATCACCGCTAACGCGTCCGAACACGCCATCCCGCAGAGCATCTCGCAAAGCCGTGCGAGACCCTCGGGTCAGCGACAGTCCGAGTCGTGGCACGAGACGCGCCGCGCGCAACACCCGCGTTGGGTCGTCGTGAAAACTGCGCGGATGCAGAATCCGAAGGTGCCCGCCGGCGAGGTCGGCGATGCCATCCGCAAGATCGACGATTCCCGAGTGCTCGCGCTGTGCCTGGCTGGAGAGTGGCAGCGCCAGTGCGTTGACCGTGAAGTCCCGCCGCGCGAGATCCTCTTCCAGACTGCCAGGCTCCACGCGCGGCAGCGCGCCCATCTGAGCATACGTCTCCCGCCGAGCGACCGAGAGATCGACAGCGGCCGATCCAAGCTGGAGCCTGACGGTTCCGAAGCGGTCATGCCGCGTCACGCGAGCGTCCGGTGGCGCCGCCAATGTCGCCAGTGCAACCGCGTCACCGGTTTCCAGCAGGAGATCGACGTCATGAATCGCCTTGCCCAACAGCAGATCGCGCACGGGTCCGCCGACCGCGTAGATCGCGAGGCCGCGAGATTCCGCTGCATCGAGCACGGAATCCAGTAAAGCTGCGGTGTCGTGCTTCAGCGTTTTGCGAAATTCACTCGCGCCGGGAAACTTCACGGACGGCGTCTCGAGGGCCGCTGCCCGCCACGTGGATGCCGGCGCTCCACGGTCTCTCGCAAGCGGGACCGGCTTACATGTGTATAGATCTCGGTCGTCGCGAGGTCTGCGTGCCCGAGCATGCTCTGCACGGCGCGAAGATCGGCGCCACCCTCGAGTAGGTCGGTCGCAAACGCGTGGCGCAACACGTGGGGCGAGACACGATCCGATCCAATGCCTGCGACTCGCGCGATCTCGCGGATGCGAAGGAAGAAATTTTGCCGCGACATTGCCCTACCCCTTCGAGTGAGATAGATCGCGTCGCAATCCGGTGACGAGCGTTTCGCGAGGCTCGGCCGCGCAGTCTCCAGGTATTCGTCGAGGACCTCCAGAGCGGGAGCGCCCAGGGGCACGATCCGCTCCTTGCGCCCCTTGCCGAGCACGCGGATCACGCCAGAGCGCCGATCGATCGAACCCATACGCAAGCCCACCAACTCGCTCACCCGCAATCCCGAGCCGTAGAGAACTTCGAGCATGCATCGATCGCGTAGACCGATTGGGGTCGAGGTATCCACCGCCTCGATCAAGGAAGCGGTTTCGTCGGGCCGGAGCAGCCGCGGCAACGGCGTAGTGAAACTCGGGCTCGACACACCCTCCAGGGGGTCGTCCCGGGTCGTTCCGGAAATCCCTTGGTGCCGAAGCAGCCGGCGAACCGATACCAGCGTCCGTGCGCGGCTCCGCGGCCCGAGGCCCGCTCGATCCAGAAATCGCGTAAATCCCACGAGGTGTTCGCGCCGAACGGCCCGCAGGCTGTGGACCCGTGCACCTTTCAGATACCCCGCAAAGCGCGCCAAGTCTCGACCGTACGCCTCGATGGTGCGGGGTGAAAGGCCGCGCTCGATCGATGCGTGCGTCAAGAACTCATCGACCGCATTTTGGAGAGAGTCTTTTTTAGCGGTCGTCACCATCCGCGCCTCGCTGAACGACTTCGCACAAGTCGGCCCGCAGGGATTCGATCTTCTCAGGGTCCGTGATCTTCTTTCCGCTGCGATCCTTCAGGTAGAAAGTATCGGTCACCTGATCGAGAGTCGTTGCCGCCTTGGAGATGTAGATTTCGAATTCATGCTCGGCGATCACGCGCGTCAGATCGTGGAGCAATCCCAGTCGGTCGTTCGCCGCAATGTCCGCGATGGTGTAGAAATCGGAGTCGTCGTTCGTGATCGTCACCGATCCCGGCACTTTCGTCGGCGAACGCGTCACACCAACAGGCCGGCCTCGGCGCCGAAGCAGCTCATCGACGTCGAGTTTGTCACTCAGCAGCGCCGCCAATGATTCGTGAAAATCCGACCACGTCTGCTCACGCGCGGTCTCACCTCCCTCGGGCGTTGCGACCCGATACACCTCGAGCGCGAGACCCGATCGACTCGTGTATACGTGGGATCCCAGGATATTGATGTCGTGTGCGGCCAGGATCCCCGCCACGTTGGCGTAGAGCGCGTGTCGGTCAGTCGTACACAGGATGAATTCGGAAAAGTCTCCGCGCATCTCCCGCACCGCGGTCGAAAAACCGGTCTCCTGGTCAACTGCATATACGACCTGCGCGTGACGGACGATCTGGCGAGGTTTATGGGCGATGAAGTAGCGATGCGGCATCATCCCGAAGAACTGTTCGATATCTGACTCCGCGATACCCAACGCCGCCAGCTCCTCGGTCGCGGTCAGGCGACGTTGCTCGACGCGCTTTTCGATCAACTCCAAAGCCTTGGAGGGGTCGTCGGAGCCCGACTCGATGAGTTCTGAAGTCCGCTCGAACAGTTCCCCGAGCAGCTGGCCCTTCCAGTCGGTCCACGCCTTGCTCGAAGAGGCGCGGATGTCCGAAAACGTCAGCAGATAGAGGTCCCTCAGTCGGTTGCGATCGCCGACGAGCTGGGCAAATTCAAAAATCAGCTTCGGATCCGAAAGGTCGCGACTCTGCGCAAGTCGAGACATCTGGAGATGAAACTGGACCAGGAAGACGACCCTTTCGACGCGTTCGGCGTCCAGGCCCAGTCGCTCCACACAGCGTCGCGCCCGCTCCGCACCCAGCATCGAATGGTCGCCACCCAAGCCTTTTCCGATGTCGTGCAACAGACATCCGAGGAACAAAACGGGACGATCGTCGACTGCGCGCATCAACTCCGTGAGCTCTGGTTGTTCCTTCTCGTAGCGGCCTTGCCAGAGACGGCGGAGCTCCTCAACCAGAAAAATCGAATGCACGTCCACCGTGTAGGTGTGATACATCACGTGCTGCCAGCGATAGACGATATGCTCCCATTCCGGCAGAAAGCGCGCCAGCAATCCGATCTCATTCATCGCCATCAGTGATCGCACGACTCGCTGCTCGGAATTCAAGATTTTCATGAAGACCGCTACGGATTCGGGGTCGGAGCGATATTCGTCGTCCACCTGGTGCAGATTTTCCCGAATCAGTCTCAATGCTTTGCGGGTAAGGGACACCTCGTGTTCCTGCGCGACTGCGAACGCCTCCAGCACCCGAATGGGTTTTTCGCTCAGCAGACTCGTGTGCGGGATCTCCAGGCGCCCATCGACGATCCGAAAACCGCCCTCCAGCTCCTGGACGATTCGGCCACCGAGCAATCCGCGGGCCCGAGCTTGACACTGCTCGATCGCCAGTAGCGAATAGTTTCGGATCGCTCGGGCACATCGGTAGTAATCACCCATGAACCGCTCGACGGGAAGCTGTGCATCCACTTCGCCCCCGTTCGCGTATCCCAACGAGTCGGCGATCTTTTCCTGAAGCTCGAAGCTCAGTTGGTCGTCTTTACGCCCCGTGATGAGGTGGGCTTCATTGCGAATTTTCCACAAAAAATCCAATGCGGCGAGATACTCACGGGATTCCTCTTCGGTGAGCAAACCGACGTGAAGGAAGTCGTCGATCCTCCCGCCACCGGGTTGGGTGGCTTGCAGCACCCAATACGCTGCGTGGTAATCGCGCAGACCACCAGCCGCCTCCTTGATGTTGGGCTGCAGGAGGTAGAGCGAGCCTCCGTGCTGTCTGTGCCGCTCCCGCAGCGCTGCCAGCTGACCGGACACAAACGCCCCCGAGTCGGTATGCAGTCCCGAACGCACCCGTTCGACGAACTGATGAAACAGCACGCCACTTCCCGCGAGGTAGCGCGAGGTCATGATGGAGGTTCGGACCGTCGGATCCTCTTCTGCCAGTTCGATCGTTTCATCCACCGTTCGGGTTGCGCTGCCCACGGACAGCGAAGCGTCCCAGAGCCAGTATTGGACCCGCTCGGAAACAGCCTTCACGTGTTCGGAAAGCGGCAGTTGGTAGAGGAAGAGCAGATCGACGTCGGAGTGAATGTTCAATTCGCGGCGCCCATATCCTCCGACGGCGATGACTGTCAAAACCGCGGGATCTTCGCGGCCATCGCTGAAATATCCCTCCTCGGCAAGGCGAAACAAGCGGCGCACGAGTCGGTCAATCAGATTGGAATGGGCCTCGTTGACGCGGTGGCCGAGCGCACCGGAGCCGTGAAGGTCCCGTAGATGCCCTTGGGTTGCTGTCAGGTAAGCGCGAGCGGCGGAGACGACGCCTACTTCCTTGAGGTCAACCGCGCCACTTCCATCGCCAAAATAGACATCGAGCGACGGCGCATCCGTCATTGCGGGCTTCGTTGCGCGAGCTTCGAGCCAGTATCGCGATAACGCTCCAGCCCCTTTGCGATCTGGGTCGCCACCGAATTCAGGTAATCGCCACTTCGCAACCGCTTCGCGTCGGACTTGTTGGTCAGGAATCCCGCTTCGACCAGAATCGCGGGCATGTTCGACAGAAAGAGCACGTAGAAGGGTCCCTTCTTCGCACCCAGGTCCTGGATCTTTCCATACTTGGACGGCATCTCACGGGCGAGTTCGCGCTGCACGAGAGAGGCGAGCCGCTTCGAGTGAGGAGAAACGTCCTCCCCAATCCGAAATTTTGCCAGCGTTCGCTGCAATTCATCGAGTTGACCCCTCGTCACCCCGTTTTCGCGCATTGCAATTCCCAGGCTGTGGCGCTCGTGATTCTCGTCGGGATAGTAGGTCTCAATTCCCTGCACGGAACGCCGCGGTGCCGCGTTCGCGTGTAGAGAAATAAAGACATCGCCGTTCGACGCCTCCGCGATAAACGTGCGCTCTTCGAGACTCACAGATTTGTCCGTCTCCCGAGTGGCGACCACCCGGAAACCCGCCTCTCGAAGTTTCTTGATCAGCAACTTGGACAGTCGAAGCGTCACATCTTTTTCCCGCAAGCCACCCAAGCCAATGGCACCGGGATCTGAACCTCCATGGCCGGGATCGACGATTACCGTTCGCACTTTTCTTGCATCCGGCGACAATCGATCGTCACGCCGAACTCCGGGGCCGCGTCGTCGATCGCCGGCGTTGCGCTTTCCGCGTATGTCGATCACGACGCGATTCGGATGCGTCAGGATCATGAGTCGATGGCTATCGTAGTTCTCGACATCAATCACCACCCGAGCCGTACTCAGGGTATTTTGTCCGAGACGTATCCCACGGAGCAGGCCATCTCCGACGGGAAACTCCGGTGGGTCTCGACCCACCCAGATTCCCGGAAGGTCGAGATAAAGACGCTCTAATTTCTTTGCCGATGGATCGGCAGCGAGATGGACAACCTCGGTCTCGACGGGCCGGGGGAGGTCGATGACCACGCGCGTAAATCCGGAGTGCGACCAATGACGCACGCCGACAACTTCCGCCATTCCGGGCGGGCGGGTGACTCCCATGGCGATCGCTGAAATCACCACGAGCAGCAGGACGGAGTTTCGCCGAATCAAGACTTGACCTCGCCTTTGAGCACCGAAGCCAGCCGCGACAGCAACGCCAGGGCCTCGAGGGGCGTGGTCCGATCGGGTTCTGCGCGTCGTAGCAGATCGAGCACGGCGCGCTCGGAGGGATCGCAGCCAGACATGGAGGATTGGAACAGGCTCGGTTGATCATCGCTCCGCTCGTCCATCGCGCCCGACTCTGCGATCCGCGGCCGTCCGCGTTCGTCGAGCTCCCCTCCTTCGAGATTTCCCAAGATTGTCCGAGCTCGCTCGATGACGGTCTCGGGCAGGCCAGCCAGCCGCGCGACTTGAATCCCGTAGGATCGATTGGCCGCTCCCGGCGCGAGGCGCCGCAGGAAGATGACCTCATCGCCCCACTCTCGAGCCTCGAAGTGAGCGTTTTCGACCCGCGCTTTGGTACGGGCGAGGTCCGCGAGTTCGTGATAGTGGGTCGCGAAGAGGGTCCGCGCGCCCAGAGCCGGCGAGTCGTGCAAATGCTCCGCAACCGCCCACGCGATCGAGAGCCCGTCGAAGGTGCTGGTGCCGCGACCAATTTCATCGAGGATGACCAGGCTCTGATGCGTGGCAGCCGTCAAGATCTCGGCGGTTTCCCGCATCTCGACCATGAAGGTCGACTCGCCGCGCGCCAGGCGATCGCTGGCCCCCACCCGCGTGAACACCCTATCGACGATGCCAATCCGCGCGCTTTCCGCGGGCACGAAGCTTCCCATCTGGGCCAGCAACACGATCAACGCGACCTGTCGCAGGTAGGTGCTCTTGCCCGACATGTTCGGTCCGGTGAGTACCAATATCTGTGTACCTTCAGAATCCAGACTGGTGTCGTTTGGAACGAACTCAGCATCTCCTCGAGCGGCCAACAGGGGCTCGATGACGGGATGGCGTCCGCTTCGAATCTCCAGCGCGGTGCCCTCCTCGACCCGAGGCCTCACCCAACCGTCGCGCCGCGCAATCTCGGCGAGAACCGCAATCACATCGAGGGTCGCCACGGCATCCGCACTCGCCCGGATCTGAGCAGCCTGCTCCAACACGGCTTGTCGAAGTTCTTCGAAAATCTTCCTCTCCAGAGCCGCCGCCTGTTCGGTGCCTCCGCGAACGCCCTCTTCAATGCGGCGGAGTTCTGCTGTCGTGAATCGCTCGGCGTTTGCGAGCGTCTGCTTCCGCTCGTATTCGTCCGGTACGCGCGAGAGATTCGTTTTGGTGACCTCGATCGCATAGCCGTGCACCGGGTGAAAGCGAATCTTGAGTGTTTGGATTCCCGTTCTCGCACGCTCGCCAGCCTCGAAGGCCGCGATCCAATCCCTGCCCTTGTCCACGCTCTCGCGAAGTCCGTCGAGTTCCGACCGAAAAGCCTCGCGGATGTACCCGGTCTCGTTGGCGCCGCGGGATCCTTTTGCAACGGCCGGCGGATCGTCGACCAGGCCGTCGCGCAGCAGCGCGGCAATTTCGCCTAGCGCCGGCGGCGGCGCGAGAAGGTCCGGGCGGTCCTCATCAGCAGCCGGTAGAAGGTCGTCATTGCCGGCTCGGAGCGCGTTCCTCACCCCCGGCAACGACTCGAGTGAGGCCCGCAGCGCGGCGAGATCCCGCGGCGTGGAAGTCGGTCGGGCCGCCTTGCTGAGAAGACGCTCCAGATCTCGCACCGGCTTGAGGGCGTCGCGCAGTCCGGCTCGCAGGCGATCGCGCTCGGCAAGGCTCGCCACTGCATCTTGACGATTAGCGATTGCCGCAGGGTCGACGAGCGGGTAGGCGAGCCAGCGTGCCAGACGCCGCGACCCCAGCGGCGTCATCGAAATATCGATCCGCGAGATGAGGGTTCGAGCGCGGCCGCCATCTTCGCTATTGAAAAAGAGTTCCAGATGGGCTCGGGTCGCCGCGTCGATGATCATCGTATCCGCCAACCGGTAGTTTCGAAGTCGGTCGCTGTGCGAAAGCGCAAACGGTTGGTTTTCGGAGACATAGGCGAGGAGCGCCGCAGCAGCCCGGGTCGCGGGGTCGCTGCGTGACCTGTCAAAACCCTGAATCGAACTGTCAATCGTAGACGGATCGTAAGACGCCGGTGCAACACGGGTCCGCGCGGCGCCGGGTAGCAGCGCCTCGAGTTGCGCTTCGAGCGCAGGCTGACCACTCGGGATCAGGATTTCTCTCGGATCCACGCGCTGAAGCTCTTCGAGAATCGCCGAGGGAAATTCAGCGGTCGCTCCGGAGTCGACCTGTGTGCTGCGAAAATCGCCGGTAGACGCATCGAGGATCGCAACGCCTACCGGCGGTCCGGGATCGAGAGCAACCAGAGACAGCTCGCGCGTTCCGTCGATACCATCCGGATCGCCAACGAGACCGGGCGTGATCACTTCGACCACCTCCCGCTTGACCAAACGCCGACCCGCCGCAGCCTTGGCGTCCTCGACCTGTTCACAGATTGCGACGCGGTACCCCAACTCTGCGAGTCGCTTGATATACGGGTCGGCTGAATGCACCGGAATTCCGCACATCGGTACCGCGTCTTCCTTGTCTCGATCGCGCGTGGTCAGCGCGATGTCGAGAAGCGGCGCTGCAATCTCCGCATCGGATAGGAACATCTCGTAGAAATCACCCATCCGATAAAAAACAATCGCATCGGGATACCGGGCTTTGACCGCCAGGAATTGCCGCATCATCGGCGTGTCTCGGGCGGCGCGTGTCAATCCGGTTTCTCCTCTCCACGAAGCAATCCGCTACGACTCAACGCAGCGATCATCAAACCGTATTCGTGCGCTGCTTCGCTCACGCGGCTCTCCGATAGGAGAATCCGTCCCAGCACGGCTCGCGTTTCAAGATCGTCGCAATCCGCACTCAGCAGGCGATTCAGTTCAGATATGCTGGCGTCGATGTCGCCTCGTGCGGAAAGCAGGGTCGCCAAGGCACGTCGTGCGCCAACATCCTCGGGCTGTTCTTCGATCAGACCCCGAACAAATTTTTCGAAATCGCGGATTCGTCCGAGTGCCGCATAGCTGGCCTCGAGCTTGGCGTATACCAGCGGCCCGCTCGCGCGATCTACACGCGGCACTTCCGACCAGGCGTCCAGCGCCGCCTTCGCACGACCCCGCTCCGCCTCCAGATCCCCCAACAGCACCCAGGCAGCCACGCAGCGCTTGTCGCAACGCAATGCTTTCTTCGTCGATCGACGGGCGTCGTCGTGATCGCCCGCAGCGTGTTGAGCCTTCGCCATCTCGGCGTACAAGCGCGCCTCCTCGTCGCCAGGTCCGCTCCCGTCTAGCCGCGTCAGTCGTCGTGAATACTCGATGGCCCGCGAATACTGGCCCTTCTGGGCGTAGAGTTGAACCAGCGCCTGAAGTGATTTCAGATCGCGCTTGTCGTCGAGGATCACGTCTTCATAACACGCGATCGCTCGATCCTCGAACCCACCCTGACGAAAGTCTGCACCCAGATCTGCGAGCACCGTCAAACGTTGGTCCTTGCGGAGGTCTTCTCGAAGCAACAGGTTCTGATGGACGCGAATTGCTCGGCCGATCTCACCCCGCATGCGATACAGACGAGCCAGAGCCAGATAGGATTCAATCCCATCGGCATGGCTGCGTACCGCCCGGACCAGAGCCTCTTCAGCTCGATCCAGGTTTTGATCGAGTACGGACAGCAGCGCGGAGCAAACCTCTGAATCGAGATCCCGCGAACCGCGCGCGCCCCCCCCGAACGCTCGCGCAAACCAACCCATTCGATCTACGACCCCCGCCCCAGACCCGCAGGCGGCGCTGAACCCGAACCCAGCGTTCGCGGCTGGTCGGACAACGGCAGGCTTCGAAGCTGGTGAACTTCCGCTTGCAGGTTATCGACGAGTTTCCGATAACGCCGAGAAACAAGCCGGATACGGGCGCCGCGCACCACCGCGACGAACGCCGTCAGAATGACACCGGAACCGAACGCCACCAACATGACCACCCAGAGTGCACGCTTCGCGAATTCACCGCCTGGGTAGTGCACCCCAACGAGAAGCGTGTTGCTGTGCGCCAAATTCCAACCTGCAATGAGCAAGCCCACGAATACAGTCATCGCCAACAACTGGCGCGCAAGCCTCATCTCACCCTCTCGCCGTTCAAGCTCGGTGTTCAGGCCGAGCCGACATCCGGGTTGTCGCCAGGTTCTGACCCGCGGCCCTTGCCGGAACCCTGCCCGTCGACCATCTCCTTGAGCTCCTTCCCAACCTTGAAAAAAGGAGTTCGCTTGGCGGAAATGTGCACCGGGGCGCCTGTCTTGGGATTACGCCCTTCACGAGCTTCGCGAATTTTGACCTGAAAACTCCCAAAGCCGCGAATCTCGATGCGCTCGCCCACCTTCAGAGCCTGCGCCATCGATTCGAAGATCGTGTTGACGACGATCTCCGTATCTCGTTTGGAAATGTGAGGCGTCGCCTCGGCAACCGTTTCAATCAACCCGCTTTTTGTCATTCCCTTCCCCGACGGTTCGCCCTACTCGGCGTCCGTTCCTGGTGCTTTGCGGCCGTAACCCGGTCCGCTCAGCGCTCAAATTTCGGGTTTCCGCGATCACCCACACCCGATTGCGGAATTCCATCGCCTTACTCCTCGCTCTCTTCGGCCTTCTCGGCGAGTTTTTCAGCCAGAAGGTCCCCCAGAGTCGTCGTTTGCTTCTGCGACTGTTGAGCCGCCAACTTCTTCAGGGCATCGCGCTGCTCACGGTCTGTAAGAGCCTTGACGGAGAGAGAGATCTTCTGCTCCAAAGGATCCACTTTCGTGATGACGGCGGTGACAGAGTCACCCTCCTTCACCACGTCAGCCGGCTTGTCGACTCTTTCCGACGACAGCTCAGAGCTGTAGATCAAACCTTCGATGCCCTCTTCGAGGCGAACGAACGCTCCGAAGTCGGCAACGCTCGTTACTACTGCCGTGATCTCGCTTCCAACCGGATACTTCTTGATGATTTCATCCCAGGGGTTCGGCTCGAGCTGCTTGATCCCCAGGGAGAACTTCTCATTCTCCTTGTCGATCTTGAGCACGACCGCCTCGACCGTGTCGCCCTTCTTGAAATTCTCTCCCGGGTGTTTGATCTGCTTTGTCCACGAAATGTCCGACACGTGAACGAGTCCATCGATCCCCTCCTCGAGACCGACAAAGATCCCGAAGTTCGTGATGTTGCGAATCGTTCCGCTCACCCGGGTCGAGATCGGATACTTCTCCTCGATCACGCTCCACGGATTGGGTTCGATCTGCTTCATTCCAAGCGAGATCTTTCGATCCTTTTCCGATACGTCGAGCACGATGGATTCCACCATGTCGCCGACCGACACGACCTTCGAGGGGTGCTTGATTCGCTTGGTCCAGGAAATCTCCGAGACGTGGATCAACCCCTCGATTCCTGGCTCCAACTCGACAAATGCGCCGTATTCGGCTAGCGAAACGACCTTGCCCTCGACACGCTTGCCAATCGAATAACGCATGCCCGCGTCAGTCCACGGGTCGGGTTGAATTTGCTTGAGGCCAAGGGAGACCCGCTCGGATTCGGCGTCGAACTTCAACACCTTCACCTTGATCTCATCGCCCACCTGAAACAGATCACTCGGATGATTCACGCGGCCCCATGACATATCGGTCACGTGGAGCAACCCATCGATCCCGCCGAGATCGATGAATGCGCCGTAATCGGTGAGGTTCTTGATCACACCATCGACGATCTGTCCGGGCGCGAGAGTCGCGAGCGTGTCTTCACGGAGCTGCTTGCGCTCTGTCTCCAGCAGCGCACGGCGCGAGAGAACGATGTTCCCACGCCGCTTATTGAACTTGATGACTTTGAACTTGAGGCGCTGGTTGACGATGTTCTCGAGATTTCGCACTGGACGCAGGTCGACCTGCGATCCGGGCAGAAATGCCTTGACACCGATGTCGACGGCCAGCCCGCCCTTCACCCGAGCAACCACGATGCCCTCGACAGGCTCCTCGGCTTTGTAGGCTCGGCTGATTTCGTCCCAGATCTTGAGTCGGTCGGCTTTTTCCTTGGACAAGACGATTCGGCCATTCGCGTCTTCGGCTTCTTCAAGAAGGACCTCTATTTTGTCACCGACGTTGATGTGGAGGGTCCCATCGTCGTCCATGAACTCCCAGGTGGGAACGAGGCCTTCCGACTTGAATCCAATGTCGATCTGGACATGTTCATCATCGATGGAAAGAATGATCCCATTGACGACTTCGCCCTCCTTGAGAGCCGTGCTCGTCGCGTCGAACAGCTCGGCGAAGGTTTCGCCCTCGGCTGTCGAGGTTGCTTCAGATTTGGAGGTTGCTTCATTCATCAGATCTGTTTTCACTTTCATGCCCTGATCACGGGTCGACTTTCGATCGGGGATCGGTGGTTTGACTCGATGAATGGACTTCATCCATCGATCTTGCAGGTGATGTCGACCGAACCACGAGGGCGAGCGCATCGCGCGCCTCCGAAATCCAGCGTTCGACCGACTCTGGATCATTTGCCTCGATGGCCTGGCCCAGCTCGCGAAGCTGCTCACTCACCGCGGCCAGCGGCGCACCGAGCGCCTTGCGATTTGCCGTCAGGATGTCGCTCCAGAGTTCGGGATCGCTTTCCGCAATCCGCGTAAAATCCCGGAATCCACCGCCCGTGAGATCTCCAGCGCCTTCAGGCGCGCGAGCCAATGCCGCCGCAAATCCAAAAGCAAGTACATGGGGCGTATGGCTCATCCACGCAACCTGGTCATCGTGCACCGCGGGATCACGCACCACCACGCGCGCTCCGAGTGTCCGCCAGAAGGTGCACACGCGCTGCTGCGCTTCGGGCTGCCCGGAATCGGTCACGACACAGGGCGCATCCGCGAATAGATCGGCGCGCGCGTGCTCGATGCCACGCTCGTGACTTCCGGCCATCGGATGCGAGCCCACGTAGTAAACGCCATCGGGTAGCAGGCCGGGCAAGGTCTCTGCGAGCTGGGCCTTGACGCTGCCAACGTCGGTCACAATGGCACCCGTTTCCAGCACCGGAGCCAACTCTCGAAGGACATCGGCCATCGCGAAGACCGGCGTCGCAAGCACGATCAGATCGGCACCTCGTGCCGCCTCTATCGCGTTCCCGACCTCATCGACCCAGTGTCGGCGGAGTGCAAAATCCCGCGCCTCTCTGCTCCGGCTGGCACCCGCCACGGTGGTGGCGACAGCGTGATGTCTGGCCGCTGCGGCGACCGATCCACCGAGCAAGCCGAGCCCGATCACTGCAATCCGTTCGAAGAGAGGCTTCACAAACTCCCCTCTCGCAGCCTTCGCAACGCCTTGACCAGGCGTTCGTTCTCCTCGGGAAGCCCTACGCTGATTCGGATGTGGTCCGGCATCCCGAAACCGTGCAGCGACCTTACGATGATGCCCTCCCGCAGCAGACGCTCGGGCGTGTCGGCGCCTACCTTCGCCAGCAGGAAGTTCGCATCGGTTGGCCACGTCTCGATGTCGAGTACGCCGAGTTCAGCGCGGAGATAATCGACCCCCTCGGAATTCGTCGAGCGGGCGCGCTCCACGTGCTCGACATCGTCGAGCGCTGCCAACGCGGCGACCTCGGCCACCCGACTGATGTTGAAGGGGTGCCTCGCCCGCTGGAGATAGCCGGCGAGTTCAATGTCGGCGACTCCAAAACCGATCCTCAGGCCCGCGAGGCCAAAGATCTTGGAAAAAGTGCGGAGCGCGATCGTTCCGGGTCGGCGGCCGACCCACTTGAGCGAGTCGGGAAAATCGGAGCGTCGGACAAACTCATAATACGCCTCGTCGATCGCCAGAACGACGGTTTCCGGCAACGACTCGACGAAGCGATCAAATGCTTCTGCACCCACGCTGGTACCCGTCGGATTGTTGGGATTGCAGACGAAGATCAAGCGTGTCCGATCGGTGACGGCCGCAGACATCGCCGGAAGGTCGTGGGTCAGATCTCCCGTGAGAGGCACGCGGATCGAGGTCGCACCCATTCCCTGGGCGACAATCGGATACATCGCAAAAGAAGGCCAGGCGAAGACCGCCTCATCGCCGGGGCCCAGCAGCACCTTGGCGAGAAGTTCAAGAATCTCATCTGCGCCGGCACCAAAGACGAGCTGCTCCGAATCCACCCCGAGTCGGCTCGAAAGCCCCGCGCGGAGCGCGAAGCTGGCGCCGTCCGGGTAGCGGTGGACTCCCTCGAGGGCTTCGCGGATCGCGGCGATCGCCTTTGGCGAGGGACCGATCGCGCTCTCGTTGGAGGCGAGCTTGATGCAGTCCTCGATTCCGAGTTCGCGCTCGAGTTCTTCGATGGGCTTGCCGGGCTGATAGGGCTCGAGGTCGAGGATGTGGGGTTTGATGATCCTTTCCAGACCCATCGCCTAACCCTGACCTCGCTCGACATCAGCCCTCGGGAAAGAGCCCAGCACGCGGTGCGAATGCGCGATATTGGCCACGAACGAGAGCGCTCTCTCGACTCGCGGTTCTTGGCGATGGCCCTCCAGATCCAGGAAGAAGAGGTATTCCCAGGGCTTGCCCCGGATCGGGCGCAATTGGATCGAGGTGAGATTGATTCCCTCATCGGCGAACGGTTGCAGGAGGCGGTGAAGGCCGCCGGGCTCGTCCTTGCGAATCGTAAACACCGCGGACGTTAGGTCGTTCCCGGTCGGCTCCGGTGTCTGCTTGCCGATCACCAGAAACCGGGTCGTATTGTCTCGCCGATCCTCGATCGAGGCCTCGATGGTCCGCAGCCCGTTGCCCTCGACCGCACCCAGACTGCAAATTGCGGCGATCGACCCGTCCTTGGCGGCCAGCTGCGCGGCCGCGGTGGTGCTGACCGTCTCCAGGCGCTCGACGCCGGGAAGATTGCGGTCCAGCCAGCGGCGGCATTGGGCGAGGGGCTGGGAGTTCGACGCCACTTGCCGGACGTCTTCGATCCGGCCACTGCGAGACGCCAGGTGATTTGAGATCCGCAGCAGCACCTCACCGCAGATCAACACGTCGCTGTCCACGAAGGCATCCAGGGCCTGGGTCACGACCCCTTCAGTCGTGTTCTCGACGGGAACGATCCCGAGGCTCGCCGCCCCGCGCTCCACCGCGGCGAATACATCGCCGATGCTGGAAACCGATTCGAGCGCCGCGAGCCGACCGAATTTCAGGTTTGCGGCCTCGTGGCTGAACGTTCCTTCGGGCCCCATGTAGGCGATCGAGAGACCCTCTTCGAGCGATCGGGTCGCCGAAATGATTTCTCGGAATACCGGGGCCAGCCCATCGTCTGGAAACGGGCCGGGATTGCCCTCGACGAGGCTGCTCACGATCCGCTTCTCACGCGCCTCCTCGTAGACAGACGCACCGCGGGCCTGCTTGAGGCGGCCCACTTCGAGCACCCATTTCGCGCGCTCATTCAACCGCTCGAGAATCGCTCGATCCACAGCGTCGATTTGCTCGCGCAGGCGCGCGAGTTCCGAACCGGGATCGGAAGCGCCAGACTCGGGATTCGACTGTTCCGCCTTGGCCATGCTGCTCCCGTTGAGAGCGCCAATCGTCGCGCGAGCGTGACGATCAAAAAAAGACTTGGCACGGGGGGTGGCGTTCGGAAGGCCTGCGGGTGCTAAAAATCCCGCTAACCCCCTGAAAAACCTTGCACAAGGTAGTTGAGGCCCACATACCGCGCAATTCTCCGAATTGGGATTTTCATCGGAATTGCAAGGGGTTATCGGAATCTTCCGGGTTCGGGGCGACCAGATCTCCGTTTCCCCCCCTAAGTCGTTGAAAAATATAGACTTACCTGGCTTTACCCAAGCGAAAAGCGGTCAAGCCGATCAGCCCGATGGTCGATGCATCAGCAGCCGGCAACCCCGAAGGGCTCATGCCTGAATTTGACCCACAATCCGAGCATCAGACGATCAACAGCCTCGTCACGAAGATCGTGCTGATGGTCTTCGTGGGGAGCTTTGCAGCCGCTGCGCTCGTGAGCTGGGCTTCGATCAAGCCCGCCCATGAATCGCTCACCCAATCCATCGAGGAGCGTTATCTCGGAGCCGCACAGCGCGCGACCGCCGGCACCTCCGCCTGGCTCTCGGCGGGCCGCGAAGAATTGCTGCGGGCGACCGCACCACCGTGGGATGGAACGCGAGAATCGGCGCTCGCGGAGCTGTTGCGCGAGAGTCACTACTTCGAGGGCCTCGCGCTTTGCGACAGCCAATCCGCCGCCTCCGCCGGAGTCGGTTCGGCGCCCCCCTGTCCAGCGGCGATTGACGGATCACTTTCAGACAGCGGATCGCTTGCAAAAAGCGAATGGATTCCGATCACGCTCTCCAATGGAATCGTGGTTCCGGCGACCTTGGTGTTGGCATCAGGAGAAGATGAATCGCGAATATACGCGGTCGGTGTTTTCGATCGGAAACAGCTCGCTCTGCTTCTGGCCGAGTACCTACCACATCCCGATGGAGTCATGATCCTCGCGACGAAAGCCGGCCGCGTGCTCGCGGGCGGTGGGCCAGAAACACCGACCCAGATCGAAGTTCCAAACACCGAGGCTGAGGAAAGCGGCCACGTCCGCGAATCAAATGACTCTCCGTGGCGTCATACCGTGAGCGCCGTCCATCCGCTCGGAGACTCCGGTTGGTTCGTCAGCTTGGAAGTTCCCTTCGGAGCCGCCTACTCGTCACTACTGGTCTTGATCCGCCGGATACTGCTGATCGATCTGATCACGATCCTCGTGCTTAGTTTCGCCGCGTATCAGATCACGTCCGCCGTACTGAAACCAATCGAATCGCTGTCGGTGGGCGCGCGCCGGGTCGCGGAGGGACAATTCGACTTCGAAATTCCGGTTTCCAGCGCTCGTGACGAGATCGGAGTTCTCATACAGGCGTTCAACCACATGCTGCAGCGCGTACGCACGTCCCAGGACGAGATCAAGAAGAACAACGAAAACCTGAGGACCCACAACATCAAGCTCCAGCAGGCCAACGAGCTACTCGAGCAACTTTCGATCACCGATGGGCTTACCAAGCTGCACAATCACCGATTCTTCCAAGACCAACTCACTCGTGAAATCAGGCGCGCGACCCGCACTTCTACCCCGCTATCCCTCTTGCTGATCGACATCGACGACTTCAAGTCCCTCAACGATCAATTCGGACATGCAGCGGGCGATGAGCTCCTGCACGGACTCGCCCTGATCATGAATTCAGCCGTGCGCTCGAGCGACCTACTGGCTCGATACGGCGGTGAGGAATTTGCGGTGCTCGCTCCAGGCACCGACCAGCAAGGCGTCTATCTACTCGCGGAGAAACTCCGAACCTCGATCGCTGAATCCTCCTTCATCCTGGGGGATTCGATGCGACTCACACGGGCGACGGTTTCGGTAGGCTGCGCGCAATTCAAGGACGATCGGAAGAAGTTTTTCGACGAGGCAGACCGCGCCCTGTATCGCGCCAAGGCAGCCGGCAAGAACTGCGTCATGACTAGCGAAAGCAACGACATCGAGTAGTGATCCCCTGACAAGGTGCAAGGAGCCCCAGAGCGTGCGACCCTCCGCTCCATGGCATCGATTCTCGGGCTCTCTGGAGGGATCGGAACGGGAAAGAGCACCGTCGCGCGCTTCCTCGATTCGCTCGGAGCTACCGTGATCGACGCGGATGCGATCGTGCACGAGCTGCAGGCACCTGGAACCCCCATGCTCGACGAGATCAAAGAGGCATTCGGACCCGACCTCATCGACACGGAAGGCAGACTCGATCGCAACGCGCTTGGCGAAATCGCCTTCGGCGATGCCGCGGCCCGCGAACGGCTAGAACAGATCGTCCACCCCAAGGTCATCGCCACGATTGCCGACCGCGTGGCCAGCGCCCAGGTAGCGGGCACCCCGCTGATCGTGGTGGACATCCCGCTTCTCTTCGAGAGACGCGAGAACAGCCCGAACCAGGAATCCCCTACATCCTTCGATGCCACGGTCCTCGTCTACGCGCCGGAACCACAACAAATCGAGCGGCAGATGAAGAGAGACGGTTGCAATCGAGAAGCAGCGCTCCAGCGGATTCGCGCGCAGCTGCCGATCGAGAGTAAGAAGGCGATGGCCGACGTCGTCATCGACAATTCCGGCAGCCTGGAGGAAACCCAGCGTCAGACTCGGATGCTCTTCGAACGATTCAGCGCAGGGCGTTCTTGAGTTTCGCTATGAACTCGGAAACCGAAGCCACGGCCGGCCCCGGCGCCTCCGCAGCTTCGATGAGGTCTACCAGTGCGCTTCCCACGACGGCTCCGTCGGCAAAACGCCCGACCTCGCCCACCTGCTCGGGTGTTGAAAGTCCAAATCCCACGCAGACTGGAATATCGGATATCCGCCGAATCCTTGAAACAGCCTCTTCCAGACCAGCTGCCAACTCCTTCCGCGCACCCGTCACGCCCGTGAGTGACACATAATAGAGAAATCCCCGAGTCTTCTCGGCCAACGCTGCGAGGCGAGTTTCCGAGGTCGTAGGCGAAGCCAAGAGAATCGGGTCGATCTCGCGTTCGATCAGCGAATCAAAGAAGAGCCTCCCCTCTTCCGGCGGCAGATCCACTGTGATGACTCCGTCGACACCGACATCCTTCGCGGCCGCCGCGAAGTTCTTCTCGCCCATCGCCAAGAAGACGTTCGCATATCCCATCAGCACGAGCGGCTGATCGAGCTTGGCTCGCAGATTTTCAACGAGCCCCAGAACTCCGCGCAGTGTGGTCCCCGAACGAAGTGCGCGCTCGCTCGAGCGTTGGATGGTGGGCCCTTCTGCGAGGGGATCCGAGAACGGAACACCGATTTCGATGAGATCCGCACCTGCCTCGGCGATGGCCATCACCAGGGCTTCCGTGGTCGGGAGGTTCGGATCTCCGGCGGTGACGAAGGGAACCAGTGCGCGTTCACCGCGCGCTCGCAACTCTGAAAATCGGTTTCCAATCCGGCCCATCAGTGCGATCCGGAACACCGCGCTGCGAGCAGTTTGCGGACCAGCGGCGCGTCCTTGTCGCCGCGTCCAGACAGGTTGATCAGGATGATGGCATCGCTGGGAAGGGTCGGTGC
>Ga0209987_10000568_pt1 | contig 19455 bp, 17 predicted proteins | sample N074metaG_FD_182134 | JGI IMG/M metagenome (GOLD analysis project Ga0209987, IMG submission 182134) | Deep subsurface microbial communities from Kermadec Trench to uncover new lineages of life (NeLLi) - N074 metaG (SPAdes) (version 2) | ecosystem: Environmental > Aquatic > Marine > Ocean trench... | reverse complement strand
ACCTGCTAGACCGATGTGCTGGAGGTCGGCCGTACCTCGATTCGCGTCATGGTGGAAGTGTGGATTAACTCCAAACACGATGGCGAACCCATCAAGGTTACCGAGGGTGAATTCGTGTTTGTGGCCATCGATGAGAATGGTCGCACCCGGGCTGTGCCCAGTAACTAGCTTACCTGCGCTTATTCTGTATCGGCGCGCAGATCGCGGGCATTGATATAGGCCTGCTCCGAGATATGGTGGTACTGGGTCACATTGTCCAGAAAATCACGAAACGACACATAGACCCGCCGTGCCAGGGGATCGTCGGCAACCAGTTCGGCAAGAGCCTCGTCGGTAGCCTTGTGTAATTCAATGATGACATCGTCGGGCAACTTGCGCAGTTCAACCCCGTGATTATTAACCAGGTCCTGCAGGGCCCGATTATTCCTGGCCGTGTACTCATCCAGCATATCCTGGTTTACGGTGCGCGCCGCACTCTTCACAATAGCCAACAGGTCTGGCGGCAAGCTCTCCAGCGCATCCTTGTTAACTATGAACTCCAGCATAGAGCCGGGTTCATGCCAGCCGGGGTAGTAGTAATACCGGGCCACCTCGTGCAGCCCCAGCGCCAGGTCGTTATATGGCCCCACCCATTCGGTGGCATCAATCACCCCGGTTTGCATGGAGGTATATAACTCGCCGCCGGGCAGGGTCACCGCCGTTCCGCCAGCCCTGGACAGCACCTCTCCACCCAGGCCCGGTATGCGCATTTTCAAACCCTTGAGGTCGGCAACGGAATTGATCTCCTTGTTAAACCAGCCGGCCATTTGCACCCCCGAGTTACCGCCAGCCAGGGGCACCAGGTTAAAAGGTGCATACACTTCCTGCCACAGCTCCATGCCGCCGCCGTAATGAATCCAGCCGTTGATCTCCTGCGCGGTGAGACCGAAGGGCACTGACGTAAAGAATACCGCTGCCGGTACTTTCCCGGTCCAGTAATAGGACGCGCCGTGCCCCATCTCAACCACGCCCTGCGACACCGCATCAAACACACCCATTGCAGGCACCATTTCACCGGCGCCATAAACATGCACCCGCAAACGTCCGTTACTCATCTCGTCAACCAGGCGGGCAAAGTTTTCCGGCCCCAGGCCCAGGCCCGGATAATTCTTGGGCCAGGTGGTTACCAGCTTCCATTCAAAAATAGCTTGTGTGTCGTCGCTGGCCCTGCTCTTCACAGTTGAGCCCCTGCGGTTGTGATCTACCACCCAAAGGCTGAGCACCAACATCAACGCCGCTAACAGCGCGAGTATAATGGCGGGCGAATAGCGGCTTTCAAATGACTTCTGGCTCATGGTTATCGTTCCCGGGCAAGGCAGGCAAGTTTACATGGTTTGCAAATTGGCGTACTGCACCACCAGCCACTTGCTGCCTTCTGTATCAAAGTTGACCTCAACCCGGGCATTGGCCCCGCGCCCCTCGAAATTGAGCACCGTGCCCTCGCCAAAGACCTGGTGATAAACCCGCTGTCCGAGGCTGAGCCCTGTATCTGGCACATCAGTTTGCATAGCGAGACTGGCCGGTCGCATAACCGTGGTGTGCAGCCTGACTTCCTGCATAAGCTGGGCGGGGATTTCCCTGATAAACCGGGAAGGCGCATTAAAACTTTCGTTGCCATACAGGCGACGCGTCTCCGCGTAGCAGATTACCAGTCGCCGCATGGCGCGGGTAATACCCACGTAACAGAGCCGGCGCTCCTCTTCCAGGCGGCCGGGTTCTTCCAGCGACATGCGGTGTGGAAAGAGGTTTTCCTCCATGCCGGCCAGAAACACCAGCGGAAACTCCAACCCCTTGGCCGAATGCAGTGTCATCAGCTGTACGCTGTCTTCGTGTTCGTCGGCCTGGGCATCACCGGCATCCAGCGCGGCATTGCTCAAAAATTCCTGTAAGGGTGAAAGATTATCGTCCTCGACATCAAACTGACGCGCGGCGGTAACCAGCTCCTGCAGGTTTTCTATGCGCGCCTGGCCACGTTCGCCCTTCTCCTTGCCGTGAAATTCAATAAGGCCCGCACACTCGATAACATGCTCCGTCAGTTCATGCAGGCTTAGCTCAACCGTGGCGCTGTCCATTTCATCGATGAGTACCGCGAACCCCTCCAGCGCAGTCAGCGCCCGGGCCGGTAACATTTTTTCTTGCCTGACAACCGCCAGCGCCTGCCACAGGGGCATATTCCGCTCACGCGCCACGTTTCTTACCACGTCTACCGTTTTACTGCCGATGCCCCGCGGGGGCAGGTTGAGAACACGCTCGATAGCCGCATCATCGCCACGACTTACCAGCAGGCGCATGTAGGCCAGCGCATTCTTGATTTCAAGACGCTCATAAAAACGCTGTCCGCCGTATATTCGGTAGGGCATACCCTGGCGAATCAGTGCTTCCTCCAATACCCGCGATTGCGCATTGGAGCGGTACAAAATGGCCGAGCTGCTGCGATCATTGCCCTCTCGCACCCAGTCTTCTATCTGTTCGACAATAAAGCGCGCCTCATCCTGCTCATTGAAGCCCGCGTACAGCGTGATCGGTTCTCCCTCTTCTCCCGCTGTCCACAACACCTTGCCAAGGCGGTTAAAATTGTGGGAAATAACCGCGTTGGCGGCCTGCAATATGGTCCCGGTAGAACGGTAGTTCTGCTCCAGTCGAATGGTTTGCACGGGTGCAAAATCATCGCTAAAGCGTTGAATATTCTCAATTTTTGCGCCGCGCCATCCGTAGATCGACTGGTCGTCATCACCCACCGCAACCATGGGTATAACGCCGCCCGCCAACACCCGCAGCCAGGCATACTGGATGGTGTTGGTGTCCTGGAATTCATCCACCAGGATATGGCGGAAACGGCCCTGGTAGTGCTGCAACAGCTCGGGATTTTTCAACCACAATTCATGGGCCCGCAATAAAAGCTCGGCAAAATCCACCAGGCCACCGCGTTCACAGGCCTGTTCGTAGGCCTGGTAGACACGCTGCATGGTATAGGCAAACAGGTCGGATTGGGGGGCCTCACTATGGGCTGAACGCAGGCCCTCGTCCTTTTGACCGTTGATATACCATTGGGTCTGGCGCGACGGCCAGCGCCCTTCATCCAGTTCCAGCTCGCGGCAGATTCGCTTGACCAGTCGCAACTGATCATCGGAGTCCAGTATCTGAAAGTTCTGCGGCAAGCCCGCTTCCTGCCAGTGTGTTTTCAGCAAGCGGTGAGCAAGGCCGTGAAAAGTACCCACCCACATGCCCTGGGTGCGTATGTCCAGCATGGTCTCAATGCGCAGGCGCATTTCCCGGGCCGCCTTGTTGGTGAAGGTAACTGCCAGGATGGCCCAGGGAGATAGCCCTTGTGCCTGAATCAACCAGGCAATACGGTGTACCAGCACGCGCGTCTTACCGCTACCTGCTCCGGCGAGCACCAACAAATTCTGGCTTTCAGACGCTACTGCATCTCGCTGGGCGTCATTGAGAGGTTCTAAAATACGAGTGACGTCCATAGCCTTATTCTAGCGAAATCAACCCTGTCCCCGCACCCGCTTTCGCAGCTGATTACTCTTCACTGAGATGTGACAGCGCGGCGGCGTGCTGCTCCCAGTTCTGGCCATCGAAGGCCTCCATCTCCACCTGTGGAGGTGTTTTCAGCAGGCAACGCAAATTGACGCTGATGCCGTCCGGGTTCGAGCGAGGAGTATAAAAGGGTTTAACGCCACAGTGTTTACAGAAAGTATGCTTGGCAACACCCGTGTTGAACGTATAGGTAGTGATATCTTGCGCACCGCTGGTGAGGTGGAATTTACTGGCCGGTGCTATCACGTGTTGAAAGCCGACCATGTTGCACATAGAGCAGTTACACTCCTGCACCAGGATATGATCTTCCAATTCCACTTCAAAGGTCACTGCGCCGCAGTGGCAGCTACCCGGGTACCGCTTCATGTCTGCTCCCCATACAGTGTTATCTCGGCTAAGATAAAGTTCATGTCGATACTCTCCTGCTGCTGTAGCCCAGATTCTAGCCGCATATTGTCCATTGCTCTAGCCCTGCTGTTAGTAGGCGGTTGCTCCCCCGGCGGCAAAGAGCTGCGCATGTATCCGCTTGCCTACCAGAAGATGGACCCCGCTGCCATGCAGGCCATATTCGAACAACGCTCCATAATTACTATGACCCTTGCCCAGCCGCCCCAGGGCACATCAGCGCTGGATGCACTGTCGCGCAACGAGGCTGATCTGTCGGTGGTAGACAACAGCACCGCCTTTGTGCCGGGAATTCGCGCCGTGTTGCCGCTGTATAAAAGCGTGCTACACCTGTTGGCAAGAAAAGATTTTCTGGCACCAGATCCCGACAGTCCCCTGCGCGGTGCAAAAATTTATGTCGCCAATGAATCCCGCGCGGGACACATGTTCCTGAAACTCGCCGCACAGCGGCAGGGCTTAAGCGATGACGACTACACTCTCGTTTACGCACTGGGGCCTGGCGAGGCCGATCTTCTTATCTACTTTGGTCCAATAAACCCACAGCAACCCGCCTGGTACCACCCGGATTATCAGCTGTTGTCCCTGGACTACAAGCTTGGTCGCGGCAGTGAATTTTTCCACGAGGGAATCGACTACCTATTACCGCAGATGGAGCCCATGGTTATTCCCCCCCACACCTACGACATACCCGGCAATGAGAAAGCCATTCAGACACTGTCGGTCGATGCCCTGCTGGTAACACGCAAAGATGTGCCCGAGCAATTGATCTATGAGCTCGCCAAGACACTGATAGAGCAAAAACCGCGTTTTGTCGCGATTGCCCCCAGCCTGTTCCGGGATATTCGCGAGGACTTTGATCCGCTGGATCTGAATTTTCCCCTGCACAAAGGTGCGCGACGGTACCTGGCACGGGACGAGCCCGGGTTGGTGGAACGCTACGCTGAAACCATCAATATGTTGGTATACCTGGCCTTTCTTATTCTCACCGGCTTGATCGGTTTCTCCCGCTGGCGCTTGCAACGCAAGAAGGACCGCATAGATACCTTTTACACGCGCGTGCTGGCAGTTGCCGAACGTGCCGATGGTGAAGATCACACCCTGCTGGGTCAGGAGCTGGATGCGCTGGAACGGGAAGCCTTCGAATCGCTGATTGCCGAAAAATTAGCCGCCGATGAGAGCTTTCGCATCTTTACAGAACTATTGGCGCGCACTCGCGACAAGCTAGGGTGACGGATACAACCAATACAGGGTATTGAGCAGAAAGGCCGCATTGTTCTGACCCAGCGCATGATTCATGCCCACTTTGTTGCCCTTTGAATTGGTCTGTGCCGTGAATGCTGCCGCCTCTCCAAACACTGCCAGCCTGCCCTTACCATATTCCAGCGTGGCTCCCTGCAGCCAGGTCTCAGCTGATATTTGGGTGGTCTTCTTGCCTATTTTTCCCGGTACCTGGGGAAAAAACAGGAAGTGTCGCTGACCCAGTTCTAACAGGGCTTGTGCCTCGGGTGGCGCCAGAAATGCCTGCCCCAGGAAAGTGGTAACAGAGCTAATACTGGCCCGGCCATTCGCTCCATCCACGATAGGATGTGCCTGCAGCGAGCCATCCTCCACTCTAAAAGTCACTAAGCCCTGCTGCTCCTTACGTGTCTTGTCCAGCAGGTAACCATCGTAGAAAAGAAAACCAAAGGCCCTGGCGAGTTCTGCTGCCGCCGCTGGAAAGGGCATATGATCGGCTATAAGCAACAGCGCGCCGCCATTTTCAACCCAGCTTGAGAGCTCTTTTATTTCAGCGGCAGTAAATGCAGACGCAGGCGGAGCAGACCAGTTCCTGGCCTGTGCAGCCGGTAAGGCATTGGTAATGACCAGCACATCAACATCTTTCAGTGCAGCGTGCGAAAACTGTTGCTGCCAACTGCTGACCCGGTAACCATCCGCCGTCAGCAGCGCCGCGAATGGACGGTAACGGCTGTCGGCAGTATGAAAATTGTGGTGCGCTGCATCGATCGCCACACGCGGCCCGGCATTGGCGCTGTAGGTAGGCGCGGTAATCTCTGGAATGCCGCTTAGATCGGCCTGCTGTTCTGCAACCGCCGCCTGGGCAAGAACAAATAATAAAAAAATGATTGCCGGCATCGAACAGTCCTTTTAAATCATGGCTGACAGTGTGTGTATAGTAGATTATCTTTCCCCACCAAAACCACCGCTGAACTACTCTCTATGCGAACAAATTTTATCAGTGCCCTGCTCTGCCTCTTGCTTGTCGCCTGTGCTGGCCATGAGGCCGTAAAACCTTATCCGGTTGCGGGTGACCCGCAGCAGGTGGTTGCCGACATGGCCGCTACACGGCAACAGGCAACTGACGACCACAAGCTGGCCATGTACATACTCGGTGCCAACTGGTGTCACGACAGTACGGATTTTGCCGCACTTTTGCAGGACCCTTCAGTAGCGCCGATGATCGAACAGCGTTACCACGTGCAGTTCATCAACGTGGGTTACCTGCAGTATATTCGCGAGTATGTCAGCCTCTACGAAGTGCCGGTTATCTATACAACACCCACGGTGATGGTGGTGGATCCACACTCAAATACCCTGTTAAACAGAAGCTCGCTACCCTACTGGGGCACGGCCAGCAGTCGCCAGCCGCAGGACGTCATCGCCTACTTTGACCAATTTTCCGCGGGCACACCACCACCTGCATCCACCCAGGCATCGCCCCAGCTACAGCAGGCACTCAAGTCGATTAATGTGTATGAACGTGAACAGGCACAGCGAATCTACACGGCCTATGCAGAGGTGGGTGTCTTGATGAAGGCCATGGATGCAGGTGAGCCCAGTGAAGAATTCAGAAAAAAATGGGGCAATCTTGCCAGCATGCGCAGCGCGCTGCCACAGGCACTGGAAGACCTGCGGCAGTCTGCTCGGCAACAGGACGCCCAGGGTGTTACCGATATACAACTGCAGTTTCCCCACTACGCCCTGTTCACTGACCGGACCTTGTAGAACCGAAGGCGGCCCCGCCGACTAATTCGGACGAACGATGAACCAGCTAGCCAGTGCAAAACCAGCAAAGAGTGTGTAACAGACGATAAAGACCCACTCCGGGGCACTGTAGTACAAAATGGACTGCAACCAATGCTGTATCAAGGAGCCCGAATATGTCTCAGCGCCCGCCTTTTCTCGAAGCGCCATTTCCCAGGTGGTTAGCGGGCAGATGACACCTAGCCAGGATTGAAGTACGACGATACCAATGCCGATGAGATGCAACACCCGGAGCCAGGTATTTCTGACCCAGGACCATCTCAGTAAGAAGCCGAGATAAATAGCGGCCAAACCAAGCACCACGAAGCCTACAAATAACACATGCGTTATAAGGATCGCATCGGCTACCCGTAAAAGAAGAGATTCTTGGGACATAGCATTCTGTTAACGTCAGCCAAAGCGGTAGTTTGGACGCTAGATTGCCGCCACTTGTTATGGTTCCAACCTCGTGATAGGGTGTGTATAGACAAACTATTTATACACATAGGTTCGCCATGAGAACAAATATTGTAATAGATGACAAATTGATGGCCGATGCTCTTAAGGCTACTGGATTGAGTACCAAGAAGGAAGCCGTGGAGCAAGGCCTCAAATTGCTAGTACGCCAAAACCAACAGCAGGCGATCAGGAAATTGAAGGGAAAGCTGAAGTGGGAAGGTGATTTGGACGAAATGCGAGGCGGTAAGTGATACTGGTAGACACCCGTGTCTGGATTGACTATTTCAACGGCAATGAAAATAATTACACGACGACTTTAGATCAAGCACTCATTGATGGCACTGTCGCCATCGGTGATTTGATATTCCTCGAGATCCTCCAGGGCTTCAAGAGCGATAATCATTACAAGCAGGCAAAGAAAACACTGGCCACGTTAGACCAATACGAAATGTTCAATCATCGGCTTGCCGAGAAGTGTGCTGAAAATTACCGTACTCTCAGAAAAAGGGGAGTGACTATCAGAAAAACAACCGATGTAATTATTGCTACCTTCTGCATCGAAAACGAACTTCCCCTACTTTTCTCAGACAGAGATTTCATACCGTTCGTGGACTATCTTGGCCTGGCTACAGTGCTTAAGGAAACATAAGCCCACAACAGGGGCTGGCTGTAAACCTGTCCCGACTGCTGGTGATTGTTAGGTTGAAGCCAATCACTGTTGCTCCACGATATGACAGTAGCAAGTTGCTACTCCACCGTCACCGACTTGGCCAGGTTGCGCGGCTGATCCACATCGGTACCCTTGAATACGGCAACGTGGTAAGCCAGCAGTTGCAGCGCCACCGTATAAATAAAGGGCATTAACAGGTCTGGGCCACTGGGCATGGACAACACCGTGATATCGCCCTCGCTGACAAAGCCGGATTGTTTGTCGGCAAACACATACAGTTCACCCCCCCGCGCACGCACCTCTTCCAGGTTGGACTTGAGCTTTTCCAGCAGCTCATTATTGGGCGCCACCGCTATAACCGGCATTTCCCTGTCCACCAGCGCCAACGGCCCATGCTTAAGCTCGCCGGCCGGATAGGCCTCGGCGTGAATATAGGATATTTCCTTGAGCTTGAGAGCCCCCTCCATCGCAATGGGGTAGTGAATGCCGCGGCCGAGAAAGAGTGCGTTATATTTACCGACAAACTCTTCCGCTGTGCTGCGAATAAGTTCGTCCATGGCCAGGGTCTCCGTTACCAGGCCTGGCAACAACTCCATTGCCCTCTTGAATTCGCTCTCCTGCTCATCACTCAATTGCCGCTTCTTGCCGAGCATCATGGTTAGCGCCAGCAGGGCCAGCAGCTGGGTGGTAAAGGCCTTGGTGGAAGCCACACCAATCTCGACACCGGCGCGGGTCTGGAATACCAGCTCAGACTCCCGCGCCAAGGCGCTGTTGGCAACATTGACAATGGCCAGGCTGGCTATAAACTCGCCCGGCTTGATGTCGCGCAAGGCGGCCAGGCTGTCCGCTGTTTCTCCCGATTGGGACACTATCACCAGCAAGGTGCCCTGGTGTTGTACGCGCTTGCGGTAGCGAAATTCACTGGCCACCTCTACCTGGCAGGGAATACCCGCCCACTCTTCCAGCCAGTACCGCGCCACCAGCCCGGCGTGATAACTGGTGCCGCAGGCGACTATTTGTACTCCTCGCAGCTGTTCAAAAAGTGCCGCCGCACCAGCGCCAAAAGTAGCGTCCGGGTCGTCGATATCAATCGCTGCAAAGGTCTTGCGCAGGGCGTCTGCTTGCTCAAAAATTTCCTTGCGCATGTAGTGAGAATGTTCGCCGCGGTCGTTTTGTTCAACCGCGTCAGAGAGGCTTACCTGTTCCCTGCTTACGCTATTTCCGCCTGCGTCCCATAGCTGCGGTGTACCCAGGCCCAGCTCTACTACGTCACCCTCTTCCAGGTAGATAAATCGATCGGTAACCTGGCGCAGTGCCAACTGGTCAGAGGCCAGGAAATTCTCACCAATACCCACGCCGATCACCAGCGGGCTGCCACGACGGGTTGCCACAATGGTGTTGGGGTGTAGCGCATCAATCACGGCCAGGGCAAAGGCTCCCTGTAACTTCGTTATCACTTGTTGCAGTGCCTGCCTGAGACCGGCGCCCGCTTCAAGTTCGGCATACAAAAGGTGCACTACCAGTTCTGAATCAGTACCCGAAACCAACTCGCAACCGTCCTTGATCAACTGCGCCCGGAGTTGCTCGTGGTTCTCAATAATACCGTTGTGTACCAGGGCCAGCCTGTCTCCCGCCGTGTGGGGATGCGCGTTAACGGTACTGGGTTTGCCATGGGTTGCCCAGCGAGTATGTGCAATACCGGTGCAGCCCAGAATGGGCTGGCGTTGCTGGTGCTTCTCCAGTTCGGCCACCTTGCCGGTGTGCTTGTGCAACAACAGGTTATTTTCATTGTCGATCAGTGCCATGCCGGCCGAGTCGTAGCCGCGGTACTCAAGCCGGCGTAAACCCTCCAGCAAAATTTCTGACACCTCGCGCCGGGCCACTGCCCCTACTATTCCACACATGTTCAGGCGTCCTTTTTAACAGGACGCTTCCAGCCGTCCAGGTTGCGTTGTTTGGCGCGGCAAATTGCCAACTGGTTTGCATTGACCGGTTTGGTAATGATTGAACCGGCACCGACAAAACCACCACTCTCAATTGAGATCGGCGCCACCAGGGTGGAGTTGGAACCGACAAAAACACCATCTCCAATATGGGTAGTATGCTTGTGGGCTCCATCGTAGTTACAGGTAATGGTGCCTGCGCCAATGTTTACCGCTTCACCCATCTGGCAATCGCCAATATAGCTGAGGTGCTTAATCTTGCTGCCGGCACGGATGTGAGATTTTTTTGTTTCCACAAAATTGCCGATGTGCACCCCCGCCTCCAGGCGGGTGTCCGGGCGCAGACGTGCAAACGGGCCGATCCTGCAATCGCTGCCAATAACCACACCCTGTAGATGTGAGAAGGGTTTCACCTCAACGCCGGTTCCCACTTCACAATCTATAAGCACGCAGTTGGCGCCTATGGTCACCCCGGCGGCCAGCGAAACCTTACCCTCAAACAGGGTGTTGGCATCGATGACAACATCTTGTTGGCAGTTCAGCTGGCCGCGGATATCAATGCGTGCGGCATCGATAAGTGTGACTCCACCCAGCATCAAGTCATGCGCCTGCCGGCGCTGGTATTCCCGCTCCAGTTGATTGAGCTGGGCGCGATCATTGACTCCCAGCACATCGATAGGATTGGCGACGCAGACACTCGCTACCGGGTGACCCTGGGCCACCGCCAGAGCAAGTACATCGGGCAGGTAATACTCTGCCTGCGCATTATCATTGCCCACGGCAGGCAACAGCTGCTTGAGCAGGGCGGCAGGTGCCGCCAGTATGCCAGTATTAATCTCGGTAATGTCCTGCTCGGCGACCGATGCATCGCGCTGCTCCACCACACCAACCAGGGCACCGGTCCCGTCGCGCAGAATCCGGCCATAGCCCATTGGGTCAGACAGATCCGCGGTAAGTAGCGCCGGGCCCTGCTGAGCCAGTTGCAATAACTCCAGCAGGCAATCGGCGCTCACCAGGGGGACATCGGCATACAACACCAGCACAACGGCATCATCTGCCACGCCCGGCAAGGCCTGCAACACCGCATGTCCGGTACCCAGCTGCGTGCTCTGCTCTACCCACACCAGCGGCGTATCCGATGGGGTATCTGCCAGGCTCTGACGTACCTGGTCGGCACCGTGGCCGACCACCACATGGCAGGCATTAGCTTGTAACTGCGCGCTGGTATTGAGTACATGTTGCAACAGGCTGGTGCCCGCCAGGCAGTGTAATACCTTGGGCAGTGTCGACCGCATGCGCTTGCCTTCACCGGCGGCGAGAATAATCACTTCAATGTTCATTGGGCTGTTTGTCACTAAATCACCTGTCATTATATTTTTGACATATAAATACCTGCAAAGCATTATGTTTTCTATGATCAAAGCAAACAACAGTAATTGTCACAAAAATAATGACAACAAGGCCGATAATAGATGCAGCTAGACGCACTACGGGCACTGGATCTCAGCGAACGCCAGATCAACGTCTACCACGCCCTGTTGAGATTGGGCCCGGTTTCTATCCGTGATATTGCCGCTGAGGCCGGCATCAACCGTGGCAGCACCTACGAAACGCTCAAACAGCTGGCCACCCGCGGCATAGTGAGCTACTTCCCCAAGGGTAAGCGGCGCGTATTCCAGGCCGAAGATCCCGAGCGCCTGCTACAACTTGGCGAGAGCAAACAACAGGCGCTGAGCGTGGCCATGGAGCAGATACGCAAAGACATAATTCCAGCACTTAAAAGCCAGCAACCCGAGTTCAGCCCTGGCAATGTACGATTTTACGAGGGGGATGATGGTGTTGAGCTGGTGCTGCGCGATCTGCTGGATTCGACCGCCAAGATGAGCGACCCCAGCTATGCGGTGATCTCCACCAAAACCCTGCGCGATCACCTGTACAGACCGTTTCCCAATTTCACTCGCCAGCGTGTACAGCGGGGCATACAGGTGCGTGTTATAGCGGTCGGCGAAGGTGGCGATGAAGCAGAGTTGGCAGAGCGCAAATGGCTGCCCGCCAGCGCCGATACCGACTCTTCCTATATTGCTATCTACCCGCCCAAGGTCGCCATCATTACCCTCACCCAGAATAACTACCCGGTGGTAATTGTTATCGATTCCGCCGCCATAGCCAGCACCCAGCAATTGATGTTCGATATGTTGTGGCAATTATTGTAGGGCCGACAAATTCTGCCAGGCCGAGGACCGGGGTCAGAGTCAAGACTCTGGCCCCCTATTTGCTGGCGGATTGAAATCCGTATATGGTCTCCTCCCCTTTTGCAAGGCATAGGATCTAGATAACAGGGATAGGTTGCGGCCGTATATCCGGCCTGTTTACGAAGCAGTTGCTTCTGGCCTTGATGAGCCTGCGCACATAACGTCCTTATCGCCCTACCGGCATTGACTGCCCGCGGATTTTTCAGGTTTTCGTTATGCAGGTGTAACCTGTTATGTCATCTATCGTCTATTGCCCTCGCAACCTGGGGTTGGAACCTCTCTAACTTTCGTTTCTACACTAAACCGCTTGTGGGCGATAATCTTCGCCGCGTGCCACCACCACCCAGGCGATCCGTATCAGCTTGTTTGTCAGGGCCACCACCGCTTTGTTAAAGCCTCGCGTGGCTACCAGGCGATTAATCCACACACTCAGTGGATCCGTCTTCTTCCCGGCGTGCGATACGACCGACCTCGCTCCATGTATTACCAGTGAGCGCACGTAAGAATCGCCTCGTTTACTGATTCCAAGGAGCAATTCCTTACCCCCCGTACTGTGTTGCCGGGGTACCACCCCAAGCGCAGCGGAGGCATCCCGGCCTCGTTTAAACTGCTTGCCATCACCGATCCAGCTTTTGAAGGCACTGCTGACAACAGGGCCAAAACCGGGAACATCACTTAAACGGCGACAAGTCTCATCACTCTTTGCCTCGGCAACGAGCTGAGCCTTATACCAGGCCAGCTCTTCATCAAGGTCCAGGAAACGCTGATGCTGTCTACACAGCAATGCTCTAAACCGTTCCGACAAGCCATTATCAGCATCCCCCAGAATCTCTGGAATGTCTCGCCTGACAACCGACACACCTTTCCTCATGACTATTCCATTTTCTGCCAGAAGGCCCCGGATCTGGTTTGCCAGGCGGGTCTGCTCACCTACCAGCTGTCGACGGATCCGATGAAAGGACTGTGTATCTTGTTGCTCTATGCTCTTGATGATTACTGGCCTGATAGCGCCGTGCTGGGCGGATTCTGCGATAGCCAGTGCATCGTTATAGTCATTTTTCTGGCCGCGTAAATACCCCTTAACATGCTGAGGGGGTAACAACACCACCTCATGACCCCTACGCTGAAACTCACGCGCCCAGTAGTGCGCACTGGCACAGACTTCCATGGCGACTTTGCACGGTTCAGTCTGGGTAAAGTACAGTCGCAACTGGCGGCGCCGAAGTTTCTTCTTCCGCGCTTGTTTGCCGGCCTGGTTGAGCACTGCAATGTGAAATATATCCTTTGCCAAATCTAACCCAATTATCGTACCTTTCATGGTGGTCTCCTCTGCGACTCCGTTGATTGTGTTTTCCAGATTCAATCATGGCACATTGCGATGCCGTACGAGCGGGGAGGAGACCATCTCATCGCCCTACTCCCCAGCATCGCCGAGCCCTATAGCAACACAGAGTTTTTCCGGGAGGGTTATGCCTGGGTGGGCATGTCAGCCCAGTTTGTGGGCATCGAGGGAGGCGGCGCGTTTGAACTGCCAACATTGGGCTGTCAGTTGGAAGCAGTAGCAGCCAGATTATTCCTTGCGAACTCACGGAAATCCCGTCCCGCTAGGGCGGGGCTGAAGAAATAACCCTGTAACGCTTCACAGTTCAAGTAGCGCAGAAATACCTGTTGTTCCCTGGTTTCCACACCTTCTGCCACCACCCTGAGGCCCAGCGAATGCGCCATGGCGACCAGGGCCTTGACGATCGCGATGTCGTCGCGACTGGCCGGGATTCCGGTAACAAATGAGCGATCAATTTTGAGTTCGTCGAAAGGAAAGCGCTGCAAGTACGCCAACGAGGAGTAGCCGGTACCAAAATCATCTATCGAAATGGAAACGCCGATCTCTTTGAGCTCATGCAACAACTTTTTGGTGTTGGAAACATCCTCCATCACCAGCCCTTCCGTTAGTTCGACCACGAGGAATCTCGGATCAAGCTCACTGCTGGTACATGCGTCTTGAATAATCCGGGGCAAGCCATCTTGCCTGACCTGGCGCGGTGACACATTCACCGCAACCGCCAGATTCCCCAAGCCCTGCTGTTGCCAGGCACGGGTCTGGCGACACGCTTCCTGGATCACCCATTCGCCCAGCTCAACGATCAGGCCGTTTTCCTCCGCCAGTGGAATGAACTGTTCCGGTGGCACCAGGCCGCGCTCTGGATGAAACCAGCGAACCAGACTTTCCATACCGATTACCTTACCACTCTGCGCCTCGACTTGCGGCTGGTACTGCAGCTGTATTTCCTGCCGCTCCAGAGCGTGGTACAAGTCTGCCTCCAGGCTCTGCCGCGCATTAGCTCGTGCGGATATTTCCGCGGTATAAAACTGGCAGTTGTTGCGTCCCTTCTGCTTGGCCAGTTCATTGGCGGCAGCCGCGTGATTGACCAACAATTCGATCTCGTTACTGTCCACGGGAAAGCGGGCAACGCCGATGCTCGCTGTTGAGTAAATCTCCTTGCCCTCGAACACGTAGGCCTCTTCCATCGTTGCCAGAATCTGATTGCTGACCTCTACTATTTGTTCGCCATCCACCAGGCCCGGCAGCAAAACTGAAAATTCATCACCTCCAATTCTCGCCACGCTTCCGGAAAGGCCCTCCCTACCACCCTGGTCCGGCGTGTCAAGCGCCCGAATCACTCCCTGCAAGCGCCCAGCCGCCTGTTTCAGTATGCTGTCTCCGGCAAGCGGCCCCAGGCTGTCATTGATGTTCTGGAATCGATCCATGGACACATTCATTACCGCCACAGCAGAGTCCGTGCGTTGAGCATGTGCAACTGCGGAATGAACTCGATTGAGGAACAGGGTACGGTTGGGCAACCCCGTCAGGCCGTCGTAGTAAGCCAGCCGATCCTGATAAGCCTTCACTGACAGGGTATTGCGCAGCCGTAGGGCCATTTCACTGGAGTCGATGGGTTTCTCGAGAAAATCTGTAGCGCCCAATTTCAGTGCTATCAGCTTGGTCGCCGAATCGGTGGCGGAAGTTAACACGATAACTGCAAGGTGCTGCGTTTCCTGGTTCGAGCGTATCGCCTGTAATATATCGAAGCCGTCCACCTCCGGCATATTGATATCAAGAAACAAGATATCCGGCTTCTCTCTCTGAATAATCTCCACCGCCTCAGTGGATTGATCAACGGCGATAAAGTTCCGGTAACCCTCGTCGTACAGGTACAACTCGAGAACTTCAAGCATCAGTGGTTCATCATCAACCATCATGATGATAGCATCGTGGAGTTCCGGGGGTTCTTGCATCGCCTCAATGTGTTGCGAGGTTTGGGCTCGGTCATTGGACTTCATGGTAAATTAATTCTCCTTCTATCTACGCCTCAGCGCTATCCGGTTGCACTGCGGGCTCCCGCAGAACAATGCGCCGGCTCATTTCAATGATCGCATCCAGGCAGCTACCCGCTGGCCCTGACTGTTCTTGTTTGGCACAGCTTTCCAACGCTGCGGCCGGTTGGGTAAACGAGTCAAACCCAACACTGCCGGCCGAGCCCTTTAGCCAGTGCGCCAATCTGGCCAGTTCGACGAAGTCTCCGCGTTCCAGGGCCAGTTCCATTTCCTGTAATTGGACTTCCAACTTGGCCACAAACCTGACAACGATGCTATGGAATCGCGAGCTGTGACTGCTCAGAGAAGACTCAATGACTTCCGGCATGGCGGCTTCATTTGCTAAATCACTTGCAGCCGCCGCTGGTGCGCAATTGATCGTTGTTTCACTATCAAATTCCATACGGCCGAGCATATTTTCCAGTACACCCAGTATCTCTGGTACGCCTTCTAGCTGCCCGTTCCGGACAAGTTGCTCCAACTCCTGCGCCGGCATCGTGAAAGCGTGAAACCCCACGGAACCCGCAGAACCTTTCAACCAGTGCGCCAGTTTGCCAAGCTCCTCCAGATTGCCCTCGCCGAGGGCCGACCGCATCTCTTGCAATCGCTCATTTAATCTGTGCTCAAACTTTTCCGCGATCTGTCGATATTTCGGGTTATCCATGGGCAAACTTGAACGAATCGGTTCCAAATCATCTGCGGGTGCCAGCGCCGACTCCACGCCAGCCTCCGCGCTGATATCAGCCGCCACCGGCGGTGTCTGCGGGTCAAGCTCCGCTCCCAACTCGCGCGCCAGCAACGCCAGCAGTTTATCGATATCAATGGGTTTGGAAAGATAGCGACTGTAGCCGGCGTCGAGGCAGCGCTGCTCCGAACCCTGCATCGCCTCGGCTGTCAGCGCTATCACCGGCAACTCGATGCCGCGTTCGCGCATAATTCCAACCGCTGTGTAGCCATCCATGACAGGCATTTGCACATCCATGAGGACGATGTCGTACGAGGCCACCAACTCCAGGGCAGCCGCACCATTTTCAGCAGTGCCAACCTCCAACCCATGGTCCTCCAATACCACTTGCAATAATTCCCGGTTCTCCTCCGCGTCATCCACCACCAACACGCGTGCGCGGGGAAATATCCAGGCCACTTGCGCCGAAGTTTTCTCCGTTTCACTGGCGTGTAGAAGCTGGTCAGGCTGCAACCACTCGGCCGCGGCCAGCGAACCGAGCTGGATGGTGGTTGAAAATACACTCCCCTTACCCGGTTTACTACGAACCACAATATCACCGCCCAGCCCTTGCGCGAAGTTCTTGCTGATAGTAAGCCCCAAACCCGTACCCCCAAACCGGCGAGTGATGGACGTATCGGCCTGGCTAAACGCCTCGAACACAGCGCCAGCTTGCTCTGGTGTCATTCCAATCCCGGTGTCCACAACATCCATGACAAGTGTGGAATTCTCCCCCTGCTGATCCACACGCGTCACTACCGTCACGCCACCTTGCTCGGTAAACTTGATGGCGTTACCAACCAAGTTAGTCAGAATTTGCCGTAGCTTGGCCGGGTCAGACAGCACTTCTGCCGGCAGTGGTCCCTCGGGTTCGAACTTGAGCGAAATACCTTTCTCGCTCGCCTTGACCTGCATGATCTCTATCACATCATTGATCACGGTATGCAGCGCGCAGGGAATCATCTCAATCTCCATCCGCCCGGCTTCCACCTTGGATAGATCCAGCACATTATTAATTAAACCCAACAGGTGGGCACTGCTTCTGGAGATTGTCTCCAGATGCTTGCGAGTGTTGTCGCGGTTCTTTCCATAACCCCGTTTCAACACTTCGGTAAATCCCATAATAGCGTTCATCGGGGTGCGAATTTCGTGACTCATATTGGCCAGGAATTCACTTTTCGCGCGGTTCGCATTTTCCGCCTCTTCCTTTGATTCACGCAGCTCAACTTCCTTCTCCATGAGCTCACTGATGTCGTCAAAGCTCACCAGTACGCCCGCGATGGACGCGGGACCGGCCATAATCGGGGAGGAATTGGTCATAAAGGTCAGCATCCGCCCGTCAGGTGATTCCATCTCCACCCTGTCGCCGATCTGTGGTGATAAAGACTCCAGCGCCAGCCCCCAGGGTGTGTTAGCGGCGTCAAAATGCGAGTCTCCGGGGAATTTCCAGGGAAAATTCGCTATCCTGCGGCCAATCAGATCGTCTGCAGGCTCGCCGACGATGTTTGCAAACGCGCTGTTGGACAACACAAGGTTCTGGTTGGCATCAAGCACCAACAGCCCTTCCGCAAGGGTATCGAATGCAGTACGTACGCGATCAGGAATAGCCTGTGAAGGATCGAGCAATTTCAGCATACGTCCCAGGTAAAGGTAAAAAAACAAGAAACCCAAAATCGTGATGAAACCCACCAGTTGCACCAGTGGGTGATAGACGAAGTACCGCCAGCCGCTGGGAAGCAGCGGTTTGAACTGCAGCTGCAGCTGCCCCCACTCCTTTTCACCAGCCCAGATCGGCACGATGACCCGTCCAGGAATGCGGCCGCCGTCTGGATTCATCACCACCGCGGTGTGGTCGCCAACTGAGGAAACTACCTTGCCGCTGGACTTCACCAGTGCCGCTGACAAAAGGTCTTCGTGACGACTAACCATCAGTTGCAGGTCGGCATCCATGCGGCGCAAATCGGAACGGGTAACCAGTATTGAGCTGTTCAGGGCAGCGACTTCCGCCATCGCCGCACGCCCTTCAAGAACCGCTTGGCTCCGGTCTGGAATCAGCTCAAAAAAATCGGCCACCAACAACAGCGTTATCAAGATGCTGGTTTGCCCGAGCGCAATGCGTGCAGGGGCGCTCCAACCGGAAAAAATGCGGCTAAACATGAGACCGTCCTTCTGAACTAGTTGCTGATTCGACATCCTGGTCCGCTTCATCCTCGCCGGTGGAATTACGAGCGATGGACTCCAGGGATTCCTCGTCCTCGTCGTCCTCTTCAGTCACAATTGCGCTGGTGCTGGAGAGCACCGGGAAAGGATCGACAAATCGCCAGGCCGGCAGTGAGGATAACACCGTACTCAGCAGCATTCCGCTACGGGCGGCCCAGACCACGTAACCGATCGACAGTCCGCTGGACACGGCAAACCCGCTACCCACAACCAGTCGTTGCAGATCTGACTCTTCCAGTCGATCTTCACGCAGCTGCTCGATCCCATCGACAAAACCCCGGAAGGTAAGCAGCAAGTCTGCGTCACTGACCGCCGAGACCAGTTGTCGTAGACGTTCGGTAACAGCTTGTTCGGCAACCACCACATCACCTGCAACTTTCACAGAGAATTCATCGTCATTGACCAGCGTCACATTCACCACCGCGCCTGAATCCAGCGCTACATCGACCCCGTACGACCACCTGTCAGCCCGCTGATTAGGCGTGTCGAATCCCGGCACGCCTCCTCCGCCCAGGGTCGCTGTCAATAGCGCCTGTTTGTTGTCAGCAATATCGTCATTCGCAGGTTCCTGCTCATCATTCCCATCCCCGGGTGATGTCGCTTGCTCCTGCACCACCACTGCCGCCTCGGCATCACCAGCAGGAGCTTGTGTCGTTTCAGGTATCGCGGCGTCAGTCAGAAACGTTCCGAAGCCCAAAGCTTCGGAAACGCCGCCTTGTCCCCCGAATACCTCGTCGATACCACCAATGCTGGCCGCAGTTTTACCACTTCCCGGCGGTGTATCCGGCGCTGGTTCGGGTGCTG